>Ga0310811_10015182_pt1 | contig 10066 bp, 9 predicted proteins | sample YCmetagenome_FD_207642 | JGI IMG/M metagenome (GOLD analysis project Ga0310811, IMG submission 207642) | Soil microbial communities from experimental microcosm in Duke University, North Carolina, United States - YC | ecosystem: Engineered > Artificial ecosystem > Soil microcosm > Unclassified ...
CGGCGCTGAAGTTCTCGCCCGTCAGCAAGAATTCCTTGGCGCGGGCTTCGCCAACGATCCGCGGGAAACGCTGAGTGCCGCCCGAGCCCGGCATGAAACCGCGCTTGATCTCGGGAAATCCAAACTTCGCGTGGTCGGCGGCATAGCTAAAGTCCGTACGCAGGATCATTTCGGCCCCGCCACCGAGCGCGAGACCGTTGACCGCGCACATGACCGGCACCGGGCAACGCTCCATTGCGAGATTGTATTGCTTGAAGATAACCCGTTGCGCTTGCCACTGTTCAGTGGTCATTCCGTTGCGCTCTTTCAGGTCACCGCCGACACAAAACGCACGCTCGCCGCTGCCGGTCAACACGACGCAGGCGATCTCGCCCACAGGCGCAGCGTTCACTTCAGTGAAGAGGGCGAGCAACTCCCGGCCCATTGCCGTGTTCACCGCGTTCAACACCGCAGGGCGATTGAAGCGAACCAGCAGCACCTTGGGCAGCGGCGTCGTGACCTCTAGATAATCGTATCCCGGCACGAGCAACATTTCCTATCGAATGAACTATGCTATAGTATGTCTTATATAAGACCTGTCAATGGAGACAGTTCATGCTCAAGCGCGGCCGTCCGCAGCGCGACCCGTCAGCACGATCAGCCGCAGATGCAGGCGAAGATGCGAGCCCAGTCGGATTCCGCCCGCTGTACCGCCAGGTCCGCGACGCCTTGATCAAGCGGATCGTCGAAGGGGCCTGGCAACCGGGCGAGCTTCTGCCGAGCGAGCACGAACTGGCCGCCACGATGAACGTCTCCCAAGGCACCATGCGCAAGGCGCTGGGTGAGCTCGAAAGGGACAATTTTGTCATCCGCCGTCAGGGCAAGGGGACCTTCGTCGCTCGCCACGACGAAGCGCGAATACTGTTCCAGTTTTTCAGAGTCGCTCCTGACGAGGGCGACAGTGAATTTCCCGACAGTCGCATCGTCTCTACGGCCACGAGACTCGCTAACGATGAAGACGCCGTCACCCTCAAGATGCGGCCGACCAGTCGCGTCGCCGTGATTGAGCGGCTCCGCTCCATCGGAAACCGCCCATGCATCATTGAGCGGATCATCCTACCCTGCAGCCTCTTTCCCCGGATCGAAAAGCGCCGGCTGCCGAACAATCTCTATCAGCTCTACCGATCCGACTTTGGTGTCACCATTGTACGCGCAAAAGAGAAATTAAAGGCGGTGCTTGCCACGTCGCATGACGGGCAGCTTCTCGGCATGAAGGCCGGAGCGCCGCTGTTATCGATCGACCGGGTTGGACTGACCGCGGAAGGCCGCCCGGTCGAGCGGCGGGTGTCCATGTGCCGGACCGACATCTTCCATTACTTTGCCGAGCTAAAGTAGGGACCGCCTATGATAGCCTTTTTTTAACGCTGCTTCCCTGCCCACTTTCGGCGTTCGGTTCGACGGAAGCGACGCTGCCTATTCAGGTACGGAAGGTACACACTCTCTGATCATACACTCAGCACGGCTGGTACGGATTGTTCCTTGCGCTCTTCGCACACGGTGGTCAAAATGCCTCGCGAGCACGTTTTGAAAGGAAAGATTATGTCTCGCCTCGTTCTGACTGTGCTGGTGTGCCTCACTGCAATTGGCGCCCGGTCGGCGTCCGCCGAGAATTATCCGAGCCGGCCCATCCGCATCGTTGTGCCGTTCTCGGCCGGCGGAGCCATCGATATCCTCGCCAGGGTGATGGCAAAGGGATTGACCGAAGATTTCGGACAATCTGTATTCGTCGAGAACAAGCCCGGCGCTTCGGGCAACATCGGCGCGGAGGTGGTCTCAAAGTCGGCGCCGGACGGCTATACGCTCATGGTCACCGCTTCGACGCTGATCGTAAATCCGGTCATTGCCCTCAATCCGCCGCCAATCAATCCGCTGACGGATCTGTCGTACATCAGTCTGCTGGCGAAGGGCCCTCTCCTTTTCATCGTGCATCCCTCCGTTGCTAATTCTGTTTCTGACTTCGTGACCAAAGCGAAGGCCCATCCTGAAAAATACAATCTGGCGACCGGCGGCTTTGGCGCGGCCGGCCATCTCGCCGCCGAGGACTTCAAGGTGAAGGCGGGGCTCTCGATTCCAGTCATCCTCTACAAAGGAACGGGACCGGTGTTCAGCGATCTCGTCGGTGGCCACATCAGCGGCATACTGGATCCCCTGTCGACATCGCTGCCGCTCGCGAAGGGCGGAAAGGTCAAGGCGATCGGCATCACCAGCCTCAAACGGTCACCGCTCGCGCCGGACGTGCCAACGCTTGACGAGCTCGGCTACAAGGGCTTCGAGTTCTATACTTGGTACGGGCTCTGGGCTCCGCCCAATATGCCAAAGGAGATTTCGAACAAGCTGGCCGACGCCCTCGACAAATTCGGCAAGTCGCCCGAGATGCAGAAGTGGTTCATGAGCAGAGGCTTGGAATATTCGGGCTTGCGCGGCCAGAAATTCCTCGACTACGCAAAAGCGGATCAGACCAAACAGGCCGAGATCGTCGAGAAAGCCCACATCCAGAAACAGTGATGCCGGCGCCTAGCCGACCCAGACTGTCAGTTCGGTCTCGACCGGCGCGTTGAAACTCATCTCGTGCTGGTAGACCGCGACGCGCGCGTGAAGTCCGATCTCATCCCCGAAGGCGCTCACTAGCAGGTCGGATGCTCCGTCGAGCACCAGCGGCGCCTTGGTGAACCCTGGGGCGGCGTTGACGTAACCGACCAGCTTGACGATCTTTTTGACGCGGCCCAGATCGCCGAGCTCCTGTTTCATAGTCGCTATGTGATTGAGCGCGCAAAGGCGCGCCGACGCATACCCCTGCTCGATCGACAGATCCGAGCCAACTTTGCCCTTGAGCGGCAGGCTCCACCGGCCATCCTGATACGCGGTCCCGATCACGCCCGACAAAACCAACAAGTTTTCGGCACGAGCGGCCGAGACATACTTTCCGCCCGGCTTCGGGACCGGCGGGATCTCGAGGCCCATCGCGCGAAGCCGCGCTTCGACCGCGCTCATGAACCCGTCTCGCTCAGACTCGACAACAACTGCTTCTGCAAGACCTTGCCATAGTGCGAACGCGGCAGGCTATCGATGAAGCGCACCATCTTCGGCTTCTTGTAGCTCGCAAGCTGCGAACGGCAGTGCTCGATGATCTCGCTTTCCGAGGCCGAGGTGCCCGGCCGCAGCACCACGAACGCAGTCACGGCCTCGCCCCACTCCGGATCGGGCACGCCGAGCACGGCCACCTCGCGCACCGCCGCGTGAGAGCTAATGACGTCCTCCACCTCTTTCGGGACGATGCTGCTGCTGCCAGACCGAATGACGTCCTTCAGACGTCCGACGATGTGCAGGTTGCCGTGCTCGTCGAATCGACCGAGGTCTCCGGTGTGCAGCACCCCGGCGCTGAGCGCGGCGTTGGTTGCATGCGCATTATTCCAGTAGCCGGCCATGACGTTGCTGCCACGGACAAGCACCTCGCCTTCCTGATCCACCTCTCTCGTGGCGGAGTCGCCTGCGCTGAGAGTAATCTCGTAACCGAACAGTTCGCGGCCGACGGAGGCCATGCGCTGCTTGCGGAGAATATCGTCGCAGTCGAGATCCTCAGGCCGCAGATAGCAGCAGATCGGCGCCTCGGTGAGCCCATACAGCACGCCGACCTTCGGTCCGAGATTGTCCAGCGCGCGCTCGAACACCGCTTCGGGAATCCGTGAGCCGCCGACGTGAATCGCCTGGAGGCCGTCGAGGTCCGGGTCACGCGGACGCAGATGTTCGACGAGCCGCACGAGCTGCGTCGGCACGAGCGACGTGCGCTTCGCATTCGTGCGGCGGACCAGATCGGCAAAGGTATCTGCCTGGAAACGCCCGCCGAGAACAACCGTGGCGCCCGCCATCACGTATGACATCAGGATGACCTGGGCGATCGGCCAGAGCGGACGGACATTGAGGAAGGTCGTCGCGGGCGTGATGCCGAACCCGTGCACCGTATTCTGGGCAACCGTCATAAGGTTGCGATGAAGAAGCATCGTCGCTTTCGGAGCGCCAGTCGTGCCGCCGCTAAAGTTCAGAGTGGCGAGATCGTTATCGTCGCCATCCGCCAGGTCCGCGTCTGACGCACTTTCAAGCAGGCGTTCATACTCAACCGCGCCGGGCAGCGATCCGCCGACACTGAGTACATACCGGAGGCTTTCGACGTCGTCGGACAGACCCGCTAGCTTCTCACCAAGGTCGGCATGCGCCACGATCGCGCGCACCTCGGCATGACGCAGCAGCGACACGATCTCCGCCCGCGTCAGCCGCGGGTCCAGCGGCACGCGTACGAAGCCGGCCGACATCGTGCCGTAGTCGACTTCAAGGTATTCGCGAATGTCCGGCAGCATCAGCGCGATGCGGTCGCCGCGCTGTAGGCCGATGCCGGCCATGGCATGGCCGTAGCGGTTCAGCCGCGCCAGAAACACCGCATAGGTCCAAGGGCCCGCCTCATCGATGATCGCGGGACGGTCCGGATACCACCGCGCCAGCTGGCGCAATTTCCATCCGATATGCATGTCACCAGCCGTTCATCACGACGCGGCCGAGCATCGACTTACCCTCGACCAGCGCGTGGCCTTGCGCGGCCTCGGAGAACGGCAGGACGCGTCCGATCACCGGCTTTACGGCTTTCACCGCCATAAGATGGAGCGCACGATGAACGTCGGCGAACGTTGCGTTGCCAGATCCGGCGATGCGCGTTCGCCGCACGATGACCATGCCGGGATCGAGCTCGACCGGACGCGTGCCGATATTGCCGAGAACGACGATCATTGCGTTCTGCGCGGTGGACCGCAGGCTCTCGCTGAAGGTGCCGGTGACGACGTTCTCCAGCACGATGTCGACTCCCTGCTTCTGCGTCAGCCGCCACACCTCGCGGCTGAACTGCAGATCCGGGCTGACGACGACCTCGTCCGCACCGGCCTGCCTGATCGACTCGGCCTTCGCCTCTGAGCTGGTGATCGCGATGACGTGGGCGCGAACACTTTTCGCGACCTGGATCTGATGCAGACCCAATCCGCCGCCCGCTCCCGTGATGAGCACGACGTCGCCGGGCTTCGCCTGCGCGACACCGAGGGTCGCGCGGACGCTCGTCCCCACCGGGCACACGGCCAGCGCTGCATCGAGCAGGTCGACGCCGTCCGGCACAGGTATCGCATTCTGGACGGGCACGCAGGTGTACTCGGCATAACCGCCGCTCACCTCGCCCATGACGCGGCTCTCGCGGCAGAGGTCGTGGCGGCCGGCAAGGCAATAACGGCAGACCCCGCACGAGACGCGCTGGTATATGACCACGCGCTGGCCGATACGACCACGATCAACCTCCGGTCCGACCTCGGCGATCTCGCCGGAGATTTCATGACCGAGGATCTGGCCAGGCTTGTCGCGCGGAATCCTTCCAGCGCGCGAGAGGATATCGTGATAGCAGATTCCAGCGGCGTGGATCTTGACCAGCACGTCACGCGCGCCCGGCTCCGGACGCTGGACCTCCTCGGTTCGCAACACGTCCGGGCCGCCATACTGGCGAAAGAGCACCGCTTTCATCGACGACATTCGAATTTTTCTCCTGCGTTGTCGATCTCGGTCGACATCATTCCTTTTGCGCGAAGGCCGCGGCCCCGCGCTTGTAGTCGGGCTGGCTTTCCACCCAAGCCCGCACCGCTTCTACTTCGGCACGTTCGGCTTCCGAGTGGCGGCGCGTGAAGGTAGCCAGCCGCTTCGTTGCCTGCAACGCAGCCGTCGAGTAGCCGGCGAGGATCGTGGCCCAATGTTCGGCTTCCGCGTGCACGTCAGCAACAAGGGCATTCACTAATCCGATACGCTCAGCCTGCTCCGCATTGATGTTCTTCGCCAGAAGGAGCAATTCCATCGCCCGCGCACTACTGATCAGCTCCGGAAGGCGCAACGCACTGATCGCAGAGATCATGCCGTGCTTGACCTCCGGATAACCGATGACGGCATTGGTGGATGCCAACCGAAGGTCGCAATGGATCGCAAGCGACATGCCCATGCCAATGCAGTATCCGTGCATGGCGGCGATTACCGGTTTCATCAGCGGGACGCCCACACCTGGCAGCGCCTTACGAAGCGTTTCCGTCGAAACCATCCGGCCGGTGCGATTGATCTCCTTGATGTCGGAGCCAGCACAAAATGCTTTCTCGCCGGTGCCGGTCAGGATCGCGACGCGGACGCTCGAATCGTCGGCAATTTCCTGCCAGATCTCGCCGAGCCGCTCCTTTGCCGGAATATCCAGTGCGTTCATCACGTGCGGTCGATTGATCGTGACCAACGCAACACCGGTTCGACGTTTCTCCAAGAGAACTGACATAAGGGCTCCTTTGCCCGCGCGCCTGAAGAAGGCCGTGCTTAGGACAAGCCAATCAGGCGCGGCGGAATCTGCGTCCGCTGTTTGTGAACGCTCCTACATACCGATTTCGAGTAATCTTGGCGAGGAGGACGCTTGCGACGCCTCCCGGAGACGTTTGCGCCTTTCCAGACCGAGCAATTCGAAAGGTCGCGACAATGGAGTACCGACCTACTCCAAACCGACTGTTCGCTTCGAGACGAAAACGTTTGGATGCTTCGACATCCAACCCCTTCTCGTCGAAGGCAAGAGTTGCCAAGACGGTTCACATTGCCTTCTTGGGCGGTGCCTCCTTAAAACCGTAGCTTTCGAAGATGTGGAGGGCGGTCGACGACTTGAGAAAGGTCAGCCACGCCTTGGCCGCCGCCGGGTGCGCAGCTCCGTTCACCATCGCCGCACCGTATACCGCGGTCGTGTTGTCGTTTGCGGGAATGGCGATGTGACTAATGGGATGGCCGACCTGTTCCTGGAAAACGGCTTCTGATTGCCAGGTCACACCGGCGTCGGCCACCCCCTGAATCAAGTATAGGGGTGTCTGCCTATGGTGGACGTGGGTCAGAATAGTCTCACCATTGGCGACCTTTGTTTCATAAACGGCCTTGGTTAGAGAGCTACCACCGGCCTTCATCAGCGACGCCTTGATCTGCCGTACCACACCCTCCCAGGCCGGATTGGGCATGGACAGGTGAATACCCGGTTTGGCAAGATCCTGTAAGCGCTCGATGTGGGCAGGATTACCCGCGGCCACCATGATCGTTAGATCGTTAGAGGCATAGGTGATCGACGGTGCTGCGAGCGTTTTGTCGGCGACCAAGTCATCGACTTTCTTTGCCCCAGCGGCGAAAACATCTGGCTTGACGGTCCACGTGGCGTTGCCAACGGTAATCGTGCCGCCGGCTTTCATCTGCTTTATGAGGATACCCGGTGGCAGGGTCTCATAGTAGATATGGCCTTTGAGGTCTAAATTCTGCTTTTCAAAAGCCGCGACCAAAGGCGCCATCGCAAAATAATAATTGCCGGCAACGAATATTACCAATTCTGGATTGTCCATGCTGCCATGGAAGTCTGGAAGATCGTTCACCTCCGGAACCGTAACATCCACACCCTTGTTTGTGGCTGGATTATTCTTCCCATGGCTCCAGGGCGGAAACACTCGTCCCTGGTATTGCGGCGCCTCGGCCTTTCCTTGCCACCCAGCATCGGCGGCGAAGCCTGAATGGTCGAAGCAAAGACCGCCCGCCATCACACCTATAAGTAGCGCCGACACACGCTGCACAGGCTTACACTTCCTCATTGATGCTTCCTCCCCTGTTCAATGATTGACCGGCTCTCTTCGGATTGCATCGACGATGTCCGCCCGCCCGATTTGATCGGCCTCAGTTGCAACGACTTTTATCGTGGGCAACACCCTCTAAAAAATTGCCGCTCCTCAGCACTCCTAAACGGGCACGTGGCCCCAGAGATCCAGGATTACCGTCGCTCCGGGTACAAAAAGTGTTGGATCGACCTCGATGGCACTGAATGGAATGCCCAACCGTCGCAGATCCTCATCCCAAGCCATGAAACCGCTTCTGAATTGTGCCAAATCGGCGTGGAAATGCAGCGCACGCACCACCTGATTCAAGCTGCTGCCCGCAGCAGCGAAAATACGTTTTGCCTTAACCAGGATGTCCGCCATTTGCGCATACGTGGCATCGTGAAAGAATGGTGCGCTAACAGGAGCGGTCGCTCCGTCACGTAACCCCCCATTCTCCACTGCCATAAGGCCAGCGACGAATAGCACTCCATCGAAACTGCGGGCCGGCAGCATATCGTCCGCCATGAGGGCTACGTCACATTCCACGTCTTGCACGCGCGCCGCAGCTGACTCGTGTGCGGCAATCAGATTCACTTCAATTGTTGCATCGCGGCTGCCAAAGGCGGGATGACAAACCGGAACAACCGTCGTCGGTGGCACGCGACCTTTGAATGCTTGAGACCAAGTTTGCCAGAACACCGGAAGGTCTTCGTTATGGCTCAGATAGACCTGAGCCTTCAGCACCAATCCCATATGGCTTCCAGCAGCAGTCAATGCCGGGATCAACCGCTCACCGATGAGATATTCCGTTTCGCGCTTGATACGCGTGCCGTTCCATTGATGGCCCTTCGGCATGATTGCAGAAGGGGCGAGATTGCCACTCTCGTCGCGTGCCAATTGCCCCGCCACGAAGATCATGTCCCCGACGCGTAAGCACGGCGCGTAGCCCGATGTTTTGGGGACATTTAACCGATCGATACCGGCGACACGGCATTCGTAGCCGCTATCGGCGGTTGCCGCCATTACCTGCACGTCCATCGATGCGTCCAAGTTCAATAACCGACTGGCTATGATGGATGTGCTCGGCGCCACCTGCCCCGCAAGCGCGGTCTTGCGTACCTCATGATACGGATCTACGAAGGCCGGCGATGGGTAGAACTGATCGAGACGAGCCACCCTGCTGAGAGCGCTCCCCGCGGCCTCGAGCTGGACCGCCATATCGCAAAAAATCGCCGCCGCTTCGCGCTGCGCCTGGGGCGGAACCCCCAGTGGACGCCCTGGACGGGTTACCTCGGGATCCAGAACGCCATCTGAGCGGTTCGCTCGCAATCCGGTTCCGAACACCCATCGTCCGGCGCGCACGAAAGGAGCGTGAACCACCCCATCCGCATAGGTGCGCGTTGCATACCGAGTAATTGTCACCGAGGATTTCTCGCTGCTGTAATTCCGCGACTTAATTCACCGTGACGCCGGCGGCCTTGATCACGTTCCCCCACCGCGAGTTCTCCGAGCTTATAAATGCCTTGAACTCGTCCGGCGTATCGGTGATCGCCTCGACAGACTGCTTCGCAACGAAGCTTTGGATCGCAGGCGACCGAACCGCCTCGCGCAACTGCTTGTTCAGCTCGTCGATAATGGGCCGCGGCGTGCCTTTCGGCGCGACCAACCCGGACCAAACGTACGCGGAAAGCCCTGGAAAGCCCGATTCTGCAAGTGTCGGCACGTCAGGCAGTAGCGGCGATCGGGCCTCTCCGGTGATCGCCAACGCGCGCAGCTCATGCGCGCGGATATGCGACACCATAGCCGCCAGGCCGGGCATGACCACAGGTACTTGTCCCGAAATCACGTCCAGAACGGCCGGCCCGCTTCCACGATAAGGAACGTGCACCATCTTGAGGCCAGCTTGCGCCAGGAACATCTCCATGAAGAGCTGCTGCGCGCTTCCGTTCCCTGAAGATGCGAAGTTGATTTGACCCGGACGCGCTTTCACGTAGGAGATAAATTCGGAAAGTGTGCGCACCGGCATCCTGTCGGGGTTCACGACAAGAACCCCCGGCTCGCGCGTGAACAACGAGATTGGTTCGAAGTCGCCAACGGGATCGAACGTCAGATGCTTGAACAGGGCCGAACCCCAAGCCTGCGGATTGGAATATAACAAAAGCGTATAACCATCCGGCGCCGCGTGGGCGACGTACTCCGTACCGAGCATTGAGCCGGCACCGGGCTTGTCCTCGACCACAACGCTTTGATGCATCTGTTCAGACATTTGCTTTGCGATGGCTCGCATGGGTACGTCGGATGAGCCGCCTGCCGAATATGGAACGATAATGTGTATCGGAGACGAGGGATAATCCGCCGCGCGC
>Ga0310811_10015183_pt1 | contig 10066 bp, 10 predicted proteins | sample YCmetagenome_FD_207642 | JGI IMG/M metagenome (GOLD analysis project Ga0310811, IMG submission 207642) | Soil microbial communities from experimental microcosm in Duke University, North Carolina, United States - YC | ecosystem: Engineered > Artificial ecosystem > Soil microcosm > Unclassified ...
AAGACCAGACGTAAATGAGCAGCCACGTGTACATGGAGTTACCTATGAAGAACCTGATTGCCCGTTTCGTGAAGGACGAATCCGGCGCAACCGCGATCGAATACGGTCTGATCGCGGCCGGCATCGCTCTCGCGATCATTACCATTGTCAACGGTCTTGGTACGCAACTGAAAAACACGTTCACCTCGATCAACAGCGGCGTCGCTGGCGCCAATGCTGCCAACGGCGGCTAAAAGCCAAGTACCAAAGACGACGAAGCCCCGGCCGCAGGCCGGGGCTTTTCATTTGGCAGCGCGTTAGCCGGAAACTCCGTTCAACGTTGCCGGTCCGCAATTCCGACCCATGCGCGTATCGGTACATCGCACGGGCGGTCGCCAGCTGGACACTACCGCCGAGAGGCGCGCTCCCGCGATTAGTCGGATGTCCTGAAGTAACTGGCGATGCTCCGAAAGCCCTTACGCCGCGTCCAAATCGACAGATGGAAGTTCATTAATTCACTCCAGCTAGGATATATTCGTCTCCATCATATCGCGCAATGAAGCTTCATCTACCCACTCTCAAACATGCGCAGTCAGCGCGGCTGCAATCCGGCGCCATTTTCGCAATGAGGCCCATTGGCAGACAACTCGTGCTGGCGGCAGGCGACTCGGCGCGGTTCGATCGCCAGCCCTCGGGTGCACCTGATGAACCATCGCATTTTCCGATTGTTCATCTCTGATAGATAGCATCGCGCAACGCTTCGCGCCTGCATCGACATGACGAGCAGTGTAGTCCCATGACCCTCGACATCGCCAGGCTTCTGCTGTTTCCCGCTCTGATGGCGTTCGCGGCCGCCAGCGATCTTTTCACCATGACGATCTCCAACCGGGTATCGCTCGCCTTGGCGGCCGGATTCCTGGTCCTCGCTCCCGTAAGCGGGATGGGGCTTTACGACATGGCTTCGCATGCCGGAGCCGGCGCCTGCGTGCTCGCGGTGGCTTTTGTCTGCTTTGCGAAGGGCTGGATCGGCGGCGGCGATGCCAAGGTCGCGGCTGCCGCAGCACTCTGGTTCGGCTTCGGCGACCTCCTGAATTACCTGGTCTGCGCCTCGCTGTTCGGTGGCGCCTTGACGATGCTGCTGCTGCTGTTCCGGCAGTGGCCGCTCCCTTATGCGTTGTGCGGTGAGGACTGGCTGCTCCGGCTACACGCCAGGGATAGCGGCATTCCCTACGGCATCGCGCTCGCGCTCGGCGCGTTGATGATCTATCCCGATACGGATTGGATCAAGGCGATTGATCTTGCTCATTTCGCGATCCGCTGATCTCGAGCGCTTCCAGCGAAAGCCTGTCCCGAACCTGATCCCGGATGGATACCGGTTCGCGTGAACAAAATCCGTTAGCTCGGAAAGCCGGAGCCCGGTTCTGATTCCGTCGGAGCCGAAACGGCTCCGGCCGAATAAACGCGGCGTTAAGGCGATTTAGATACGCCTCATTAACCATGCGGCGTAATGTGGAAAGTGAAGCGTAATGAATACCGCACGCATTGTGGTCCTGACCATCGCTGTTGGCGCCATCGGCGCTGCGGCGTGCTCTGCGCGCGGAGCCGACAGCAATCGTCCTTCGACCGAGCCGGTCGTTCGTCCACTCGATCCACGAAGCCCGAACCGCGGTCCGCTGTCGTGGGAGCTGAACCGCTTCACTGCGCCCGACATCATCCAAGCCGCCCGCGACGATCGAGCCTTCCGGCGTGGCGACGACATCCAGGTCGCGGCGCAGAAATGATCAAGAGGACGGAGATGAGGTGCAGGGGAAATCAGCCGAGGATGCGAGCCTTCATGGTCCGCGCGCTGTCGTTCTCGGCTGTCGTGGCACTGACGGTCAACCCGTCCATAGCCCCGGTCGTGGCCGCCGACTACAGCGTCGCAACAGCCGCCGCCGCCGCCGGCGAAGGCCAGATGAACGCACGTCCCCTCTCGCTCGGCGTCGGGAAATCCGTGGTGATCGACCTGCCTCGCGACGTCAAGGATGTGCTGGTCGCCGATCCCAAGATCGCCAACGCCATCATCCGTTCGGCGCAACGGGCCTATATCATCGGCGCCGCCGTCGGCCAGACCACCATCGTGTTCTTCGATTCTTCCGGCCAGCAGATTTCGGCCTACGATATCGCCGTGAAGCGTGATCTCAACGGTCTGCGTACGGCACTGAAGCAGTTGCTGCCGAACGCGGACATCCAGGTCGATGGCCTCGGCGACAGCGTGATATTGACCGGTAACGTCGCCACGCCGATCGAGGCGCAGCAGGCGGGTGACCTCGCCGCGCGGCTTGCGGGCGCCGACAAGGTCGCCAACCAGATCGCCGTCAAGGGGCGCGATCAGGTGATGTTGAAGGTCACGGTCGCCGAAGTCTCGCGATCGCTGATCAAGCAGATGGGTATCGATCTCAGTGCCAACCTCAGCTACGGCAGTTCGGTTGTAACCTTCAACAACTCCAATCCGTTCTCGGCAAACAACCAGCCGCTGGTCTCCGGCAACGCGCTTACGACAGCGTTCGGCACCAAGCCATCGGTGACGGCGACCTTGCGCGCGATGGAAAGCGCGGGCGTGATCCGTACCCTGGCCGAGCCGAACCTGACGGCCATCTCGGGCGAGTCTGCTACCTTCATGGCTGGCGGTGAATTTCCGATCCCGACCGGCGTGACCTGCCAAACGCAGGCATCCGGCTCCGTCGGACAATGTCAGCCCTCGGTCGCTTTCAAGAAGTTCGGCATCTCGCTCAATTTCACGCCCGTCGTGTTGACCGAGGGGCGGATCAGCCTGCACGTGATGACTGAAGTATCGGAGGTCTCGAGCGACAATTCGATCAACATCAGCGGGCTCAACGTGCCGTCGATCAAGACCCGGCGTGCCGAAACGACGGTGGAGATCCCCTCTGGAGGCGCCATGGCGATGGCGGGCCTCATCCAGAGCCAGCAAAAGCAGGCGATCAACGGATTGCCCGGTATCGACACTCTGCCGGTGCTCGGTTCGCTGTTCCGTAGCCGCGACTTCGTCAACAACCAGACCGAACTGATGGTGTTGGTGACTCCCTACATCGTGCGGGCGGTTCGGCCGAAGGATCTGTCGCGTCCGGATGACGGCTTTGCTGCCGCAGCCGATCCGCAGGCCGACCTCCTCGGCAGCATCAATCGCATCTACGGCGTTCCGGGTCATACCGATCCGTCGCAGAGCTATCGCGGCACCTACGGCTTTATCACCGACTAAGACGGGACAAGGACCACGACGATGACAGCGAAAATACCCGTCGATCGCAACCGCGCTCTGCGCATGGCGGCAGCGCTTGCCGGCCTCTCGGTCGCGCTCGGTGCCTGCACTCATACCGACGGAGTGACAACGGCGAGCATTCCCGTCGTCCCATCCGATTATCGCGACCGCCATCCGATCGCGATTCATGAAGCGAACCAATCGATGGTAATCTTCGTGGGTCGCGGACGGGGTGGCCTTTCGGCCTCCGACCGTGCGGATGTGATGGGATTGGCGCAATCCTGGCGCCACGAAGCCACCGGCCCGATCAGCGCCGACGTGCCGGTCGGTACGCCCAATGCCGCGGCGGCTGCGGACGCCTTCCGCGAGGCCCAATCGCTGCTTTCGGCGGCCGGCGTGCCGCCGGGCGGGATCGTTATCCATCGCTATCGCCCGACCGATCCGCGCCAGATGGCGACGATCCGTCTGACCTATCCCAGGATGTCGGCAGTTGCCGGGCCGTGCGGCCTGTGGCCCGAAGACCTCGGCCCGTCGATCCACAACAAGAGCTACATCCAGAATCAGGACTACTACAATTTCGGCTGCGCGTATCAGCGTGACATGGCGGCGATGATCGACAATCCGTCCGACCTGGTGCAGCCACGAGCCGAAACCCCGGCCTACACCGAACGGCGGACCGAAGGTTTCGAGAAATATCGCAAGGGCAACACGACCAGCACCAACTATCCCGAGGCTGAAAAAGCCAAACTCAGCGATCTAGGCAAATGATCAGCTACGCTCGTCAAAATTCCGAAGAACAGCCGGACGCCGCGTCGCCGAGCACGGAGGATCATATCGCCCCCGCGCCGCGGGTGTCGGTGCAAGCTTTCTGCGAGACCGTGGAGACGGCTGCCGCCGTGCAATCGGCTGGCGAGGACCGCCGCCTTGGCAAGGCTCATTTGAAAATCCAGATGGGCGGTATGGTCGCCGCGATCGAAGCCTATCGCACTGCGCCGACCCCGAATGTCATCATCCTCGAAACCGACGGCCGGGGCGACATTCTGGTTGGCCTCGACCAGCTCGCCAGCGTGTGTGACGCCGGCACCCGTGTGATCGTGATCGGCCGCATCAACGATGTCGGGCTTTATCGTGAGTTGGTCCGCCGCGGCGTCAGCGATTACCTGATTGCGCCAATCAACGCTTTCGACATGGTACGCTCGATATGCAACCTCTATTCGGCGCCGGAGGCAAAGGCGGTCGGCCGCATCATTGCGGTCGTGGGGGCCAAGGGCGGCGTCGGCGCCTCCACGGTTGCGCATAACGTTGCCTGGGCGATCGCGCGCGACCTCGCGCTCGATTCCGTCGTCGCCGATCTCGATCTCGCCTTCGGCACCGCGGGCCTCGACTACAATCAGGACCCTCCTCAGGGAATCGCGGACGCGGTGTTCTCGCCCGACCGTGTCGATACCGCCTTCATCGACCGGCTGCTGTCGAAATGCACCGATCACCTCAGCCTGCTGGCCGCCCCGGCCACGCTCGAGCGCGTGTACGACTTCGGAGCCGAGGCGTTCGATGCGATCTTCGACACGCTGCGCTCGAGCATGCCTTGCGTCGTTCTGGACATTCCGCATCAATGGTCCGGATGGACCAAGCGGGCGATGGTGAACGCGGACGATATCCTGATCGTCGCGACCCCTGATCTTGCCAGCCTGCGCAACACCAAGAACATTTTTGATCTCTTGAAGGCATCGCGCCCCAACGATCGGATTCCGGCCTATTGCCTGAACCAGGTCGGCATTCCCAAGCGGCCGGAAATCAACGCCGGCGAATTCGCCAAGGCGATCGAAACCCCGCCGATCGTCTCGATTCCATTCGAGCCGCAAATCTTCGGCGCCGCGGCCAATAATGGCCAGATGATCGCGGAAATCTCCGCCAACCATCGCGTCACTGAGTCGTTTCTGCAGATCGCTCAGCGGTTGACCGGCCGAGCCGAAACCAAGAAGCCGCGCACTTCCTTGCTGTCACCAATCCTAGAGAAGCTGCGGGCAAAGTAAGCCGTTTACGTGGAGTATCGTCGTGTTTGGTAAGCGTAGCGGATTAGAAAACGATTTGCGGGCGATCAAGCCCGCGGCGACGCTGGAATCAACTCCCGCCGCCCCTGCCATTTCGCGCGACACCGCTCCGCCCGCCGTCTCCTCGCCTCCGCTGGCGCCCGCAAGGCCGATCGTGGCGCCGCCGCCGGCGCCGGTTGTCGATACCCGGCGCTCCGATAATTACTACCAGGTCAAGGCGACCATTTTCGGCGCGCTGATCGAAGCGATCGACCTTGCCCAGCTTTCCAAGCTCGACGGCGAATCTGCGCGCGAAGAGATCCGCGACATCGTCAACGAGATCATCGCGATCAAAAATATCGTGATGTCGATCGCCGAGCAGGAGGAGTTGCTCGACGATATCTGCAACGACGTCCTCGGATATGGTCCGCTCGAACCGCTCTTGTCACGCGACGACATCGCCGACATCATGGTCAATGGCGCCGGCACCGTGTTCATCGAAGTCGCCGGCAAGATTCAACGTACCGGAATCCGGTTCCGCGATAACCAGCAATTGCTGAACATCTGCCAGCGGATCGTCAGCCAGGTCGGCCGCCGCGTCGACGAATCCTCGCCGATCTGCGACGCCCGTCTGGCCGATGGTTCCCGCGTCAATGCCATCGTGCCGCCGCTGGCAATCGACGGACCCGCACTCACCATCCGTAAATTCAAGAAGGACAAGCTGACCCTCGATCAGCTGGTCAAGTTCGGTGCAATCTCGCCGGAAGGCGCGGAAATCCTGCAGATCATCGGCCGCGTCCGCTGTAACGTCCTGATTTCCGGCGGTACCGGCTCGGGCAAAACCACACTCTTGAATTGCCTGACCAACTATATCGAGCACGACGAACGCATCATCACCTGCGAGGACGCCGCAGAGCTTCAGCTGCAGCAGCCGCATGTGGTGCGCCTCGAGACCCGCCCGCCCAACATCGAGGGCGAAGGCCAGGTCACCATGCGCGAATTGGTGCGGAACTGCCTGCGTATGCGCCCCGAGCGCATCATCGTCGGCGAAGTCCGCGGACCGGAAGCCTTCGACCTGTTGCAGGCGATGAATACCGGCCACGACGGGTCGATGGGAACGCTTCACGCCAACAATCCCCGCGAAGCGCTGTCACGCTGCGAATCCATGATCACGATGGGCGGATTTGCTCTGCCGTCGCGCACCATTCGCGAGATGATCTGCGCCTCGATCGATGTCATCATCCAGGCCGCCCGCCTGCGCGACGGCTCGCGCCGCATCACCCACATCACCGAAGTGATGGGAATGGAAGGCGACACGATCATCACCCAGGACCTGTTTATTTACGAACTGGTCGGCGAAGACGCCAACGGCAAGATCATCGGACGGCATCGCTCGACCGGCATCGGACGGCCTCGTTTCTGGGAACGCGCACGGTATTACGGCGAAGAAAAGCGGCTTGCTGCGGCCATTGACGCCGCGGAAGTCGCCGCCACAAACTAAAGGAGGCAGGCTATGAAGATGCAGACGCTTGCTCTGGCCTTCCTCGCCGCCACCGCCATCGGCGGTGTGGCATGGGTCTTTCTTTATCCCTTGCTGTCGGGTGAGAGAAAGGCCGAAGCGCGCCGTGCGTCGATCGCACGATCCGAGCCAACTTCCGTTCGCCAGGCTGAGAAAAGTCAGCGTTCGCGCCGCGAGCAGGTCGAGGGATCGCTGAAGGAGCTCGAGGCGCGGCGGCAGAAAGACAGCAAGGTGCCGCTGAGCGTCCGCATCTCGCAGGCCGGCCTGGATTGGTCGACCCAGAGATTCTGGGTGATGTCCGGCATCGTCGGAGCGGTGTTCTTTGTGGTGGCCTTCGTCCTCGGAGGCGGGCTAGTCGCAGCGATCGGCATGGGATTTGCGGGCGGCTTCGGCCTGCCGCGCTGGGTCCTCGGCTTCCTCAAGAAGCGCCGCGAGAAGAGATTTCTCGCAGCGCTGCCGGATGCCGTCGACGTCATCGTTCGCGGCATCAAGGCCGGTCTGCCGCTGTTCGAGTCGATCAAGGTTGTCGCCGCTGACTCGCCCGAACCCTTGAAAAGCGAATTCCTCTCGATCATCGAAACCCAGGCAATCGGCATCCCGCTCGGCGAAGCCTGCCTGCGGCTGTATGAACGGATGCCGGTGCCGGAGGCGAACTTTTTCGGGATCGTCGTCTCGATCCAGCAGAAATCAGGCGGCAACCTTTCCGAAGCGCTGGGCAACCTGTCCAAGGTGCTCCGGGATCGCAAGAAAATGGCCGAAAAGATTCAGGCCATGTCGATGGAAGCGAAAGCCTCTGCCGGTATCATCGGCTCGCTGCCACCGATCGTCATGCTTCTCGTTTACCTGACGACGCCCGGTTACATCTCGCTGCTGTGGACACATCCAATCGGCCAATTGCTGCTGGTTGGCTGCGTGACCTGGATGTCGATCGGCATCATGGTCATGAAGAAAATGATCAATTTCGACTTCTGACGGTGGGTCATGTTTGAGTTCCTGGTCGACAAAATTCACGACGTACATTTCGTGACGATGATACTCGCCGCGATCGCCGCAAGCGCCACCGCGTACACGTTGATCACGCCCTTGCTGGCCGGCGACAACCTCAGCAAGCGGATGAAAGCGGTCGCGAGCGAACGCGAGCGTATCCGGCAACGCGAACGCGAGCGTCTCCATCGAGGCGAGAAAGTATCGCTGCGTCAGACGCCGAAGCAGATCGTCTCGAAGGTGGTGGAAGACTTCAATCTCGGCAAATGGCTCGCCCAGGAAGCGGCGCGTGAAAAGCTGATCATGGCCGGATATCGCGGGCACGCGCCCTACATCACCTTTCTTTTCTTCCGCCTTGTGACGCCCATCGTGTTCTTGATCGCGTCGGCTCTCTATGTTTTCCTGATCTCGCATATGGAGAAGCCGATGCCGATCAAGATCGGCATCTGCGTCGGCGCCGCCTATCTCGGCTTGCAGGCGCCGATGCTGTTCCTGAAGAACGCGATCTCCAAGCGCCAGCTTTCGATCAAGCGTGCATTTCCCGATGCGCTCGACCTGCTGCTGATCTGCATCGAATCAGGCATGTCGGTCGAAGCGGCCTTCCGCAGGGTCAGTCTTGAAATCGCCAAGCAGTCAGTGGCTCTGTCGGAGGAATTCACCCTCACCACGGCCGAACTCTCCTATCTGCAGGATCGCAAGGTCGCCTACGAGAACCTCGCCAGGCGAACGGGTATCGAAGGCGTGAAATCGGTTTGCCTCGCCTTGCAACAGGCGGAGCGCTACGGAACGCCGCTCGGCCAGAGCCTGCGGGTCATGGCGCAGGAAAACCGCGACATGCGCATGAACGAGGCCGAGAAAAAGGCGGCCGCTCTGCCGCCCAAGCTGACCGTACCCATGATCCTGTTTTTCCTGCCGGTGTTGTTCGTGGTCATTCTCGGACCAACGGCGATCAAGATTCACGAACTTCATTGAGGATCGCGGCGGGACGCCGAAGCGCGCCTCACCATATTCCGAAGTGTGATGATCTTTCTTCGAAACGTCGTCACATTGGCGGGAATCATGGCCTTCGCGCAAACACCTCCGGCGCGTCGAAGGAATCGAAACCCGTTTCGCAGATCGCCTCCTGGGGGCAGGTCGGAAAAAGGCTTTCGCTCGAAGGCGCCATAATGTTCGGTTAACGCGCGGTTAATTCCGTGGCCGTTGCTGCGTCGATCGGACGAAACAATTCAACAATCACTTTGAGCTACAGATAGGACGTAGGCCATTGCCGTCGCTTCAGGAATTTTCCGATGCCGCCGTCGTTCGCTCCCATTGCTTCCATCGCATCGGTCTCGCGTAGCTTCCGCCGCAGCCGCGCCGGCTCGGCTGCAGTCGAATTCGCGTTGGTGGCGCCGCTGTTCTTCGCGTTGCTGTTCGCGATCATTGAAACAGGGATGGTGTTCTTCGCAAACCAGGTGCTGGAAACAGTTACACAGGATTCTGCGCGTATCATCCAAACCGGCCAGGCGATGACGGCGGGCGGCATATCGGCGACGCAGACCGGACCTCTCACAGAGGCGCAATTCCGGACGCAGGTCATCTGCCCCGATATTCCCGCGCTGTTCAGTTGCGACAAAATTCAGATCGATGTCGAAAGTTATCCGCCGGGCCAGGCTTGGCCGGCGTCGTTCTCGAACCAGATCGACAGCAACGGCAATTTCGTCGCCAATAATCTGCAGTACAACACGGGCGGCCCGTGCGATGTCGTGATCGTGAGGCTGTTCTATCAATGGCCGCTATTCGTCACCGGTCTCGGCTACAACCTTTCGAATCTCGCCGGAGACAAGCGGCTGCTGTGGGGAAGTGCCGCGTTCAGGAACGAGCCGTACCAAGGGGTTTGCTCGTCGTCATGAAGTCGATCTCAAAAATGTGGCGTCGGGGCCGTGCTTCCGCGCTCCGGTTGACCCGGGACAACAACGCCCTTGCTGCGGTGGAATTCGCCATGATCCTGCCGATCATGCTGGTGCTGTTTTTCGGCACGGAGGAGTTTTCTTCCGGCGTTGAGGTCGACCGCAAGGTCAATCTGGCCGCACATACGCTGTCGGACCTGACTTCGCAGTCTCCGACCACGGGTGTGAGCGATACTGAGCTGGGCTTTTTCTTTTCCGCGGGTGCATCGATCCTGCTCCCTTATTCGAGTGCGCCTCTGAATGAGGTGATCTCCGAGCTCTATGTCGACGCCAATACGGGGGTTGCCTATGTGCAATGGAGCAAGCCATTTCAGGGCGGGACCCAGCGGGCAAAAGGGAGCACGGT
>Ga0310811_10015184_pt1 | contig 10065 bp, 8 predicted proteins | sample YCmetagenome_FD_207642 | JGI IMG/M metagenome (GOLD analysis project Ga0310811, IMG submission 207642) | Soil microbial communities from experimental microcosm in Duke University, North Carolina, United States - YC | ecosystem: Engineered > Artificial ecosystem > Soil microcosm > Unclassified ...
TGCTCCGGCCGCGCACCCATTGGAACAATTAGGCCCCCTCTGGCGGGGCCGGTCGAGTTGGACCATGGGCCTACGCCGCGACCGCACTTGATGCGTGCATTCCGCAAGCCGCCACCAAATTTAATCAATCCTAAACCACAAGAGGAGATCGGCTTGTTGTTTTGACGCACGTCAAGTTGCGCATTGGCGTTGTACGCTTGGTGTTGCCGGGAACCACGATTTCTCACGGCTTCAAATATGCAACTTGCAAGTACGCCGGCGCTTGTTCGTCTTCAGCAGTTGCAATCGGAACAACGCAAGGCCTTTCTGGTACTGGGAGGGGATGAGCTGCCTTCAGTCGAAGGCGTCAATCTCCACGGCAACGTAGACCTGGCCTCCGCCGGGATAATTCTTCTCGGGCGAGTGGAGCCGGCAGAGCTTGCTTCCGCGTTGGACCGCGCCGCGGATCCCGCGTTACCGATTGCGGATTTTGGCGGTAACGAGACGCTCCGCCGCGATTTTGTGGGCTCGGTCTTCGACCAGGCGAGCGTGCAGGCTATGGACAAGGCCTTCGCGCCGATCTGGCAGCGGCTCTCCGCGTTGCCATTCAAGGCCGAACGCGCAAACCGCGCGGAAATGACGATTCTGCGTCTTGCTTACACGCGTGGGACACCGATCACGGCAGCTTTCGACCCCAACTCGCGCACGGTGGTGAAATATCCGCTGCTGGGAACGTTTGGCGGCGACCAGCGCCATCTCGAGGTCCTGGCCCATCTTGACCTGTTGCGCCCGAGGCATTTCACGCGGACGCACGGCTGTGCGAAATGCGGATCTGCGCGGCTGAATGTCTTCGAGGCATGTCCCGGATGCGGCAGCGCAAACTTGCGTGAAGAAGCGCTGCTGCATCACTACCGGTGCGGGTGCCAGGAGATAGAGTCGCATTTTCGGCAGGACCAGCTACTGGTCTGCCCGAAATGTCACCGCACACTGCAGCACTTCGGCGTCGATTACGGGAAGCCCGGTACCGCGGTTGTTTGCGCAAGTTGCGGCGCGACGAATTCCGAGCCATTCGTTCACCTGGCGTGTCTCGATTGCTCCGCGATAACGCCCGCTGACGAGGCGAAGGCGACGGACTGGTATCACTACGATCTCACGGATGAAGGCGTCCGGGCGCTCAGACAGGGACAGCTGCCGCAATTCGATCTCGCCCCGCTTCTCGAGAGTCGCACGCATACGTATTCACCGCGGGAGTTCCGCGTGCTTGCGATGCACAGCTTGAAGGTGGCGGAGCGCTTCAAGCAGCCGCTTTCAGTCGCCCGCATAACCGTGCGGAATATCGACGCGCTGATCCGCGAACGTGGCGCGGCTACCGTTGATGCCGGATTCCGTCGTGTCGTTGACGCGGTCGTCAATGAATTGCGGTCCAGCGACTTCGTGGGGATCGGTACCGTTCAGTCGACGGTGATCGGGTTTCCCGGAACGTCGGCGAAGGATCTCGACGTCATCATGAAAAGAATTCGTCGAACGATCGATTCGACGGTGACAAAACCGGTCGAGCTCGATGTCGAGATCGCGGAAGGCGATGACATCGTCGGGTTGCTCGCGGGGAGTTGACGATTAATGGAAGCATTTTCGTTCCTCTCGTCGCTCGACATGGCAACCCTGGTCCTGCTGTTCTGGTACACAACGTTGCTCGAGATACCGCGTTATACGATCGGAGCGCTGATTGCCCCTCCGGTGGCGCTGTGGATGAAACGCGATCATGCGGGCCACCATCGTTTCACGCTGAGCATTGTCCTCGTCGGCCACAATGAGGAAAGGCCTTTGCGGACGTGCGTGGAGTCGCTGGGGGAGCAGACCGTCAATGACCTGTATGGACGCCCTCAAATCGTGGTCGTTGATGACGGCTCGACCGACGCGATGAGCCAGGTTGCAAACGCGTTGCGGCGCGAAGGCAGGATCGACCACGCGCTGCGGCTGGAACAGCGCGGCGGGAAGAGCGCAGGCGTCAATCTCGCATTGTCGATCTGCACGGGCGACATCGTCGTGATCTCGGACATCGACACGACATTCGACCGCAATGCCCTGGCCGAGCTGGTCGGCTACTTCTCGGATCCGGCGGTCGGCGCCGTCAGCGGCAACCTCGGCGTGCGTAACGTATCGGCGAGTCTAATGACCCGGTTTCAGGCCATCGAATATATGATCGGATTGTCGCTGGGACGGACCATCGCCGACGCGCTCGGAACACTCTCGATCGTTTCAGGAGCGTTTGGCGCATTCCGGCGTTCTGCGATCGACAGCGTCGGCGGCCAGGACGTGGAAGTGGGCGAGGATGCCGACCTGACAATGAAGCTCCGCCGCGCTGGCTGGCGCCTTCGTTTCGCGCCGGAGGCGCTGGCCCTTACCGATGTTCCGGAAACTGTTTCGGCCTTCATCGCACAGCGCCTCCGTTGGGATCGCGGACTCATAACAGTCTGGGCCCGCAAGTACCGGGCACTGCTTGACCCTCGTTATTCGACGTTCCGGATTGCCGACGCAGCGGCCGTTTTCGACGTGATCTTCTTCCAGATCCTGCTCGCGGCCGCCTTTCCGGTGTACGTCGTCTGGCTCGGCTACTATTTTGGCACCTTTGCGATAACGATTCTGGGCGCAACGCTCGCGGGTTATGTGGTTCTGGACGGCCTGGTTTTTGTCAGCGCTGCGACAATCGCAATGCGCACGCCGCTTTGGCTCATCGCGTATCTGCCGCTTTATACCGTTTTGCAGACTTTGCTGGTCCGCCCGGTGCGCCTCGTTGCTATCGTGCAGGAGCTTATTTTCCGCAGCTCCTACCGGGATCCATACGTGCCGCGTCACGTGATGACTCAGGTGGAGGTGGTGTAATGCGTTTCCTGAAACGCCGAAGCTTGCCGCAAGCTCCTCCCAGCGAACCCAGATCGCGGCGGCTGACCGTCATCCGGTGGCTCTACCTCGCGAGCGTCGCCGGGCTGGCGATTTGGCTTGGTAATTTTTTCCTCGGCGACCGGCTCTTTTTCCGCGGTGAAGGTCTCGTTCTCGGCGAGCCAGCCGTTGTCGCGGCGGAATTCACGGTCACGGTGCGGGATATCCTGGTGCGCGAGGGAGAGACCATCGAGGCAGGGAGCACTGTTGCGAAAGTATCGTCACAGACGGTTGTGGAGACCATTGCCCGGCTCAGCGCCGAGATTGCCACACGGAGCACGCGGCAGAGCGAATTGCGGATCCGCGGCGAAGTTATCGAAGCCATGCTCCCGCTCGCGGAGAACCGCGAAAAATTCGCGACGAGTGCGCGGAAGGAGCTTGAGACGCTGTTGCAGCGCCACTTCCTCGGGGTCAATCAACACACGACCGCGATTGAGAACGAATTCCGTGGCGCCCAGGATCTCCAGTCTCTCAAATCGGAAAAGCGCAATATTGAAAGTGAGCTTGAGAAACTGGGCGCGGCGTTGACGGAGGCGCAGGCTGCGATCGGTGATCTCCGGCGCCTCTATGACGATGGCCGCCTGGCTGCTCCCATTTCAGGAGTCGTGACGCGTATCGCCGCACACAAGGGTGCGGTGGTGCGGGCAGGCGAGCCGATTATCGAGCTTAACGGCAACCATCGTTATGTCCTTGCCTATGTGCCGACTGGCGCACTCTATGACGTCAAGGTGGGCGAAGAAGTGAGGATCAAGACCGGATTGCAGTCGACGCGCGGTGTTGTTGCCCGGATAGAGCCTTTTGCCGCAGCACTGCCACGCGAGTTTCAGCGTGCCTTTACGCCGGTCGAGCGCCAGCAGGTTATCCGGATCGAGTTCCTCTCTGATGAAACCCCGCCGCCCTTGTTCACGAAAGTTTCGGTCAGGCATTCAAGGTTTCTTCCTGCCTGGCTCACGCAGCGCCGCTCTAAGTAAGGACGGCGGATGAAAGCACGAAGATCGCCGAAACAGCGGCCACCGCCATAATCGCGAGACGAAAGACGGCGTCGGGCAACCTGAGGAGCGTTGCGTTCCGCCACACTGCGTTCCAGTCGAACCGGTCGATGGCGTCGCGGGCGGGATCCTTATGTTTGCACACAAGTTTGCCGGCAATGAAGGGAATATCGCTCCGCGCAAGCCCAAAGTCCTTGAGCACGGTGTCAGGCAGCTCGTCCAGCGCGCGGCGCGTCCCATGGGCAAGCTGGCTGCAGTGCGATGCTGTGCCGGAAAGATGAACAACAACATTGGTCATTGCGGACTCCATTCGTATTGCTTGCTGCGTTCGACTATTGGGCGGTACGCCGGTCGTACTCGATGGCGAGCGCGTGCAGCGCTGCCGCGCCATCCCCCGAGAAAGATGGACCGTGCATCAGCGCGAGCGTTCGCGGTGATGCTTTTGCGAGTGCGCGGATTGTCGTCCCCATGGCGGGATTGAGCGCGGAGTAACGGAACAGGTCTTCCGCGGCGATCGCGGGCCCGACGACATCGCCCTCGGTCAGTGCCGGGCCGTTGCCGAGCTGGGTGAACAGGTCGCCGCACAACAGCGTGCCGGTCGACTCTTCAAAAATCACGCCGGCGTCCCAGCCGTGCGGTGTGTGCGGCGTATCGAGGTAACGGACTCTCTTGCCGCGGCCGATGTCGATGACTTCGCCGTCCTGAAGCACGCGCGGCGGCCGGTCGGCGAAATCGTTGAGCGAGACCAGGCAGCCGGTTTGGCCGTGCGCCGGCTGTGCGTTCGGGGCGAAGGCAAGCCACTCGTTCATGGCGCCGCACTCATCGGCCTCGAAATGGCCATAAGCGATCCAGCGCAGGCGTTCAGGTGGAATCAGGCGGCTTATGGCGTCCCGGTTGAGCGGAAACATCTTCCGCAGGCCGGTGTGGAACATGAGCGGCTCCTCCCCCAGAATCAGGAACTGATTGAAGGTGAAGCCGGCGGGCGGGGCGATGTCGGGCACGAAGGTCGAGAGCCGGTAAATACCGTCGGCGATCTCCGCAATCTTGGTCTCCACAGCTGCCTCCTGAGCGCTAATTTGATAGCACAGCTATGTGTACTGAAATTTTTGGGCTTGTCAATATTGAATGCACATGCTAGTGCAATGAAATTGATGACGCGGACTTATACCCTCAAGCGCCGGGCCGAACAGCAGGCGGAAACCCGGCAGCGCATCGTCGAGGCGGCGGTCGATCTGCACGGCACCGTCGGGCCCGCGCGCACGACTTTCAGCATGGTGGCTGAACGGGCAGGCGTTCAGCGTCATACGCTCTATGCGCATTTCCCCGACGAGCGGAGCCTGTTGATGGCCTGCTCGGCGCTGGCTCTGGAGCGCGATCCGCTCCCCGACCCCACGCCTTGGCGAAAAATCGACGATCGGTACGAGCGGCTGCGCGTCGGCCTCACCGCGATCTACGGCTGGTATGAGCGCGGCGCCGACCTGTCTGCGTGCGTGTTGCGCGATGCTGAAACACATCTGCCGGTGAGAGAAACTGTTGCGCTGCGGATGGGGCCAACCATCGCGGCCTATCACGAGACGCTCGGCGCGAAGCTCAATGGCAAGCAACGGGCGATGCTGGCGCTGGCCTTGAGTTTCTACACCTGGCGGAGCCTGGTCCGTGAAGGCGGACTTACGCAAGGTGCCGCGGTCAATGCGATGCTGCGGGCCATCGAAGGTGCAAGTAAAGCCTGAGCGGACTAATCAGCCGCCATCGCCGATGAGGCTATAGGGCGCCCAGAACAGCGGGTGCGCGTAGCTGAAAAGCGTATTGCCCTTTTCGTCGATGAAGCCCTTGCCATCGATCAGCGCATTCATCGCCTGCTGCAGCGCGGCCGCGCGCGTGAGCTTGGAATCTGCAGCCTGCCGACGGAACAGATCGGACACAAGCTCGCGCGCTGACTGCGAATGCACTGACCAGTTGGTGACAAGAATGGCGCGCGTGCCGGCATAGAAGAAAGCGCGACCGAGGCCCGATGCGGCTTCGGCGCCCGCGCCGGATCCGGCACCGGTATTACACGCCGAAAGCAAAACCCAGTCGGCGTCGAGCTTGAGTGAGAGAATTTCCTCCATGGTCAGCAGGCCGTCGCCTTCGACGGCCGCGACCTTCGGCGCTGTCAGCGCCAGTGCAGGCTGGGTCAAACCATTCAGGTCGCCGGGGACCAGGCCGTGCGTCGCGAACACGACGACCTTGAAGCCGGATAGGTCTGTCTTGCGGACGGCGCCTTCGTTGGCGTCCTTGCCGAGATAAAGAGCCTTGGTCGGATCCGCTTCGAGCGCCAATGCGATCGACCGCACTTCATCCGCGGTATCAGGCAGGCGCGGCAGCAGCGCGAGTTCGGCGCTGTCGACACCTTGCGTCTGCGGGCTCGAGCGCCGTTTCAGCGGCAGACCTCGCGTGGTGACGCCGTCTGCGGAAGCAATCGTTACCGGCTTGTCGTTCTCGGCTTCGGTAGCCTGCGTCTCGCTGAAATATGGATCGCCAAATGCGATGAGCTTGCCGCGTGTAGCGGGGCCGGGGGGCAGTGCCCGCAAGGTGCGCAGCGCCGCCGCCGAGGGCACCATTGTTATAGCGTGAGTCCGTGCCAACCAGGGCACCTTGGCATAGCCGGCAAACGCTGGTCCCTGCTGATCCACCTCGACGCGCGCAGTGGGCAGCAGCGACAAAGGCAGCAGGCCGAGCGCACCATTGGTGACCACGACAAGATTCTTCGCCGATTTCCAGCCTTGCTCCACCGGCTTGAGCAACAGCGCATAGAGATCGTAACCGAGAGCGACATCAAAAGCGGGAATGTCGGAGATCATGGCGGCCTGCGGATCGAGCGCTTCGCGCAGCCGGCGAACCTTCGCCTCGAGTTCAGTCGCTGTCGCGGGGATTGCCGCAAAGGCAACCGGACCGCTTTTCGGAACGGCCCAGACGAAACTTACATCGCGACCGAAATAGAACGAGAGAAAGGCCTCATCAGGCCGCAGGGCCGCGGCGATCTGGCCCACGGTTGGTGGTTTTGGATCGACCAGATCGGCATAGGCGGGAAAGCGGCGGTTGATGTCGTCACGTGCTTTTTTGCGGTCGGCTCGCAGCTGCACCAGCGTTGCGTTGATGGCGCGGATGCCTGCCTCGTCACGCTCGGCCGCGGGCATTGAAAGCGTATTATTCAAGGTGGCCAGCAACGCATTGATCTGCTTGCCATGATCCTGCTCGACACGCACCAGCTCGGCGAGCGCCGAATCCTTTGCGATCATACGCGCACTCGAAGCCGCCAGCGCCTGCTGCACTGACCGGCCACGCACCGCATCGGCGAGCGCGAATGTCTCGACGGCAACCTCGGCACCGCGATTGGCGTCGCGCGCGAGAGCGCCGATGTATGCTTCCACGATTGTCTGCAGCATCTGGCTGCGCGCGGCAACCGAGGCCGAATCGTCATCCTCGGAATTTTCACGCGTGGCGGCAACCATCGGCGGGATGGCAAGCTTGAACTCGCGAATGGCATCCGCATTGCGTCCCGCCTTCGCGTAGCCCATGGCCAAGGTGCCGCGCGCCCAGGCGATGTCGTAGTGGCCTTCGCCGACACGCGACTGTTGGCGCTTGACGAGTGCCTCGGCCGCCGCGATGCCGGCATCGACACGGTTGGCTGCGTAGAGCGCGACGATGCGCGAGCCGCTGAGCAGGAAGGCATCGCGCCGGCTCGGCTCCCATTTGGCGATCACGCGCTCGAGCTCCGCGTAAGTTTCGATTGCCTCTCTGTCCTTGTGCTGAAGCGTGAGAATATTCCCGAGCTCAGAAAGGGTGCCGGCCATCACCGGACTATCTTCGGCAACGCCGACGGTGCGCAGAATGTCGAGCGCCGAGCGGTTGAGTCTCTCCGCATCCGCGTAACGACCTTGTTCAAGGAGGATCGCCGCCAGTCCCGTGATGTATTTCGGCGTGCTGGGATGATACTTGCCCTGGATGCCGAGCGCTGCCAGCAGCGCCTTCCGCGCATCGGCCTCGGCCTCGGCAAGGCGGCTCTGCCTCGCTTCCATGCGGGCGATCGACAGGCGAACGCTGTTAACGCCGGCCAGAACCTGTTCGCGCGGTGGGGGGAATGGAAGCCGCTGTGAATCGACGACAGAGACGCGGCGGAACGCTTCGGACCGCCTGTATGCCGCCTCGGCCTCGCGATACTGGCCGCGCGCTTCGAAAATGAGCGCCCGGGCGAGGTCGCTGTCCGCTTCCCAGCTGGTGCCAGCGTTCTTATAGACTTCGCGCCATTTTGGATGAGGGCTCCCGCGCGCCTCCTGCACGCGCGCGATAACGCGGCGTGCAAATGCGTCGGCCTGGCTCACATCGCCCATAGCGACATAAGCCTGGGCGATGCCGCGCGCTGCATTGATCATGGCTCCGCGGCGCCCAGGCTGTTCGCCGAGACCAACGGCTTTGAGCCAGAAACCGATCGCTTCCTTCGGCCGGCCAGCGGCAAGATATTGCAGGCCGACAAATTGGATGACGCGCGTATCCTGCTTTTCTTCGAAATGGCCTTGGCCGACCTCCCACGCTTTCAGCGCGTCGTTCAGCGCATCTTCATTGCGCGCAAGCGAAGCGCGCGCGTTGCCGCGGTCGTAATAGAATTGTGCGAGCGCGCTTTTTGAGCCAGCTTTCGGCGGCTCGGCGTCGGCGGCGGTCTTGCGCAGCGCGATCTTTGCGGGATCCGGCTTCTCGCTGTCGAGGATGGCCGTGATGTCGGCGATCGTGCGCGGCGGTGCGACGAAGCCGGCGGCCACCATGCCGCGTTGGCCTTTGAGCGCTGCTTCCTCTTCCTTGTCCTTGGGCGTGGCGGGCGCGGCCTTGGTAGCTGCGATCCGCTGTTCTTCCTTGATCACGCAGGCACGCACGGCCGGGGTCGCCTTTTGACGACACTCTTCAAGCATGTCGCGGCGGCCGCCCATGCAGGCCTGAACGATTGGGCGTCCTACACTCTGGCGACAGGATTCAACGATCTCTTCATGGGTCGCGGCCTGCGCCGGCAGGCTGCCGGCGACAAAGCAGACGAAAAGGACGGCTGTCGTATTTTTGCGGCCGACCATTGCCCCCCTCCAGGCGAAATAGCCGTTTGTTGATTCTCGCCCAATTGCCGGCAGCCGACAAGCGCCGCGAGGCGTTCACGGGGACAATGTATTGGGTATTGGCGCGGCTCGCGTCGCTGCTGGTGTTCCCGCAGTGCATCAATTAGCTTACGCGACAGTCAAGAGGGAGTAATGGGCAATGCAGGCGATGACACCGGGCGTCACAAAGGCCAATTCGGGCCTCGACGGAATCGTTTGGAGCATTCTGGGGCAGACCTACGTTCCCAAGCAACTCTCAGAAAGTTCCTTTGCCTGGCACGCGACCTTGCCGCCGACCACGTTCGTGCCGCCGCACATTCACCCGACGCAGGATGAGTTCGTCTACATGCTCGAAGGGCGCATGGACGCCTTGATAGACGGCAAGGAATTCACAGCGACCGCCGGCGACCTGATCAGGCTGCCGATGGGTATTCCGCACGGACTGTTCAACAAGTCCGATCAGGTCCTCAAATGTCTTTTCTGGGTGACGCCGACGCGCAAGCTCTACGATCTGTTCTGGGCGATCCACTCGATGAAAGAGCAAAATCCGCCGGACGTCGTTGCCCTGTCGGCCAAGCACGAAGTCAACTTCCTGCCGCCGCCACCCGGCGCCTAGGCGACCTTGTTGCCTTTGTTGACCTGCTCTTTGGCGAACCCGGCCTTCGCGGCATAGCCGCGCACGATTGCCTTGCGTTCCTCGTAAGACAGGACGTTGTCGATGTTGTCGAAACCGTCGGGGGCGCGCTGCTCGACGACGTCGATCACGCCTTCCGGCCCGCCCGACCGGTTCGACTGGACGATCTGCGCGGTCATCGGCAGTCTTTCACGCTCATAGGCCCAAAGCGCCTGTCCGACGTGATCGGCTTCGTGCAGCTGGTCGGCCAGGCAGCGCGCATCGAGGATTGCCTGCGACGCGCCATTTGATCCGACCGGATACATCGGATGCGCGGCATCGCCGAGCAATGTCACGCGGCCGTGCGACCAGTGCGGCAGCGGATCGCGGTCGCACATCGGGTATTCCCAAAATTCCGGTGTTGACT
>Ga0310811_10015185_pt1 | contig 10065 bp, 10 predicted proteins | sample YCmetagenome_FD_207642 | JGI IMG/M metagenome (GOLD analysis project Ga0310811, IMG submission 207642) | Soil microbial communities from experimental microcosm in Duke University, North Carolina, United States - YC | ecosystem: Engineered > Artificial ecosystem > Soil microcosm > Unclassified ...
GGCGCGCGGCGGCTTCGGATTGATCCATTCGTCGAGCACGAGTTGCGGCGGGACGTGCGTTCTCAGAACATCGGTCGGCACTTCGAGGTAAACCGGCCCCGGCTCGCCATTGTCGCCCATGGCGCGCGCCACGGCCTCGTCGAGCTCACGAATGACATGGTCTGGAACGCGCGCGGTCCGCGCAGTCCGTGTCACCGGACGAAGGATATCGACATGCGGAATATCCTGCAGGGGTCCCATATTCGCCTGCGGGCGTGACGTGCAGCCTCCGATCAGCAGCACCGGTATGCGGGCAAGTGATGCGTTCGCGATCGCCGTCACCGTGTTCGTCACGCCGGGGCCGGCCATGGCCACACCAAATTGTCCGGTCAGTTCGGCATGCGCATGTGCCATGTGAACGGCGGCGCCTTCATCGCGCACATCGATGATGCGGATTCCCTGGCGGGCGACGTGATCCCAGATCGGCTGAATGTGTCCGCCCTGCAGACCGAAAATTCGATCGATGCCACGGGCCTTGAGGAAGCGCGCAATCCAGGCCGCGCAGGACTGCTGATCCGCATTGAGATCTTGCGACTGGACTGCGGGCTTGCTCATGAACTCACTCCCGTTGACGTGTATTTCGTCCGCAGAACGCGATGCAGGATTTTTCCTGTCGCTGTCCGCGGCATGTCCTCTTCGGCAATGAACGATATCGATCGCGGCCGCTTGTAGCCGGCGATACGGTCCTTGCACCATTCCATGATTTCTTCGGCAGTCGGCGTTTCGCCGGTCCGCGCAATGATGACGGCGTGAACACGCTCGCCCCACTTTTCGTCGGCAATGCCGATGACGGCGACATCCTTGACCTTGGGATGGCCGCCGACCAGCGACTCCACTTCGGACGGATAAACGTTCTCGCCCCCCGAAATGATCATGTTGCTCTTGCGGTCGACGAGATGGATGTAGCCGTCCTCATCGCGACGGGCGAGATCGCCCACCGTGCAATAATCGCCGCGGAAAGCCTCGCGGGTCTTGTCGGGCAGTTTCCAGTAGCCGTCGAAAGTATAGGAATTGCACGAGTAGAGTTCACCCGGGTCGCCATCGCGCACGTCGTTGCCGTCCGCGTCGAGCAGGCGGATCGGGCGCGAGCCGATGCACTCGCGGCCGACCGAACCGAGCTTGGTGAACTGCTCGTCCGGGTGAAGCATGGTGACCCATCCGGCTTCAGTGGAGCCATAGAGTTCGAACAGACCCGAGTTTTTAAAGTAGTCCATGATTTCGAGCTTGGTGTCGCGCCGCGCCGGCGCCGACGAGACCATCAACTTGGTGACGGCCGATACGTCGTGCCTTGCGCGGATCTCGGACGAAAGGCCGAGCATCATGATGTAATGGGTCGGCACCAGCGACGTGAAGGTCGCATGTCCGTCAGCGAGCGTGCGCACGAGGTGCTCGGGGTCAAAGTTCCTCCGGCTGTAGACCGTGCATGCGGCGCCGCAATAGGCAAAGGCGCCGAAAAAGAACAGCGAGTTGGCGTGACACATCGGCATGACCAGCAGCCCGGAATCGCGCGCGCTGAAGCCAAGCTCGATGTCGGTCACGAGCGACAGCATCGCGCCGCCGCCGTGCGAGCGGATGGCGCCTTTCGGCTTGCCGGTCGTGCCCGACGTGTACATCAGTGTCCACGGGTCTTCAGGCATCACGATCACGTCCGGCGGGCGGTCGCTTGCGGCGCCGATCAAATCTTCATAAACGCGATAGCCGGCTTGGCGGCGATTGACGCCAAAAACGATGAACTTTTCGGGGGCCACGGGAAGCGTATCTCGGACCGGCTCGATCGCGTCGATCAGTTGATCCTGAACGATGAGCGCGCCGGCTTCGCAATTCTCCACGATGTAGCGGATCTCCGGGCCGACCAGCCGGAAATTGATTGGCACCGCGACCAGCCCCGCCAGCGCCGTTGCTGCATAGATCTCAAGCCATTCGACGCAGTTATAGGCGAGCACGCAGACCCGATCGCCCTTTGAGAGGCCGAGACCCGTCAGCGCGTTGGCGAGACGGCACGAGCGTTCATACCAGGCCCGGAAGGTCATCGACCGTTCAAGATCGCGCGCGCCGATCTTGTCGGGAAATGTATGAGCATGCATGCCGAGCACGATTCCCATGTGCGGCAGCTGTCTCATTCAACGCTACTCCACGACCGGTCGAACAACACTTTGCCCACCGCGGGCGGCTCTGGCAATGCGTGACGCCGCCCATGGGGCATGACAAACTCCGGCTGCCATGCAACCGCTGACCGGCCTTCTTGTCCTCGATTTTACCACGCTGCTTCCCGGACCATTGGCAACATTGATGCTCGCCGAAGCCGGCGCCGAGGTGCTCAAGATCGAGCAACCGGGGGGCGAGAATGCGCGGCGCTTCCCGCCTTTCGTTGGCGATGAAAGCGCGGCTTTCACGATGCTTAATCGTGGCAAGACAAGCCTGACGCTCGATCTGAAAAGCGGAGCTGACCGCGACAGCCTTTTGCCGCTGATCAAGCGCGCGGACATTGTGGTTGAGCAATTTCGCCCGGGCGTCATGGACCGGCTCTTTCTGGGCTACGACGAACTGAAAAAGATCAACCCGAAACTGATCTATTGCTCGATTTCCGGCTACGGCCAGAGCGGGCCACGCGTTCATGAAGCCGGTCACGACATCAATTACATCGGCAATACCGGCCTGCTCGATCTGCAGCCGGGCCCGGCGGATCGGCCGGTCGTGCCGCCGATGCTGGCGGCCGATATCGCCGGCGGAAGTTTCCCGGCGGTCATCAACATTCTTCTGGCGTTGCGGGCGCGCGACAAGACCGGACAAGGCTGCCGCATCGATATTGCGATGACCGACGCGATGTTCACCTTCACCTGGGCGGCGCTCGCCATTGGCGCCGCCACCGGAAAATTTCCAAAACCGGGAGGCCTGTGGCTCGTCGGAGGGTCGCCACGCTACCAGATCTATCCGGCGAAGGACGGCAAGCTGATCGCCTGCGGCGCGCTCGAGCCAAAATTCTGGGCTGCATTCACCGCGGCGATCGGACTGCCGAAGGAGTTCATCGACGACACACGCGATCCGAAGGCGACGCGCGATGCGGTCGCAAAACTGATTGTGACGAAAACGTCGGACGAGTGGCGGCCGATCTTTGCCGAGGCCGATTGTTGCGCGACGGTGATTGTTCCGCTCGAGGAGGCGATGCGTGATCCGCATTTCGTCGGGCGGGGGCTGTTCGCACATCAGGTCGCGACGGAGTCGGGCAAGACGTTGCCGGCGCTGCCGCTGCCGATTGCGCCGGAATTCCGCACGGTGCCGGGAACGAAAAGGGCGCCGAAGCTCGGCTAGAGCGCTTCGCCACGCATAAGACGCGGCTGGCTCGCGGCCGGTGCGACGCCTTCCCGCATGACCGCGCGGCGAAGTGGACCGACCCGGTCAAGCAAATAGAGTCCCAGGCCGCGCGCGCTTTGCACGGGCAGGAAGTCACTCAGCAGTGAGCGATTGAGCAGGTCGATCGCGATCGCGCGGCTGCCGACATCCGCACGTCTCATGCGGTCATAAACGGACATCACGTTGGTTCCGCCGACATCGCGGCCCGCTCGCTGAGCGGCGACCGCAAGCTCGGCGATCGTTGCTGCGTCACGCAGGCCGAGATTGAGGCCCTGGGCGCCGATTGGCGGCAGGACATGCGCCGCTTCCCCGACCAGCGCGATACGTTCGGCAGCGAAACGTCGTGCGGTCGAAACAGTCAGCGGAAACAGGCCGCGCCCGGGTTCGACCTGAAGCTTGCCCAGGATGGAATGCGAGGCCTGTTCGATCCTGGCGGCGAGCGCCGGATCATCCAGCGCCGAGATCTCGTCAGCAGTCGCGGAGTCGAGCACCCAGACAAGGCTGGAGCGGTTGCCGGGAAGCGGCACGAGCGTGAACGGGCCGGCCGGCGTATGGAATTCCGTTGACGTGTCGTGATGCGGACGGGAGTGCGACAAACACAAAGTCATCGCGGTTTGCGGGTAACGGTGCTCGCGGGTTGTAATGCCGGCAGCCCCACGGCAGAGCGATTGACGTCCGTCAGCGCCGACGACGATCTGGGCGCGCAAGGATTGTCCGCCTTTCAGGTTGACCGCAACGGCGTCAGCCTGTGACGACACCGCCACGACTTCATCCTCGATGATCGACAATGCGGGCAGGTTGCGTGCGCGCCTTGCCAGCGCGTCGATGAGATGGCGGTTTTCGATGTTGTGTCCGAAGGCATCGAGTCCGATCTCATCGGCGGAAAATTTCACCTCGGGCGCGCGCCACAGGCGACCGGTGTCATCGACGATACGCATCGTGCGCAACGGGGCCGCCTGGTCCGCGCACATTGACCAAACCCCGAGCGTGTCGAGCGCCGCGACGGAACCGGCAAGCAGAGCCGTGGTGCGATTGTCCGCCTTTGCGGGGCGGAGCCCGACAAGCACGGTTTGAACGCCGCCTTCCGCCAACGAAATTGCGGCGGTGAGGCCGGCAGGTCCGCCGCCGACCACGATGGCGGCAGGGTTATTGGCGCGCTTATGCGGCATTCAGGGCCTGGCCCGGTTCGACATTAACCGCAGTAGCACGGCCCGGCGGGGCCGGAAACCACGCTGCCCTGTTGCGATTTCGCGTGGTCGCGCAATGCGCTATGCCAAGGCGAAATGACCGAAACCACCAGCTACCAGTTCACACATCTGGCGCCTGCCGAAGCGGGTCTCGGCCGGATTTTTGCGCGGCCGAAGGCGATCGCGGCCGGCTGCGTCATCGTCATTGCGGGCCTCGGCTGGCTCTATCTCGCGCTGCTGATTTCGGCGCCGGCGGGTTCGTGGTTCGCCATGATGCAGGCGCTCTGCCGCGCGCTACCGGATGGAGCATGGAACGTCCCTGCGGCTGCCGTTACTGCATCGATGTGGGGTGCGATGACGTTGGCAATGATGTTGCCGAGTGCGTCTCCGATGATCCTGACCTATGCGGAAATCGCCGAAACCGCCGCGCGTAAAGGCGAGCGCATCGTGTCGCCGCTTGTGATCGCGGCGGGATATGCAAGCATGTGGCTCATCTTTTCACTCCTTGCGACCGTGATCCAGATTGTTCTCACGCGCGCCGCATTGCTCGACACAGGCATTACTTCGGCGGGTGCGCTTCTGACAGGAGCGATTTTCATCGGCGCAGGCATCTATCAGTTCTCGGCGCTCAAACGCGCCTGTCTCACGCACTGCCAGAATCCATTCCCGTTCTTTTTCACAAATTGGGCCACGACGCCCCGCGGCGTATTCCGCCTCGGAATGAAGCAGGGGCTGTATTGTCTTGGTTGCTGCTGGGCGATGATGCTGGTGATGCTGGCGGTCGGGATCATGAATGTCGCCTGGATGGCCGGGCTGGCCGCGGTCATGACAATTGAAAAGTTGCAGACGGGCCGGCGCTTCGCGCACGGTGTCGGCGTGGTATTGATCGTTGTGGGAGCTGGTTTTGCAGTGACGGCATTTGCCGCGCACTGGCACTAGTCTGAAGACATGAAACGGGAGTGGGACGTTGCGTGAGAGTTGGAGTCTGAAAGGCGAACTGGCCTTGTCGTGCAGTTGCACGGTATTTTGCCCCTGCGTCCTGTCGCGCGGCGACCATCCGCCGACCGAAAGCCGCTGCCAGACATGGGCCGGCATCCGCATCGACGAAGGGCATTTCGACAGCGAGGACCTGTCCGGAGTCAAAGTCGGACTGATGATGGACCTGCCCGGCATCATGTCGCGTGGAAACTGGACTGCCGCGCTCTTTGTCGATGACGCCGCTTCCGCTTATGCCGTCAAAGGACTGACGCGGATCTTCACCGGACGCGTTGGGGGAACGACGCATTTGCTCTCGATCCTGGTCGGGCAATTTCTCGGCGTGCGCCAGCTTCCGATCAGCTACGAGACGCAGGGCGAGACACGCATCGTGCGCATCAAGGACTATGTCGACGGGGCGATCACGCCGGTGCGCGGCAAGGAGCCGGGACAGAACGTCATCATCAGGAACAGCGACTACTGGATCGGGCCGGATATCATCGTCTCGCGCGCCGACAAATCGCGATTTCGCGGATATGGCCGCAACTGGAACTTGACGGGGAAGTCGGCTGAGATCGTGAAGCTCAACTGGGGCAACGAGTGACGGACTTCACGCGCATCCGCGCTTTCACGGTTCACGTCTTTACCGCAACAGGTGCGGCGCTTGCTTTGCTGGCGTTGATCCTGGCGACCGGCGGTCATTGGGCCGGCATGTTCTTCTGTCTTGGTTTGGCATTACTGGTGGATGGCCTCGACGGACCGATGGCGCGGGCCTTCGAGGTGGAAAAGCTGCTGCCGCGCTGGTCGGGCAACACGCTCGACCTTGTCGTCGACTTCACGACCTATGTCTTCGTCCCGGCTTTTGCGATCGCGGCCAGCGGGCTGTTGCCGCAGGTTTTGGCCATTCCGGCCGGCATTGTCGTGGTGATCACCGGCGCACTTTATTTCGCCGACCGCGACATGAAGACCGACGACAACTACTTTCGCGGTTTTCCCGCGGTATGGAATTTGGCCGCCTTCTATCTTTATTTGCTCGAGCCGCCGGAATGGGCCGCCGCAATTGCAATCGTGGTGCTGGCCGGATTGAGTTTTGCGCCGATCAAGTTTCTTCATCCTTTGCGCGTGCAGCGCTGGCGCACGATCAACATCGCACTTTTGGCGGCGTGGGCGGTGCTGGCGTTTATTGCCATCGTTCAGGATCTCTCGCCAGGACTCTATGTAACGCTGCCGCTATCTCTCATCGCGGTCTATTTTTTCCTGATTGGATTGTTGCGAACCCCCGCCTGATCGTGTTCGATCGCCGCCGGAAATTACGGAGCAAGCCATGTCTCGACCCGTTCTGCTGATCGCCGGCGGCAGCCGCGGTATCGGTGCCGCCAGCGCGAAATTGGCCGGCGCACGCGGGTACGATGTCGCGGTCAATTACAAGACCAATTCGAATGCCGCGGCAGGTGTTGTCGAGGCCGTAAAGAAGGCCGGGGGCAAGGCGATTGCAGTGCAGGGCGATATGGCGATCGAGAAGGATATCGAGCGCGTATTCGACGCTACCGCGGATGCTCTCGGCCCGATCACGCATTTCGTGCACAGCTCAGGGATCATCGGAGACAATTCCCGGCTGGACGAGGTCAGTTCCGCCACCATCCGTGAGGTGCTCGACCTCGATACCTTCGGCGCGCTGCTGTGCCTGCGCGCCTGCGTCAAACGCATGTCGACCAAGCACGGCGGCAAAGGCGGCTCGGTCGTGATGTTGTCGTCAATGGCGGCGCCGTTGGGCGGCGCCAATGAGTGCGTGTGGTATGCGGCTGCCAAAGCGGGAGTCGACTCCATGGTGATCGGCGTGTCGCGGGAGGTCGCCAAGGAGGGGATGCGCGTCAATGCCATAACGCCGGGCGTGATCGACACCGACATTCAGCCGCCCGGGCGGGTCGAGCGCGTAACGCCGATGCTTCCGATGGGCAGGGCGGGGCAGGCGGACGAAGTGGCGGAAGCGGTGCTCTTCCTGCTTTCGGACGGTGCTTCCTACATCAACGGTGCGAACTTGCGCGTGTCTGGTGCGCGCTGATCCGCCTTGCGCTTGGCGACTGGCCGCCTATGATCGCCGCCGAAATTCCATCCATAACAACACAATCGTATTCCAAGGAGTAAAACATGGTCGCGGCAGTGCGCGTTCACAAACCAGGCGGTCCTGAGGCTCTGACGTATGAGGACGTTCAGATCGCCGCACCCGGCCAGGGCCAGATCAAGATCAAGCAGCACGCCTGCGGCGTCAATTTCATCGACGCCTATTTCCGCATGGGCATGTATCCGTCGCCTGTCGGTCTGCCGTTCATCGCCGGCAATGAGAGCGCGGGCGAAGTCATGGCGGTGGGCCCGGGCGTCACCGACCTCAAGGTCGGCGATCGTGTGGCCTTCGTGGGACCGCTGGGCGGCTATGCGGGCGAACGGCTGGTGCCGGCGGACCGCGCAGTGAAGTTGCCGAGTAATATTTCTTACGAGCAGGCCGCCGGCATGATGCTCAAGGGCATGACCGTGCAGTACCTGCTCAACAAGACCTACAAGGTCGAGAAAGGCACCGTCTGCCTGATTCATGCGGCGGCCGGCGGCGTCGGCTTGATTGCCTGCCAATGGGCCAATCATCTCGGCGCGACCGTCATCGGTACCGTCGGCTCGAAGGAGAAGGCCGAGCTCGCCAAGAAGAACGGCTGCCACCACACCATCCTTTATCGCGACGAGGATTTTGTCGCGAAGGTGAAAGAGATCACCAGCGGCAAGCTCTGCGACGTCGTCTATGACGGCATCGGCAAGACGACGTTCCCGGCATCGCTCGACTGCCTGCGCCCGCTCGGCTACTTCGTGAGCTTCGGCAGCGCTTCCGGCCAGATCGATGCGTTCAACATCAATATTCTGCAGACCAAGGGTTCGCTGTTTGCGACGCGGCCGACACTCAATAACTATGTCGCAAAGCGCGATGACCTGATTGCGACCGCAGCCGACCTGTTCAAGGTGGTCGGGTCCGGTGCGGTGAAGATTCCGATCAATCAAAAATATCCGCTCAAGGATGCGGCCAAGGCGCATAAGGAAATGGAAGGGCGCGACACGACCGGCTCGACCATTTTGATGCCGTAGGTCTGCCAGGTGCGTTTGGGTGCGGCGGCGGTGACAATTCTCATCGCCGCCGCACTATTTTCCCCGGCGCTTGCTGTTGATGATGCCGAAGTGCTGGTGCTTGTGCAAAAGCACTGCGTCATGTGCCACGCAGCCAAGCCGACGCATGAAAGTTTCCAGGAAGCGCCAAAAAATATATCGCTGGAAACCATCGCCGATATCAGAAAACACGCCGCGACAATTTCCGCCCAGACCGTGCAAACCAAAGCCATGCCGCTCGCCAACCAGACCGGCATGACCGATGAGGAACGTGCTACGCTCGCTCAATGGCTGAAGAATCAGCAGTGAGCGGCGACACCAGGTCCTGGGGCTTATTCGCCACCTTCGCTCTTGGCGCGATCGCGCTTCTCGCCGGCCAGCTTGCGGGCATGGCGGCACTGGTTGGTTGGTACGGTTTCGACCTGCGGAATGTACCGGTGCTCAGCCAGCATGGCGGGGCCATCATCGTGTTCATCTTTGTATCGGCGCCCGTGCAAGTGGCGGTTCTCGCGCTGGCGGCTGCCTACAAGGGCAACATTGCCGACTATCTCGGCTACAAGCTACCGCGCCGTGGCGAGGTGGTGCTGTGCCTAGCGATTCTGGCCGCGATGATCGCAGCCGGCGATGCCATGAGCTGGCTGGCTGGCCGGAGCGTCGTGGATCGCTTCCAGACCGACATCTACCAGGCGGCGAATAGCGTCGGTCAGTTGCCGCTATTGCTGACCGCCGTTGTGGTCCTCATTCCGATCGGCGAGGAGACTCTATTCCGGGGCTTCCTCATGCGCGGCTGGCTGCGTTCGCCACGTTCGGCCTGGCCAGTCATTCTCCTCACGGCGGCGCTGTTTGCGATCATCCATGTCCAATACGATTGGTTTCTGATCGGACAGGTCTTTGCGTTCGGCGTGCTGTTCGGCTGGGCCCGATGGGCGACCGGATCGACCCTTCTGACCATGTTGCTGCACGCCGTGGTCAATCTGGAAGGCATGATCGAAACGTTTTTGAGCCTCAACGGCTGACCGGCCGGCTCAGAGCAACGAAGCGATCTTTGCGACGGCGGGGTGGTGTGTGATCCCCGCCGGCAGGCGCGGCAGGCCCACCACTCCGGCGGATCCCGCAAAGCGCGTAATGCTGGCGACGGTGTCCGCGAGTTCGACCGTGTCGCGCTCGCTTTCAGACACGACGATTGCGGCAATCGACAGCTTGCGCTGGGCGATGACGTCGAGGGCTGTCAATGTATGGCTGATGGTGCCGAGATAGCCGCCGACGACCAGCAGCAGCGGAATGTTCAGCGCCGACATCCAGTCGAGCACGGTGCGTTGACCATCGAGAGGAACCATGATGCCGCCCACACCTTCGATGAACAGCGGAC
>Ga0310811_10015187_pt1 | contig 10064 bp, 12 predicted proteins | sample YCmetagenome_FD_207642 | JGI IMG/M metagenome (GOLD analysis project Ga0310811, IMG submission 207642) | Soil microbial communities from experimental microcosm in Duke University, North Carolina, United States - YC | ecosystem: Engineered > Artificial ecosystem > Soil microcosm > Unclassified ...
CGTCGTGAAGTCCAGCTCGCCGCTGTCGATGAAGTGATCGACCTTCACACATCCTTTTGGTGCCACAACGATGGGCGCGTATGCCCCAAGATTAAGGATTCCAGGCACCAGTTAATTGCGGATTCCGGTGAAGTCGGCCGGGCATTCCGAATGATGTCGGCCACCTAATTCCGATCGAAGCCGGCCGGGGATTCCGATTGATGCCGGCCGGGGTGGCGAGCGCCCTCTGGTCTGTCGTCGTTTGCCGTCGTTGTGGTTGTGGGGTCAAGCGGCCGGCTGCTGGGAGGCGAGCTTTCGGCGCAGCGAATCGCCCTTGAGCTAGAGGCGATGGACCCGCCTTGGTCGGCACGAGGTTGGCGCCCACGACTGAGAAGATTACGTGATCGAAGTAGGGAAGCTGATGCCCCTCGCGGTCAATCCGATAATAGTAAGGATTGCGCGTATAGACGAACCGCTGCGCCGGCGGTCTGGTCGTCTGCACCCACGGATTGAGCGTCGGCAGGCCGGGATTGCTGTCGTAGTACATCGCATCGACGCTGCGATGGATCTGCACCCAATTGCCGCCCAGGTCACTGCCCAAGGTCGAGCGCGCGGCCTCCGCGATCTCGGCCCGTGGCGCGTACTTGATGTGGAATTTCTTGAGGTAGTGCGCGGGCCGGTACAACCAGAGGGGAGCGGCGCGCGCCTGGCTTTCGATGAAATAAGGATTGGGCTTGTCCCAAGTATAGCGGATCGTGACTTCGTCGAGGATTTCGACTTTGGGCGGCTGGCCGTCGACCAACAGCTCGACCGACGGGCCGGACGGCGAGAGCTCCTTGTTGTTGGCGATATCCTTCCAGAAATAGTGGAAGTCCTCGGTGGTGAAGGGATGGCCGTCCGACCATTTGTGGCCGGCTCGCAGCTTGAGGGTGAACACCCTCCCCTCCTCGACCTCGTAGCTTTTCAGAATGTCCGGGTAGAGATTGAAGTGCCAATCGTACACGATGAGACGCGCGTTGCTGTAGATTGTCATGAGACGCGTATCCCGCTCATTGACAATCAGCATATTGATCCCGCCGCCGCCGTCCCGGCCCGTCGCTGCCGGCGAATTCCGTCACGATCGAAGGGGCAACCCGGAACGCGCGCCTTCACGGGCGGCAATTCGCCTGCCTTTACTTTGTCCGCGAGCGACGGCGTCTCGATCAGGTCGGCGAACGTTCTCGAATCGCCGAAGGCGGGGCGCCGGGTTCCGACCAGTGTCATTGCAGCGAGGAAGACGCGTCTGCGCATGTCCGACTCTTCTTCACCGCTCTTATGTTCGATTGATGGCAGATTTGGCGCGTGTCCCGAACCCGAGAACGTCGCCTCGAGGGCGGCGCGCTCCCTTTTCGCTGTGCCGCACCGTCCCGTCCGCAAGCTTGCGCTCTGCCGTCTTGATAGCACCGGTCAGTTTCTATTCCTGAGAGATATCGATGAATCCGGCCTTCGCCGAAGCTGGTCGCCCTTGCGAGCGCGCCGACAATCAGTGCAGCGCCTGGGCCAAAGCCACCCCTACCTTGGTCTCAATCGCGCCCTGCTGGGCTTCAACGCATCCCAAGGCAGGAAAGGCCTTCGGCCGCACGATCGTAGAAAGCGCGCGTATGCGGCAAGGCCGATCGGACCTGCGCAATCGTCAACTCAGGATAGACGCGCATCAGTTCGGCATAGCTTTGTCGGGCTTCCTCTCTCTTGCCGGCCAACACGAGCGCGGGCGCACGAAAGCGATTCGACCAGACGGCCTGCGGATGCTCAGCGATCCCGCGGGCGAACCAGTGCGCCGCTTCATTGTACCGGCCGACCTCGAAGTGCGCTGCCGCGATGCCGATCGAGCAGAAGAAGTTGAGAGGGTCGCTGGGATTGAGGCTGCGCGCGATCTGAAAGCGCTCGGTGGCCTCCGCCGTCTGTCCCCGGTAAATATTCACCCAGCCACTGCGGTTCCATGCCCAGACGCAGCCGCCATCGAGCGCAAGCGCGCGGTCGAAGCCAGCGTGTGAGCGGCACCCAATAGCGCCTCTACCCTGGGGTCACCAGAATTGAGCTGCGCGGCCTACTGCGCAGGAGTCCCTGGGCGCGATCGCCGGCGATCACCGACAGAATCTCGCCGCAGACCGCCTGAGCGAAGACATCGGAGCCGTCCTGCGCGACACCGCAGGCGAGGCCATCGACCTCGCGCGCCGGGCCGCTCCTGGCGTCAGACGGGCGACATCTAGGTTCTGTCCTTCGGCCGTTTCCGGCCGTGTTTCTGTTTCCGCTGATGCGGTTTCATCAAAATTCGGACTCGTTTACTAGCGAGGCCGAGCGGTGCGCGTTCCCCGTTCTGGCCGCCCCCGGTTGGAAGGACCCGAGCGCGACAGGTGCTCCCTGCTTAGACATCCGCGACTGGCCCACTCGCAGCAATGGCAACAGGGTGTGGCGGAACATCAATTAGTGGAGTGCAATCCTGACTGGGACGTTGTGCCTAGCAGTGAGCATTCAATAGGTTGTCCATCCGGCTCCGGCCGAGGAAGCTGAGGTTGTCGAGACTCAACTGTCCTTGGGGGAGAGCCGAATGGACATTCATAAGAATGTCCGCCTGACGCCGCACGGTCGAGAGCACATGGTCAACATGGTTCTTGGTGGGCAAACGCCGAAGGCCGCCGGCGAAGCCGTAGGCGTTTGCCCACGCACGGCGCGGAAGTGGGTCAAGCGCTTCGAGGCCGAAGGCTTGGCCGGCCTGCAGGACCGCAGCTCTCGGCCGCAACGGCTGCCCCAGCCAACACCTCAAGCTACGATCGATCGTATAGAAACGCTGCGCCGTCAGCGTCTGACCGGCAAGGCGATCGCGGCCGACACTGGCGTCTCACCCGCCACCGTCAGCCGTGTGCTGAAGCGGCTGGGCCTCAATCGCTTGAGCGCGTTGGAACCGGCCGAGCCACCGCGCCGCTACCAGCGCGAGCGGCCTGGCGAGCTGATCCACATCGACATCAAAAAGCTCGGCAAGTTCAACCGCATAAGTCAGCGCATCACGGGTGACCGCACCCGCCAGAGCAACGGTCGCGGCGTCGGCTGGGAGTTCGTCATGTCGCCATCGACGACGCCTCACGCATCGCCTTCAGCCGTGTCATGAAGACCCGGCGCAGAGCTTGCGCGATCGCCTTCCTCAAGGCCGCGGTCGCCTACTACGCCAGCCTCGGCATCAGCGTCGAGCGGGTCATGACCGATAATGGCTCCTGCTACAAAGCCTTCGCCCTCCGACGAGCCTGCAAGCGGCTCGGCCTGCGCCACATCCGCACCAAGCCCTACACTCCCAGAACTAATGGCAAAGCCGAGCGCTTCATCCAGACCGCCTCACGCGATGGGCCTATGCCAAAGCCTACGATACCTCAAAACAACGCGCGCTCGAGCTTCCCTACTGGATGCATCGCTACAACTGGCACCGACCTCATGGCAGTATCGGATCCGTGCCGCCCATTAGCACCTCAGCTTGACTGGGAATAACCTGTTGAGCCTCCACACCTAGCGCGCTGCGGGAAATGCTGCCCCCGACCGACTTGGCCTTCTCCTGCGTCGGCCTCAGCACGACCCGCCTGCCCCTTCCGGATAAGCTTGCCGGGCTGAGTCTTTTGGACCACCATTATTCGGTATCGAACTGCTGTTGGGGGCAGAACGATGCTGGCCCATCTTCTCGTAGCGATCCTGCTTCTTGGTGGCTTCTTCTTGATCTACTACGTGGGCAAGAAGCAGTCCGAAGCGCTGGCGGAGAAAGACGACAGAATCCAAGAGCTCGAGTGGATGCTGACGCGTCTCCTGGATAAATACCGTGAAGTTTCAAAGGCCAGTGCGAGCAAAATCGCGCTAGGTCCGCCTGCCACCGATAAGCTCCCGGCCGACGAAGAGAGGTATTACGTCGCCGACCACTTGAATCTGAAGGGATGGCGCCACCGCCATCGTCGGCCGCCCGTGGTATCGCCGACCTTTGATCACGGCATATCTCTTTCTTCTCCCGCACAGAGCCGAACAAGCCCGCAAGGTCAGCCGACTCATCACGCTGATGCAGCCTAGCATCCGCCGCGTTGGCGTTTGCCGCTTCCTTCGACGGCAACGGCCGCCGGCTCTCTATATCACTGCCACACACCAAACTCATAGTCGGCCGTTTGGTAAATCGACGATGTCATCATCGATAAATCAGCCGCGGTGGCCCATGGCATCGCTGAGGCTGGCGACGAAGTTCATCGAAGCACTTGATCATGGTGAAGGCGCCTTCCCGCCGACCTAGCAACGCCTTGGCGTCGGCGCGACTCGCGGAAAAGAGCCTGCAGGGCCTTGAGACGCGGCGCCGTCGCCAACCGTGCTTCGCGCTCGATAGCGCGATAGTGGCGGATTAGTTCCTCGCCGCGCTCGGTCAATGCAGTGCGCCCGCCCGATCGGCCACCAATCTCGGGCGCCACCAGTGACTCGTCGAAGGCGCGATTGATTTCCGCCAGCAGATACCAGGCACGTGTGCAGGACAGGTTCATCGACCGTCCCGCGGCCGAAATCGAGCCCTCCCTGGCAATAGCCTCTAGAAGTGCCGCCTCACCTGGACCCAACAGGCCCCCATCATCGTATCTTATATGGATGCTCAGTCGCGGCATCGTCTCCCTCCCCACCCGATCCTGAGACTGCATTGCGTTTGGGTGCTCCGCAACCGGACAAGTGGAGTTTTCGTCTTTGTCGCCAACTAGCCGCGTCTAATAGGACCGTGCAGCGCCTGGCAGCGTTTCAATGCAGCGAAACTTGATCGGTTTCGCGACTGCCAACTGAATTTGTGTTTCCCGTGAAACGGCGGAAGTTATTGCGTCGGTCTGGAGGATCGGACGATCCCCATGAGGACTCTCAATGAAAGCGTGGGCCTTGCTCTGCTTGCGCAAAAATCCTCGTGAAGATCCTCCAATCGCCCAAATCGTCGAGTGCCGGGCTCAGACTTGGTCGTCGGTGCTGGCGGCAGGTTTTCATTCCGACAAGAGGCATTCGTAGGCACTGGGCACGCTGCAAGCTGATCACTTCCGCTTCTGGCACAAGACTGCATTCACCGCGATGCACCATTTAGAACGCGATTGGACAACAACGGACAACGGTCGATGTTGGCGGTGGATTGCTAGGGCGCGAGTGACCCGAAGCGGGCGAAGGTTCGCCGAATGGAGCTTCTTGCTTTCTATTTCCTATCAGTCGCATATAGCCGGTCTATGAACCCGTTTCGCTGAAGTTCGTCGATGAACGAGGCGTCGGCGATGTCAGACTCCTTGAGCGACGCCGCGGCCGGATTTTTCGGGGCAAGCAATTCCCGCAGCGTCTGCATTCCCGGAAATGACGGCCGCGGAACCTTTTGAAAGACCGGCACATGGAATGCGTACAGGTCCTCTGCTGCCTTTCGATCGTCGATCTTTAGATACCGCTGTAGCAAAGGCACTATGATATCCGGCCGCGTCTTGAATAAATGGATCGTCTCGACGAAGCCTTTCATGACATTCATCACGAGTTCACGATCGGAAGCGATCAGCTTGCGCGTGCTCGCGAATATCGACGGCGTACCAAACTCATGTATCGGAAATGTATTCCAGCCGTAGCGTGTCTGGCCAGTAAAGCGCAGATCGATCGGAAGCGCACCCGCATCGATCTCTCCGGCTGCCAGCGCGGCATAGATGCGATCGAATTTAATCAGAGGCACGTAGGTCGCATTTGCGCCCGCCTTCTCGACTGTGATGCGAGCCGCAACGCTGGTTTGCCCAGTCTCAGTCAGTACCCCGACTTTCTTTCCGGTCAGCTGCGTCAGCTGAGTGATCTCTTTCCTCGTCATGACGAAAGAATTGGCGAATTCCGACGTCGGCGTCGCCAGGATCACAATGTCGCGGCCTTTGAGTACTTCTTCCGCGACAGGGAGAGTGCCGGTGTGGGCGAACTCCCAGTCGCCGCGGATGACCCCCGCAGCAGCCTGCGGACCCCCCACCGCAATGGCCGGCAAGGTCATATCGATCCCCCGCTTCCTAAAGAGACCCGCTTCGGCTCCGAGCCACGCGGTGCTTTGCCATGTCGCAAGCACTCCCGTTGCGACTCTGACACGCCAATGAGCTTCTTGCGCCCAAGCCAGACGAAAAGCAGTAGCCGGGACGGCGGCGGCGCCCGCGACCAGATGCAAGAACTCCTGACGTAAAAGTTTCATGGCCTCCTCCGAGTTAGCGCGGTAGCATAGGGCCGTGCTGTTCGGCCGGCTTGGACGCTGCGGGAATGTCTCTAGGACTGGGCGGGACTCTGTGCTGATTGCTACTTTGACTCATGACGGCCTTGTAGCTCTGAGCGCAAAAAGCGAGGCGATGTGAGCATGCGTGCCGCAGATGCTCTGCATGTGCGGGCGCAGAATGGCACGGTGCAGTCGCTCCACGAGCGCGGGGTGACTTGGGTATCGTTCAAACCAATACCGAACCTTGCGTGCGCTATCGACTTTACTCTCCGCAAGCTTCCCGACCTCGGCCTCCTATCCGGAACGGTGCAAGGTCTCCGCCACGAGCATGCACACCGGGACAGCGGCGACGGTGACGACGATTTCAGCTTTCACATGAATCTGAGTGGGCTCAGCTTCGTTTCGGGTGCACGCGGTGAGATGACGCTGGCAGATGGCGATGCGATGCTGCTCAACTATTCAGTCTCGCGAACTATCAGCCGACCAGGTCTGGTGGACCATCGCGTAGTCCGACTCCCACGCGCGGCACTCAGTCCCCTTGTGCGAAATATAGATGATGCCGTGCTGTGTCGGATTCCGCGCGGCACAGGGATGTTGAGCTTGCTCGGAAACTATGTCGACGCAGTATTTGATGATCCAGCGCTCGCGATGCCGGAGATGCGGCAGTTGATCATCGCCCAGTTGTGCGATCTCATCGCGGTTACTCTCGGCGCAACGCGCGATGCAACCGCGGTTGCCAGGGGGCGTGGCATACGCGCGGCACGGCTACGCGCCATCAAGAGCGATATCGAAGCGCACCTCGGCTACAGCGACCTTTCGCCTGGTATCGTTGCGAGGCGCCAGGGAGTGTCGGACAGCTACATTCGCAAACTCTTCGAGGGCGAAGGAACTTCATTCTCACAATTCGTCCTCGGCCGTCGGCTCGTTCGCGCACAACGCATGTTAATTGATCGACGGTGGGCCGACCGTAGCATTGCGTGGATCGCGTTCGAGACCGGTTTTGGTGACTTGTCCTACTTCAACCGAACGTTCAAGCGCTTCTACGGCAACACTCCGTCAGACGTTCGAGATGCAATGATCGCCCGTAGCTAACCAATCAAATCCGATCTCGTTCGCCAAATCGAGCCACAGGGCGATGTCGCTATTGGCACATCTCTGACGAACTACTCAGCGTGGCCAATGTCTGGAATCGGCCCGAGAGCAGAAGTAGACGACCACGCTTTTTCGATATCTTCCAGCCTCTTCAAGATCTCCGGGAGATCCTTCGGAAGGGTAACCCTGGGTAACGGCGGCCGATCATCGTCCGGCACAGAAGTCCTCCCAGTGACGCCCTCGCTGACGTCGGATGGAGCAAGTCAGCCCCTATCCTAGACCATACGGATCGCGTGATTCCCGCGCCGAGTTCGCCCTGGGTATCTCTCGCCCGGTCGGTGAAAACCGTCCGCTAACTCCGGCGGCCTCGGGCTAAGCCATTGAAATCCCTCACCTCCGAACCCAGCGTACCGAGTCCCTCTCGGTCAACAGGCTCTGAGAGAAATTCGATCTCTGGAGGTGTTTCGCCTATCTGGCCGCCAAGGCGGTCAACACCACTGGCCCTAAATCATCGCCGTGCTTGGCTAATTTCAACGCGGTCGTTAACCCTGAGAATAGTTGAAATCGAGCAAGTTGGCGGAGGAGAAGGGATTCGAACTGTCGGAACGCTTTACACGGACATTGATTTTCAAACGCGGTCCTGCACTCCGACTCGCCCTCACAACGGCCTGCTGCTCTCCGCACTGTGGGACGCCGCCTTCGATCGAGGCCTCGTGACCTTCGAGGACAACGGCACGCCACGGCTTTCACCTGCTCTCAGCGAAGAAGGCCGAGCGGCGCTGCAGTGGAAGGTACCGATCAAACTCACGCCGCTGCACCGGGTGTATCTTGGCTGGCACCGCCAGAACGCTTTCGGATCGGAAAGTCGGCTTCAGGAGGCAGCCGCTGCTGTCGAAAGATGATGTTCGTGTCCGATGGCGACGGTGCCGCTGGCCTCGGGTTCTGCAATTCTGCGCAATTGATTGCACAAGTTCGTTCTTGGAACACCTTTGCCGTGACGGGCCGCAGCACCGCTCAAAGAGGCGTTCGCCGGATCTTGCCTTGAAGTGAAGGAGGAGGCGCATCCATGCTGACCGCATCCTGCTCTTGTTTCGCCACCTCCTCCGCAGCCTTCCGGTGTGCCCACTGATATTGGGCCTGACCGCGAAGGAAATTGATCGCCCGCTTCTCGTCCGCCGCCAGCCCCATCCGCTGCAAGACTTCCTTGGGGACCGGAGGTGCCGGCTCAGGGTTTGCCAATGAATGGCTCATGGGCAAAATCACTTTGATACGAAGCAGGTCTGGGTCGGAGCTCTGAGTGAAGCTTCTGGCTCTCCTTCGAGGAAGGCTCAGCTATTGGGCCGGCAGAACGTGACCGGACGGTTTCATGCGTCTGACAGTTCACGGAATGTTGATGGCACAGTAATTTTCACTCAGCTTGACGATGCCGGCGCGCAGTCATGAGGAGCGGCTATGCCAAGACCGATCGAGACAACGCACCTCGCTATGCTCGCAGGCTTATCGGCTCTGATAAGCCTGGGTGCTTGCACATGCGATACCGGCAAGCCACCAGCAGCGCCCACCGCATCCGATGCACAAGGTGATGTCGCCTACTGTTTCGAGCTTGGCCGCTTGGCGCTGCGATACACGGGACACGCCGGCGGCAATGGCGGGCTCGCACCCGATTACACGACACTGGACGCCATAGGCGACTGCCGGAGCGGCAACGCTGCCGCCGGTATTCGGATCCTCGAGGAAAAACTGCGCTGCAACGGGTTCACGTTGCCAAAGCGCTGAAGTTGTCACGTGATCCGCTGCAACTGATTTGGTGGAAACGCGAGCCAGCGCGCGGCCTTTGATGCCTCAAGAAACTCAATAGCCAGTTAGTCGGGTATCCTGCCACACAATTTACGGCAGAAGATCGAGCATTCAGTATCCAAAGCTACTCTGCGGATACCGTATTTAGTGGCTTGATGTTCTTGTTTTGTTCTGGTCTGAATCCGCCACCAGAACAGGGAGCAAGCCATGCGGATCTGCGGACATCAGGACACGGGTGGATATCCGCTCGGCGTTGCCTGCAGGACTTGTGGTCACCGTAGACTATTCAGCCCTCAGCACCTGAAGGCGCATGAGGACGATCGGCGTCTGCTTCGACGTCTGCCTCTCCTCTGCCGCTGTGGCAGATGTGATCTCGCGCTCTACCTGTTCGACGCGTCGGACGACGTATCGGCCTTTCTCCACCGCGATACGCCGCAGCCGCGCGATCACCTGATCAGAACAAACGTCTGTCGCCCTGGCCTGTACGAGGTCGGGTGATGTCCATCGTCACGCTTCACGATCTGGCGGACAGGTCGAATCCCGTTGGCGTCGAATGCATCCACTGCATCCATCGCGCCCTCCTCACGCCGAAGGATCTGCGGGCGAAGAAAGGCGACATGCGCACCTTGGCCGATGCCGGCGTGCGTTGTGGCAAATGCGGCTCGCGCCAGTTCGCCGTCGAGCGTTTCGACTCACGCGCGAAGGCCCATGCTTTCCTGAGGAACATCTGATGGTCCGGCGCAAAAGCAACCCATTTGCTGAAAAGCAACGCCGACTTCCGCATCGGGCCTACATCAAACGGCAAGGGCCGTGGCGGGACATCGATCGCGAGGAGATCGAAACCGTCAGCCGCAATATCGCAAACGGTACCGAATACCTGATCTGGTCGGGATCGCGAGGCGTGGAATTCGGCTGCACCGTGATCGGTTTCGATACGGCCAAGAAAGCGACCGAGATGCAG
>Ga0310811_10015188_pt1 | contig 10064 bp, 5 predicted proteins | sample YCmetagenome_FD_207642 | JGI IMG/M metagenome (GOLD analysis project Ga0310811, IMG submission 207642) | Soil microbial communities from experimental microcosm in Duke University, North Carolina, United States - YC | ecosystem: Engineered > Artificial ecosystem > Soil microcosm > Unclassified ...
GTATTGGCGGTCTTGGCGTCCATGATCCGTATCTCGTGCGGGCCTAGAGGAGCGAGCCTACAGGCCCATGATCTTGCGATAGCCGCTGTAGAAGCCGCGGATCATCGATTCGGTCACCATGTGGTCGGTGTCCTCGAAGTCGCGGCCGCCCATCTCGACCACGGCCTTGGCCTCGGGATAGTTGGCGACGCCGAACTGGGTCGCCTCCATGACTTCGCTGTCATCGGCCGAGACGAAGCCCGCCGGTCCCATCAGGTTGGCCTGGCGCAGGCGCTTCATCGTCATCTCCTCGGACTCGTCGGCGTAGCCGAAGTAAGTCCAGTGGAGCTCGAACTCCTGCGGGCTGACGGTCTGGATCTGGCGCATGGCGAGCGTGTTCGACTGCTGCTGGATGATCAGGTTCGGCCAGATCGTCTGCATCACGACCGTCGCTTCGCCCGGATACTCCTTTTCCGGCTGCAGCATGTTCGGGTTGGCGAGCTTGAGGTGGGCGATGTTCTGCCGGATGTCCTCGGTGCCCTCGTCGTGCTTCTGCTCGCCGCGCTGCGAGATCTGCACGCCGTGCAGGCCCGTGCCGTCGAGCTGGACCTTCGACGGGTTGTCGGCCCGGAACAGGCTGAACGACACCAGGAACACGTGCATCAGCGACGCGTGGTACGGGTCCTTGATGTTCTCGAACATCAGCTTCCAGTTCGAGCGCAGGCGCTGGCGCTGGTAGCCCAGCACCTTGAGCGGCCGGCCGTTGAACACCCGGTTGACCCAGTGCAGCATCTTCGGCCCGAGGTACTCCTCGAACGACGGCATGCCGTGATCGAAGGAGGCGAAGATCGTGCCGTTGTAGGTCGCGACCTTCAGCTCCTGCAGACGGTGCTGCTTCATGTCGAAGTCCTTCGGCATGCCGCCCTGTTTCTTGAGCCCGCGGCGGAACGGGATGGCGATGGTTTCGCCGTGAAGGTTGTAGGTCCACTGGTGGTACGGGCAGATGAACTCGGTCTTGCCCTTGCCGTGGGTCTCGTAACAGAACTGCACGCCGCGATGGGCGCAGCGGTTCGCGAACACGCGCACCTGGCCGGTCTCGTCGCGGGTGTAGATGACGGGCTTCGAGCCGACCTTGGTCGCGCGAAAATCGCCGGTGTTGGGGATCTCGCACTCGAAACCGATGAAGCTGTAAGCCGAGCCGCCGAACACGACCTCCTGCTCGCGCGCGTAGATCTCGGGCGCGGTGTAGACCCAGTACGGAACCCGGGTGAAGCCCTCCTCGGGCCAGGTGAAGTTCAGCGGCGAATTCTTGAGTTGGGTGGCCATATCCATTCCCGAGTCAACGACATGATGGCGCCGGCCTGTCCGGCCGAATCGACGTCCGCTCCCGATAAGAAATATAGGGGCGGGCGCCGCAGTCTGCCGCGACGTGCCGTCGCGGTTGTGATCGAGGGATCCGGGCTAACCCGGACAAAGGATAGATATCAAAGTATTTCGCCGATTTCAAGGCCGCCAAACGGCCGGCGGCCGGAATTTCAGTGCTTTTCCGGGCGTCCAGCCGGGCGCGTCGAGGCGTTCCGCCAGCCCACCGAGGCCATGCTGAGGGCGGCGAGAATCAGTCCGACCCAGTTGCCCCACAGCGGCGGCGCCACGAAGAACAGCCCCGAGGCGCCGAGCAGCATCCGTTCCCACCACAGCGTGCCGAGGCGCGGGTGCCCTTCGCAGGCGGCGGCGATCAGGATGAAGCCCAGCGCTGCGGTGGCGAAGTCGATCGCGATGCGCCACGGCGAGCCGATCATCAGCAGCGTGGTCGAGAAGGCAAACGCGAACGGCACCACGAACGCGGCGAGCGCGAACCGGACGGCGGTGATGCTGATGTGGAGTGGATTAGTGCCGCGCCCGGCGATGGTGGCGGCGGCGTAGGACGCCGCGTGGGTCGGCGGCGTGATCGCGCTCATCGCCGCGAAGCACAGCAGGAACATGTGCGTCGCGATCTCCGGCAGCCCGAGGTTCTGCAGCACCGGCGCCATCAGCACCGCGGCGAGGAAGTAGGCGGCGGGGATCGGCATGCCCATGCCGAGCGTCATCGTGAACACCGCGGCGATGAACAGCGTCCACGGCATGCTGTCGCCGGTGACGACGTAGGCGATCTCGGCGAACTTCGGCCCGAGGCCGGTGACGGTGATCAGCGTCGTGATGAGCCCGGCGGCGGCGCACGCGGCGATGATCGGCATCATCCGCAGCACGGTGTCAGCGGCGGTGCGCAAGAGCATCAGCGCGTCGAACCGGCTGTCGCGGCGGACGCTCGCCAGCAGCAGCGCGAACGCGCCCGCGGCGATCGCCACGTGGGGCGCGTCAAACCCCGCGACCAGGCCGAGGATCAGCATCAGCGTCGGCGCGAGAAAGATCGCGCCCTTGCGCAGGTTGGGGCCGAGCTTCGGGATCTCGTCCTCGCGCAGCCGTGGCAGCCGCTGGTTGACTGACTGGAAGTGCACCTGGGCGTAGACGGCGATGTAGTAGAGAAGTGCCGGCAGCACCGCGGCGAGCGCCACCTCGCGGTACGGGATGTCGGCGTACTCGGCCATGATGAACGCGGCCGAGCCCATCACCGGCGGCATGATCGCGCCGCCCGCGGACGCGGTGAGCTCGATCGCCGCCGCGAGGTTCGGGCCGTAGCCGTGGCGCTTCATCATCGGGATCGAGATCGACCCGGTGGTGACGACGTCGAGCGTCGTCGAGCCCGAGATCGCGCCGTACAGCCCCGACGAGATGACGGCGATCTTGGCGGGCGCGCCCGACCGGCGTCCGGCGATCACCGTGGCGAGATCGTTGAAGAAGGCGCCGCTCCGCGCGAAGCGCATGATCTCGCCGAACAGCACGAATAGAAACGCGTACTTGGCCGCGGTCTCGAGCGGCAGCCCGAGCATGCCTTCGTCGGTCAGCACCTCGGTGTCGATGAAGTTGCGGTAGGGAACCCGGGCATGGGTCAGGATGCCGCCGAGATGGTGGCCGAGCAGGGCGTAGACGATGAAGCCGAGCGTCAGCAGCGCGAAGGCGAAGCCGACCACCCGCCTCGTCATTTCAAGGGTGAGCAGAATCAGCGCAGTGCCGAAGATCACGTCCCAGCGCGACATCAGATCGAGGAATGGAATGCGACCCTCGATCCGCGCGGCGTTCAGCATGAAGTAGCCGCCGAGGGCGACGGCCGCCACCGCCAGCGCCCCGTCGTACCACGGCACGCGACGGACATCGGCGTGAGGCGACGGCGCGATCATCAGGAAGCAGAGCGCGAGCGACCCGGTGAGGAAATTGATGGCGACGCGCCAGTCGCTCACCGTCGGCAGCACCGCCGAAGCGATCACGTACAGAGTGAGCGCGGCCGATCCCAGCGCGAACGCCCATGCCGCCCAGCCCTCGGGCGAGCGGCGCGCGCCCATCGCGAACCAGACATCCACGCGAAAGAGGGGGCCTCGGAACAGGCGGGCGGGGAATGCGTCCAGCATGTCGCCCGCCCCGCGCTCAGATCTTGCTCTGTTCGAGGGTCGAGGGCGCAAACAGGTCGGCGATCGACATCGCCTTGGCCGACAACCCCTGGGTGTGGTGGTAGCGCAGAAAGGCTTCGATCGTCGCCTTGTTGGCCTGCACACCGTAGGGCCAGAAATCCCGGCCGAACAGCGACATGGCTTCGTTCGCCATCTCCTCGACCCACGGCAGCGCCACGGGCGGGATATTGATGCTGCGGAGCTCGGCGAGCGCCAGCTCCTTCGCCGCGTCGAACGCCTTGTAGATGCTGGCGGGCAGCCACGGATAGCGTTTGGCTTTGGATTCGAGCACGCCGACCAGGTGCATGATCGGAAAGATCGAGGTTTTCTTGAAATAGGCCTTTTCGGCCGAGACGAAATCCTCGAACAGCCGCGCGACGTTGGGCGCGCGCTTGAGATAGACGCTCGGCGGTCGCGGGGCGATCACCGCGTCGAGCTCGCCCGAGGCCAGCATCTCGGAGAGTGTGCGCGTCGACGGGATCAGCTCAAGCTCGACGCCGGCCGGCAGCTTCAGCGCCACCTTCTCGGTGCGGCCCGCCTGCTCGAGGCCGCCGGTGCGCCAGCGGATGTCGGACGGCTTCACGCCGTACTCGTCCTCGAGCACGCCGCGCATCCACACGACGGCGGTCACCTGATACTCGGGCACGCCGACGAGCTTGCCCTTGAGGTCCTGCGGCTTGGTGATGCCGCGGTCGGTGCGGACGTAGATGCCGGAGTGGCGGAACTTGCGGCCGGGGAAGATCGGGATCGCGACGTAGGGGCATTCACCGCGCGCGCGCAGGGCCACGTAGTTTGAGAACGACAGCTCGGCGACGTCGAACTCCTCGTGGTGCAATGCGCGGTGGAACATCTCCTCGGGCTCGAGGTCGAAGTAGGTGGGTTCGCAGCCCTCGATCGAGACCTTGCCCTCGAGCAGCGGGCGGGTGCGGTCGTAGTTGGAGAAGGCGACGGTCAGCGGGACGCGATGCACGGGCACCTCGGTTTCGGAGGTTGGCGGTCAGGAGTCGGCGGAGAGGTCGAGCACGAGCCGGGTCCGCTCCATCTCGATGCGGTACCACAGGATCGAGGCGAGCAGCGCGAGCGCGCCGGCCTGGTGGGCGAGAGCGAGCGGAATCGGCACGACGTAGAGCAGCGTCGCGATGCCGAGCGTCGGCTGAACGAGGGCCATGGCGCCGACGTGGTGCAGGGCGGCGCGCGCCTTGCGTGGCAGAGGTCGGGACACAGCGGCGACCCACAGCGCGATCGCGGCGATCGCGGTGACGATCCCCAGCACGCGATGGTCGAACTGCACCGTGGCGACGTTCTCGAAGAAATTCCGCCACCACGGCTCGATGTCGAAGAAGCCGTCCGGAATCCACTGGCCGTCCATCAGCGGAAACGTGTTGTAGGTGAGGCCGGCCTTGTTGCCGGCGACGAACGAACCGGCGATCGCGGTGACGAACGCGAGGATCAGTAGCGCGCCGGCGCGGCGGCGCATCTCGTGGGCCGCGGCCGCTTCCGCCGGAGACGGCAGCGGCCGGTGCAGCAGCCGGAGACCAATGGTCAGCAGCGTGAGGAAGATCAGCACGCCGACGGCGAAGTGGAGCGCCAGGCGATAGGCGCTGACTTCGGGGCGGTCGATCAGACCGCTCGCCACCATGAACCAGCCGATCACCGCCTGCACGCCGCCGAGGCCGAACACCGCGAGCAGGCGCACCAGCAGCGCGCGTCCGGTCTCGCCGCGGAATGCGCCCTTGATGAGGAACCAGACGAACGGAAGGAGGAAGGCGACGCCGATCAGGCGCCCCCACAGGCGGTGGACGAACTCCACCCAGAAGATGCGTTTGAACTCGGCGAGCGCCATGCCGTAGTTCAGCATCTGGTACTCGGGCGACTGCTGGTATTGCCGGAACGCCTCCTCCCATGCCGAATCGGTGAGCGGCGGGATCGCCCCGGTGAACGGCTGCCACACGACGATCGAGAGTCCGGACTCTGTGAGCCGGGTCAGGCCGCCGATCAGCACCATCATCGCCGTCATGAAGGCGAGGACGAACACCCAGGCGACGATCGCGCGGCGGCGGGGATGGTCATAGGCGGCAAGCGGGAGCATGGTGGCCTCGGGTGACGGCTGCGGCTCGGTGGTGCCGCAAGGCTTTGAAGGATAAGGGCGGACTGGCCTGTGCGGAACAGCGGAGAGGCTGCTTTATTAATTACTAAGTAATATTGTTGTTTATTGGATTTCACACCGTTCTCATTGACAAATCCGTGTCCGGGAATAGGATGCGGGCGATTCCGACACATCGCTTTCGACCGCGCCGTGGCGGTGTCGTATGTCCGCCCTGGTAGACCCGGGCGGCTGTTTTTTAGGAGATCGTCATGTCCCAGTCCACCTCCGCCAACGTGCATTTCCGCTCGGGGGAAATCGTCGTGGGCACGCAGGCCGCTGAGCCGCTCTCCCGCCTGGAGGACGCGGCCGAATTCCGCGCTGCCTATGCGAAGAAGGTCTCGGGCGAATGGGACAACGCCAAGTGGCAGCCGTTTCGCCTGCGCTTCGGCGTCTACGGGCAGTTGCAGCCGAACGTGCACATGATCCGCATGAAGATTCCGGGCGGTGTGATGCCGTTCGCCTGGGCGCGCACCGCGGCGGAAGCGTGCCGCCGCTGGGGCAACGGTAAGGTCCACGTCACCACGCGCCAGGACCTGCAGACGCACTTCGTGAAGCCCGACGACGTGCCCGAGATGCTGGAGTACCTCTATTCGCACGGCATGACGACGCGCGAGGCGTGCGGCAACACGCTGCGCAACATGACCTCGTGCCCGCTCGCGGGCGTCTGCCCGAAGGAGCACGTCGATGCCGGCGAGGTCGCCGCGCGTCTCGCGCAGGTGTGGATCCGCCATCCGGCGGTCCAGCACATGCCGCGCAAATTCAAGGTCACGGTATCGGGCTGCGAGGCGGATTGCGGCGCAAGCGGCATCCATGACCTCGGGCTCGTCGCCACCCACAAGGACGGCAAGCCCGGCTTCAAGGTCTATGCCGGTGGCGGCACCGGCGGTCAGGCAATATCGGCGGTGCTGGTGAAGGAGTTCGCCGACGAGTCGGAGGTGCCGAGCATCCTTGAGGCGCTGGTTCGGCTGCACCAGAAGTACTCCAACCGCCGCAACCGCAATGCGGCGCGGATGAAGTTCGTGCTGAAGCGCTTCGGCGCGGAGAAGTTCAAGGCGCTGTTCGACGAGGAATACGCGCGCGTGCGGGGTCTGCCGACCCGGCCGTGGGACAAGCTCGCGTGGCGCCAGGGCGACGAATCGCTGCCGCCTCCGGCTTCGCCCGGCGGCGTGGTGACGCGCGATGACGGCCAGGTCGGCGTCGTCGTGAAGGCGCCGCTCGGCATCTACACCGCCGACGAGATGGAGCATCTGGTGTCGTTGGCGGAAGGCGCCGGCGCCAGCGGTTTGCGCACCACGCGCGATCAGAACCTGATCATTGTGTCGCCGCGGCCCGATAAGGTCGCGGCGCTGGTCGACCGCGTGCGCGTGATGGGCTTCTACGTCGAGAATCGCGTCGGCGACGCGCCCGACGTCGTTGCCTGCCCCGGCACCACCACCTGCGGCATCGGCATCACGAACTCGCAGAACTTCGGAAAGGAAGTTCAGGACGCGGTGCGCGAGTTCACCGCGAAGCCGAATGTCTCGGTGAAGATCTCGGGCTGCCAGAACGGGTGCGGGCTGCATCACGTCGCCGACTTCGGCTTCCGCGGCATGGGGAAGAAGATCGGCAGCCGCAACGCGCCGCATTACCAGATCTACATCGGCGGCGACTTCCGCCAGGTCGGCCATATCGGCCTGTCGGGCCCGATCGTGCCGGCTCGCCTCGGTGAGAAGGCGCTGCGGTTGATGATGAAGGGCTACGAAGCGGGCCGCGCGAGCGCGTCGGAGTCGGTCCGCGACTGGGCGCTTCGGCTCGGCAAGGACGGGCTCAAGGCGCTGGTTGCGCCGATCGAGGCCGAGATCAATCCTGCCGACGAAGGCCTGTTCTACGACTTCGGCGAGGACTGGGAGTTCTCCCCGCCGGCCGGCCGCACGTCGGAGTGCGCGGCGGGATTCGCCGACGATGACCTGCAGAAGGACCTCGCCGACGACGCGCTGGTCGACATGGATCGCGCCATCGAGGCGGGTCTCGCCGATGTGGCACTCGCGCGCGCGACTGGCGGCCTGCGCTATTCGGCGCAGCGGCTGCGCATCAAGGCGGCCGCAGCGGGTGCCGAGAGCGACGATGAGTCCGTCGTGCTGGGCAGCATCCGCGCCTTCTTCGCGGACGAGGCCGACCTGCTCGCCAATCTCGATCGCCTGCTGAAGGCGCGCGAGACCGCCCGCGCCGGCCGCGACGGTCTTGCCGCGGTCGAGGCGGCGCGCGAGGCGCTTGCGCTGTGGATTGATACCGTGACCGAGGTGATGGAGAAGCCGGCCGTGCAGCCGGCCTTCGATCCTGCCATGCTCGGCGATTCCGGAGGTTCGGTGGCGGCGATGCTGAGGGGTAGCGGAGCCTGATTCGCCGCCTATCTATGAAGTTGCCCGGCAGCCATGCGCCGGGTTCAGTTCACGCCGCCCGGTCCGATGCGCTAGAAGGGGAGCCGGGCGGCGCATTTCCGGAGTAACGGGTGTCTGAGCTCAGCCTGAAGCACGGTCTTCGCTTCGAGGACCTCTATAGCCATGCGGGTCTCGCCCGCCTCGACCAATCCTTCCGCGCCGAGCTCGCCAAGTCCGACGCCGAGCTGGCCGCGCGCCTCGACGCCGCACGGCTCGACCCCGATTCGCTGGGCCCGAAGCCCGAAGCCGACCTGCTGCTCGCGGTCGCGCCGTACTTCGAGGATTTTGTCGCCGATCTGTTCGGCATCTCGTCCGAGGTCCAGGTCCTGGCCGCGAAGCACAACGCGCTGTCGCCGCTCTACGCCTGCAAGCGCCTGTTCGTGCAGCGCCGCGCCGCCAAGGCGGTGAAGGCCGACGAGATCGAGGGCCTCGACGGCCGCGAGCTCGAGGCCGAGTTGCTCGCCGTCCTCGGCATCTCCAAATTCGACGAGCTCGCGTTCGCGCGCGCCGTGATGTCGTGGCTCGATGACGAGCCCGCGCACGAATCACCGCTCGCGTTCGCCGCGCGCTACGCCGCGTGGGCGACGCTGTCGCAGGCGGGCCGCGCGCGCCATGCCGGCAGCGTGCTGTTCCACATCCCGGCGAAGCTCGATCCGATCCACCTCGTCCACGTCGAGAAGACGAACCGCGACGGCGTCACCATGCTCGGCCTGCCGGCCGAGAAGCAGCGCCGCCGCGAGGGCTTCGCGCTGACCGACGAGCGCATGGACATGGTCGGAGCACTCGACCATGCCCACTACTGCATCGTCTGCCACAACCAGGGCAAGGACAGCTGCTCGAAGGGGCTCAAGGACAAGAAGACCGGCGCCTATCAGAAGAGCGCGCTGGGCGTGTCGCTGCCCGGCTGCCCGCTCGACGAGCGCATCTCCGAGATGAATTCCCTCAAGTCCGAGGGCCACGCGATCGCGGCGCTTGCCGCCGTCACCATCGACAACCCGATGGCCGCGGCGACCGGGCACCGCATCTGCAACGACTGCATGAAGGCCTGCATCTATCAGAAGCAGGAGCCCGTCAATATCCCGCAGGTCGAGACGCGCTCGCTCACCGACGTGCTCGATCTGCCGTGGGGCTTCGAGATCTATTCGCTGCTGACGCGGTGGAACCCGCTCAACCTGCGTCGCCCGGTCCCGAAGGCCGACTCCGGCTACAAGGTGCTGGTCGTCGGCATGGGGCCGGCGGGGTTCACGCTCGCGCACCATCTGCTGAACGAGGGGCACGCGGTCGCCGGCATCGACGGTCTCAAGATCGAGCCGCTGAACGCGGCGCTGTCGGGCGTGAACGCCGACGGCTCGCGCGTGCCGTTCAAGCCTGTGCGCGACTGGACGAGCCTGCGCGAGAACCTCGATGACCGGACGATGGCCGGCTTCGGCGGCGTCGCCGAGTACGGCATCACCGTTCGCTGGGACAAGAACTTCCTCAAGCTCGTGCGGCTCCTGCTCGAGCGCCGCGCCTCGTTCGCGCTCTACGGCGGCGTCCGCTTCGGCGGCACCATCACCGTCGAGGACGCGTTCGCGATGGGCTTCGACCACATCGCGCTGTGCGCCGGCGCCGGCCGCCCGACGTTCATCAACATGCCGAACGCGCTCGCCCGCGGCGTGCGCCAGGCCTCCGACTTCCTGATGGGCCTACAGCTCACCGGTGCCGCCAAGGCGGACTCGATCGCCAATCTCGTAGTGCGGCTACCGGTCGTCGTCATCGGCGGCGGCCTCACCGCGATCGACACCGCGACCGAGTCGCTCGCCTACTATCCGGTCCAGGTCGAGAAGTTCCTCTCGCGCTACGAGACGCTGATCGCCGAGCGCGGTGAGGCCGCGGTCCGCGCGCGCTGGACGCCGTCCGAGGCCGAGCTCGCCGACGAGTTCCTCGCCCATGGCCGCGCGATCCGCGCCGAGCGCGATGCGGCGAAGCGCGAGAACCGCG
>Ga0310811_10015189_pt1 | contig 10064 bp, 11 predicted proteins | sample YCmetagenome_FD_207642 | JGI IMG/M metagenome (GOLD analysis project Ga0310811, IMG submission 207642) | Soil microbial communities from experimental microcosm in Duke University, North Carolina, United States - YC | ecosystem: Engineered > Artificial ecosystem > Soil microcosm > Unclassified ...
CGCCCTGGTGCTGCCGGTAGCCTTGATGCCGTCGGGCCGACGGTGGGAGATACGGATCGGCGAGGCGATGGACCCGAGGGACTTCGCCGGCGCCGACGAGTTGCATCTAGCCTTGGCGAAGATCCACGAACAGCAGATCATGGCCGCACCGGAGCACCTTGAGAATCCACTCTGGAGGTGGCCGGCGGCCACCCCAGAAGGTTGGTACCAGGAGTGACCGAACGCCCAGAACCCTCCGAGTCACCGGAGCCGTCCCTGGGTGCGCGAACCCGCCTGTGGCTGAGCGACTGGTGGATGACCACGGTCCTGCGCAACGGGCGGCTGATCGCCTTCGTGCTCACGGCGATCGTCGCGTTCGCGGCGGTGCACCCCGGACCCGGATCGAACAAGCCCCCGTCGTCGTACAGCGACGAGACCGGGGGGCGGACCGTGCCGCTGGCGCTGGGGGTCACGGTCTTCTCGATGTGGCGGGACTGGGACGAGCACGAGCGGTGGTTCCAGCAGGCCGCCGAGTCCGGTTCGAAGTGGTTGCGGGTCGACGTCGGTTGGTGCTCGCTGGAGGAGTCCGGGCCGGGTCTGATCTCGCAGTGGTACCAGGGTCGGCTCGACGTCACCGCCGACACCGCCGAGAAGCTCGGCATGAAGCTCGTCGTCCAGCTGGGGTGCGCGCCGAAATGGGCCGGCGGCAACGGGTTCAACGACTACCCGACCGACCCCGGCCAGTTCCAACGGATCGCCCGCTACCTGGCCGACCGGTACAAGGGGCGGGTGGCGGCCTGGGAGATCTGGAACGAGCCCAACTGCATCGGCGGCTGCGGCAACGGCTCGCCCGACCAGTTCGTGGCCGTCCTCAAGGCCGGGTACCGCGGAATCAAGGCCGGCGACCCCGAGGTGCCCGTGGTCAGCGGCGGGGTCAGTGGCAACGACGTGAACTGGTTGCGCCGGATGTATGCCGCCGGCGGGGCCGGATCCTTCGACGCGCTCGCGGTGCACCCCTACCAGGACCCGGCGACCGCCGCCCCGGACGCACCCTCGCAAGGCAGCACCTACCGGCTCAGCACCCTGCCGATGGTGCACCGGCTGATGATCGCCAACGGTGACGGTGACAAGCCGATCTGGCTGACCGAGTTCGGCTGGACCACCGCGAAGACCGGGCCCCGGCCAGGGGTGGATGACGACACCCAGGCCCGCTACCTGCAGGACGCGGTGCGCCAGATCCGCTCGCAGTACCCGTATGTCACCCATGCGTTCTGGTTCTGCCTGCGCGACCGCGACGACTCGACCCCCTACGAGAACAACTTCGGCCTGCTCCACGTGCGCGGTTCACCGAAGCCGGCGTTCGCCGCGATGCAGAAGACCAATGCCGACCTGCTGGAGAACCGGTGACCGGTCTCCCGGTCCGGGCCCTGCTGATCAACGAGAACATCGGTGGGCACGCCACCGTGCACCATCACCTGGCCAAGGTGGCCGCGCGGCGCGACGACGTGCGGATCCGGATCGTCGACGTACCGCCGCCCGGTTTCTGGCGGAAGGCGGCCGGCGTCGCGGTGCCCGGGTTGGCCCGGCTCGACGCCGACCTACGACCTGTCCGCTACCAGCTCGCACAGTCGGCGTGGGTGGCTCGGCGGCTGCCCGGCTGGCTCGACGGTGACGGTCTGGGAGGACCGGTCGATGCCGTGCACCTGTACACCCACAACGCGGGTCTGCTGTCGCGGACCGCGCTGCGCCGGGTCCCGTACGTGGTCACGATCGACTCCACGAACACCCAGAGCAACCTCATGCATCCTCACCGCGAGCCGACCCGCTTCTCCGGGTTGTCGACGTCGGTGGTCCGCGCGTTCGAGCGGGCCGTCTACGCCAACGCGACCCGGGTGGTGGCCAACAGCCGGTGGTGCGCGCGCTCGCTGACCGAGCACTACGGCATCGACGGGCGCCGCATCGAGCTGCTGCCGATGGGGGTGTCGGTGCCGCCGGAACCGGCCGCGACCGCCCCTCCCCGCGACCTCCCCAGGATCGCCTTCATCGGGCGCACCATGCACCGCAAAGGCGGTTACGACCTGCTGGACGTGCACCAGCGCTGGCTGGCCGATCGCTGCGAGCTCGTGCTGGTCACCAGGGACCGGGTCCCTCCGGCCAGGAACGTCACGGTTGTCGACGACGTGCGACCGGGGGACGGGCGCATCGACGAGCTGCTCGCCGGCTGCGCGATGCTCGTGCTGCCCAGCCGCCTCGACCAGTGGCCCAACTCGGTCATGGAGGCGATGTCCTACGGCGTGCCCCCAGTGGTCAGCGACGTCGGCGGGATGGCGGAGATGGTGCTGGAGGGACAGGCGGGTGTGGTGCTGGCCGACCGCTCCCCGGAAACCTTGCGCGACGCCATCGCCGGGCTGCTCGACGACCAGGAGCGGCGCCGGCGACTGGGCCGCCGCGCCCGCCGGCGGGTCGTCGAGGACCTCGACGTCGAGCACACCGCGAACCGGCTGCTCGACATCGTCCGGGACGCCGCTCGGGCCCGAGCAGGTCGCGCAGTCCGGTGAGGAACACCCCGGCGACCACCGTGGCCCCGACCGCCGTGCCGATGACCGGAGACATCGCCCCGGGGTACCAGCGCATCAGGATGAGGCTGACGAGGACTCCCGCGGTCGTTCCGGCCACGCTGCCGATCGCCACCAGCCGGGTCTGGTGCCGGGCGACCAGGACGGCGAGCGCGACGAAAGTGAGCAGGATCGGCAACGCGGCCAACCCGATCACCCCGACCGGGCCCTCGGCGTCGTGCCAGCGCGGGCCGAAGGGAATGGACACGAGCGGGCCGGCGGCCAGCCGGCCGACGACCGCGACAGCAGTGCCGACCACCGCGGCGATCCATACGTAGCGGCGCACCGCCCGGCGTAGCCCGTCGTGATCGGCGGCGAGGGCGCACATCCCCGGCCGTAGGCCCACGCTGGTGATATGGGCCAGCGCGATCCCGGCGTCGAGGTAGCGGGACGCGACGACGTAGGCGGCCAGCGCCCCGATGGAACCGGTGGCACCGACCAGCACCATGCCCTGGCGCCACAGCCCGATGAGGACCGTGCCCGCGAGTGCGAGCCAGATGCTCTGCCTGAGCAGGTGAGCGCTGCTCAGGCCCGGGCCGCGCCGGGGCGGGATGAGTACCAGCCCGATGACCAGCATCAACACCTCCTTGACGAGCACGACGACCAGTAGCGCGGTCGCATGACCGCCCTGGCTGATGACGACCACACCGCCCGCCACCACCGAGATCGCCGCGGCCATCTGCAGCAGGCCCTCCAGGACCACCCGGCCACTGCCCCGGAGTAGCTCGGCGACCAGGTTGTTGAACCCGCCGGCGATGACGCAACCCACCGTGACCGCAAGCGCCGAGGCGGGCACCGACTCGGGGCCGATGGTCAGGGTGAGCAGCACGGTCAGGGCCGCGGCGACGCTCAGCGACCCGGCCTGGGGGATCGCCGCGGACAGCAGCGCCACACCCGGCGGCATCCGCCTCGCGGCCACCTCCCGGCCCGCGATCGGCGCCACGCTGAGGTCGGTCAGGGCTATCACCAGTGAGGACGTGCCGAGCAGGTAGCCGTAGACCGCTACCGTGTGCGGGTCCGCATGCCGGGCCAGCATCATGACCAGCACGATTCCCACCAGCCGGCTGAACACCCGCGAGACCACGGCGGCCGCCAGCCCGATGCGGACCAGGTTCGAGGCGTGCCGGTGGCCGCCCGGGCCGTCGCCGCGAGGGGCCGGGACATCGGCGGCCTCCGGGCCGTTCACGGTGGGTGAGATCTCCGGGGTCACTCCCGGAACCACCCGTCCCGCGACGCGCGGCCCCACAACCACAGTGGTGGGGACTCCAGATGCTCCGGGGCGCGCATGATCAGCTCCTCGTGTACCTCGGCGAGTGCCACGTGCAGGTCGTCGGGATCGGCGAAATCGAGGGGGTCGAAGGCTTCGCCGACCTGGATCTCCCACCGTCGACCGACGGGCACCAGCGCGACCGGAAGCACCAGGGCCCCGGTCTTGGCCGCGAGGTGCGCGGTCCCGTCGTCCAGGTCCACCGGCTTGCCCAGGAAGCGCGTGCGACGGGTTCCGGGCACGTCCAGCGCCAGTAGCACGGCGCCACCGGCACGCAGCGTCTTGTACACCCGCGGCGCCGAGCCGGTGTTGTACAGCAGCACCACGCCGGCGTCCTCGTGGAGCCTGCGCCAGTGCTCGGTCTGGTAGCCGTTGTAGCCCGGCCGCGGCTCGTCGAGCAGCCAGTCACCGGCCGGGGCCAGCATTCCCGGCAGTGCCCGGCCCAGAGACACCCAGGCGGCGAGCGGCCCGAGGTGACAGTGGCTGACGATCACTCCACGACCCGCCGCGCGGGCAGCGGTGAGCCTGTGTTCGCCCCGGATGGGCACGCGGTTGATCTCCCACGGACGCCAGGACAGCTCCCAGCCCCGGGCGCGTGCCGCCACGTAGCGCCGCGCGACGCGGGAGAGGTCGTCCTCCGCCGGGGTGCCGGCCACGATCGTCTCCGTACGCTCGACGGCGGCGGCCATGCGTGCGGGGCTCAGCCGCAACGCCAGCTCGCAGATCAGGTCGGTCCCGATCAGTGCGAGACCGGTGGGAACCGCCCGCCGCCCCGTGGTGGCGGCCCTGACCCGTGCGACGAGACCGCCCCAGGGCACCGGGCGCGGTGGCCATCCGCCTACCGGTTCCGGCGGCGGGTCCGCCGGATCGCGGCGTACCGACATCTTCATGAGGACCGGCCTCCACTCTCCCGGACCGGTGCGAGCAGGTCACGCAGCCCGATCAGGTACATCAGGGCCACCACGCTCGCGCCGGCCCCCGTTCCGAGCACCGGCGACAGGGCCGTGGGGTCGCCGCCGACAAGCAGCACGCTGACCCCGGCGCCGGTGCCGGTGCCCGCCACCGCCCCGAAGAGCACCCACCGGGTACGGGCACGGGCGACCAGTGCGGCCAGCCCCACGAAGGTGACCAGTACAGCAGGAGCGGCCAGTGCGAGACCCCGTACCGGGCCGACCGCATCGGGCCAGCGAGGCCCGAACGGCACGGTGACCAGCGGACCGGCGGCCAACGCACCTACCACCGCCACCAGCGCCCCGACCGAAGCGGCCAGCCCCAGATACCGTCGCACCGCTCGACGGAACGCCACCGGGTCGGTGACCAACGCGGACAGGCCGGGGCGTAGTCCGAAGCCGGCGGTGGAGGCCAGCGTCACCCCGGCGTCCAGGTAGCGCGACGCCACCACGTAGGTGGCCACCGCGGCGGTACCTCCGGTCGCGCCGACCACGACCATCCCGTGGCGCCACAGGCAGATCAGCGCCGTACCGGCCAGCGCGACCCAGATGCTCTGGCGCAGCAGGTCGCGGGCACCGACCCCGGGCAGGCGGCGCGGACGGATCAACGCGACCCCCGCGGCGAGCAGGGCGAACTCCTTGACCAGCACCACCACCAGCAACCCGGTGGCGTCACCACCCCGATGGACCACCGCCACGCCACCGATCACCAGCCCGACCGAGGCCGCCATCTGAAGCGCAGCCTCCAGCACGACCCGGCCACCGCCGCGCAACAGCTCGGCGAACAGGCCGTTGAACCCGCCCACGAGCACACAGGCCACGGTCAGGGTCAGGGCGACCGTCGGTACACCCGCGGGGCCGTAGGTCAGCGTGAGCGCGACCGTCAGTACGGCGGCCACCCCGAGGGATGCGGCCTGGGGGACCAGCGCCGCGTGCAGCGCGGCCCCAGGCCCCATCCGGCCGGCGGCGACCTCACGGCTGCCGATGCCCGCCACCCCGACCGAGGTCAGGCCGATCACCAGCGACGATGTCCCGAGCAGGTAGCCGTAGACCGCGACCGTGACCGGGTCGCCCTGGCGGGCCAGCACGACGACCAGGACGACACCGACGAGGCGGCTGAACACCCTCGAGACGAGTGCCGCCGCCAGCCCGATCCGGGCCAGGCGCCGCCCGTCCCGGGGATGAACGGTCGTGGGCTCGACGGCCACTAGCCGGAGGAGCGACGGTGGGAGAGCTCGCTCATCCAGCGCTCGACGCCCAGCCCGAGGCACCCGGTGTAGGCGGCCCCGCCGTCGGCCAGCTTGATGCCACACCGTTCGCCGAAGAAGTTGCGGTGCAGGTTGGCCGAGGCGATCGCCACACCCCGACTGCTGACCAGCTCGTGTTTGACCGGGAACAGCCGCTGCATCTTCGCCCTGGCCCCGTTCGTCTCGAAGAAGGGGTCGGTGGCGGGGACCAGGTCGGCCTCGATGCCGAACCGTGCCGCCCCCTCGCGCATCAGGCTGTGCAGGCCCCGCACGAAGTGCTCGACCGGCTCACGCGCTCCCACCGCGACGATCTCCCGCTGGGTGAATCCGAGCAGGCGGTCGAGTCCGGAGTAGTGGGTCTCGCGCCGGAAGCAGTCGCCGCGCAGGGTGAAGAGGGTGATGTCGGGGACCTGTGTTCCGCGCAGCGCGAAGTAGAGGCCGTAGCAGGCCGCCGAAGGCAGCACGTAGCGCGGGCTCTCGACGTCGGCGGTATGGATGACGGGTCTGCCGGCCCTGGCGCGGGTGGAGATCGCGTCGGGGTCGGTGAGCCCGGACACCGCCATTCCCAGCTGCGGGAAATTGTGGAAGTAGTCGATGGCGGCCGCGTCGTCGATGCTGATCAGCCGCGGCAACTCGACCTCGATGGCGCCGTATGCGCTGATCCAGGTGTCGAATTCGGTCTCGATCTCTGTGCGTAGTGCGATGTCGTCGGGACCGAGGATGGCCAGCCCGTCGGCGCGGACCCGTCCGATGCCGGGTGCTTCCATTCCGCTTGATCCGCACCTGGTGGTGTGGGTGTCGGTCATGGTGTGCGGCGCCGGTGTACCTCGCTGATCCACCTCTCGATGCCGAATCCGAGGCACCCGGTATAGGCGGACTCACCGTCGGAGAGACGGATGCCGCAGCGATCGCCGAAGAAATTGCGGTGGAAATTGGCCGAGGCGAGTGCGACACCGCGGTCGCTGACCAGTTCATGCTTGACGGGGAAGAGGCGTTGCATCTTGGCTCGTGCCCCGTCGGGCTCGAAGAACGGGTCGGTCGCCGGGCGCAGGTCGGCTTCGATGCCCAGCCTGCGCGCGCCGGTCCGTAGCACCTGATGCGCCGAGATCAGGAACTCCTCCACGGCGTCCCGGCCACCCACGGCCACGACCTCACGCATCGTGAACCCGAGGAGCCGGTCGAGTCCGGTGTAGTGGGTCTCGCGGCGGAAGCAGTTTCCGCGCAGCGTATAGAGCGTGATCTCCGGGACCTGGATTCCGCGCAGCGCGAAGTAGAGGCCGTAGCAGGCCGCCGAAGGCAGCACGTAGCGCGGGGCCTCCAGGTCCGCGGCGGTGACCTCCGGATCGCCTGCCTTGGCCCGCCGGGCGACGGCATCGGGTTCGGCCAGGCCGGAGACGGTGAGGCCGAGTTGCGGAAAATTGTGGAAGTAGTCGATGGCGGCCGCGTCGTCGATGCTGATCAGACGGGGGAGTTCAACCTCGACCGCGCCGAATCCGCTGATCCATTCGGCGAATTCGGCCTCGATCTCCTTCCGTAGTGCGATCTCGGCCGGGCCGAGGACCGCGAGGCCGTCGGCGCGAACCCGTCCGATCCCGGCCATGTCGATCCCGGCCCCGTCGATTTCGGCCCTGTCGAGTCCGGTCGAGCCGGTCCGGGCCGTCTGGGTGGTGCTCATGTCGTCTCCTCAGGCGTGGTTCGGGTCTCAGGAGACGAGGAAGCTCTTCTCGATGCTTCGGAGCGTGCGGAATGCCTCGAGGTTCACCTCGTCGGCGCCGAGCTCGCGTCCGCATAGCTCCTCGACATAGAGCATGAGCTCGACGAACTGGAGGGAATTGACGATCCGGGTCTCGATGATGTCGGTATCGGCGTCGAGTTGGGCAACCTCGGGATTGCGCTCGATGACCCAGGTACGGAGATCCTCCCAGGAATACGACATGATCAGTCCTCACTTCCGGTGGTATCGGATGGTTGGTCGATTTCTCTTGCCGTGACGGGCAGCGAGGGTGGGCGCCGGAACACGTGCCCGACGGTGTCCGGCGCATCCGGGTCCGCGGCGGCGATCGTGAACCGTTGCCGCAGTGCGGTGAAAAGCAGCGTGAACTCACGCTCCGCGAGGTACGAACCGGGACAGGCGTGCGAGCCGACGCCGAACTGCATGGTCTGGCGGAAGCTGCGCCCCGGGTCGAACCGATCGGGATCCGGGAACACCGCCTCGTCGCGGTTCGCGCTGGCGAGCACCAGCAGAACCGGCCGTTTACGGGCGATCGTCCGGCCGTCGATCTCCAGCTTCTTCGCGGCGAAACGCAGGACGGAGTGCAGCGGCGGCTCGAGCCGCAGACTCTCCCTGACCACCGACTCGACCGGATACCGCGAGGCCTCCGGCCAGCGCAGCATGCAAAGCATGATGTTGGAGATGGCGGAGATGCTGGTCTCGGTACCGGCCACCAGCATCAGCAACACGCTGCTCAGCGCATGTGCCCGGCTCAGACTGTCGGCCTCGACCAGCCCCGCGAGCTGGTTGATGATCGTGTCCTGTCCACCCTCGGAGGGCGGGGTGTCCAGCATCTCGAGGAAGTACTTGTTGAGCTCGTCCCTGGCCTGCTCGGCCGGCCCCCGGTCCGGGGGAGGCGGGTAGTCCAGGACCCCGACGATCGGCCGGATCGTCTGGTAGAGCCGTCCGACGTCCTCCGCCGGGATGCCCATCAAACTGGTCATGATCACGTACGGCACGTGCCGTGCCACGACGTCGATGAAGTCGAACGGCTCCCCGGCCTTGTCGGCCAGCTGTTCCACCGTCTCCCTGACCACCGGTTCGATCAGCGATGGGATGAGCCGGTTGACCGAGCTGGCCCCGAAAAACGGGTTGACCAGGCGCTTCAGGGTCCGGTGCAGGGTGCCGTCGGTGTCGAGCATGTTCGGGCCGAACAGCTGACGGCTGGTCCGTAGCGGGTAGTCGGCCGCGAGATCGCTGTGCGTCAGCCCGGCCTTCACCCCCGCGTGTGAGGTCACCAGGTAACACCCGGTGTCGGGGGAGAACTCGACTCCTCCGGCACGACGGAGTGCTTCGTAGGCGGGCCACGGGTCTCGCCGGAACTCCGGATCCGCGAAGTCGAAACGCATTCACTCATCCCCCGGAGGCGGAGCCGGCTCGCGGGGCGGCCGCGGCGCACGCCTGGGTGTAGGCATTGCCCAGGGCGACCCGGTTGGCCAGCTCCGCCAGCACCGCCAGGTCGGCCGGGCCGAGCGGACCCTTGCCGTGCTCGGGCGTCCGCACCACCGCGAGCTGTCCGCTCACGTGATCGCGGAAGGTCAGCCGGACCACGGCGGCCGACAGCCCGTCCGGGACGCCGGCCACCGTCCGGCTCACGTCGACCAGCTTGTCGTGGGTACTGATCACGAACGGGGTGTCGTCGGCTCCCGCGGCGGCGCTGCGCAGCATGGCCAGCACCGGTTCGAACCGGCCGCCGGGCTCAACGACGGGCCCGTCGACCCCGGCGATGTCGATCGACACCCCGGACACCAGGTAGGGCACACATACCTGGGCCACCGCGCGGCCCCACGCGGCGGGCTCGGGCTGCGTGTCGAGCAGCCCGCTGACGTGCGCGAGGAACCCCAGGGACTCCTCCGCGGCCTTGCGGCCGGTGATGTAGCGGATCGCGGCACTCCAGGTCTCCCTGGTGCTGTCCGTCGAGCTGGTCATGGCGACCTTCCTCCCTGTACTGGCTGACATGTCCTGATCACCGCGGTGGACCGCCCGATGGGGCGCGTCCCGATCAGTCGTTGCGCGGCCAGCTGAAGGGGACCGGCGCCTCGGAGGAGAGGATGTCGGCGTCGGCGCCGTTGTCGGAGAACAGGAAGCAGCGCGTGTTCTCGAACCGACCGTCCTTGAGCCGCAGACCGGAATAGATGATCACCGGCTCGATCTCGCCGTCCTGGCGTACGAGCTTGGCGTGGAAGTTGATGACCGGCTCACCCTCGACCAGGCGGCGCAGCAGGTCCTCGACGG
>Ga0310811_10015190_pt1 | contig 10064 bp, 9 predicted proteins | sample YCmetagenome_FD_207642 | JGI IMG/M metagenome (GOLD analysis project Ga0310811, IMG submission 207642) | Soil microbial communities from experimental microcosm in Duke University, North Carolina, United States - YC | ecosystem: Engineered > Artificial ecosystem > Soil microcosm > Unclassified ...
GGTGCATGGCGCCGGCAAATCCGCTAGAAGCCGCCTCGGTGGGGCCTGTAGCTCAGCCTGGTTAGAGCCGGCCGCTCATAACGGCTTGGTCGTAGGTTCGAATCCTACCGGGCCCACCAGCACCCTTTCGGTGAAGACTGCCCCGTACAAGGTCAGCGATGGCGAAGACTTGTATGTCTTTGTATCGACGAGCGGCACCCGACTATGGCGTCTGGCTTATCGGTTCAATGGTAAACCGAAGACTTTGTCTCTCGGGAAATATCCCGAGACGTCGTTGCTCGATGCCCGTCGCGCGCGTGGTGAAGCGAAGAAGCTTATCACCGACGAAATCGATCTGTCAGTTGCTCGAAAATCCGAGAAGCGGAAAAAGATGATCGCAGCGGGTGGCACTTTCCAAGTCATTGCCCATGAGTGGTTTGGCACGGCGAGCATCGCGTGGTGCTCGACGGCAAACGCACGATCGTCTTCGCCTGGCCTTATTGCTGACCCGCCTAACGACCGGCCTGCACCACCCCCGTAAAGTTACCGAACGCGTCCGAGCCTTCGAACGTGTCGCCGACTTTATAGTTCTTGATTGGGAAGCAGGTGGGTGTCACGCCGGGTTTCGGCGGTGGGTCGGTGACAGTGAAACAGCTTCCACCCGCGCCGTCGGCCCAGATGCCTTTCAGCTTGGAGCCGTCAGGCATGGTGATGGAGTAAGTGTGGTCGGGTTCGACAAAGACCTTTACCACGGTGCCGTTGGAGTAGGTGGAGACGATGGTGTTGCTGTAAGCCTCATCCCACGTGCCCGCGAAAGCGGATGACGCAAACCCGGCGCAAGCAAGCGTGCTAGCGCAGAACGCTGTCGTAAACTTCATGGCATCCTCCCCGTGCGTGTCGTTCAGTCTGCTATCGGTTGTCCCAGAAGATCCTCGGCACGGTCGATCTTGATGAGAACGGCCCAGCCCTTCTTCTCTTTGTCGCTGTTCTTTTCTGCGTCGATCAGGCGTTCCCACACCTTGTCGTAAACCGGGCCGGACTTGTGGACAGTCGCGGTGCCATAGAGGCGAACGATGCCGCCGATGGGCAGCACATCACGCGCGCCGAGGTCGAAAAAGAAGACGGTGGCCTTGGTGCCGTCGGTCATCTGCGACGTAGTGCTGCCGCGGCCGCGTTCCCAAAGGGAGATGTGCTCGCCGTCATAGACCTGCGTCGAGCCGCGCGGCGTGATCTGCGCAAAGCCATTGTCCAGCACAGTGCCGATCAGGCAGGTGTGATGCGGAAACGCGCCGTCGATGAGCGGATGAACTTTCGTCGGAATCGTTCCCATGATGTGTCCTAGCGATAGGTGTTGTTGGAGGTGTGGTCGCCGCCGAGCCACTTCTTCAGCTCTTCATGCGCTTGGCTGCGCCGCGTGGCGTTGATCTTGTCGGCGCCCGGCGCATCCAGCGTGAATTCCAGGATCATGCCGTTCGGATCGGTAATGTAGACGGAGCGGCAATAGCCGTGCTCCAGAACATAGGTGTCCGGCTCCTTGTAACCTGCCTTCGCGATGCGCTCCTCGATGCCTTTCTGCGTTTCGGCATCGACGTTGAGCGCGATGTGATGGAAGGGAGAGGCCGGCATTTTGGGGCCGAACAGGTCCCGGTCTTCGGGCTTCAGGAACTGGAAGAAGGCGAGGGCACCGCCGTCGCCAAGGCCGAAGAAGCAATGGCAATAAGTGCGCATCGCGCCGAACAGCTCGTCGGATTCGCTCCACGTCGCGATCAGCGGAAGGCCGATCACGTCTTCGTAGAATTTGCGCGTCGCTTCCATGTCGCGCGTGACATAAGCGGTGTGATGGAGGCGGCTGGGAAGTTTCGTCGTTGCCATGGTTTCGTCCCTTCTTGTCGCCGGCGTTGCGGCGTTCAGTTTTTCCAGAATTTCTTGGAAGCGATGCGCGCGCCTTCGGCCAGCGCCGCCAGCTTTGCCCAGACCACATCGGGGTCGACGCCGCCTTGCCCGACGTGGATAGAGAAGCCGCAGTCCACGCCCGCCATCACATTCTCGCGGCCGACAAGGTGCGCATAGCGCTCGATGCGCTGCGCCACCAGCTCGGGATGTTCGATGTAGTTGGACTGGCATTCGATCACGCCGGGCACCAAAACCTTGCCTTCCGGTGGCTTCATGTTTTCGAACATCTGCCATTCATGCGCATGGCGCGGGTTGGCGGCTTCGAACAGGATAGCGGTCGGCTTGGCCATCGACAGCACATCGATGATGTCGGCGAACGGCACATCGCAATGATGCGGGCCGGGATAATTGCCCCAGCACATATGCATGCGCAGTTGTTCTGCGGGAATGTTCCGCACTGCATGGTTCAGCGCTTCGATATGAAGCTGCATCTTCTTGCGGAATTCCTTGAGATCGATATCCGAATATTGGACGTGGCGGCCCATCGCGAGGTCGGGGCAATCGAGCTGCAAGGTCATGCCGGAATTGGCGATGGTCTCGTATTCGTAACGCATCGCTTCGGCGATGGCGTAGAGATAGTCCTCGTGGCTCTTGTAATACTCGTTGCGGAAAAATAGCGAGATCACGCCCGGCGACGCAGCGCTGGAGAATAGCCCTGTCACCTTCGCCGTCTTCGCGGCGGCGTTGAGATTGTCGACGTCGGTCTTAGGCGAAATACGATCACGCACTTCGATAGGGCCGTTGCAGGCCGGCGTTTTGCGCGTCTTGCGGCCCGGGTTGGCGAACACGCGTTCGGCGGTTTTCGGAAAATCGACAAGATCCTTGAAGACAAAGCTGTTGCCGCTGCCGCCGAAGCCGGAGAGCCGGTCCTTCACATAGGTGGCATAGCTGGGCTTAGACATCTCGCCGTCATTGATGATGTCCACACCCGCTTCGGATTGCTTCTTCACCATTTCATCGGTGGCGCTGCGCACGCGCGCATCGAGCGCTGCGCTATCCACCGGCACGCCTTCTTCTTTCGCGAACATGATCTGAATGAGATCGTCCGGCCGCGGAAGGCTGCCGGTATGGGTTGTCAGGAAGCGGTCGGTGCTGCGTTGCATATTTTCGTATATCGAAAAATTTTTCGGTGTTACTGTATCGCCACCATCTGTGAATTGCAAAAGCGCTGCGCGTTACTTTCCGCGCGGCGGAATTCCGTCATAGGTGATCACTTCGGCGGCGGCATGCGACAGCACGAAGCCGATGGAGCGTTCCGTTTCTTCCTGAAGATGCGCGAGAAGCCCTGCGGTGCGCGCAAGAATGGAAACGCTTTTCATCGCGGTGACCGGAAAGCCGATCTCAAGAAGAATCGTTGGGATCGCACCGTTGATGTTGATGGGTAGCGATTTTCCCATCGCTTCGGGAAGCACTTCGGCCACGGTATGAAGCATCGCGATGTAAGGCCCGTTGAGGCCGCGTTCCTTTGCATATTTGAGCAGCACATTCGCGCGCGGATCGCCGCCGGAATGTTGCGGATGGCCGAAACCGGGGATGGCCGCCTTGCGCGCGCGCAGCTCTTTGATCTTTGCAATGGCGACATCACGGGCATTTTTGCCTTCCGACGCCTTCACCAGATCGTGCAGGAAGATGCCGGCTGCTTCCGCGCTGCCCAACACGACCGAGCCTGAGCCGAGAAGGCCGGCGGATACTGCACCTTGAATGGCTTCTGGTGCCGCCGCCAATGTCATGCGCGCCGCCTGTACACTGGGGACGAGCCCGTGCTCTGCGATCGCCACCAGAAGCGCGTTCACAAAGAAACGTTGATTGGCGTCGGGTTCCTTGCCCATCAGCAGCAGAAAGAAATAGTCCGTGAAATCCATTTTGCCGATCAGTTCGCTGCACAGATCGCGGCCGCGAATGGTGATCGAGGTCGCATCGGAGGTGGAAATGGCGGTGTAAGGCGCGTCCTGCTTGCCGATGCGCATGCGTGTCGTCTCCCATGTTCCAGCCTGTCCCGCGCAGCGGGGGGGCCGGCGTTGGCCCGCCAGACAAACTTACCAAATATCGAAATTGACTTCGACATACGGAAAAATCTAGTCTGATTGACGATATTTGGGAATGGGCTGGCTCGCGTCCCGCCCAATTTAGACCCGCGGTCATGGAGTTGGAATGGTCAAGGTCCTCGAAGGTGTGCGCGTCCTGGAGATGGGCACGTTCATCACCGGTCCTGCGGCCGCGATGTTCCTGGCCGATATGGGGGCCGACGTGGTCAAGGTCGAACGGCCCAAGACCGGCGACCCGTTCCGCGCGTTCAAAGGCGGCCTCTACAGCCCGCACTTCCAGACCTACAACCGCAACAAGCGCAGCGTCACCCTCGATACCAAGCAAGGTGCCGATCAGAAAATTCTCGACGCGCTCGTCGGGGATGCGGACGTGTTCATTCAAAATTTCCGGCCCGGTGTGGCGGAAGAACTGAATGTCGGCGCCGAGCGCCTGCAGAAGATCAATCCACGCCTGATCTATTGCGGCATCTCGGGCTTCGGCCATGATGGGCCGGATCGCGAGCGTCCCGCTTACGACACGGTGGCACAGGCCGCGAGTGGATGGCTTCGTCTGCTCATAAACCCGGAAAACCCGCGCGTGGTCGGACCGGCGATCGCCGATGCGGTGACGGGCATGTATGCAGCGTTCGGTATTCTGGGCGCGCTGCACGAGCGTGAAAAAAAAGGAAAAGGCCGTCGCGTCGATGTTTCGATGCTCGAAGCGATGTGCCACTTCAATCTCGACGATTTCACGCATTACTTCTCGCAGAACGAGATCATGGGGCCGTACAGCCGCCCCAGCGTGTCCCAGTCCTATGTGTTCGAATGTTCGGATGGAAAATGGATCGCGATGCATATGTCCTCGCCGGAGAAGTTTTGGGAGGGCCTCGCGGCTGCGATCGAACAGCCGGATCTCTTCAAGGATCCGCGCTTCGCGGACCGGCCTGCGCGTATCGCGCATCAGGAAGATTTGATCGCGCTGATGCGGCCGATCTTCGGCACCAAACCACGCGCCGAATGGTGCGCGCGTCTGGACAAGGAAGGCGTGCCGTTCTCGCCGATCTATGACTCCAGCGAGGCGCTTCAGGACAAGCAAGCCAAATTCCTCGGTATCGAAGTCGAGGCGCAGCACCCGACCATGGGCCGCTTCCGCACCGTCCGCTTTCCGGTGAATTTCGACCGCAAGCCGATTTCCGGCATCACGCCGCCGCCGACGCTGGGGGAGCATGACGATCCCATCAAAGTCGCGGCGGGCCGGATATGGCGGGCCAAGTCCGCCGATGCAGCCGAGTGACACCCGGCCGGCAAAACCGGTTTATTCGGATAGCGAAATTGACTTCGTAATACGAAATCCATAGCTTTTGCGAAGAGGAGGATTCCGCAACAACGTTTGCGGGCCCGGGTCGCGCGTCATCTGCGTTCGCCGGGACAGGCGGCAAGCCGAGGGGCCCGCCGCACGCAGGCGAAGCCGCGGAAGCCGAAGCGATGCGGCGAAGAAGAGCTGCCGCCAGCAGGGGGAAAATATGAACGCGTTCGGGCTTTCGAATTCACGTGCGTCCGTCAGGCTTTTGCTTGGCACCACGGCGCTGGTTGGCGCGCTGCTGAATGTGGCTCCAGCTTTTGCGCAGGACAGCGGCGGCATTGAAGAAGTCGTCGTCACCGCGCGTCAGCGCAGTGAAGACATCCAGAAGGTGCCTTCGCAGGTCACCGCATTCACCGCCGGCGATATTGAAGCCAAAGGCATCACGACGCCGTCGGACTTCCTCGATTCCGTTCCGAATGTGAGCTTCGTCGCCACGCAGAACGCGGGCACCAGCTTCGTGGTCATTCGCGGCATCAGTCAGGCGCGCAACAGTGAGCCGTCGGCCGCCATCGTCGTGGACGGCGTGCCGATGACGCAGCCGGCCGCGTTCAATCAGGAACTGCTCGACATCCAGCAGATCGAAGTCGTGAAAGGTCCGCAGGGCGCGCTCTACGGCCGCAACGCCATCGGCGGCGCCATTCTCATTACCACCAAGCAGCCGACCGACGAATGGGAAGGCAGCGTGACGGCCGGCTACGACAATGGTCCCGGCTGGAAAATGCAGGGCGTGGTCAGCGGCCCGATCGCCGACGATCTGAAAGTCCGTGCGGCCGTTTCCTATCTCGATACGGACGGAACGCTGCGCAATCACGACACGGTCGATCAGTCCGCGAAAAAGAACGCGGATCCGATCAAGGACTTCAACGCGCGCGTGTCGTTCCTTTACACGCCGACGGCGAACTTCACCGCCGATCTGCGGCTTTCGACCGATCTGCTGAACACGCGCGGCCTTTATTACATCGTGCCGCCGTTCGGTTCTCCGGAATTCAACGATCCGGATTTCACCAAGCAGCCGATCAATATGAACAATTCCGGCCAGGACGACCGCAAGCTTTACGATGCGGCGCTGAAGCTCAGCTACAATGTGGAAGGCGGGACGTTCTCATCCATCACCGCATACAGCACGGTGTGGGAAATCCTTACCGGCGATGGATATTCGTTCGATCCGCATGGCCAGTCGAAAATCTTCTTCGACTTCGACCAGAGCCAGTTCCTGAGCTCCAAGACCTTCAGCCAGGAATTGCGTTTCACCTCCAGCGCGGATCGGCGTTTCCGCTACATCGTCGGCGGGCAGATCTTCGATACCAGCCGTTATATCTCGACCGGCAACATGTTTGACGTGGCGGATGAGGGCGTGGTCCCCGTCTACCGCAACCCGACCACGGCGCCGGGCGTGTTCGTGCCGCAAGGCCAGATTTCCTTCCTCGCGGATTCGCAGCGCCAGTTCGCATGGGCCGGTTACATCGACACCTCCACGGACATCACCGACAAGTTGGAACTGTCGCTGAACCTGCGATACGACCGCGACCATCGCCGCAACACGACGAAAACGCCGCAAGCCTTCCTGACCGCGGCCGGTATTCCGGGCGCCACGGGAGATCAGCGTTCCCACACGTGGTCTGCCTGGCAGCCGCAGGCAATCCTGAAATATCAGGTGACGGATGATGCCAGCGTTTATGGCAGCTTCAGCCGCGGCTTCCGCAGTGGCGGTTTCAACCAGACGGGCGTGGCCACGGCCGCGGCGGCAGCCGGATTCGATAATGTCGGCGACGAGTTCTCGGCGGAAACCGCGAACACCTGGGAAGCCGGTTTCAAGACCCGTTGGCTTGATGACCGCCTGATCGTGAACGGCAGCGTCTATCGGACGATGGATCACAACGACTATTACTTCGTGTTCCTCGCCTCCAATTCCACGCAGAACCTGGGCAACATCAAGCAAGTTCGCTTTCAGGGTTTCGATCTGGATGCCACGGCGCGTCTGGGCGAATATCTGACGGGCAATGTTGGTTTCGGTCTGACCGACAGCAAGATCCGCCAATTCCCGGGCGCATCCAGCGCGCTCGTCGTCGGATCGAAGGCGCCGCTGGTGCCGGACTACACCTTCAATGCCGGTCTGCAATATCAGCGTCCGGTGTGGACAGGTTGGGATGTGCTCATTCGGGCCGATTACAGCCTGACGGGTCCGACAACGTTCGTCATTCCAGTGCCGGCAGCGGGTGAACCAGTTCCGCAAGAACGCAATCCCGTTGGATTGGTCGATCTGCGCGCCGGATTCCAAAGCGAGGCCTGGACGTTCACGGCGTGGGCAAAGAATCTCTTCAACAAGAAATACAACACTGAATATTCGACGGGCGGTTTCATCTTCAAGGCGGAAGAGCGCACCTGGGGTATTCAGGCGACCAAGCACTTCTAGTAGGGGAATTCTCCCGACGCGCCGGCCCGCAGGACAGCGGCCGGCGCGTTTTTTAATCCGGATGCACCGAACGCAGGAGATAGGGTTGGCGACGCAGAGCCATCTCAATGGCGCGCGCCGCGTTCTGCAAAATGGGCAGGCGCGTACGGATCAGTTCTTCCTTGCCCACGCGCGAAGTGGAAGTGGAGCAGTTTATCGCGGCCAGCGATCGCCCCTGATCGTCGAGGATCGGTATCGCGATCGAAATCAGGCCGTAATCGAGTTCATCCTGCGTGGCCGCATACCCGCTCTTGCGGACTTCCGAAAACAGCTGGCGCAGATTCGCGCGCGAGGTGACGGTGTGTTCCGTGAAAGATGTGAATGTGCCGGTATCGAGATAATGGTTGCGCACGTCTTCATGCTCGAAAGCCAGCATGGCGCGGCCAAGCGAGGTGGCATAGGCCGGATAGCGCGTGCCCACGCCCGCCGCCAGGCGGATCATGCGGTTGGTCGAAACATGCACCAGATAAAGAATGTCGTAGCCGCTTAGCACCGCAAGCGAGGAGCTGTCGCCGGTTTCGTCGCGAACCGCTTGCAGATGCGGCCGAACCAGTTCCCCCAGGCTCATTGAATCGAGATAGGCGGAGGCGAAGCTCATCACCTCGGGGCGGAGAAGAAAATGGCGGTGATGCTTGGCGACATAGCCCAGCTTCACCAGCGTGTTCAGGCAGCGCCGCGCCGCGGCGGGCGAAAGGTCGGTGATTTCGGCCACTTCGCTGAGCGTCATCTGTGGGTTGTCTTTGCCGAAGGCCCGTAATACCGACAGCCCGCGCTCGAGCGTGGAGAGGTATTCGGAATCGGCCGGTTCTTTTTCTTCGGTATCCATATCCGCTTCTGAGGCTGCCGTTCCTGGAATTTCGCAAGCCGAAGCCCGCGAGATGGCGTGTCACCGCGCATCAAACCAGATTCGCGGGGATTTTTGTATTTTCGCAAATCGAATATATCGCCAAATATCGAAAATAGGTAGAGTTGGGCCGAACGCAAAAAGCGAGAAAGTGCCCATGCTACCGCTATTGCCCACTAGCCTCGTCGGATCTTACGCGCAGCCGGACTGGCTGCTCGACCGCTCCAAACTCGCGAAGCGTTTTCCGCCGCGCGTGCGCGCCAGCGAGTTGTGGCGGATCGATCCGCAATGGCTGCAGGAAGCGCAGGACGACGCGACCCGGCTTGCGATCTTGGATCAGGAACGTGCAGGCCTCGATATCATCACGGACGGCGAAATCCGCCGAGAAAGCTATTCCAACCGCTTCGCCACCGAGTTGGACGGCGTGGACCTCGACAATCCCGGCACGGCGCTGGACCGCAGTGGTCATCCCAATCCTGTCCCGCGTGTGATTGGCAAGATCAAACGCCGCAATCCGGTGGAAGTGCGCGATCTGCAATTCCTGAAAGCGAACACGACGAAGCCGGTAAAGATGACCGTGCCCGGCCCCTACACGATGTCGCAGCAGGCGCAGAATGATTTCTACAAAAACGAAGAAGAGATGGCGATGGATTACGCCGCCGCAGTGAATGAAGAGATCAAAGATCTCTTCGCCGCCGGTGCGGACGTTGTGCAGATCGATGAGCCTTATATGCAGGCACGCCCGGAGAAAGCGCGCCAATATGGCGCCAAGGTATTGGAACGCGCGCTCGATGGTGTGAAGGGAGCGACCGCGGTACATATCTGTTTCGGTTACGCTGCGATCATTCACGAACGACCAAACGGCTATTCCTTCCTGCCGGAGTTCGCGAATACCTCAGTCAAGCAGGTTTCCATCGAGACGGCACAGTCTAAGCTGGATACCTCCATTCTGAAATCGCTGCCGGATAAGACGATCATCCTTGGCGTTCTGGATCTCTCCACCCATGAAATCGAAACGCCGCAAATGGTGGCCGATCGCATCGAGCGCGCACTGCCTTATGTGGATGTAAAGCGTTTGGTCGTGGCGCCGGATTGCGGCCTCAAATATCTGCCGCGCGACGTGGCCTTCGGAAAAATGAAGGCGATGGCGGACGGTGCGCGCATCGTCCGCGAAAAGCTGGCGGTCTGATCCATGAGCGCTCCGCTTCTTCTTCTACCTGGAATGATCTGCGATGCCGCGTTCTGGCGCGCGCAGATAAAGGATCTGTCCGATGTCGCCGCGCCGCGCGTGGTGGAATTCGGCCCGCTCGAAAGCTTCGAGGCGATGGCAGACAAGGTTTTGTCCGAGGCGCCGCCAAGGTTTGCGCTGGCCGGCCATTCGATGGGCGGACGTGTCGCGCAAGAGGTTTATCGCAAAGCACCGGAGCGCGTGTTGAAGCTCGCCCTGCT
>Ga0310811_10015192_pt1 | contig 10063 bp, 11 predicted proteins | sample YCmetagenome_FD_207642 | JGI IMG/M metagenome (GOLD analysis project Ga0310811, IMG submission 207642) | Soil microbial communities from experimental microcosm in Duke University, North Carolina, United States - YC | ecosystem: Engineered > Artificial ecosystem > Soil microcosm > Unclassified ...
ACGGGAACCCGGTTCTCGTCGATCAGCACGTGTGATTCAATGCTGCTTACTTGATCGAGGACTGCCAAAATGGACTTCGACCGTCTTCCGAGTCGGGTGGCTCGCCTTCTCCTCCTGAGTTGGTGCCTGACCGTCCGGCCGCTCGTCGCCCAGGCCGCGGGCCCGGGTGGCACGTGGCAGGGCACGTGGGATTCGCCTAATGGGTCCGTGTACACGGCGGTCATGCAGCTGACCGTCACACCCGACGGCTCTATCGATGGCTCGATCGCCTGGACGCTCAAGGACACACGCCGGCCTGATTTGCAGCCGAAAATCGGGGCGACCGGGACTGAGTACGTGCACGGCACGTACGACGCCCGCTGCCGTGTGCTGGCGTTCGCCGGCTACAGGCTGGACGATCCACGGCAGGTCCTTGGCATGGACCACTACCAGCTCATCCTCGCGCCCAACGGGGCGGGGCTCGGCGGCGTGACAGGAAATGACGAGGGCAAGGGCGACACCTGGACCGGCATGCTGTCTCTCAGGCGCTGACGAGCAATGCCATCACGCGGCTACCTCGCCGCCCTGCTGCTGGTCGTTGCCCTCGCGCTGATCGTTTCGGGCCTTCACCCCTACGATCGCACGACGTGGTGGCTCGAGATCTTCCCGATCCTGATCGCCGCGCCGATCCTCGTCCTGACCGCGCGCCGCTTCCCGTTGACCACCCTGATGTACACGCTGCTCGCGCTCCATGCGATCATCCTGATGGTCGGCGGCCATTACACATACGCCCGCGTGCCATTCGGCTTCTGGTTACAGGACCTGCTCGGCCTGGCGCGCAACGACTACGATCGCCTTGGGCACTTCGCCCAGGGGTTCATCCCGGCGATCCTGGTGCGCGAGATCCTGTTGCGCACATCCCCGTTGCGCCCCGGCCGCTGGCTGTTCGTGATCGTCACCGCGATCTGCCTCGCCTTCAGCGCCTGCTACGAGTTCTTCGAATGGGGAGCGGCGGTCGCGGGCGGCCATGCCGCGGACGCCTTTCTCGGGACGCAGGGTGACGTCTGGGACACGCAGTGGGACATGTTCTGCGCCCTGATCGGGGCGATCGTCGCGCAGCTCACACTCAGCAGAGTGCATGACCGCAGTCTCGCAAGGCTGCCGCCGCGCAGTCGCGAGTAAACTCGCTTCTCTGTCGCGAAAACCGGGCGCGCTGAACGATCTCGCGCAACCTCTTCGCAGACACCATCCTTTCACCATGCCCGCGACCACCCCCAGCACAGACCGTATGGCCAGGCTCGATGGACGGCTCTTCTACTGGTCCCTGACCTCCGCTCTCGCGGGTTTCCTCTTCGGCTTCGACACCGTCGTCATCTCGGGCGCCGAGCAGACGATCCAGCACCTCTGGGGGCTGACCCCCGGGATGCACGGCATCGCCATGGGGGCGGCGCTCTACGGCACGGTGCTCGGCTCGCTCACCGGCTCGTGGCCCGCCGACCGGTTCGGCCGCCGCCCTACGCTCCTCGCCATCGGCGTGCTGTTTCTCGCCTCCGCGGTGGGATCGGCCATCGCGCCGAACGTCGCCGTGTTCATCGCGGCCCGGTTCATCGGGGGCATCGGGATCGGCATCAGCACCGTGGCAGCGCCGCTCTACATCTCCGAGATCGCGCCCCCCGCTCAGCGCGGCCGGCTGGCCGCGATGTTCCAGTTCAACATCGTGCTCGGCATCGTGATCGCGTTCGCGTCCAACGCGCTGCTCGCCCGCATCGGGCCCGATGCCTGGCGCTGGATGCTCGGCGTGGCGGCGATCCCCTCGCTCGCCTACGCGGTGATGTGCCTCGGTCTTCCCGAGAGTCCACGCTGGCTGCTGACCCGCAAGGGGGATCGCCCCGGCGCGCTCGCCGTGCTGTCGCTCGTGATGCGCGACGCGAGCCCGGCTCAGATCGAGACCGCCGCCGATGCGATCGTCGCCGCGAGCGCTGAGCAGGCGGGACACGCTGGCTTCTGGACCTGGCGGTTGCGCGTGCCGATCGCGTTGGCGTTCCTGGTGGCGTTCTTCAACCAGCTCTCCGGCATCAACGCCATCCTCTATTTCGCGCCGCGCATCTTCGCCATGACGGGTCTCGCGCCGCAGGCGGCGCTGTTGCAGTCGGTGGGCATCGGCATCACCAACCTGATCTTCACCTTCGTGGGATTGTGGCTCATCGACCGGCTGGGACGGCGTACGCTGCTCCTGATCGGCTCCGTCGGCTATATCGTGTCGCTCGGCGCCTGCGCCTGGGCGTTCTTCACGCACCACGAGTCGATCGTCCCCGTCTGCATTTTTGCGTTCATCGCGGCCCATGCGATCGGACAAGGGACGGTGATCTGGGTGCTGATCTCGGAGATCTTCCCCAACCGCTACCGTGCCGCGGGACAATCGCTCGGCAGCGGGACGCACTGGGTGTTCGCGGCGCTGCTCACGACCGTCTTTCCCCTCATGGTGAGCGCGTACCCGCCGGGAGCGATCTTCCTCTTCTTCTGCGGCATGATGGCGCTGCAGCTCGTCTGGGTCCTCACGATGGTGCCGGAGACGAAGGGCGTGCCGCTGGAAGAGATCCAGCGCCGTCTCGGCCTCGCCGGTCGATGACACAGCCGGTCGTTGTCGGCCTGGGGGAAGCCCTCTGGGACGTGCTGCCCGACGGCGATCACTTCGGCGGTGCCCCGGCGAATGTCGCGCTGCATGCAGCGGCGCTCGGCGCCGAATCGTGGCTCGTGAGTGCGGTGGGGCAGGATGCCCGCGGGGATGCCGCGCTGGCGCGGCTCGATGCCGCCGGGGTGCGGCGCGACACCGTGGCGCGGCTCGCCGATCATCCGACAGGAGTGGTGCGCGTCACCCTCGATGCCGCCGGTCACCCCGTCTACGACATCGCGACGGAGAGCGCGTGTGACTACCTGCCGTGGTCAGAGGCGGTGCGGCATGTTGCGGAGCGCGCCGACGCCATTGCGTTCGGTTCCCTCGCTCAACGGTCGCCCACATCGCGCGCCACCATCCGCCGAGCGGTGGCGACAACGCGCGGCACGTCGTGGCGACTGTTCGACGTCAACTTACGGCAGACCTATTACGACGCCGGCGTATTGGCGACGTCCTTGGAGTTGGCGAACGCGGTGAAGCTGAACGACGAAGAGCTCCCCGTCGTCGCACAGCTGTGCGGGGTGCGCGCCGCAGCGCCGGTGGACCAGCTGCGGGCGCTGTGCGACCGGTTCGGGCTCAGACTGGCGGCATTGACTCGCGGCGCCTGTGGGGCGCTGCTCGTCACACCGGATGAAGTATGCGAATCCGCGGCGCCACCGACCGTGGTCGCTGACACCGTCGGCGCGGGCGATGCCTTCACGGCCGCCCTGCTCATCGGCGTCCTGGCCGGCTGCTCGCTCGATGCGGTAAGCCGGCGCGCCAACGCCGTGGCGTCCTACGTCTGCTCGCAACCGGGCGCGACGCCTCCGATTCCCGAGTCATTGCGTTGATGGACCGGACGCCGCCACTCACCACGAGGTGCTCATGACGCTTACCGGATCTGACTACCTGCTGCGATTGTCGGCACTGGCGGTGTCGTTCGTTGGTTGGTCGGCGATCGTCGTCACGCTGCGGCGGGCACTGGGTGCCGAGCTCTCCGCCCTGCACGTGTACTTCGTTCGCTTCTTCATCGAAGGCGGCCTGGGGGTCGCGGCATTCGGCCTGTTCCCTGGGGCACTCTCGTTCACCGGCCTCACGGAGATCACGATCTGGCGCCTCTCGAGCGCCGCTGCCGGCCTGATGTTTTCCGTCTACCTGATCTTCCTGTTCCGCCGCCGGCGCCGCGTCACGATCGGTCCGACCGGGTTGTCGACGCCAATCGCCTTCGCGATTTCCGTCCTGGCGACAGTCGCCCTGTGGTTGAACGCCACCGCGTGGGCCTTCCCGCCTGGCGCTGCGGCGTACCTGTTGGCACTCACCTGGTTGCTGGTGGTGGGCGGGTGGGTCTTCGTGCAGAATCTCGAGCTCTTCCTGGGCGTAACCCCGGCGCGCGAGCGATCATGACACCGATCGACCCGCTGCGCGAGCAGCTCGCCAAGTTTCAGAATTGGCGCGAGGCTCATGCGGATTTCGATGCCGCGGCGGCCGATATCCCTCCCGATCTGCGAGGCAAGACGCCGCCCGGGCTGCCCTACTCACCCTGGCAGCTGATCGAGCATATGCGCATCACGCAGGGAGACATCCTGGAGTTCTGCCGCAGCAAAGGCTACACCGAGCGCAAATGGCCCGAGGACTACTGGCCAAAGGCGGCGGCCCCTCCCGACGCCGGGGCATGGGATGCCTGCGTCGCGGCGTTCCGCCGCGATCGCAAGGCGCTGCAGGAGATGATGCGCGATCCGCAGTGCGATCTCTTCGCCAAAGTCCCGGCCGGAACCGGCCAAACATTCCTGCGTGAATTCCTGCTGGTCGCCGACCATACCGCGTATCACGTCGGCCAACTGGTTGCGGTACGGCGGCTGCTCGGCGCCTGGGCGGCCTGACTACCCGGAATCCCCTGCAACGGAGCGTCACTTCATGGACATCGACGACAACCCCCGCGGCTCCATCCTCACCCGGCGTGAAGTGGTCGCCTTGCTCGGCGCGGCCGGGTACGCCGCCCTGTCGGGATATCGCCTCGCCCCCGCGGCCCGGTCGACGGTGCGACCGCCCTGCGTCGTACGGCCCGAGCAGACCGAAGGACCGTACTTCGTCGACGAGCGACTGCACCGGTCCGATCTTCGAACAGACCCCACCGATGGCTCCGTCAAGCCCGGAGTCCCGATCGGCCTGACGATACTGGTGTCTCGGATGGACAACGCCCGCTGCCAGCCGGTGGCGGGCGCGCAGGTAGACGTCTGGCATTGCGACCATACGGGCGTCTACTCGGACGTCCAGGACCCGCGCTTCAATACGGTCGGGAAGAAATTCCTGCGTGGATATCAGGTGACGGACGAACAAGGGCGGGCGCAGTTCACGACGATCTATCCGGGCTGGTACGAGGGCCGGACGGTGCACATCCACTTCAAGATCCGGTCGCCGTCGACGGCGCGGCGTGGCTTCGAGTTCACCTCGCAGCTCTACTTCGATGACACGCTGTCGGACCGGATCTATGCTGCGGCCCCATATGGAGGGCGCGGGGCCCGGACCACGCGCAACGAGATGGACGGGATCTACCGCCGGGGGGGGAGTCAATTGCTGCTCGAGCTGGTGCCCCAGGGGGCCGGCTATGCTGGAAGCTTCCACGTTGCCCTGCAGGGCGTCTAGCGTCCTACTCCCTTTGCGTGCGACGCAACCCGGGCGATCTTAGGAGCTAGCACCATGCTAATCCTCGAGTGGTCCGAAACCCAGCCACGCCTCGAGCTCTCGACCCCTGAAGAGTTCGACCATGCGATCGAACGGCTGACCGCCCGCTCGAGCGCGGAGCGGCCATCGATCGTGGCGCTGTACGCCCACGGCCACCAGGTCACGCTCGGGCTCGGACTGCCGGACAGCTTCGTGCAAATCCAGGAATCGGAAAACCCAAACCACAACCCGGCCCTGGTAACCGTGGGAGATGCCGCGGCCGCTGGAGCGGTCGCGTTCTATTTCCTGGGATCCCGTGAGACGGAGATCCCGCGCCGCAATCTCATTCCCGCCGCGACCGCCCGAAGGCTCGCTCGTCAGTTCCTGATCACCGGGAAGGTTTCGGAGGAAGCGGCCTGGGAGCCTGCGTGAAGCGGAGACTCGTGCTCGCGGCGCTCAGCCTTACGGTGCTGGCGTGCGGAGAGGACACGACGTTTCCACTGCCGCAGACGATGCAGCTCGTCTTCGCCGTGCAACCGAGCGCGACCGAAGGGGATGCCACGATCGCCCCGCCGCTGGTGGTGGCGATTCGAGACCGGTCGGGCGCGACCGTTCGTAAAGCCACTACCGCCGTCACCCTGAGCCTCGGAGCCAATCCGAGTGGCGCGACCCTCCTTGGGACCACCACGGTGAACGCGGTGGCCGGTGTCGCCACGTTCACCGATATCCGGGTCGATCGCCCCGGGAGCGGCTATACACTGGTGGCCCGAGTCACCGCTCTTCCAGCCGAGACGAGCGCGCCGTTCGACGTGCACCTGAGCTTCGTGCAAGTGACCGTCGGGATTTTTCACAGCTGCGGGCTGACGCAGCACGGGTTCGCGTACTGCTGGGGATCGAATGACGTGGGCCAGCTGGGCGACAGCACTCACGTCGAGCGGCTGCGGCCGGCCCCGGTCGCGGGCGGGTTGACGTACACCCAGTTGAGCGCCGGTGGAGATCACGCCTGCGGCATCATCCCGGGTGGAACCGTCTATTGCTGGGGCAGCAACTTCACGGGGCAGCTGGGTGACAGCTCGATGGAAAACCGGGTGCTGCCGACCCGGATCGCCGGCGGCCTCGCTTTCTCTCAGCTGAGTGCGGGGTCGTTTCACACGTGCGGGCTGACGCTGACAAACGAAGCGTACTGCTGGGGATCCAATCTGTTCGGAGCACTCGGCGACGGGACGGGGAGCCTGCGCCTGGTCCCCACTCCGGTCGGCGGCGGCCTGCACTTCACCCAGCTGAGTGCCGGCGGCGTCCACACCTGCGGTATTGCCACGGGGAACGTCGCGTACTGCTGGGGATGGAATGGCGGTGGGCAGCTCGGTGACAGCACCACCGCGACGCGACCCACGCCCACTCCGGTCTACGGCGGCCTGCCGTTCATGGAGATCAGCGCGAATCCCGGATCCGACTTCGAGGGCCACACCTGCGCCGTCACGACGGGGAGCGCCGCGTATTGCTGGGGGACGAACTACAACGGCGAGCTGGGCGACAGCACCATCAACGGACACCCGTTCCCCATGGCGGTGTTCGGGACCTTGCAAGTGGGGTACGTTGGTGCCGCGCGCGGATACGCCTGCGCGTTGACGAACGGCCAGACGTTGCATTGCTGGGGTGTGAACGCCGACGGCGAGCTGGGCGACGGAACGACCGCCGCTCACCTGACCCCGAATCCGGTCTCCGGCTCCCTCGACATCGTCCAGGTGAGCGCCCGGTTCGATCACGCGTGCGGCATTACGGCCAGTCACGTAGCGTACTGCTGGGGTACGAACGACCATGGCCAGCTCGGCGATGGAACCACCATCGCTCGACTCGCACCCACCCGGGTGATACAGTGACCGAACGGCGCTATACCGACACGGAGATCGCGGCGATCTTTCGCGCGGCCGCCGACGGCCCGCCGCAGCTGCAGCGGGAGGTCCCGAGAGAGGAAGGCTTGACCCTGGCCGAGCTGCAGACGATCGGCCGTGAGGTCGGCATCGCTCCCGACGCGGTGGCGCAGGCCGCGCATGCCTTGGATGTGCGGGTGGGCGCCCACTCCCGCACCTTCCTCGGGCTCCCGATCGGCGTCGCCCGGACGGTCAATCTCAACCGGCGACTCTCGGACGAAGAGTGGGAGCGGCTGGTCGTGCAGCTGCGTGAGGTGTTCAACGCCCGGGGAGTCATGCGATCCGAAGGCTCGCTCAGGCAGTGGACCAATGGGAACCTGCAGGTGCTTCTGGAGCCGACCGAAACCGGTCATCGCCTGCGGTTCGGAACACTGCACGGCGGCGCGAGCGCCATGATCGGCGCGGGATTGGTCAGTCTGGCCGTTGCCGGGTTCGTCGCGATTATCACCGCGTTCGGCGGTCACCTGGGGAGTGCCGGCGCGGGAATCGCGTTTCTATCCCTCATGGGTCTCGGCATGATCGCCAGTGGCGCGCTACGTCTCCCGCGGTGGGCCCGTCTGCGCGGGCGCCAGATGGAGACGATTGCGACGCAGGTTGCCATCCCCCCGAGCGCCGATCCACCACCGCCTGCTGGGCTGCCACCCGAGACTTAGAGCTCCGGCAGCTTCCCCGTGTGATCGTCGCGGGCGAGGTGGACGAACGCTTCGGCGGCGGTCACGCCGGCCTCGCGTCCGCGCCACTGCGCCATGATCTCGTGGTGCTCCCGCCAGATTCCCCGGCCATCCTGGCTCGTATGCGCGAACAGCGCGGTCTTCTTCTGCTCGAGCACCGCCGAGATGTCCACGTAGGTGTTCGGCAGGAAACCCTGCGTCTGGCTGCCGCTATTGACCTCGAAGAAATACAGGCGTGCCGAACGCGAATTCATCCAGGCGCGAATCGTGAGGATGCTCGCGACCTGGTGGTCCATGTGGGTGTCGACGGGCCAATGCGTGAAGACGATGTCGGGCCTGGTGGTGGCGAAGAAGCGGCTCATCGCATCGACGTGAGCGTGGCTCAACTCGGTGGCGCCGTCGATCTGGCCGAAGAACGCCGCCGTCGCGCCGAGGATCTTGCAGGCGGCCTCGCTCTCGGCGCTGCGAATCCGCGCCGCTTCGTCGAGCGACTTGCCGTCGATCCCCCGCTCGCCGCGGGTGAGGTACAGAATCGTGACCGTGTGGCCAAGGGCGGCGTAGCGCGCGAGCGTCCCGCCGCACCCGGACTCGGGGTCATCGGGATGCCCGCCCACACACAACACCGACAGCCGCGCAGCTCCCGATTCCCGCTCGGCCGCTGCCAGGGGCAGCGCCGTGGCCCCCGCCACCACCGCGAATGATTGCCCGACGAAGCCGCGACGCGTAAGGTCTGACTGGTGCATGGCTCCAGTTTGCCGGGATTCCGTCGAACCGCAAGGAGGGCACTCGTGACCGCTTGGCGGTATGTGATCGTGACCCTGATTCCCGCGGTCGCCGGTGCGCAGTCGCCGTTGACGCACCAGCGGACGTACGCCAATCCGATCGATATCGATTACAAGTACAATTTCGAGCAGCACAACGAGGGCATCTCGTACCGCTCGGGGGCCGATCCCGTCATCGTCGTGCAGCGCAACGCGTACTATCTGTTCGAGACGATCGGCGACGGTTACTGGCGCTCCACGGACCTGGGGACGTGGCGGCACATCACGCCCTCCCGCTGGCCGCTCACCGACGTCGTCGCGCCCGCCGTGCTGTCGGTGCGCGACACCATCTATCTGCTGCCCAGCACCACCAGCCCGCTCCCAATCCTGATGCTCACCCAACCGGCCGCCGGGCGCGTGGAGTTCTACAATCGGCTGCTCCCCTGGCTGCCCATGGCGCGGGCGCGCGAGGCGGACGTGCTCGCCAAGCCCGACTCCGTACAGCCGGGGCCCTGGGATCCGCAGTTCTTCTACGATGCCGACAGCGACCGCTGGTTCCTTTATTGGAACTCCTCCAACGCCTATCCCCTGCATGCGATCGAGCTCGACAAGACGCGTCGGCTCGCTTACAAGGGAACGCCCAGGTGGCTCTTCGGTCTCGATCCCGCGCGGCACGGCTGGGAGCGCTTCGGCCGCGACCACATGGACACGACGATCCATCCCTTTATTGAAGGGTCCTGGATGACGAAGCACGGGGGGCGCTACTATCTGCAGTACGGCGCACCGGGCACGGAATACAACGTCTACGCGACGGGCGTCTACACCGCCGACGACCCGTTCGGCCCCTTCACCTACGCTCCCTACAACCCGGTCGCCTACAAGCCCGGCGGCTTCGTGCAGGGCGCCGGACACGGCAACACCTTCCAGGACGTCTATGGGAATTGGTGGAACACCGGCACGCCGTGGATCGGCGTGAACTGGAACTTCGAGCGCCGCATCGGGCTGCACCCCGCGGGGTTCGACGGCGACGGCCAGCTGTACGTCGATATGCGCTTCGGCGACTTCCCGCACTGGCTGCCCACGCAGCCGTGGCACTCGAGCGACGAGCTGTTCACCGGGTGGATGCTCTTGTCGTACCGCAAGACGGCTACGGCGTCATCGGCACTCGACAGTTTTCCGGCGGCCCACCTCACCGACGAGAACCCGCGCACCTTCTGGGTCGCACGAGAGAATCGACCGGGCGAGTGGGTCACGATTGACCTCGGCAACGTCTATCAGGGAAAGGCGATTCAGGTGAACTACGCCGATTATCAGTCCGGTCTTTACGGCACTGATAGCACTGTGTACACGAGAATGCGTATTCGGTCATCGGTAGATGGTCACCAGTGGAGAACCATTGCCGACCTC
>Ga0310811_10015193_pt1 | contig 10063 bp, 7 predicted proteins | sample YCmetagenome_FD_207642 | JGI IMG/M metagenome (GOLD analysis project Ga0310811, IMG submission 207642) | Soil microbial communities from experimental microcosm in Duke University, North Carolina, United States - YC | ecosystem: Engineered > Artificial ecosystem > Soil microcosm > Unclassified ...
AGCGAGTATCGCGAGCAAGACGGGAGCGCCCGCCGTTTCTCAAGTCCTCCATTATACCCGGGTGAAGTAGAGCATTTCCGATGCGAACGCTGAAGTGGCGCAAACGCCGCGCTCTTAAATTGGTGCGGGTGTCGAGTTACGCCCGGGCGAGCGGCATCGTCAACTTTGGACTTTGAACTTTGGGTTAGGGACTTTAGCTTGTGCCCATGGCTGCTGCAGAAATTGATGTCAAATACGTCGCGCATCTCGCGCGCATTGCGCTTTCACCGGAGGAGGAACAAAAGCTGGGCGCGCAATTGGGAAACATTCTCGGCTACATTGAAAAATTGAACCAGGCGGATGTTGCGGGCGTGGAACCCACCGCCCACGCGTTCCCGCTGGTGAACGTGACCCGCCCCGATGAGACGCGCCCGTCGATGTCCAATGAAGACGCGTTGCGCAATGCCCCGGCAAAGGCGAATGGTTTGTTCATCGTGCCCAAAATTGTCGAATAACTTTCTGCGTTCCCTGCTTCTGCGTTAAGGAAAAGATGCTCAATCAACTGACCATTTCTGAATTCACTGCCAAGCTCGCGAAACGCGAAATTTCCGCGCGCGAAACCGTGCAGGCCTGTCTCGATCAAATTGGCCGCGTCGATTCGCAGGTCCACGCTTTCATCAGTCATGATGCCGCTGATGCGCTCGCGCAGGCGGATGCCGCGGATAAATTATTGGCCAATGGGGGCAGTGCGGACAAGCCATTGCTCGGCGTGCCGATCGCGGTGAAGGACGTGCTGGCGGTGAAGGATCAACCGCTGAATTGCGGTTCCAAAATTCTCGGCAAATTCGTTTCACCGTACGACGCCACGGCAATTCAAAAACTGAAAGCGGCCGGCGCGATTATTTTTGGACGCTTGAACATGGACGAGTTTGCGATGGGCAGTTCGACGGAGAACTCCGCATTTGGCGTGACGCGTAATCCGTGGGATACGGCGCGCATTCCCGGCGGCTCGTCCGGCGGTTCGGCGGCGGCGGTTGCGGCGGACGAATGCATCGCGAGTCTCGGAACGGATACGGGCGGATCCATTCGCCAGCCGGCGGCGCTGTGCGGGGTCGTGGGCATGAAGCCGAGTTATGGACGCATCTCGCGTTACGGCCTGGTGGCGTTCGCGTCGTCGCTCGATCAAATCGGGCCGTTCACCAAAACGGTTCGGGACACGGCGACGTTGCTCGAGGCGATGAGCGGGATTGATCCGCTGGACTCGACCAGCATGCCGCAGCCGGTGCCGCATTACGCGTCGTTGCTCGAAGGTGGCGTCAAAGGTTTGAAGCTCGGGTTGCCGAAGGAATACATGATCGGCGGGCTGGATCCGGAAGTGAAACAGGCGGTGGATGTCGCGGTCAAACATCTGGAAAAACTGGGCGCGGAAATTGTCGAAGTTTCGCTGCCGCACACGGATTATGCGGTGGCGACTTATTATATTATCGCGACGGCTGAGGCTTCGGCGAATCTCGCGCGGTTCGATGGCGTGCGTTATTGCGCGCGTGTGAATGGCAAAGATCCCATTGAGATGTACGGCCTGACGCGCGGGGCGGGTTTCGGGCCGGAGGTGAAGCGCCGCGTGATTCTCGGCACCTACGTTTTGAGCAGCGGTTATTACGACGCGTATTATTTGCGGGCGCAAAAAGTCCGCACGTTGATCCGCAATGACTTTTTGAAGGCGTTCGAAAAAGTGGATGCCATCGTCACGCCGACGACGCCGACGGCAGCGTTTAAGATCGGCGAAAAATCCGACGATCCGTTGCAGATGTATCTATCGGATATTTTCACGATCTCATGCAACCTTGCCGGTATCTGTGGTCTGAGCTTGCCGTGCGGTTTCACGAAATCGCCGAAGCTGCCGATCGGTTTGCAACTGCTCGGCAAGCCGTTTGGCGAGGAGACAATTTTGCGGATCGCCCACACCTACGAGCAGAGCACGGACTGGCATAAAGAGCGACCGGCGCTGAAGTGAGTCTTGCGTGTGCGCTACCGGTGGCGAGACGCCACCCGAACTCGCGGGACGGCTGCGCTACACTGTCAACGGCGAGTAATGCTGATTTACCGGAGATGAGAAAAGTCATAAAACATCGGCTGGCAAAAGCTGCATTATTGCTCGGGCTATTATTCGGATCCGTCGGGAGTTCGTCCGCGATGGATCCGGATTTCGCGCGGTTCGTGGGTGAAAAAGCCAGGCAGATTCGGGAGTTCGAAAAGACGAGCGGCAACAAAGTTCCTGCCATCGTGTGGAGTTATTTTGATGCGCTGCGAGTCGATGATTGGCAGAGCGCGACCAATCTCGCCAATCGCATCGATGACCTGGGGAGGGAGTTGGGCACCAACGATATTTCACTCGCGCTGCGAGGGCCGGTCTGGCAGCCCATCGGGGAAACCATCGGCGCGTATGATCAGTTTCATGAGGTGGACAATCGCTGGTTGCATCGTTATGGCAGCAACATCATTTCGTCGATACCCAAGGGCAGCGTGTATTTTGGAGGGACGGATTCGGGCCGTTACATTGTTTCGGCGTTGTGTGAATCGCAGACAGAGGGCGTGCCTTTTTTCACGTTGACGCAAAACCAATTGGTTGACCGCCGCTATGAGGAATACATCCGGCTGATTTATGGGAACAAGTTGACGCTCCCGACGGATGAAAACGTGCGCGCTGCAATCCGCGAGTATACGGACGATGCGGAGGCGCGCTATAAAGCGGGCAAATTGAAGCCGGGGGAGGAGGTTCGCATGAATGCCGAAGGGCACGCGCAGATCAGCGGAGCCGTCGCGGTAATGGCGATCAACGGCCTGCTGGTGACAAGCATCTTTGAAAGCAATCCCACGCGGGACTTTTACATCGAGGAAAGTTATGCGTTCGACTGGATGTATCCGCAACTGGAACCGCATGGATTTATCATGAGGTTGAATCGCAAGCCACTGGAGCGGCTTGGCGGGGAAGTGGTGCAAAAGGATTTCGATTTCTGGAACCGGCAGACCGCCGATGCGATCGGGAATTGGCTGGGTGAGACCAATTCGACCCGCGAGCTTTGTTCCTTTTGCGAAAAGGTGTATCTGCGCAAGGACCTTTCCGCATTCAAGGGCGACGCTGCGTTTGCCAAAAGCAAGGAGACCCGGGAGGTTTTGGCCAAGTTCCGCAGTTCGATCGGCGGGCTGTATGCGTGGCATTTTGAGAACGATAGAAATCCCGATGACAAACAAAGGATGAAAAAAGCGACTGACCAGGCGTTCCGGCAGGCGTTCGTGTTGTGCCCGGAATCTCCCGAGGCGGTTTATCGATACACGAAATTTCTCATGTCGGTGCAGCGGGTGGATGATGCGTTGCTGATCGCGGAGAGCGCTGCCCGCATTGATCCGGACAGCGATGAGATCGGCCAGACGTTGAAATATTTGCATCGGGTAAAAATGAATGAGTAGCGAAGCCTCTTTCATCACTATGAAAAATCCGTGTGCATCTGTGTCCATCCGTGGTTAAATTCTGACGCCCTATGGAATACGAAGCAGTCATCGGACTTGAAACGCACGTTCAGCTTAAGACGAAATCGAAGATGTGGTGCGGTTGCGCGAATGCTTTCGGTTCGCCGCCGAATACCAACGTTTGCCCCGTGTGCATTGGGTTGCCGGGGGTGTTGCCCGTCGCGAACGAGGAGGCGATGCGTCTCACCGTGCTCACCGGTTATTTGTTGAACTGCTCGATACCGCAATTTGCGAAGTTCGATCGCAAAAATTATTTTTACCCGGACGCGGCGAAGAATTACCAGATTACGCAATACGACAAGCCCTCGACGGCGAATGGTTACCTGGATTTTGAATTCAATGGCGGGATCTCGCGGGTTCGCATCACGCGCGCGCATCTGGAAGAGGATGTGGGCAAAAATTCACATTTCGAGCGCAACAGCGGCGTGGATTTCAACCGCGCGGGGGTTCCGTTGCTCGAAATTGTTTCTGAGCCGGATATCACGAGTGCGGAGATGGCGTATGAATATCTCAATGCGCTGAAGGACATTCTCGTTTACGGCGGCATCAGCGACGCGGACATGGAGAAGGGGATGGTGCGATGCGATGTGAACATCAGTGTGCGGCCCAAGGGTCAGAAGGAACTGGGCGCGAAGATCGAAATCAAAAACATGAACAGCTTCAGCGGCGTGCGGCGCGCGGTGGAGTATGAAGTCCCGCGCCAGATCGAAGTGCTCACGAAAGGCGGCAAGTTGATTCAATCGACACGCCGATGGGATGATGATGCCGGCATCACGGAAGAAATGCGCACGAAGGAGCACGCGCATGATTACCGTTATTTCCCCGAGCCTGATTTGATGCCCTTCGAGCCGACCGAGAGATGGCTGGCGGATGTTTCGGCGCGGGTGGTGGAATTGCCGCTGGCGCGCAAACAGCGTTTTATGCAGCAATACCAGTTGCCGGCAGGAGACGCGCAAACGTTTGTTTGGGACCAGCGGCTGGGGAATTATTTCGAAGGCATTGCGAAGCAATCGAAGAATCCCAAATCCGTGGCGAATTGGGTCATCAACAACCTGCGCGCGAAGCTCACGGAGGCCAACGAGACGCTTGCGGCGCAGCAGTCTGCGCTCGGTTTGGAACGCGAGGATATGAATTTGCTCACTCCTGCCGATTTAAAGTTCAAGCCGGAGGCCATCGCTGAGCTGGTTTCGCTGGTGGAAGCGAAGACCATCAGCAGTTCCGCGGCGCAAAAGGTTTTTGCGGAAATGTTCGAGACGGGCAAAGCGCCGGGTGTGATCGTTCAGGAAAAAGGCCTTGCGCAGGTGAGCGACGCCGGCGCGATTGAAAAGTTTTGCGACGAAGCGATTGCGGCGAATCCGGGGCCGGTTGCGGATTTCAAAGCCGGCAAAGGTGCGGCGCTGAATTTCCTCAAGGGCCAGGTCATGAAATTGAGCAAGGGCAAGGCGGACCCGGCGGCGGCGGGGGAGATTTTGGAGCGGAAGTTGAAGGGATAAATTTCAGCCCAAAAAACTTTCTGCGACTGCGCGGTCATGCTTTAATTCACGGACATGTTTTCGTCAGGAATCAAATCAGTTCATTTTACCGGGATTTGCGGAACAGCGATGGCGAGCGCGGCGGCGGCCATGAAGGAAAAGGGCTACCTCGTCACCGGCTCGGACCAAAATGTGTATCCGCCGATGTCGACGTTTCTCGCCAGCCGACAGATCGAAGTGGCCAACGGTTATACGGACCGCAACCTGGCGCATAAGCCGGACGTGGTGGTCATCGGCAATGCGATTTCGCGCGGGAATCCGGAGGCGGAATACGTGCTGGATCACAAGCTGCGTTATTGTTCGCTGCCGGAATTGCTCAAGGAGTTTTTCATTCGCGGGAAACGGTCGATTGTGGTCGCGGGGACGCATGGCAAGACCACGACCACGTCGCTGCTTACGTGGGTGTTTGAGCACAACGGGTTGAACCCGAGCTATCTGATCGGTGGGATTCCGAATAATCTTTCGCAGGGCGCGCGTTTCACGGACAGCGAGTGGTTTATCATCGAAGGCGATGAATACGACACGGCGTTTTTCGACAAACGCAGCAAGTTTGTTCATTACCTGCCGGAGGTCGCGATCATCAACAATCTCGAGTTCGATCACGCGGATATTTTTGAAAATCTAGGTGCGATCAAAAAATCGTTTTCGCATCTCATTCGGTTGATTCCGCGCAATGGCCTGCTGCTCGGCAATGGCGATGATGAAAATCTTGCGTCGTTGTTGAACGTGACACATTGCCCGGTGAAGAAATTCGGGCTGGGCGGCGATTATGCGATTTACGCTTTCAACATTCGTTACGGCCCAACGGCGACGGAGTTTGAAATCCCGAGCTTTAAATTTCATCTAAACCTGGTGGGTGAATTGAATGTGCGCAATGCGCTGGCGGTGATTGCGTGCGCGAAGCATTGCGGGTTGTCGAACAAGCAGATTCAAGGTGCATTCGACACGTTCAAGGGGATCAAGCGACGCATGGAAATCAAAGGCATCGCCGGCGGCGTCACGGTGATTGACGATTTTGGGCATCACCCGACGGCGATTCGCGAGACAATGCGCGCGTTGAGGATCAAATATCCGCAGCAAAAAATCTGGGCGATTTTTGAACCGCGCAGTAATACGACGCGGCGGAATGTTTTTCAGGAGGAACTGGCGGCCGCGTTTGCGGATGCGGATGCGGTAGTCGTCGCGGAGGTGGCGCGGTTGGATCAACTCGCGCCGGGTGATCGGCTCAATCCTGAGAAGCTGATGCTGGATATCAAAGCTTCAGGAAAACCCGCCGACTATCTGGCGGATGTGGATGCGATCATCCATCACGTCACAAAAAATATCCAGGGCGGCGACGTCATCTGCGTGTTTAGCAATGGCGGGTTTGGGGGGATTCATGGGAAGTTGCTGGAGCGGTTGGGGCGAAGGTAGTTTGCGGCTTCAACTAACTGTGTCGTTGTCTAAAAGCGGCAGAAGGCGGACGCGTTCAAAACCTGGAGGAAATTCGAGTGCCCCGTGACTCGCGATAGCGTCTTGGAGTGCGCCAGCCCTCTGGCGCTTTAGGTCAGCCTATTTCGAGGCGGTGTTTGAACAAACCGGCATCGTTTTCTTCGATGCGGGCATTTCTTTTTTCGATTCCTTCTTTTCGAGTTCGGCTTTTAATCTCTCACTGAGAGAACAGTGAACAAGTTAATCATCGCCGTTATGATGCTGACTTTTGCGGAAACCAAACTTACCGCTGCCCGTGCGGATTACGTCATTTTGCTGCATGGTCTTGGGCGGACGCCGCTGTCGATGAAGCGGATTGAATGGATGTTGCGGAAACAAAATTATCGGGTGATCAATGTGGGGTATCCGTCGACGCGGGTCTCGATTCAGGATGCGGCCGATCATTGGTTGGATGAGGTTTTGAAAACTCAGATGGCGGATTCGTTGGCTAAAATTCATTTCGTGACGCACTCGCTGGGTGGGATTGTGTTGCGGCAGTATTTAAGCAATCACGAGATTCCTACTTTGGGACGGGTGGTGATGATGGCGCCGCCGAATCAGGGGAGTGAGTTGGCGGATCGCTTGCGAAACAATTGCCTGTATCGCTTCGCCACGGGGCCGGCGGGGCAGCAACTCGGCACGTCGGAATCCAGTGTTCCCAATCGGCTCGGGCCGGTTGATTTCGAGTTGGGTGTGATTGCGGGAGATCGTTCGCTGAATCCTTTGTTCTCTTCGTGGATTCCCGGGGCGGATGATGGGAAGGTTTCGGTGCGAAGCGCGAGGGTCTCGGGTGCGGATTTTCTGGTGGTGCATCATTCGCATACGTGGATGGCGTGGAGTGGGGAAGTAAATGGGGAGATTGCGGAGTTTTTGCGGACCGGACATTTCGCGCGAGGTGGGTGAGGAGGTGGTTTTGTTATTAAGGACGGCGGTTGCATTCGTTTCTTTTTTCGTCATTCGCCTCTCACGGGGGCGAATGACGAAAAAAGATGGGTTGTTTGGCGCATTACCCAGGGTTGCGGCTGCTGCGCAGCCTGACCCTGGGCTATCATATATCGCCCTTACAGGGCTTCAAATTGGTGCTTCGCAGAATTAAGACGATTGGGATTTCTTTTGCGCATCGAATGTTCCTTCATTTCGCCGATTGTGTTTCTGGAGGCACCGAGTTTTTTTAGAGGTTAACCCGATGGGCGCTTCCGCCTTCTGCTTGATATGTCGCGTCAACGTCTCCATGATATAAGCGCGAACTGTCTCGCCGCGGTTTCAATTCCGGACCCGTCGCAGCGCAGGTCGAATTTTGATGGCATACCGAGCCTGGTTTCAATGTATCAACCCGGAGTGCGGAGAAAAATATCCGCTCAACTCCATCGTGTACCAATGCAAACGCTGCAATTCGTTGCTGGAAGTGCAGCATGACATGAAAGCGCTCGCGGAGCGCAGCGGCACCGAGTGGAAGACGCTGTTTGAGAAGCGCTACAAAGGCAATGAGTGGCCTTACGGTTCCGGTGTTTGGGGCAAGCACGAATGGATTTTGCCGGAGATTGATAAGCACAAAAACATCGTCTCGCTCTACGAGGGCGGCACAAATCTTTTTTGGGCGGAACGCTTCAGCAAGGTGATCGGCATCAATGAACTTTGGGTGAAGCTTTGCGGCAACACCCACAGCGGCTCGTTCAAAGACCTCGGCATGACGGTGTTGGTATCGCAGGTGAAACAGATGATTTCCGAGGGCGCGCCAATCAAAGCGGTGGCGTGCGCTTCCACGGGCGACACTTCGGCGGCGCTGGCGACGTATTGCGCGGCGGCGGGGATTCCGTCGATCGTATTGTTGCCGCGCGGAAAAATTTCCTTGGCGCAACTGATTCAGCCGGTGTCGAATGGTTCGCTAGTGCTGTATCTCGACACGGATTTTGACGGATGCATGCGGCTCGTGCAGGAAATCACGAAGGACGAAACGCTTTATTTGGCGAACTCGATGAATTCGTTGCGCGTCGAGGGCCAGAAGACGGTCGGTGTGGAGATCGTGCAGCAATTCGATTGGCATGTGCCGGATGTGATGATTATTCCGGGCGGCAATCTCGGCAATGTCTCCGCGCTCGGCAAGGGTTTGCTCATGATGCGCGACCTCGGCCTGATCAACAAGTTGCCGCGCATCGTGGTGGCGCAAGCCGAGCGGGCGAATCCATTGTATCGGTCGTATCTGACGGGATTTGAAAAATTTGAACCGATCCAGGCGCAAAAAACTTTGGCGAGCGCCATTCAGATTGGCAACCCGGTCAGCATCCAGAAAGCGATTCGCACGTTGAAACAATTCAACGGCGTCGTGGAGCAGGCGACCGAGGCGGAATTGGCGGATGCCGCCGCGCTGGGCGATCGGACGGGGATGTTCAACGACCCGCACACGGGCGTGGCCCTGGCGGTGTTGATCAAGCTTTTGAAGGCTGGAAAAATTGATAAAGCCGAAAAAGTGGTCGTGATTTCGACCGCGCACGGATTGAAATTTACGGAAATGAAAGTGAAGTATCACCAGAAAGAAATGGACTTTCCTTGCCGCTACGCGAATCAGCCAATTGAGCTGCCTGCGCGCTTGGATGCAGTGAAAGATGCGTTGAATAAAGCTCTCGCGGAGAAAGGACGTTTCGATGTCTAAGAAACCCGAAAGCAAAAAACCCGCGTGGGGTCCGGCGACGGTGGCCATCCACGGGACCGGCAAAATCCGCAAGGCGTATCACGCGGTCTCGACGCCGATCGTTCAAACTTCCAATTACAGCTTCGAGAATACGACGGAAGTGTACGAGTTCATGAAGGCGAAGGCCAAAGGGGTCATCATTCGCGAGCATGAATACGGTCGTTACTTCAATCCCACGCAGCAGGAAGTGGAACGCAAGCTCGCGGCCATCGAAGGCGCGGAGCGCGCGATCACATTTTCGAGCGGGATGAGCGCGCTTATTCTGACCGTGCTCGCCTATGTGAAAAAGGGCGGGCATGTGGTGTTCACGAGCGATTGCTATCGGCAGACGCGCGATTTCGCGAATAATTGGCTGACGAAGTTCGGCATTGATTCCACGTTTGTGGAACCGAACGCGGACGCGATTGAAAAAGCGATTCGTCCGACGACGAATATCATTTTTACCGAGTTGCCGACGAATCCGTTTTTGCGCGTGATCGATTTGGCGGCGGTGGTGAAAGTGGCCAAGCGCCACAATGTGCTCACGGTCATCGATCCCACGCTGGCGACGCCGTATAACATTAAGCCGCTGGAAATGGGCGTGGATATCGTCATTCATTCGGCGACGAAATATCTCGGCGGGCACAATGATTTGGTGGCTGGTGTCGCGCTGGGTAAACACGCGTTGCTGGAAGATTTGAACAAGCTCGAACGCATGGCGGGGGCGACTCCCGGACCGCATACGTGTTTCTTGTTGGAGCGCGGCTTGAAGACTTTTGGCCTGCGCATGGAGCATCATAACAAAGCGGGTCTCAAAGTGGCGCAATTTCTCGAGAGCCATCCCAAGGTGGAAAAAGTTTTTTATCCCGGGCTGAAATCGCATCCG
>Ga0310811_10015194_pt1 | contig 10062 bp, 7 predicted proteins | sample YCmetagenome_FD_207642 | JGI IMG/M metagenome (GOLD analysis project Ga0310811, IMG submission 207642) | Soil microbial communities from experimental microcosm in Duke University, North Carolina, United States - YC | ecosystem: Engineered > Artificial ecosystem > Soil microcosm > Unclassified ...
ACGGCAATGACATCACTTTGCGGCACGATGCCGGTGTCGTTCGGACTTAGGATCAATCGCTGCCATCCCCGGTTCCAGACGATGAAGAGGTCATTGCCTGGTTTGATAGTCCAGCGCAATCGTGTATTTGTGCCCACGTTCTGCGATTCGGTGTCATATTGAATGAAGCTGCTTAACACCAGATTGGGGCTCCAGGCATAGGCACCTTGCAGCTGCCACAGACGTTGGACGAAGTTGCCTTGGGGAAGGTGCCCGAAGTCATTTTCGACGTCGGCTTCAAGTTGCACTCGGCCTTTTGGGGATGTCCACTTCAGATAGTTTTGCCATTGTGTTAGGTGGCCATCGAAGAAAGAACCGAACCAGGTGGTATTTCCAAACTGCAGCGGCCGGTGACTACTAGTCTGCGCTTCGAGGCGATAACGCGTGAACTGGTACGAGCCTGGAGGGATCACTACTCCGGGAGCGATTGTAAAAGGTGACAGCAAGATTTCGCCGTGCGGGTTCCAATTGAACTCGAACCGATCGCCGGTCTCGAACCGGACATTGATTGGTGCCATGAAATATTCCCAGGATTCGAGTATGCCTTGGGGATCGGTGTAGCGAACGTATTCGTTCTCAAAGAACTCCTGGCGAATCCAGCGGAAAGGACCGTCCTTGGAAGGACGAGGTTGGTAGGCGCAGAAGGCATCGGTGCGACGCGTACCAGGCCGAGGAAGAAATCCCAGCAGCGGTTCTAGCGCGATGCCAAACTCGTTCACGCTCGCATTGCAATCCAACAGATCGTTTGGGTAGTCGGCACTGAGGCCCCAACCGACCTTGCTTCCGGGACCAACGTCACCTTGGGTGGTAGCAGTCCACGCGCCAAACTGTAGGTTCTTATTGCCAAGGAACTTTGAAGTGCGCCAGACTGCGTCGATGCCCGCCAGCGTATTGTTGCGGCGTGCCTCTGGATCGCCGTGAGTCAAAATGGTTCCGACCCTGAGGTTTTCATTGAAGTCGTAAGAGACCCGACCGGCGAACAGATTCGTGCCAGGCACCACGCCAGAGGGTAAGCCAAGGTCTTGTACGACCTGGTCGGACACGATCGTTTCGCGCGTCTGCACATCCAGTATGCCGAGATTCCATTTTCCGACGCGTCCGTTGAGTTTGACACCTGCATCTATCGGAATCTGGGCGCCGTCCAGCAGTCCGACGTTTCGGCTGAAGAATGGGATGAACAGCGGCGAGTCCTGGCGTGCGAGACCCAATCCGAAATCATACTGATTTGCTCCTTCAAGGAAGAAAGAGCGCTTTTCAGGGAAGAAAAGTGGAAAGCGAGTTAGATTGATCTGTCGGGTATCAACCTCGGTCTCGGCAAAGTCGGTGTTCGCTGTGAATACGGTTACCAACTGCGGAGTAATCTTCCAGGTGACTTCGCCGCCGACTGCTCCCTGCCACGATCGCGATGACCCCGCACCATAGAACTGCTTGGTCTTCCCGACAGCGTATGGGGTGATCTCTAGGCCCTTGCCCTGCTTCACTTCTCCAACACCAGTCAAGCGACCGGCGCGGCTTAGATCGTACAGAAACGAATCCAGGGTCGGCGATGACCAGCGCAGCCAGAGCCGTTCGCGAGGAACAAAACGCTCCAGGTTCAGTCCCCAATCATTAAGGCCGGGAGTGAAGCTCAAGGTGCGTGATGGAATCACAATCTCTGCCGACCAACCATCCGGTGTCCTTGCGGTGCGCGCGTCCCAAATACCATCCCAGTCGAGCGAGACACTGTCCGCAGTGGAAATCAGACCGTCGACGCGGGTTCCGCCTGCGTTAATCTGGAAAAAGTATCCCGTGCGACGGTCTCCATATGTGTCCAGCACAATGCTGACGGTGTCATCACCTGTCAGATCGCCGTCGCGTCGCATGGTGTGGATAGCAATGTGGTGAGGATCCGGGTCTTTGCACGTAAAACCAAAATAGATCCGGTCGTTGGTGACGATTACCTGGACTTGGGTTTCATACGGGGTCGGCTGTCCCGGCTTTGGCGCCTGCTGTGTGAGTTTCATTGCTGGCGCATCTCGCCAAGCCGGTTCGTTCAATAGGCCGTCGAGCGTTATTGAGGCGGATGAAGTAGCGGAAACCTGTACAGCAGGGCCATCGTCTGAACGGGCACTTGCGAGGGTTGCCGTTGCCAACAAAGCGCACAGCGCCCAATGCCGTCGGTATAGTCGGGTACGTCGAGAATCTCGAACCGGCCTGACGGCTTCGGGTTGCGGTTTGTCTAGCTTGAGCATGACTATGACGACTGCTCTTCCGGTGGCTCAAGCTTTCGAAAGGCACGATACAAGAGCAGGTCGTAGCTGATCTTGGCTCCGCCGCCGAGCACCAAGGGTGCCGAAAAGGCCACGTTCTGCATTAGAAAGCCTGCCACCGACGAACCTACAGCCCAGAAAATATTGCGTGCTAGATTCGCGATGCCGCTGGCAAAGGTCCGCTCGTTCGGCAGAACTACTGCCGCCACATAGGATTGGCGTGTGGGCACATCCATTTCTACAAGGGCTTCGCGACACAGAAACAGCACCACCGCAACTTTCAAGGAAGGCGCGAATGCAGCAGCGACCAGGAACAAGCTGGAGGGCAGGTGAGTAAAGACCATCGTGTTCACGAGCCCGATGCGCCGCGCCAACCACGCTGCCCCCAAATGAGAGGCAGCGTTCAGCAAGTGCACAGCAAAGAAGAGAAGGCCTAGGCTCTCTTCAGCTATTCCAAAGCGGCGGAAAAACCAATAAGCCACGAGTGCATCAGTCAGAAATCCGCCACCGAAGGCATCGAGAGAAAACAAACCTGTAAGTCTTGTGACGACCTTTTTGGTTGCTGGCGAGATGTGATGAGAAAGAGTCTCGGTCGCCGATTTGGTGACCTCGACTCCAGCGGATGCGAACGAGTACAAGATCGCTCCAACTACTCCTAAGAAGGCGCATCCCAAAAAGACTATGCGGTAGGAGGCAAGTAGCGGCAAGGCTAGCCAACGCTGGAGGAGCAGGGGCAGAGCTGCAGCCAACGCCCCGAGCGAACCTGCGGCGTCGAGGACAACGTTGTACCAAGCGAGGCCCCAAGTTCTTGATGCGTCCGACACAAGTCCTGGAATGATTGCCTGCTCAAGAGAAAATGCAGCCGAGCGGTCCGTGCCGGTTCCGTTCAGCATTCCCACAAAGGCCATCGCTTGGAGCACCGGAATCACGGGTGTGAAGGCGAGAGCAAGAGCACCGATAGAGCCCAGGAGAGAAAGCGCCACAAGTGCTCTTCTCCGTCCTGCACGGTCTGCTTTTGTTGTGACGCCGATGGTTGCCAGAGCTGACCCCACAAGGCCGACGGCGACAACCATGCCAATGTTGAACGAGGAGAGACCGGCCCGGAACAGGTAGATGCCGAGAACTACGCCGGTGAGGCCGAAGGTGAACGAACGCAAGAATGCCGCCGTATGAATAATGAACAGGTCTTTCGAGACGGGTACCTTCACGGTGCTTGACGCGCGTACTCGTAGAGTGCGTCGTAGACTGGGAATTGTCGTACTAGTCGTTCTTCGTCGGAAAGACCCAGGGCAGCAAAACCTTCGGCCACAGCCCTCAGTCCGATCCCTTCGACAGCAACCTGTTCCTGGCCTTTGATGTCGGCGGCGCGGACGATCAACGCGAGACGTTCGAGACCTGGTGCTTGCAGGTGGTAGTCCTCAATAATCGCCTCGAAAGAACAGCGCACTCCGTGATGATTCAATTTCACTTCTGAAAGCCGCGGTGCGTCGAACGGCGTCGCATTCTCGCGCGCGGCCGTTTCAAGGAGTTGGCTCTCGTCGACGAACAAAAATTGAGCTTGCGGGTCGATGAAGCGACGGATCAACCACGGGCAGGCGACCCGATCTACCTTGATGTGTTCACGAGTAATCCATTTCATGATTGCTTTCCGAATCTCTCGGCGCTGCGAGTTTGGTTCCCGGTAGCTGCTAAGGACCATTGACGGCTTCGTACACAACCATACGTGCGACGGGTTTTCCGTCCTCTTCCTGCTCAGGGGTATAAACGCGGTGGGTCTTCGGATCGACGGCAAGACTGTGAACAGCATGCTGGACGCGAAAATCTTCGAGCTTGCGGTAGTGGTCTGGATCGTCTTGATGGAATACGGACAAGGCGCCGCTGTAGCAGGCGACATAGATGCGGCCTAGACCAGCATCGAATTTGATGACATCGGGTCCATCCGCAAGCGGCAGGAAGGCGATTGCGGCATGCTTGTCCAGATCGAAGACGGTCATTAGGTTGTTCTCTTCACAAGCAAGAAACGCGCGGTGATGCTCTGGGTCAAGCGCCATTCCGTGATTGCCCTTGCACCGTCCAACGGAATATCTCTCTACCACCTTGTCCGTCAGAGGATCGATGACCGCAAGGATGTTCTGATCTTGCAGATTGACATAGACCTTGCGGGCAACGGGATCATATTGCGGCATCCCGGTTTCACTGCCGAAACGCAACGTGCCTACAATCTCGTCCTTTTGTACATCGACGATGGCTTCCGCTTTGCCCCGTTCATCCGAGACGTAGAGCTTATGAAACGGAGAGGCATAGGTGCTGCCGTCCGGCTTGGATGCAGTTTTGAGTTTCTTGACGACCTTCATCTGTTTGAGGTCAACCACACCAATCGTGTCGTCGTGCGCGTTCGAGGTGTAGAACTTCTTTAGTTCGGGGACGTACTCCACTCCCTCGACACCGGGTGTGTCGGTTACGACCGCAACGATGCGGTTGGACCGCAAGTCGATCACATAGGTCTGTTCTGCGGCCAGATGCGCGGAGATCAGGTAGTGATCGTCCTCATCGATGGTTAGGTAGTCAAACCTCTTTCCAACGGGGCCTGGCAAATCGAACGCGGTGAGTTTCTTCAAAGTCGGCCCCGTCTGACCGAATCCGGTCGCACCAATTCCGAGAAGGAAAGCGGCAGTGAACAACAGGACATTTCTTCGCATCACTCACCTCACTACATTCATTACTTCACCGCTACATGACTCAATGCCGCCTTGATTCCCGCAGCAACCGATTCTGGGCTACCCATTGCCCAGAAGTGCATGAAGAAAAGGCGAGGCTGCTCTGTAAGCATGTGGCTGTGCAGTGCTGTGATTGCAATGTCGTGTTCTTCGAGTGCGGAGATCACAGGATTAACTTCCTCCGCCGTCAACACGAAATCCCCGGTTGTCGCAACTTTGCCCGTCCCGGCCTCCTGGAAGTTGATCGCCTCGGCTACGCCTTGCGGCGCGGTCAGTGTCATTCCGTGATCGGTGATCGCCACTTTACGAGAAATCCCGTAGGAAAGCACACCCCCGGCAAAGTGGCCCTTCGTGCCCAACGTGTCTTCGATTGTTTTTACAAATCCTGGAGGCTCCGCAGTTGTTGCTGGCGGCGCTGGCTTGTCGAGTGGCGTCTTCGACTCCGCCAGGGCGGCATGGAGAGCATTCGCCAGTTCCACGGCCTTTCCGTGGCCCATGTAATGCATGTAGATGACACGTGGGGTTTCATTTAAGACATGATTGTGAACGGCGGTGATGTCGAATCCCGCAGCTCGCAACTTCCTCATAACTGGCGAGAGTTCGTTCTCCAGGAGAACCAGGTCGCCCATTACCATAGCGGCATTATCATTCCCAGCGAACGCGGCCCAGGAGCCCAGTGCCAGTCCTGGTTTTATCTCCACGCCGCCAACCGACACATGAAGATCCGTGCGTGGAAATCCTAATCGGTAGACATCGCCAGTTTGCTGGCCAGAGCGGCCCATAGCTTCGTCAATTTTGGCAGTGTCCAAGCTCTGGGCCACCACGATCACGGGAAGAGACAACGCGACCGAAAGAATCAGCAGACGTAGTTTCATAAAAAGTACTCCTTTCATATCTTGATTGCGCTGGGGCGAAAAGCCCATTCGCCGTTCTGGAGTCAGCCGAGAGACTTGTACAGCCCGTCAGCCAGTTGCATCCCTCGCTTCAGAAGTTCTTGATCGCTGAGGCCCTCTCGGGCCCAACCCTTCATCACCTCATCGATTCCGAAGCCCTCTTTCCGGCCAAACTTCTCATCGAAGAGATCCGCATCGTGAACCACTTCCGCCACGACCAGTACTTTCTTGTCGCGAATATGAAAAACCTTGAGCAGCGTTTCAAAAGTGCAGTCTTCGCCACGGTGCCCAAAGCCCCCTTCGTACATGTCGAACGGGACAGCTTTGGCTGGTTTCTTGTCCTCTGGTGCGAAGGCGAATTTGGCCTTAGGATCAATGAACTTGCGGATCAGCCACGCCGAGGTTACTCGATCAATGCCTGGCCGCGGTCGAGTAACCCATACTCGGTTTCGATATTCCGCCGGTGAAACATTGGCAATCTCTGGTGCGACTGATTTTGTTTCGGATGCTTTAAGGGAATTCAACGCCTGCTCGACCTGTTTGCGAAGAGAGCTGCCGAAGAAGTCGATGGAGACGATGTCTTGGAATCGCTGCCGGAGACGCGTGATCCGCGATGATTGCTTGGCGGAACCCGGATTTCGAAGGTCCTTGAGCAATTCCCGATAGTCCCGGTCACGGGCATCGGAAAATCGCTTCTTCATCCGCGCGAAGGAACAATTGTCGATGGACTGAACTTCAAGAACAGAAGCTTCGCCACCCTCGATGCGGACCGCCGTCGCCAGCCATTCAAATCGTTCACGGTTCTCCTCAGTGTTCGGCAGAAAGTAGCCAGAGTTACCGAGCGGCAATGCTCCATACCGCTGCAGTTTCCGCCAAACCGTCACTCTGAGACTGGCTCCCTTTTTCGCCAAACTGAACACCAAGAGAAGCCAAGGAGGCGCGTTCTGGTTAGTAACGCTCATTGCTGCACGTTATATTCATAACAGATCGGCACCTGCAGGTTCAAGGCCTACCATTTGGGAGAGCGCCTGCCAATGCCTAGGATGCGGACGGTGGCCCTGCCGGATTCGACCGGCATACCAACGCGACACACCGATTCGTGATCGAATCGCGGATGTTCGAATGCTTCCGAGCAGCGGTTGGATTTGTTGAGAGAACACTGTGCTCGTAAGCAAAGCTGGCTGCTTTGAGGCGTTCCATTCCGAGCATGATCCTTCCGGTCGTCAATGTGTTTTCTCGGGTTCAGCGATTGGCCGGTACTGAAGGAGTTGAAGGCCTCACGTACATCGCTTTAAGAAATATCGGGGCTGGTGGTAACCCCTAGGGAAGGTCTGGAACCCCGTCCACGGTCAAGCCAGATGGCGCTGTGTCCGTTTTATAATGGTCCTGGATACCCTGAAGTCGAGTGTGATTCGGAATCACAATCTGATTGCATTTAGTGAGAGGGGGAACGGCTGCCAGGGATAGACGGGCTATCTGATGTCGCATCCGTTCAGTGTCCCGACCCCCGACCAGCGCAAGACAGACCAACTGACCGAGGGAAGATCGGAGGAAGTGAAAAATGGCTACTCAATTCTGCCAGAAATGCAAACAAGCCCACCCTGGTCGCGACTGCGATTACGACGAAAAAGGTGAATGCGCCGAGACGATTGGCGTCGGTGAAGAAGCATCCATGGACAAATCGAAGGACAAATCGAAGGATCAAGATCGGGGCAAGGGAGCGATGGAGCAGGACCAGCAGAATAAGGGCGGCAATACTAGCATGCAAGGTCAATTGGGGCACCGTGATGAGGATGAAGAGTTGAAAGACGCCGACTCTGATTTGTCCGGGTGACCTGCAATACTGTGCGTATAGGGGTCTTAGACTTACCGGCGCTAGAAGTCTGGCTAAAAGATAATTCCATGTTTATCGAATTGCAGGCAACGTATTTCGTACTCAAGAGATGGAGCCAGAACCCCGCTGCAACCAAGAGACAAATCGGAATCTGGCAGCACTGGAAGGAACAAGCAGAAGACAATGATCGCCCACTGGCCGAAGTCGAAGTGGAAAGAATGAAGGCCTTCCTCAGGCAAAATGCACCCACCAGCTATTTCGAGATATTCGCCGAAGACAAACTTGATCCGTAGCGGAAGATGTCGGAAGAATGCGCACGCGCAGAGAAAACATGGTCGCCAGAGTCAGACTTCTGGAGTGGAGAAGATGGAAAGTCACAATACGGATCATCCGCGAAGATGAATGGCAGCAAATGGCGCGGCAGTCGGGTGCAGTCGAGCGACTGCGTGGTAATCTCGTTAGGCTCTTTTCCAAGGGGGTCACCTTTTCATTCGGCAACTCCCATTCTTGAGCTCCCACTATTATCCCAGTCTCCAGTGAGTTCTTGTGGAGTTCCATACTCGACTCTGCGCCTCACACACTACGGTATTCGGTCAGGCGCCACCGTGCTTGCCTCGACACCCGACTGATGTTGTAACCGAATCCGTTCGCGGTATCAGGCGAGACGGTCAGATTATGGGAAGTTTCACTACATAGGTAACGATAAAGGTAACGATAAACGCACTTGCGCTCATTGACTGGCCGATTTCCGGATTGGCAGCCAACCCGAAGCTACCCACAAACGGAGTTGTGGAAGAAACGGCGTTTTCCAAATGCTTAGCGAAGTGTCAAGACGCTTTCGCCGCATCATCGGTTTGTGATCGCATTGCATTCGCCTGATGCAGTCCCTGAAACCGAACTGCGCGTGTGCCGTCCAGAGAAAAACGCCAGAAAACCCGGCTGTGTGGTTCGACGAGACACTTTCTCCAGTGCGGTTTGAAGGCAAGACCTACGGAATTGCGGCGATTTTCAGCGCTTCTTGCAGTAATGCAGCTCAATTTCTCTGCAGCCCAGACGGTGTGGCGGAGAGGGAGGGATTCGAACCCTCGGTACCGGTATTAGCCAGTACAACGGTTTAGCAATACACGGGAGAGTTCTGAACCGTTATGAAAATTTCCTACTCTACTCCTCTTTTCAGCGGGTTACAAATCGCTCGTTTTGATCTGTTCTGCCTGGAAATGATTCGTTCTGATCGTGCAACCATTACAATTTCATTACATTCGGGACGACCGCTCGAATCTTAATCGCGTCCTACTCCGACTGGGATATCCACGAGCCGACATAGATGCCTTTCATACTCAGAGCCCGATCGATGAGTGCAATGGCGATGTTACGCCAACAGCTTTTCGAGGCCGGCAAACTTATGGGTTTTCATTGACTTACACCCCCCCTAGTCCTAACATTTCAGCGCAATGATCTCAGCGCAATGATCGGCCAAACCATCTCGCATTACCGCATCGTCGAGAGGCTTGGCGGTGGGGGGATGGGCGTCGTGTATAAGGCCGAGGACACCGACCTCGGTCGCTTTGTTGCACTAAAATTCCTGCCTGACGATGTGGCACAAGATCCGCAGGCACTCGAACGCTTTCGCCGCGAGGCCCGGGCCGCCTCCGCATTGAACCATCCCAACATCTGCACCATATACGAAATCGCAAAGTATGAGGGCCGGTCGTTCATCGTGATGGAGTTCCTGGAAGGGATGACGCTGGCGCACCGCATCGCTGGGCGGGCGCTGGAGATCGAGACAGTGCTATCGCTTGCAATTGAGATCGCCGACGCGCTCGATGCGGCCCATGCAAAGAGCATTGTTCATCGCGACATTAAGCCGGGCAACATCTTCGTCACCAGCCGGGGAACTGCCAAGGTTTTGGACTTTGGCTTGGCTAAAGTTTCTAGGAAGGCAGGTATGCAAGCAGGGGGGACAGCTGCGACCATCGACTCCGAGGAGCATCTCACCAGCCCGGGTTCGGCCCTCGGCACGGTGGCTTACATGTCACCGGAGCAGGTCAAGGGCAAGGACTTGGATGTACGAACCGATTTGTTTTCCTTTGGTGCGGTTTTGTACGAGATGGTGACGGGAGCATTGCCGTTTCGCGGCGACACTGCCGGAGTGATCTTTGAGTCGATATTGAATCGAGCTCCCACCTCGGCGGTGCGTTTGAATCCCGCCCTGCCTCCCCAACTGGAGGGCATCATCAACAAATGCCTGGAGAAAGACCGCGATCTGCGTTATCAGCACGCCGCAGACATCCGCACCGACCTGAAACGGCTGAAGCGGGATGCGGATTCCA
>Ga0310811_10015195_pt1 | contig 10062 bp, 8 predicted proteins | sample YCmetagenome_FD_207642 | JGI IMG/M metagenome (GOLD analysis project Ga0310811, IMG submission 207642) | Soil microbial communities from experimental microcosm in Duke University, North Carolina, United States - YC | ecosystem: Engineered > Artificial ecosystem > Soil microcosm > Unclassified ...
CGTTGAAGCTCGTGCCGTGGCTGGACAGGATGCGCAACCCGTCCCAGCCGCGGCGCAGTGCCCACTGCCGCAGCTGGGGCAGTGGCGCCTTGGCGACGACCGCGAAAGCGGTGCGCTGCTTCAGATGGTGGACCACGCCGTGGAATCCGTCGACCCACAGCGAGCACATCGGGCAGGCCGTGTCGTCGTCCGGGTGAAACATCAGGTGGTAGATCACGAGGGTTTCGTGGTCTCCGAACAGTTCCCGCAGGGTCGTGGTGCGTTCGGCGGCCAGCTTTCCCGGATCGGACGGGCCTTCGGCGAAGGAGTACTCGTCCAGGAGCAGACCCTGCGGCATGCGCCGGCGCGCGGCGGCCACCGCCTCGATCTGGTCGCGCAGCCGACGTTCCGCCCTGGCCAGCTCGACGCGCGCGGCGACGTACTCTTCGCTCGCGCCCTGGGGCCACATCGGCTCCATGGTCGCGGTTTCCGTCTCGCCCATCGCGGATCGATCTCCTTCGACTTCGGGTAGCGAACAGGCCCAAGCTAGAGGCAGGGGCGCGGGCGCTCAAGGCGACACACGGCGAAAACTGGAGGTTTTCCCGGACCTCGTCACGGGTTACTATGGAAAAAAATAGTGATCTTTCGCTCCAGGTGTCCGCGCAGTCGAGGGAGTGGGAATGTTCGAGAGGTTCACCGACCGCGCGAGGCGGGTGGTCGTTCTGGCTCAGGAAGAGGCCAGGATGCTCAACCACAATTACATCGGCACCGAGCACATCCTTTTGGGTTTGATCCATGAGGGTGAGGGTGTCGCGGCCAAGGCGCTCGAGTCGTTGGGGATCGCGCTGGAGGGTGTGCGCCAGCAGGTCGAGGAGATCATCGGCCAGGGGCAGCAGGCCCCCAGCGGGCATATTCCCTTCACTCCGCGGGCGAAGAAGGTACTCGAGCTCTCGCTGCGGGAGGCGCTGCAGCTGGGCCACAACTACATCGGCACGGAACACATCCTTTTGGGTCTGATCCGTGAGGGTGAGGGTGTCGCCGCGCAGGTGCTGGTCAAGCTCGGTGCGGATCTGAACCGGGTGCGGCAGCAGGTGCTGCAGCTGTTGTCGGGGTATCAGGGCAAGGAACCGGCCGAGGCCGGTGCCGGCCGGGGTGAGGGCACCCCGTCCTCCTCGCTGGTGCTCGACCAGTTCGGCCGTAACCTCACCGTCTCGGCCCGTGAGGGCAAGCTCGACCCGGTGATCGGGCGGGGCAAGGAGATCGAGCGGGTCATGCAGGTGCTCTCCCGCCGGACGAAGAACAACCCGGTGTTGATCGGTGAGCCCGGTGTGGGCAAGACCGCGGTGGTCGAGGGCCTGGCGCAGAACATCGTCAAGGGCGAGGTCCCGGAGACGTTGAAGGACAAGCAGCTCTACACCCTGGACCTGGGTTCCCTGGTCGCCGGGTCGCGCTACCGCGGTGACTTCGAAGAGCGGTTGAAGAAGGTCCTCAAGGAGATCAAGACCCGCGGGGACATCATCCTGTTCATCGACGAGTTGCACACGCTGGTCGGTGCCGGTGCCGCGGAAGGCGCGATCGACGCCGCCTCGATCCTCAAGCCGATGCTGGCCCGGGGTGAGTTGCAGACCATCGGGGCGACCACGCTGGAGGAGTACCGCAAGTACATCGAGAAGGACGCGGCGTTGGAGCGGCGGTTCCAGCCGATCCAGGTCGGGGAGCCCTCGCTGGAACACACCATCGAGATCCTCAAGGGCCTGCGGGACCGGTACGAGGCGCACCACCGGGTCTCCATCACCGATTCCGCGTTGGTCGCGGCCGCGACGCTGGCCGATCGCTACATCAACGACCGGTTCCTGCCCGACAAGGCGATCGATCTGATCGACGAGGCCGGTGCGCGGATGCGGATCCGCCGGATGACCGCGCCCCCGGATCTGCGGGAGTTCGACGAGCGGATCGCCGCGGTGCGCCGCGACAAGGAGTCCGCGATCGACGCGCAGGACTTCGAACGTGCCGCCCGGTTGCGGGATGAGGAGAAAACCCTGCTGGGGCAGAAGTCCGAGCGGGAGAAGCAGTGGAAAGACGGTGACCTCGACGTGGTCGCCGAGGTCGATGACGAGCAGATCGCCGAGGTCCTGGCGAACTGGACCGGGATCCCGGTGTTCAAACTCACCGAGGAAGAAACCACCCGTCTGCTGCGCATGGAAGACGAGCTGCACAAGCGCATCATCGGGCAGGAAGACGCCGTCAAGGCCGTCTCCCAGGCCATCCGCCGCACCCGTGCCGGGCTGAAAGACCCCAAACGCCCCTCGGGGTCGTTCATCTTCGCCGGCCCGTCCGGTGTCGGTAAGACCGAGCTGTCCAAGGCACTGGCGAACTTCCTCTTCGGTGAGGACGACGCGCTCATCCAGATCGACATGGGCGAGTTCCACGACCGCTACACCGCCTCCCGGCTCTTCGGTGCCCCTCCCGGCTACGTCGGCTACGAGGAAGGCGGCCAGCTCACCGAGAAGGTCCGCCGCAAGCCCTTCTCCGTGGTGCTCTTCGACGAGATCGAAAAAGCCCACCAGGAGATCTACAACACCCTGCTGCAGGTCCTGGAAGACGGGCGCCTGACCGACGGGCAGGGCCGCACCGTGGACTTCAAGAACACCGTGCTCATCTTCACCTCCAACCTCGGCACCCAGGACATCTCCAAGTCCGTCAGCCTGGGCTTCTCCTCCGGCACCGATGAAGGATCCCGGTACGAGAAGATGAAGCAAAAGGTCAACGAGGAGATGAAGAAGCACTTCCGGCCCGAGTTCCTCAACCGGATCGACGACATCATCGTCTTCCACCAGCTCACCCAGGAACAGATCATCTCGATGGTCGACCTGATGATCACCCGGGTCGAGTCCCAGCTCAAGGCCAAGGACATGGCCATCGAGCTCACCGACAAGGCCAAGGCCCTGCTCGCCAAGCGCGGCTTCGACCCCGTCCTGGGCGCCCGGCCACTACGCCGCACCATCCAACGCGAAATCGAGGACCAACTCTCCGAAAAAATCCTCTTCGGCGAGGTCGAAGCCGGCCAGATCATCATCGTCGACGTCGAAGGCTGGAGCGGAAACCCCGAGGACAAGGATGACAAGGCGCACTTCACCTTCCGTGGTGAGGCCAAGCCGCTGGCGGTCCCGGATGCGCCGCCGGTGAGCATCGGTGCCGCCAACGACCCCCGCGAGGTCGAAGGCGACTGAGCACACCAATCAGCGCCAGTCAGCATCGAGTGGCGCTGAGTAGTACCGAATAACGCGGAGAACCGCGGAAGCCCCCAGGGATCTCGTTCCTGGGGGCTTCCGCTCGTTCTTGGGTGTTCGAGCAGCGAAATGTTGCCGGGTCTTGGCATTGGAGGCCGCTGAGTGTGAGAGTCTGAGCGAACTGAGGGGAGATTCATGAACGTCTTGGCGATCGACTTCGGCACGTCGAGTACGGTCGCGGTCCTGTCGGCGTTCGGGCGTGGGCCGCGGGCGATCGAGATCGACGGCTCGGTGACCATGTCTTCGGCGGTCTACGCCAACGAGGACGGCACCCTGGTCGTCGGCCAGGACGCCGAGCGGCGGGCCCGCCTCGACCCCGCGCGGTTCGAGCCCAACCCCAAGCGGCGCATCGACGAGGCCACGCTTCTGCTCGGTACCGACGTCGTGCAGGTCACCGACGCGCTCGCCGCGGTGCTTCGGCGCGTAGGCGAGGAGGCCGTGCGGCAGCTGTCCGGGCAGTGGCCGGACGAGGTGCGGATTTCGCATCCCGCACGCTGGGGCGCCACCCGCCAGGCGACGCTCCGGCAGGCGGCGATGAAGGCCGGTTTCACCTCATCGCTGATCCTGATGCCCGAGCCGGTCGCCGCCGCGGCGCACTACGCGTCGCTCAGTTCCCAGCCGCTGGCCCCGGGCAACGCGCTCGCGGTCTACGACCTCGGCGCGGGCACCTTCGACTGCGCGGTCGTCGGTGTCACCACCCGCGGCTTCACCGTGCTGGCCGACAACGGTCTGCCCGATCTGGGCAGCCTCGACATCGACCAGGCACTGCTGGTCTATGTCGGTCGGCAGGTCTCGCATCTGGACCCGGCACAGTGGCAGCGCGTGCTGCGTCCGGAGAGCGTCGGCGATCGGCGGATCCGCCGGGCACTGATGCAGGACGTGCGCGACGCCAAGGAAACCCTTTCCCGGCATGCGCACACCGAAGTCCCCATGCCTGAGCCGTTCGAGGACGTGCTGGTCACCCGGGCCGAGCTCGAGGCTCTGGTGCGGCCGAACCTGCTGCGCAGCGCGGAACTCTTGGCCGCGACCATCCGCGACGCCGGGTTGACCCCGCAGCGGCTGACCGGCATCTACCTGGTGGGCGGACCGAGTCGGATGCCGCTGGTGGCCAGTCTGCTGGCGGACAAGCTGGGCGTCATGCCCACCACTCAGGATCAGCCGGAGACGGCGGTGGCCTTCGGGCTGCACAACGAACCACGGGTCGAACCACGGGTGGAGTCCGGGGCTCAGCCCGCCGCGCCGGTCCGGGTGCCCACCGGGCCCGCACCGGTGGCGCTGCCCCCGGTGGGCACCCCGCCCCCGGTCGAGGCCCGCACCGTTCCGGTGATGTCGGCGATGCCGCCGCGGCAACCTGTGTGGCAGCCTCCGCCGGTGCTGCGTCCGGTGCCGCCCGCGCCGGCGAAGACCATGAAGAAGCCACTTCTGCTGGGCGCGGGCGCGCTGGTGGTGGTGGCTGCCCTGGTGACGACGCTGATCCTGGTGACCCGGGGTTCGGGTGGGACGCCCGATCAGGCCGGGGGCGGTACGCCACAACCGGACGTTTCCGGTACGAGCCAGCAGGGCGCCGGAGGGATGACCCAGCAGGCCGCCACCGGCGGGTCGAACTGCGACGCGCCCGGCAGCCCGGATGCCCAGGGGCTCACCGCCTGCATGCGGCAGCTGGCGGGGACCTTGCCTCAGCGTGCGTCGTGTCAGTCCGGTGTCGGCGGGATGAGCGCGCCGAGTGCCGGTGCCGGGTCGATGGCCAGTTGTGTGATCCAGGATTCCGGGAGCACGCTGGGAAGTCAGACGGTCGTCTTCTACCAGGGGATGCCCTACAACACGATCAAGGTGGGCGCCGAGACGGAGATGGGCGACCCGAGCCAGATCGCGAAGGGGACGTGGACCGGCGACGGGCTGTCCGGCACCTATGAGGCCGGCATCGGTTCCATGGGCGGGGTGCTGCTGTTCGGCGTGAACGGCGAGAACCTGTGCGGGATGCTCATCTCGATCGATCTCCATTCGAGCGGTGAGCAGACCACGCAGCAGGTGGTCGACTTCTTCGAGCAGAACATCAAACCCGGTACCTGAGCTCCGCGGGCAGGGTCCCGCGCGGTGGAGGCCGGTCGTCGTCTGTCGCAGTTCCCTGGCGAAGCCGACCTTCGGGTGCGCGAGCGGCGCGAGATTCCGGTAAGAGTGGTCGAGTGACGGACAGCGCGACCACTGCTCCTTCCGTGAGCCCCGGCGCTCGCCGAGGGCACACTGTGCGCATGATCGTGTTCGCGGTGTTGGGCGGGCTGCTCGTGGTGCTGGCCGCCCTGCGGCTGTTCGGCGTCGACGGCAACAGGTACACGGCCGCCTTGCTGGCCCTGACGCCGTACTGGTCGGTCGGCGGGATGCTCCTCGGGATCGTCGCCCTGGCGCTGCGCCACTGGTGGATCGGGATCGGCGTGGCGGCCGTCTCCGTGGCGCTGCTGGTGGCGCTGTTACCCAGGCTGGTGCCCGCGACCGAACCCGCCGCTTCGGGCAAGCAGCTGCGGATCATGTCGTCGAACCTGTATCTGGGGCACGCCGATGCGAAGACGATCGTCCAGCTGGTGCGCGAGCACGATGTCGACGTGCTCAACCTGCTGGAGCTGACGCCGCGCGAGGCCCAGGAGCTCGACCGGGCCGGGCTGGCCGAGCTGTTGCCCTACCGGGTGTTCAAGCCGGTTCCCGGCGGTGCCGGGTCGGGCATCGCGTCCCGGTACCCACTGTCGCCGCTGTCCTTGGCCGGTCCTTCCCTGCTCGCCCAGCCCAGCGCCCAGGTCGATCTGGGTGATGGTGTTTCGGTCGAGGTGGTCGCCGCGCACCCGATCCCGCCGACGACTTCCGCGGCGATCTGGAAGAAGGAGATCGGCGGGCTGCCCGCGTCCGGCGGGCCGGTGCGGATCTTGGCCGGTGACTTCAACGCCACGCTCGACCACGCCACGTTGCGACGGCTGCTCGGCGCCGGTTACGCCGACGCGGCCGACCGCCGTGGTGATGGTCTCACTCCCACCTGGCCTTCGGGTTTCTTCCCGCCGCCGGTGACGATCGACCACATCCTCGTCGACCAGCGCGTGGCGGTGGACGCCTACCAGGTCTTCGATATCCCCGATTCCGACCACAACGCGATCTACGCGCAGCTCACCCTGCCTTGAGCTTCGCGTCGAGGGCGGTGAGGGTTTCCAACGCGCCGTAGGGAAGCGCGACACCGCGCCCGTGGCGCACCCCGGGATCGCGCGGGTTGATCCTGATCAGCGCCCCGGTCGGCGCGCTGGCCAGCTCGGCGAAGCGCCGGACCGTGGGCACGGCCTTGCCGGCGCCGAGTTCGAGCACGACCGCCCGCGGGTGCTTGCGGCGCCAGTCGGTCAGCGCACGCAGTTGGAGGTCGCTGCGGTGGGAGATCCAGTCGAAGTCACTGAACATCAGGATGTTCGGCCGGGCGAGGTGACCGCAGTGCGGGCACTCCGGGAGCGGCCGTTGCGCGCGCATGTCCTCGCCGACGGTCAGCTGGAGGCCCTTGCCGGGCCAGATGTCCGGGCAGCACGGTTTGGCACACTGCAGGTGGTGGATGGACCCGTGCACCTCGGCGACGAGCGGGAAGCCCGCCCGCTGGAAGTGCCCGTCCACGTTGGACGTGAAGGCGGCCAGCGGTTTCCGCGCGCCCCAGTCCAGCAGGATCCGGAATCCTTCGTGTGGGACGGTTTCCCGGTAGAGGTCGAGGCGGTGGCCGTAGAAGCCCCAGGCCAGCCCCGGATCCTCGACGAAATGCTGCGGGTCGGCCAGCTCGGCGAAGCTCAGGCCGAGCCGGGCGTAGGGCGGGTAGGTGGTCCAAAACCCTTCGTTACCACGGTAATCCGGCAACCCGGAGTCCACGCCCATCCCGGCGCCCGCGCACACCAGCAACGCGTCCGCGCCGCTGATCAGCTCGGCCGCCCTGTCCAGGGGGTCGCTACTCGGCACTGTCCAGCGGCACGACTTCGAATTCCAGCAGGCTCGCACCGCTGGCGACCGGCTTCGCCCGCTCACCGGCGTGCGCCTCCCGCGCCGGGCCGTTCCGCCAGGCCTGGAAGGCCTCTTCGGACTCCCACTTCGTGTAGACGAAGTACCGGTTCTCACCCGAAACGGGGCGCAGCAGCTCGAATCCGAGGAAGCCGGGCTGGGTGTCCACCGCGTGCTTGCGGTGGGCGAACCGCTTCTCCAGCTCGGGACCCGCGCCTTCGGGAACCTCGATTGCGTTGATCTTCACGACTGCCATGAGTCCAGCCTACTCATCGCCGGGCACCGCCTCGCCCGGCCTCGCCGAAGCGGAAAACACTGTCGGGTAAGACTTTCCCGTCCCGGCCGCGAGTGCGGTCTAATGGGCGAATGAGGGTCGACTTCGGCGGGCACGGGCAGCCGATCGTCGTGCTGCACGGCTTGATGGGCCGCGCGCGCACCTGGTGGCGGGTCGCGCAATGGCTTACCCGCTACGGAAAGGTGGTCGGCCTCGACGCGCGCGGGCACGGGCGGGGTCCGCGCGGCGGGCCGTGGACGACGGAGCGATTCGTCGCCGACGTGGCGGAGCTGGTGCGGTCCCTGGCCGGGCCGGCCGTGGTGATCGGCCATTCGATGGGCGGGTTGCACGCGCTGGGGCTGGCCGCGACGCATCCCGAACTGGTCCGCGCCGTCGTGGTCGAGGACATCGCGCCCGACCAGCGGGGCAGGACGGTCGAGCCCTGGCGTGGCTACTTCGACTCCTGGCCGGTGCCGTTCCAGTCGCTGGCGCAGGTGCGGGAGTTCTTCGGCAGCACCGGAAACTATTTCACCGAGTGCGTGGTCGAACGCGAGGACGGCTACCACCTGATGGCCGACCTCGACGACCTGTACCGGATCGCCGCGGAATGGGGGCGCCGCGACTACTGGTCCTTTGTGGACGGCGTGCGGTGCCCGCTGCTGGTGGTCGAGGCGGGGGACTCGGCGATGCCCCCTGGTCAGCAGGCGGAGATGGCCGCCCGCGTCCCCCTTGGACGTCACCTCGTCGTTGCCGGCGCCGGTCACGTGGTGCACGACGATGCTCCCGACGAGTACCGCGCCGCTGTCGAAGCGTTCCTGACCGGCGTTCTGGCGCCCTGAACGGACTGCCGCTCAGCCCTCGCCGGGCAGGGCGAAGCGGCCGTCGGCGGTTTGCTCGACCAACCCGTCGACGAGCAGCGAATCGAGGCAGCGATCGCGCTGGCCGGCGTCGAGCCACACCGTGTCGAGCCGGGCCTTGAACACCGGCTCTTCGGTCCCCCGCAACACATCCAGCAGGAGTCCGCGGACCTGCCGATCGGTCCCGGCGAACTTCTGCACGGCCTTGGCCGGGCCGGCATAGGCCGGGCGACCGGCCCGCTGCCAAGTGCAGGCGTCGTAAACCGGGCAGTCGGCGCATTGCGGGGCACGGGCGGTGCAGACGAGCGCGCCCAGTTCCATGAGTGCCGCGGAGAACCGGGCCGCGCGTGTCTCGTCCGTCGGCAGCAGTGTTTCGACGTCGGCCATGTCGCGCGTGTTCGAAGCCGGCCCGGCGTCGCCGGCGCCGTGCACCGCGCGGGCCACGACGCGGCGGACGTTCGTGTCGACGACCGGTGCGCGTTTGCCGTAAGCGAACGCGACGACCGCGCGCGCCGTATACGCACCGATTCCCGGCAGTGCCAGCAGAACGTCCACATTGGATGGAACGGCATCACCGTGTTCGGTGGCGATGACCGTGGCCGCCTCGTGCAGGCGCAGCGCGCGCCGGGGATAGCCGAGCTTGCCCCAGGCGCGCAGCACCTCGCCCTGGCTCGCGGCCGCCAGCGCCGACGGGACGGGCCAGCGGGTGAGCCATTCGTGCCAGATCGGCTGGACGCGGGCGACGGGTGTCTGCTGCAACATGATCTCGCTGACCAACACGCCCCACGGCGTGCAGTCGGCGTGCCGCCACGGCAGGTCACGGCCGCGCACGTCGAACCAGTCGATCAGGATTTCGGCGTCGATGGGCACCGCTCAAGATTAGGGTGAGGACCCCGCTCGGCGGTGCCCGGCCCGGGCACCGCCGGGGGCTGTTCAGTGCACCTCGGTCAGCTCTCCGGTCTTGACGTCGTAGACGAAACCGCGGACGTTGTCCGTGTGCAGCAGGAAGTCGCTGCGCTTCACCCGCTGCATCGACCGCCGCACGCTGTCGGTGACCTCGCGGAACGCCTCGACCGCCCACGTCGGCCGCAGTCCGGTCGCCGCTTCCAGTTCGTCCTTGAAGTCGTCCTCGGTGACCAGCGACAGCCCGCAGTTGGTGTGCTGGACGATCATCACCTCGCGCGTGCCCAGCTTGCGCTGGCTGAGCGCGAGGGAGCGGATCACGTCGTCGGTGACGACGCCACCGGCGTTGCGCAGGGTGTGCGCCTCGCCCTGGATGAGCCCGAAGATCTCGAAAACCCTGATGCGGGCGTCCATGCACGTCAGGATGCTCACGTGCAGGGACGGCTGGGGGGAAGACCGGTCGCCGGGGAGACCCGTTTCCGCGTCCCGGTAGCGTTTGAGCAGAATGTCGGTGGCGGTCATGTACCTATTGGAACGGGCGCCCAGCACAAAGGCAATGGCCCATCTCACCGCGTGATACAGCCGGCCGGAGCAGCGCGGCCCGGACGCGGGCCGGCGCCGGGCCGTTCGCGCGGGTCAGGGCCCGAACCAGTGCTCCTCCATCGTCCGCGGCGGCGCGGAAGTGCCGCGGATGCGCAGTTCCGTGCGCAGCGTGATGACCTGCGCGTTGACGTGGTCGGCGGAGGCCAGCAGC
>Ga0310811_10015196_pt1 | contig 10062 bp, 8 predicted proteins | sample YCmetagenome_FD_207642 | JGI IMG/M metagenome (GOLD analysis project Ga0310811, IMG submission 207642) | Soil microbial communities from experimental microcosm in Duke University, North Carolina, United States - YC | ecosystem: Engineered > Artificial ecosystem > Soil microcosm > Unclassified ...
CTGGATGTGTATGCACAGGCGTCTTCACACCTGGTGGTCCGCCAACGCTGTTGACGCGGAGCAGGTACTCGGGCGCGCTCATGGGCGGCACGGGCCCGATTTCGGCGACCTCTCTGCCGGCTGGTGTCGAGCCGCCTTTCGGGCCAAGCGTGAACAGCCAGTCCTTGCCTGCGACTTCAGCGGATAGCGACGCCGGGCCCTCCGCCGTTTGCGCCAGCGCGAGGCTGGGGAAATTCTCGATCCGCCAGTAAAGTGGGCCTTCCGGCAGTTGCCCCAGCTTCTTCTCCGCGATCGGCTTGACGGCGAATTGTTGTTGCGCCGTTGCTGTTGCCGGTTTCAGCAACAGGCCCAGCATGCAAAGTAATACCGACCGCCTTAACTGTTGACGTACTGCTTGTGCTGCCATCCGCGTCACGACGGGGCTTGACCTGGCTATCCCAATGGGATTTCCCCTGATTGGGACCGCATCTTTCGCAAGCTCAGAGCGGGTGGGGATGGCCGGGTCAAGCCCGGCCATGACGGGATTGGAGAGTGTTTGTAGTACCATTGTTGTCCTCAGCCAGCGAGGTATGCCGTCATCCCGAAGCCATGGCGCTGTCTTCGTACACATGACGCGCGATCAGACCGGCAGGCGGATCCTGGCGCGCAATCCGCCCAGGGGACTGTCCTCCAGGACGATCTCGCCGCCATGGGCGCGAACGATGTCGCGGGCGATGGTCAGGCCTAGGCCGGTGCCGCCGGCGGCGCCGCTTTCGAACGGACGGAACACGCTCTCGCGACGTTCGGGCGGGATGCCGGGGCCGTCGTCGTCCACGGTGACGAACACCATGCGACCCTGTGGCAACGCAGCCAACGCGACCCGGTGGGCGTGGCGCCGCGCGTTGTCGACGAGGTTGGTAATGGCGCGTCGCACAGCATTGGCGCGCAGCGATAGGGTGAGGGCATCGGGGGCGTCCACCTCCACCTCGGCGCCGGAACGACGGGCGCCGGCGGCGACCTCCTCCAGCACGGCGGACAGGTTGACCGGCTCCGCCTGTTCCGTGCCTTCGCCACGCGCGAACGCCAGGTAGCCGCTGATCATGCGTTCCATTTCCTCGACGTCGGCGGTCATTTCGGCAACGTCCTGACGCAGATCCTCGCCCGCCGGCATCATCTCCAATGCGAGACGGAGCCGGGTGAGCGGCGTGCGTAGGTCGTGGGAGACGCCGGCCAGCATCTCGGTTCGCTGCACCAGGAAGCGGCGGACGCGCTCCTGCATGCGGTTGAAGGCGTTGGCGGCGCGGCGCACCTCGCTGGCGCCTTCCGGCTTGATCGCGCCGATGTCGCGGCCCATGCCGAACGCCTCGGCGGCGCGGGCGAGGCGACGGATCGCGCGGACCTGGTTGCGCATGAACAGCGCGGCGATGCCGAAGAACAACGCGGCGGTGCCGACGATCCAGAGCAGGAAGAGATAGATCGTTGTGGCGTAGAGGCGCTTGCGGGGAACCACGACGTTCACCACGCCGTTGGGCAATTGGGCGCGGATCAGCACGGAGTGGGGCTCGAACTGCCAGTCCATGGTGAAGGGCAGGCGCACGTTCTGGGCGAGAGCCTGCGCCAGGTCATCGTCCGCGGGACCGATGACGTTGGTCCACTTGGTCGACGGCAGAACGACGCCTGGTTCCATGCGCAGCGTGAGGTCGAACTCGCGTTGCGCCATTTGCAGGATCCAGGCGGAATCCTCCGGATGGCGATCGAGCAGTTCCAGCGTGTAGGCCAGTTCGTTCGCCACGCTGCCGGTTAGCCGGCGCGACACGACATCGAGGTGGCTGCCGTAGAACATCTGCAAGGCCACGGCCTGGAGCAGGACCAGCGGCAGCAGGATCATCAGCAGGCTGCGGCCGAGCAGCGAGCGCGGCAGGATGCGCTTGATCAGGCGGGCGGCGTGGAGCCTGTGGATCACCTCAGGCGCCCGGCTTCAGAATGTAGCCGCGGCCGCGGACGGTGTGGAGGAAGCGCGGTTCGCGGGGGTCCACTTCGATCTTGCGGCGCAGGCGGGTGACCTGGACGTCGATCGCGCGTTCGCCGGTCTCGTCCATGTTGAGGGTGGCGGCGAGGTCCTCGCGGCTGAGCACCTCGTTGGGCTTGAGTGCGAGGGCGCTCAGCAGGGCTGCCTCGCCGCCGGTGAGGCGGACCACGCCGTCGGGGCCGCGGAGTTCACCGCGCTCGGTGTCGAAGGTGAGGGGGCCGAACTGGAGCGGGCCGGTGGCAGCTTCAGGAGCCGGGGCGGGCGCACGTCGCAGCAGGGCGCGGATGCGGAGCAGGAGTTCGCGCGGCTCGAACGGCTTGCCGAGGTAGTCGTCGGCGCCCGCCTCGAAGCCGGCGATGCGGTCCTCGGGGGCGCCGCGGGCGGTGAGCAATAACACGGGGACGTCGGTGGCCTGGTCGCGGCGCAGCGCCTCGGTCAGCGACAGGCCGCTTTCGCCGGGCATCATGACGTCGAGCACCAGCATGTCGGGGTGGATGGCGCGGAGCTTGGAGCGGGCATCCTGCGCGGTCTCGGCGGTGGTGACGCGGAAGCCCTCGCCACTGAGGTAGCGCGAGAGCAAGGCGCGCAGGCGGGCGTCGTCATCGACCACCAGGATGTGGGCCTGTTCGGCCATCAGGGTCTCCGGTCCGCCGGGGCATTGTCGTCGATATAGGCACGCGCGGTGTCGTCCATGATACCACGAAGGACACTGTTGAAGCCGGCCACTGCCTGTTCTCCGGCTGCCTGGAAGGCGGGGCCGAGGCGCGCCTTCTGACTCTGGTACAGCCGGCGCTCCAGCGCGGCACCCGATTGGGTCAGGCTGAGCAGGCGCTGGCGGCGATCGGATCTGCCGGGGGCCTGGGCGACGTAGCCGCGGTCCATCAGGTCCGACAGCACGCGGGCGAGGGACTGCTTGGTGATGCGCAGGATGACGAGCAGGTCGGAGACGGTGAGGCCGGGGTTGCGGCCGATGAAGTGCATGGCGCGGTGATGGGCGCGGCCGAGGCCGAGCTCGGCGAGGATCACGTCGGCGGCATTGGTGAAGTCGCGGTAGGCGAAGAACAGCAGGTCCTGGGCCGCTCGGACGGTTTCGTCGGGCGGGGCTGCCTGCTCGGGGTCGGGTTTGGTGTTCGATTCGGTCATGGCAGGCATTCCTGAGACGGGACGGATATTATGTCAGTCTTATTGACTTAATCGGGGCAGTCATTATACGGTCAGCGGTGTTGGAGAAACAATATTGCGGAGTGTGCGGCCATGGAGCTAGTTCCTTTCGACGACCGGGACGGCTGGATCTGGTGGGACGGCGAACTGGTGCCCTGGCGGGATGCCAGACTGCACGTGCTGAGTCATGGCCTGCATTATGCCAGTGCCGTGTTCGAGGGCGAACGGGCGTACGCGGGAAACATTTTCCGGTTGCGCGAGCATTCCGAGCGGCTGATCGAATCCGGGCGCATCCTGGGGTTCGAGATCCCGTGGACGGCGGAGCAGATCGACGCGGCGTGCAACGAGGTGCTGGCGGCGAACGGGCTGACCGACGCGTACGTGCGGCCGATCGCATGGCGCGGGTCGGAGATGATGGCTGTCGCGGCGCGGCACACGAAGATCCACGTGGCGATCGCCGCGTGGCCCTGGCCGAGCTATTTCGGCGATGCACGGATGGAGGGGATCAGGATGGGGCTGGCGGAGTGGAAGCGGCCGTCACCGGAGACCGCGCCCACCGCCTCCAAGGCGACCGGGCTCTACATGATCGGCACCATGTCGAAGCATCGGGCGGAGGATCAGGGGTATGCCGATGCGCTGATGCTGGATTGGCGGGGACGGGTGGCGGAGGCGACCGGGGCGAACATCGTGTTCGTCATGGATGGGGAACTGCATACGCCGACGCCGGACTGCTTCCTGGATGGGATCACGCGGCGCTCGGTGCTGAGCCTTGCGCGGCGGCAGCAGATGAAGGTGGTGGAGCGGGCGATCGAGCTCGAGGAGATCGGACGGGCGACGGAGGTGTTCCTGGCGGGGACCGCGGCCGAGGTGTCGCCGGTGCGGGAGATCGCCGGCCATCGGTATACGCCGTCGCGGATCACCGAGACGCTGATGCGGGGGTTTGATGAGCTGGTGCGGTCTTCGCCCGAGGAGGTCGCGAAAGTGGTGGCGGGGTAGCGGCGGGGGCGCTCCTCCCCGCTCGTGTGCCGCTTGCCGCGACGGGTGGGGAAGGAACTCTAAGCTAAGAGCCCGTGTTCAAACGGTTGCGGAATGAGATCGCCGACGACCGCCTAGGGTGGGGAGCCGTCGGCCCGGTTGCGGGCGTAGGGCTGGTTAAGGCGACACTGCGCCGAACCCAGCCGCGGTGGGGCGCGAGCGCCTTTTTGTACCAGACTTCTGCGGCTCCGACCGCTTGGTGTTCTTGGTGGTGACGATGGCCGGAACGGACGACGAGTCGGAGCCCAGGCTTCTGGCGTTCGCGGTCGAGCTCGAGCAACGGGCGGCAGCGCTGGCGCCGATCGAGGCCAAGCCACCAATCAGTTGGGAGCCGTCCCGCGGTCGGGAAGGCACGCCTAGCGGTTTACCCAGGACATGCGAGGACCTGGACCACGGCCAGTCCGTTATGGGAATCGAACTTTACAAAGGCGGCACGCTTGGTGACTATTGCAGATTATGACGACCGAGCGGAGGGCATTCGATGGCGAAGGTGAGGCTTCTCCAAACAACCGATATGAGGGCGAGTGGGCTGTTGAGCGAAGGGCTTTCAGACACTAATGTATTCACGGTTGAGCTGGATGTAATTGCCTTGTCGGTCAAAATGACTTGCCTGGGCTCATTTGACATACAAGGCGATCCGTCGGGAATAATAAATCAAGTCTCGATTGATACGAATGACCTCGGTCAGTACCCAAATTTTGAGATTACCCAGCTATCTTATCAGCTAACACCTGCAATCTATGAGTCCTACCTTAAGTTTCTTCCGGACTTCTATCGCTTCACTGGACTACTGCTGCAAGGGGCTGATACGGTCCTTGGATCAGCTGGAGATGATGTGATTCTGAGCTGGGATGGCAACGATGTCATCGACGGCGGTGCCGGAGCCGATACGATGAGAGGTGGTTTAGGCAATGACACGTATTACGTCGACAATCCGGGTGACAAGGTGCAGGAGCTCGTCGGCGAGGGTACCGACACCGTATATACAAAGGTCAATTTCCTGATTGAGCCCGGATCATCCATCCAATACCTGCGCGCAAATGCTGGAGCCACCGGTCTCTCGCTGGCCGGCAACGAGTTGGCAAACACCATCATCGGAGGAGCGGGCCAGGATAACCTCATCGGCGGAGCCGGCGCTGACGTCCTCAACGGCGGGGGTGGTGCTGACGGGATGATTGGCGGTTTGGATAACGACACTTACTTTGTGGACAATCCGGGCGATCTGGTGACCGAGAATGTGGGAGAGGGCACCGACACAGTATATACAAAGATCAACTTCACGATCTCTCCGGGTAACTCAATCCAAATTCTGAGGGCAAATGCAGGATCCGCCGCGCTGGTCCTGACCGGCAACGAGCTTGCTAACACGATCGTCGGTGGCACGGGCAACGATGTGCTGAATGGCGGAGCCGGCAACGATGTGCTGAATGGCGGAGCCGGCGCTGATGTAATGGCTGGCGGGCTAGGGAACGACACCTATTACGTAGATAACGTTGGTGACAAAGTGACAGAGCTGGTCGGGGAGGGAACCAACACAGTGATTGCAGCCATCAACTACGCAATTGCTCCCGGCTCGTCGATCCAATTCCTCACCGCAGGCGGAACGGGCGGATTGACGCTCGTTGGCAACGAGTTGGCAAACACCATCAAGGGCTCCCTCGGCAGCGACACACTGACCGGCGGTAGCGGAAGCGACGTCTTGATTGGGGCAGCCGGGAGCGACATGCTCACTGGCGGAACCGGCGCGGATACATTCAGATTCGCCGCGGTCGCAGATTCGACCACGATCATTGGTGCGCGCGACACAGTTCTGGATTTCTCCAGTGCTGCTGGAGACAAGATCGATCTGCATCTCATCGATGCGAACACTACCGTGGCAGGTGATCAGGCCTTCGCCTTCATTGGCCTGAATGCTTTCACCGGCAAGCTTGGCGAAGTGCGCTTTGCCCCATCTGGAGCAGATGCGCTCATCTCTGCCGACTTGACCGGAGACAAGCAAGCCGACTTCTCAGTCCTCGTAAGTGGTGCCCACACGTTCAGTGGCGTCGACTTCTTGCTGTAAGGGGCGCCGTCTCGCGCCCGGCCGGAGAAGGCACGCCCCGGTTTACCCTGGACGTGCGAGGACCTGGATCACTATCATCGGGAAACTTGGCATCTGTTCCGTGCCGGAATTGGCGGCCGGTGGCCTACCCACCGGGCGTCGCCATTTCAACAGTCCATTTCGCGCCGATCCAAGCCTGCAGATGCTAGGTCCAACGATCGGCCCGGAACCGGGTTTGTTCATGCAGGCATTCCTGGCGAGCGAGGTCGCCAGCAAGCAGAACAAGTGGCAGGTCAGAAACACCACCCGCTGGCTGAACCCGGAATACGACCGACTGTACGCGCAGAGCGAGGTCAGGATTGACCCGGTCAAGCGGGCGACGATGCTCATTGCTTTGAACGACATGGTGATCAAGAACGCCCTTGCGCACGAACGCCGTGTCCAGCAATTGGTCCACCGCGCGAAGCAGGTGATTCTCGGGCACATGATCCTCGATGCGAAACCTGTAGAATAGTGGCTCCGCCATCACCCGCCGTCCCATCATCGCGTCGGCGCAATGGTCAGCTCATCGATTTTTTCAACGGTATCCTTGATTTATGCACCGGGGCGGACGCCTCCCGCCAAGCGACTGGGACACTGTCCGCTTTCTGGAAGTCGTCTGCGTTACGTCAAAGGCGTGGTTGGGTCGGGTACGGCCTGCGGGTGATTACGTGCTCAGCGAGAGTGAGCGGGTCTTCGACGTCCACTCCGAGGTAGCGTACTGTGCTCTACGTCACTGAAACTCAAGGATCTGCTGCGCCGGATTTGGTGTTACCGGACCCGTTGATGGGCTCCGGGTGCCAAATGCAGCCACATCCCCCCGCCTTGATGACCCAGGGCGCACCCTTGCAGGCTTGGCGCGCCTTGAGATTGCCCTTTAAGAGCGAAAAGTTATCCGTCTCGACCTACGCTTTCTCGACGTTCCAGAATATCGGCACATTCGACTTCACCATCCCACGAAGGCTGTCCCGCCACGCAGATGGCTGAATATATTGACCGAGCGGAACGTATGTAACTTGTTCGAGGGCGACAGACTGGATGGTGGCTGCGATTTTTCTTTGCTCTATAAGGTCTGGATTGTCGATCCAGGCATCGCGCATTGCCTCAAGTCGCAGATCGTTGGGCCAGCCAATCCAGGCTGCCGCGCCGTTGCGCACTCCCAACGCCACGAGTGGATCAAGGTGATCGACGCCGGACGGATTGAGGGCGAACATCGACCAACCGCCGTGTTCTGGTGCCTCACGACTGGTTCGGCGGTGCATCAACGTTCCCTGGTCCATCACCACATCATCCACGTTCATTCCGAATTCTCGCAGGCGGCCGGCGATGATGGTGGAAGCCGTATTGGCAAAGACATTATCCGTCGGATGCAGAAGAACGAGTCGCTCACCCTTATAACCGGCGGCATCGAGCTTTGCATGCACCTCTGTCTTGCTGCGCGGTCCGAGGCGTTCGAAGCCAGCATCACTGGCACACGGACCGCCTGAGACAAAAACACCTGCCGGGACGGTATACATCTTGGCATCGCCGCTGGTGACCGCCTGCATGATCTCTGCCTGATCTATCGAGGCCATAATGGCCTGGCGGACGCCAAGTTTTGCCGTGGGACCAGAAGCGTGGTTCAGACGCAGCATCGTGGTAAACCCGAAGCGGTCAATAACATCGACCAAAACACGCGCGCTCTGCCGTAATCGAGGCAGAAGATCACCCAGGGGGCTGTCGATCCAGTCCACTTCCCCGGTCAAGAGTGCCGCGGCGGCTGTACCCGCATCCGATATCGCATTCCATTCGACGCGCGCTACTCGAGCGTGACGTCCGCCGGCGGTGCCGTTTGCCGGCTCGTTTCGTGCATTATAGCTGCTGAATGCCTCGAAGGCTGCGAAAGAGCCGATCACGAACTGGTCTGGCAAAAACCGGAACGGCCCACTGCCGATCACCTCACCAACCGGCTTGGCGGGATCAGTCTCAGCCAGGCGCATCGGCATGATCGGCAGAATATTCGGTTGCGCCTTTCCCAAGGTGAAGTCGAGGCGCGGGAATGGCCGATTAAGGCGAAAGACCAGTGTCCGATCGTCTAATTCTTCTATAGCATCCAACCGAGGCTGCAGGCTGCGGGCCAGCAGATCACGAGCCAACCAACGCTTGATGGAGGCGACGCAATCGCGCGCCAAGACCGGCTCGCCATCATGAAAGCGCAGTCCCTCCCGCAGGCGCATCGTCCATCGCTTGCCGCCATCCTCGATCAGATGTCCCTCGACCATTTGCGGCCTTGAGTTCAACATTTGATCAACGCTGTAGAGCGACTCGAACACGATGACGCCGAACTGCCGCGTCATGGCATCCGTCGTAACCACCGGGTCCAGCTGGGCCAGGCCCCAACGCGGCACGAAACGAAGCACCTGAGGTGAGTTCGCGCCGACGATGCGCGGCGCTGCCAGAGCAGCGGCGCCGGCCATCAGCATTCTTCTGCTGACCATCATCCCCTCCCACATCCTTTAAACACACGGCATCACTTTCTGCCGGTAGGCGGAAGCTTTAAATTCAGACGTACTCGTAGCAGAATGGGTACGGGAGATGGCCATGCGCTGGGATCACCGGATCGGCAGCCGACTGAGCGTACGAGACCTGCACATGTTCCTGGCCGTCGCAGAGCACGGCAGCATGGCGAAGGCAGCTGAAGAGCTTGCGGTCTCCAGACCCGTGGTCTCGCGCGCCATTGCCGATCTGGAGCGGCTGTTGAACGTTCCGTTGTTCGATCGCCTGCCCGGCGGCATCAGCCCAACCCGTTACGGAAGAGAGCTGGTGGCGCGCGGCTTTGCCGTTTTCGATGAGTTGCGGCAGAGCATCCAGGCAATCGAACAATTGAAGGATCCAAGCTTCGGCGAACTGCGCTTTGCCACCGGCGAGGCCCTGGCGGGCGGGATAATAGCGGCCACGGTCGAACGAGTATCGAGACGGATTTCTGTCCTCTCATACAATATGGAGCCGATAACGTCTGCGACTCTCGTGCCCTACCTGCGTGAACGCCATGGGGAGTTGGTGGTGACACGCCTGGCGTCGAATGAGCTCGAGCCCGACATCGCAGCTGAGCCACTCTTCAATGAACGTATGCTCGTCGTGGCCGGCAAGGACAGCGTATGGTCCAGGAAGCGGCGCTTGTCCTGGCCAGAACTGCTTGATGCGCCCTGGATCCTTTCGCCAGTCGAGGTGACGCGTGAGTCGCCCTTTACAGAGGCACTGAGTAATCTCGGGGCGCCTCTGCCATCCAACATCATTCTCAGTACGTCGCTGAACCTGCGGGTCGGGCTGCTGCCGTCTGGCCAATTTGTGACGCTGATGCCGTACTCGGTCCTTCGATTTGGTTCCTTGCCCAAGCTCGTCTCGCAACTGCCGTTTGAGCTCCCTGCCTGGCGATTGCCTGTTGCGATATTCAGCCTCAAGCGCCGCACATTGTCTCCGGCGGCGATCATGTTCGTTGAGGAGATCCGTGAACTCGCAAAGCAATTGGCCCGATGAAACACGCGGAAGGAAGTTGCTCTAATTACACCTGAGAAGGCTGTAATATGGCTATCGGGCCTGCCCAAGTCGGTTCGCCGGCGGCGCTGCTTCGTCGACGTTCTGGTCTGCTTTGGAGACATGAGCCGGTGAGCCGCGGTGACCGAGTAGGTGAAGGTTTTCGGATGCCGGCCATCACAGGTCGCGCGTCAGGGCATGGGCCGGCGTACGGAAACCGCCCATGCACGAACCCGCGGGGCTGCGGCGATGGTCTATGGGGATT
>Ga0310811_10015197_pt1 | contig 10061 bp, 8 predicted proteins | sample YCmetagenome_FD_207642 | JGI IMG/M metagenome (GOLD analysis project Ga0310811, IMG submission 207642) | Soil microbial communities from experimental microcosm in Duke University, North Carolina, United States - YC | ecosystem: Engineered > Artificial ecosystem > Soil microcosm > Unclassified ...
TTACGAGCTTTGAGCCCTGCCAGCCCTGCCAGCATTGAGTCGCTGCAGCGACGAAGACCTGAGTTCGCGGGCTTGCAGCCGCAGCAGGTCGGCCCAAAGTTCAGTCCAAGCAAGGAAAACTTGCCCGTGCCCGGCTTTTGCGCCATAATCACCGTCTTTCCGCCAGCGCATCATGCGATGGCGCACCTGCCCAGGTGGTGAAACAGGTAGACGCAGGGGACTCAAAATCCCCCGCCGCAAGGCGTGCCGGTTCGAGTCCGGCCCTGGGCACCAAACTTCCTCTCCATTGTTTCCGGTCTTCGTCTCGAATCCCGAAATCCCAGTACATCCACACTCGGAACCACGGGCGAAATAGCAAGTCACCAGGGGACGCCATCCCGCCATCGAACTCCCATTGTCCGATTGACGGATCATGAGGAACCATCACGCGAGACAATCCGCCGACGACTGGCCGAGGACGATTTGAAACCGCTCGTCTCACGTCAGCGGGACGCAGTTAATGCCCTCAGCTCCTTCCGAGCTGTGCCAAAGGTGCCAAGCTGGTAGACCGACGCGCCGACCGCCGAGAATGTGAACGACGTGAATGGCTCAGCCAGCATCTTGTTCAAATACGCTTGCGTTCCGACGCCGATGGTCACGTGCGGGTTGAAGCGCTTGCCCGCCGCGTCGCTAACGAAATTGCCGACGTAGCTGATCAGGAATTCCTGGATGTCGCGGCCGCCCTCGTCGCTCACGAAGGCTGCCGGGGTACCGGTCTTCACAGTGTAGGGTTTAACGGCCGCAATGAGTTCATCTTGCAGCCTGTGCAGGTCTTGAGTCGGTTCGACCACGATTCCCGCAAGGCCAATCGGCGGAGATGGGATGTAGTAATACTTGAACGCCTTTAACGTCCATGTTGTGGGCTTCTCTTTGGCCATAACGGCGTTCGCTGCCGCATATACCTTGTCGAGATCCTCTGTGCGGACGAACTGCTGCAGCAGGGAAATGTGCGGGTGGTGCGTCTCATCCAGCGTGAAGCCCTTCGGAAAATCCTTGAGCAGGCGAGCGTTGGCGTCCCTCGCATGCTGAATCATCGTCGCGTCAGGCTCGAGCGCGATGTCGATCGCCGTCACCGAGTTTTGTTGCGCGGCCGCCCCTTCGGCAAGCACAAACACCAAACCCAACCCGAGACCAACAGACGAAAAGACGTCGAAGTGCTTACCCATATGTGCCTCCACGTTGGCGCGAACAGCAGGCGAGATTTGAGGTAATGCCAGCCTATGCGACTTTTCCAGCACTCTCTACGGCGTATCGATTCATGATATGTAGAAACCAAAACCGCCCAGACGCACCGAGCGGCTGGCCTGAGGTGCCCTGAATTCCAATCAGAACACCTTCTTCCAATCCCGTTTCATGCTTACGCGGGTGATGCCGTAGTCTTCGGCTTTGTCGAGCGCCTCGGCCAGCGGGCTCAATCTGAACTCGCGATCATAGGCCGCCTCGCGCTGCGCATCATCGTGATGGAGGAGCAACGCAAGCCGCGGGCCACGCCCGGATTTGGCGTAGCGGATCATGGGGAGATCGCCATCTGAATTGCCGAATACCAGCACCGGACGGCGGCCGATATGCAAGCCGATGTTTAGCGGCTTGGCCTCTCGGTCGTCGAAGCTGTTGAGCTCTGGAAGCTTCATGAGCGAAACGCCGCCGCTGCCCGTCACGTCATAGCGAAGCTTTGCGCTCGAGCCGATCACCTGTTCTCGTGGGATGCCGTAAACCTCATCAGCGAACGCACGAATGAAGTCGATGCCGCTTCCCGTAACGATGTAGGTTTTGAAGTCGTTCTCACGCAGATACGCGAGCAGCTCGAGCTGTGGCCGATAAATGCACTCTTTGTGCAGTCGACCGAATGTAGGATGCGCGGCCGTTGCAAGCCATCCGCGCGCGAGTTGGTCAAACTCCTCGTCTGTTATGCCCGCGTGAGTCGCGAAAACAAGTTCAAGCAGCGCCTGTCTGCCAAGACTAAAGAGCGTGCTGTAATCATGTTCCAGCACCGCCTTGAACGGCTGGCGCTCCCTAAGCGCCGGGTCTTTGCCCGCGAATTCCTTCACCCGGTCAAAGAGAAAAAAGAACTGCATCTGGAGCGGCTGCTCGCAGCAGAGAGTTCCATCGTTGTCGAACGTGGCAATGCGCTCTCGCGGCGGCACGAAATCCCCTCCGCCTGGCGTTGTCACACGCCTTACAAAGTCGAGGATGGCCGATTTCGGTGCGCCGTCGTTCCAGGAGGGGAGCAGTTCATTCTCGACCATTGACGCCTCCGAATTTTTTGCCTCGAAACGGAACATCTCGGACTGATCGCAAACGGCCCCGCTGCGCCAGAGCGGGGGGCTGTATGAAACCGTACGGCGTTTTACGTTTGCCGGCGCGGCGCAGGTGGGTGGGGCCTCCCCCAGAAAAGCGTCCACTCGGCCTCAAGCCTCCGGTTGATCGCTTCGATCTTGCGAGCCGCTACGCGGACATCGCCTGTTCCCCAATTGACCTTGACGAGCGTGGCCGGGCGTCGGTCCTGCAGGTCATCCGGAACGGCTCGCCGGAAGTAGATCGTCCCGCCGCGATCATATGAGCAGCGAAGAGTCACGCGAAGCATTCAAAAATGCAGCTTGCAAGGTAGATTACACGAAAATCTACCGCTCCCGCCCCCCCAGACAAGTTGCCAATCGTCTGTATTTCATTGAATTTTAAGGGGAATCCTGGTGCCCGTGCCGGAATACACGCTCCAACCCTCCACGAGTTAGCGTACAAGCGCTACCTTTGCACACCGCGAAAACCGCCAGCGATTGCGAAGGATCGAGCATCTCTCAGTCGGCCAGGGCTTACCGCGGCCTTGCACGTGGTCGCGTTAGATGATCAACTCAGGCATTTCCGCACCGCGTGGTACTGCCTCGACGACACGTCTTCACTCGCACTGGTGCGAACTCATAAGGGGAATCGGTGAGTTTCGATCGCAGGTTGCATCGGTCAGTTGTGCGGCCGACAGCAGCCGGCTTGCGTCCGCGTGTTGCGTGTCAACCGGATTCAGGTCATCGTGCCAACAGATATGGCCGGGATGAGCGCAGTGTTGTAACGAGCGACGCGACAGCCGACGGCGAACCCTGGATTCGGGCATGGTAAGCACGCCACGTTCTGTCATCGGGCAGGTCGCCCATAACCGTGCTTCTCACAGCAAAGATCCAAACAGCACCATCCGGAGAGTGACATGCGACCCCGATTAGGCTTGCTCGCCCTGCTCGGCCTCGGCGGCAAAGCCGCCCGAGTGCGAACGCGCCCGCAGACAAGCCGCAACGTGATGATGCGCGTGACGCTCGACGCTCAGCATGCAACGCCCGTGCGCCAAGCGCTGATTCGCGATTGCGTCGGTCAGCCGTGGACGATCCGGGTAACGCCGCTATCTGACAGGAATCGCGTACGGCTGTCGCTCTATTTGCCCAGGTCAGCAGTAACCGGCGCAATGCGGCGGGTCGCCGCCCTCGCGCCCACCGCCGAAGTGGTACGACTGCTCGAAGTCCCCGAGGCGCCCTCCGGCGCGTGGCAGGATCTGCTGCACCCGGAGCCGCCTACGCGTCCCGATTCGCAAGTGGAACGCAACGAAAGCTCGCCCCGTAGCACGATCGCTCAACGTCTATCCGAAGACCACGTGTTACTCGGCGTTGAGGCAACTGACCGGGAGACGCTCTTCGCACAGCTCGGCAAGCTCGTCGAGCGGCACGGCGGGCCGCCGGCCGCAACCGTAGCGCTCGGGCTCACGCAACGTGAAGTGCTGGGCTCGACGGGACTGGGTCTTGGCGTGGCCGTGCCGCACACCCAAGTCAAAGGCCTGCGTGAAGCGATTGTGCTGTACGTGCGGCCCCTCGTACCCATCGTGTTCGACGCCCCCGACGGCAGCCCCGTAACCGATGTTGTGGCGCTCTTCGTGCCCGAATGGGCAAACGCGATGCATCTGCACCTGCTTGCGGAAGTCGCGGAGCTGTTCTGCGACCGCGAGTTTCGCGAGCGCCTGCACGCCTGTCGCGACGCCCAAGCCGTGTGTCAGCTCATCGGAAACTACACGCCGCAACGCGCCGCCCGCTAAAAGACATAACGCGCCTTCCCACAATCCATTTCGCGCTCGCGAGCACAAGGCCTGACGAGGCATCGAGGTGTCGAATCATGCCTCGCCTTCGATCCGCGCGCTTCACCGCGACGACCCAGCCGCCCGTAGTCACTTATCGGACCGATCGGACCCGCACTGCCGATCGAGCGCCGACGCCAGCGCAGCCGACGCGTTATATAGCGGGACAAAGCCCTTCAATAGAACTTGTGCGCTTCGCCGATAAGCCGCCATCGCGATCGTTGGCCCATCCTCCGATCGGCGGACAATGACTGTGGTCTCGAGTGTCCCGGCCGGATTTTCAATCGCCACGTGCACTTCATCGACGCCCGGCGTCGCGGTCTTGCCTGCGATGTCGTGCGCGACGGACCCGGGAATCAACGTCGCTGCTGCGAGGCAACACCCGCCTGAAACGGCCAACGATGCATGCAGGCTCTGCGGCGTGAAGTAACGAACGGATAGATCTGCGCCGAAACGCGGCTCGCCGACGATGCAAAACTTGGGGATCGTTTCACTGCGCGCGAGTTCGTCGCGGCTCATGGGTACGCCATCTTTGCGCTTCAATCGCATTCGTTGCCCCGCTTCGACCCAAATCTCCTTCGCCTTGCCAAGAAACGCCAGATCACCGGCGAGCTCCGCAAGGGGTTCGTGAGCCGTCTTGCCGAAATCACTCGCCCTCGCGATCACCATCGGCACCGCGACATCGACGCAACTGACAAGGTAGCCATCGATGTTCTCGCTGGCCGCACCGGTCGGCAACAGCATGCCCGTCTTCGCCCCAACGGGATTGCGAAGCACGAGATCGACAGCAGGAAACCTTCCCAACACGCCGGGTATCTGCGTTTCGGCGAATCGACCGTCAAGCTCCACGGCCATTCGAGACGTCATCACCTTATCGGTGTTCGTGTTTCTGATATCGATGGCATGTGCGCCGGGCGACGCATCGATGAAACCCATGTCGACCGCCCAAAGCTGCAAAGCCGACGACATGTTGCCGCAGTTCACGCTCCAATCGATGCGACCATGGTCCGCGGCGAGCTGCGCCAACGTACTTATAAGACGCGGGCGGGCATCGGCGATCCACTCCACATCCGCGAAGAACACCTTGTTGCTGGTCGGCGATCCGCGGCCGAGTCCGGCCGTCTGTCGGTTGCCGGGCGCGTAGCCTTCAGCAGGCACGCCCATGATGTGCCTCAGGAGTTCTTCCCTGACCCGGTTCTCCTTGGGCGCCATGCGCTCCCAGATCACGATGCCTGTCGATGTGCCCCCGCGCATGTGATGAACAGGGAAATGCCAGATGCCGTTGCGCAGCACGGGGCAAAAGTTTGAGCCCGAAGTCAGCGGAGTGGTCGTCGATGTCATGGCGAGGCGCTTGAGGGTCGGCAATGCGGACTAGGCACCGGAGAAAAGCTGGCCCATGAGTGGGTGTTGTCGAGTCTGGATGGTCTCGATCGGTTACACAAGAGGGAAAGTAGTAGAGAGCGGGCCGGCATTTGGGGGGCGGCGTTTTCAATGCCCCGTGTTTAAAACCAGTCCCCCCACCCTCTCGCGATCCTGCGCTCTCGGTCACTACACGTTTGACCTGTGATATGGTTGCCGTCGTTTTACGATAGCGCCACCGTCACGGTACGATCGCTTTTCGCCTGCCTCTTAGCTGCCACCGACCACACCGCATGACTTCCGGTGCGGATCCGGGAACAGTCTTCGTTTTGCGTACGCCTCTCGCCAACGCCAACATAACTCAAAGCATTGCCCGCAGCATGGATCTCGAAAGCATTCTCTTCACCCAGGGATTCGGCTCGCGGCGCCAGTGCCGCGCCTTGATCGCCGCCGGACGCGTAAGCGTGGACGGCGCCGTCTGCATCGAGCCGGATACCGTTTTCGCTGTGGACGGCTTGATGTTCGAGGTCGACGGCGCTGCGTGGCACTACCGCGAACACGCTTATCTGATGCTGCACAAGCCGCCCGGCTACGAGTGTTCGCGCGACCCTCAACATCATGCAAGCGTGTTCAGTCTTCTGCCGGCACCGCTCGCCACGCGCGGCGTGCAATGTGTCGGACGCCTCGATGAAGACACGACCGGGCTGCTGCTCCTCTCCGACGACGGCAAATTCATTCATGCCTACACGTCACCCAAGCGCAAGGTCCCGAAAACGTACATCGCGACAACACGTCACCCCATCGACGACGCGCAGCTCACGGCCCTGAGCGATGGCGTGCTACTGCATGGTGAAAGCAAACCCATCGCCGCCGCCGCGGTGCTCGCTCGCGGCGAACGACTGCTCGAGCTGACCATCAACGAAGGCAAGTACCATCAAGTGAAGCGCATGATCGCGGCGGCCGGCAACCGCTGCGAGGCGCTCCATCGCGAGCGCATCGGCTCGCTGGCCTTGCCGGCGACGCTCGCCCAGGGCGAATGGCGATGGCTCGATGCGGCCGACTTGCTCGCGCTCGGCGAGCGCTGAGGGACTGAGCGAGTCCGTTCAACCTTCCGGCTTCTTTCGTTTGCGCCCCCGCCATCGGGGCATCTGCGATGCGTGAAATCATTGTCGCGACACGTTGCCCCGGCACGTGATCGCCGGCTCCCACATCCGAAGTAAAGAGATGCTGGATCTTCGATATGCCACGCCGTTTTCCGCTACCGCCCTATACTTAGATAAACAAATATTACAAAGTCTTTTCACGGAAGGGGAAAGCTATGGTTGCAGCCAGCTTCCAAATCTCATTGATCACTCTTGCTTTCGCGGCACTCGGCGCAATCGTGGGCGGCGTTCTGGCAAAAACAAGGCGTGCTAAGCGCCACTACGATCCCACTTTGATCGGCGTGCTGATCGCCGGGCTGCTTTGCTTCTTGCTGTTAGAAGCGCTGCCGGCGCTGACCTGATTGACAATTCAGCCACCCTCTGCTGATTTTGCATGCACATTTCAACGCTCTTCGGCCAGCCATGGGCCGTAAGCAGCGAGCCCTATCAGCCGACGCCGCGCGCCACGGTGGCGAGAAAATCGTCGACCGTCGGATAGCGTAGCGTCATGCGCAGTTCCCGCTTTAACCGCCGGTTGGCCAAACGACGTGATTCGCTCATGAACGAAAGCGTGAGCGGCTCCAACTCGCGTTGGGCCGTCTCGCGCGTGATGCGTGGCAGGCGCGCCATGCCGAGCGCGTCGGCCACCCGGTCGAAGTAAGCGCCCATCTTCAGTACCGTGTCGTCCGAGGCATGAATGACGCGTGAATGGCCCGCCCGCGCAACCGCCCGCAGCAGGATTGCCGCAAGATCGTCGGCATGGATGTGGTTGGTGTAGACATCCTCTTCGTCGACGAGCGCGGGCATGCCCCGCTGTAAGCGCAAACGCGGCAGCCGTTCAGCCGCATAAATCCCTGGGATACGGACGATGCTCGCCGCCAACGCGCCGCGCACAGTGGCCCGCCTCAGTTGCCGCTCAGCCGATACTCGGCGCCTCGCTCGGGCGTTCATTGGACGCACTGGCCGCGTTTCGTCAATCATTGCGCCGCTGCAATCACCGTAGACACCCGTCGTGCTCGCATACACGAACCTGATCGGCCGGCGTGCCGGAGCGGCCGTAACGGCCTCGGTTACAATAGACGGGCCGGCGAGCCGTGCCCGGGAAAGGGCAGCGGGCGCTCGGTGGCGTAGCCAAGACTTCGACGGCGTCAGGCCAGCGACAGTCCGACGCCGCCCCCGGCTAGGCCTCGTCAAAGCGGCGATCAACGCGCGAGTGCGTGGATCGTCTTCTCCGCTTGGCGGCGGTGGCGCCAAGTGCAGGACAGTCGGAGCGAGTCCGGCAAGGCGGTGAAGACTCCGCGCGGCGTCGAGATCGCCGATGATCGGCGCGATGCCTGCCGAACGCAGTGACGCTACACGCTCCGGCCGGCTCGTCAGCGCAATGACGCGCGGACGCACCGCACCGGCAAGCAGCAACTGTGCGGCGCGCGAGCCGACGTCGCCGCATCCGACGATAAGCACGCGCGGGCGCCGCAAAATACGTGGGATAACCATGGCGCATTGTAGCTGCCATGGGACTTACACGCCGCACCGCTGCGGGCGGGATGCCAATTTTTTCCTTTTCTGTTTCGATGCTATGGCATATAACGTGACCCTCCGGCAAAGCGGCCGGCAGTTCCAAGTTGAACCGGACGAGCCGGTGCTCTCGGCCGCCCTGCGTCAGGGCATTGGCCTGCCCTATGGCTGCAAGAACGGGGCGTGCGGCTCGTGCAAGGGCGCGGTCGTCTCGGGCGAAGTCGAGCAGCGCTCGCACTCCTCCTCAGCACTTTCCAACGACGAGAAAACACGCGGCATGGCTCTTTTTTGCTGCGCGAGCGCGAAAAGCGATCTCGTCATCGACGTGCGGGAAATCTCCGGCGTTGGCGACATGCAGGTCAAAAAGCTGCCGTGCCGCGTCAACGTGATCGAGCGCAAGACCGATGACGTCGCCATGCTCAAGTTGCAATTGCCAGCCAATGAGCGATTGCAATACCTTGCCGGGCAGTACATCGAATTCATCCTGAAGGACGGCAAGCGCCGCAGCTATTCGATGGCAAGCGCACCGCATGAGGAAGGGCCGCTCGAGCTTCACATCCGGCATATGCCAGGCGGTGCATTCACGGATCACGTTTTCAATACGATGAAGGAGCGCGAGATCCTGCGTTTCGAGGGGCCGCTCGGCACGTTCTTCTTGCGCGAGGATTCGGACAAGCCCATCGTGCTGCTCGCCTCGGGCACCGGCTTCGCGCCGATCAAGGCCATCGTCGAGCACGCACTTTTCAAGCAAATCGACCGGCCGATGACGCTCTACTGGGGCGGGCGCCGCAAAAAAGACTTGTATTTGATGGATCTCGCCGCGCAATGGGCCCAAGACCATCCGAACTTCAAGTTCGTGCCGGTGCTCTCCGAGGCAGATCCGAGTGATGCTTGGACAGGCCGCACGGGGTTTGTGCACCGGGCCGTGATCGAAGACCTGCCCGACTTGTCAGGCCATCAGGTCTATGCATGCGGCGCGCCAGTGATGGTCGAATCCGCGCAGCGCGATTTCACGGCGCATCACGGGCTGCCCTCCGACGAGTTTTACGCCGACTCCTTCACGAGCGAAGCCGATCTCGCCAACGCCGTCTGACGCAGGGCCGCTCCGATTGCGACCACTCGGGAAGCGGCGCGCAGTGTCGCGCCATCATGCATTGCGATTGCATCTGCTTGCATGCTGTCGTATTCTTGCGCGCATGAATCGCACCCAGACACTATTCCGACGTCGCCGCCCGCTGCCTTCCCCGCAAGCCGTCGGCTCATCGCGGATGCGCGCCTTGTAGCACACCAGTCAGGCGCACAATCGGTCGAATAGCGAAAGCCACGGAGTCCCGTGGCTTTTTTCTTTGCCGGATTCATTTTTGTCTTCTACTTCAACACCGCGGAGCCGCCCATGCATTTCAACGAGTACCCGACTGAGTCGCTGATGTACATCACCAACCGGCCCGAGGTCGTCTTCACGCGCGGCGCCGGCTCCTGGCTCTTCGACAACGAAGGCAAGCGCTACCTCGATTTCATTCAAGGCTGGGCGGTCAATTCGCTCGGCCACTGCCACCCCGCCATCGTCGAGGCGATCGAGGGACAGGCACGTCAACTGCTGAACCCGTCGCCGGCCTTCTACAACGAGCCAATGGGGCGACTCGCCGGGCTGCTGACCGAGCATAGCGTCTTCGACAAGGTGTTCTTCGCGAACAGCGGTGCCGAGGCGAACGAAGGCGCGATCAAGCTTGCGCGCAAGTGGGGCAGAAAATACAAAAACGGCGCGTACGAAATCATCACGTTCGACCACGGCTTTCACGGCCGAACGCTTGCGACGATGTCGGCGAGCGGCAAACCCGGCTGGGACACGCTTTACGCGCCCCAGGTGCCCGGCTTCCCCAAGGCCGAGCTCAATGACATCG
>Ga0310811_10015198_pt1 | contig 10061 bp, 8 predicted proteins | sample YCmetagenome_FD_207642 | JGI IMG/M metagenome (GOLD analysis project Ga0310811, IMG submission 207642) | Soil microbial communities from experimental microcosm in Duke University, North Carolina, United States - YC | ecosystem: Engineered > Artificial ecosystem > Soil microcosm > Unclassified ...
TGTTCGGCGTGCCGATCAAGGACATGCCGAGCGAGGTGCGGCGACGCGCCAAGGCGATCAATTTCGGCATCATCTACGGTATCTCCGCGTTCGGACTTGCCAACCAGCTCGGCATCGCGCGCGAGGAAGCCTCGGCCTATATCAAGAAATATTTCGAGCGCTTTCCTGGCATCCGCGCCTATATGGACGAGACCAAGGAATTCTGCCGCAAGAACGGCTATGTCTCCACGCTGTTCGGCCGGAAGTGCTACTACCCCGACATCAAGGCCAGCAATGCTTCCGTCCGCTCCTTCAATGAGCGCGCTGCGATCAATGCACGGCTGCAGGGGACGGCCGCCGACATCATCCGCCGCGCCATGATCCGGATGGAGGATGGGCTTGCCGAGCACAAGCTCTCGGCGCAGATGCTGCTGCAGGTGCATGACGAATTGATCTTCGAAGTGCCCGACGACGAGGTGGCGGCGACGCTGCCGGTCGTGCAGCGCATCATGCAGGATGCGCCCTTCCCCGCGGTGTTGCTGTCACTGCCGCTGCAGGTCGAAGCGCGTGCCGCCGACAATTGGGACGAGGCGCATTAGCACAACGCGTATAACGATCGTCGCGATTTCCGGAAGTCTCCGTAAAGGTTCGAGCAACACCGCCGTGCTGCGCGCCGCGGCGAGGCTTGCGCCTGAGCGCCTGCAGGTCGGGCTTTTCGACGGGATTGCCAACCTGCCTTTTTTTCAATCCGGACCTCGATGGTGACGTGGTACCCGCCACCGTCGCGGCGTTTCGCACGATAATCGGCGGCTCCGACGGCATTTTGATTTCCAGCCCCGAATATGCCCGTGGTGTTGCCGGGGTGATGAAAAATGCACTGGACTGGCTGGTCGGGAGCTCCGAATTTCCGAACAAGCCGGTAGCACTGATCAACACCTCGCCGCGGGCGACGCATGCCTTGGCGGCTCTGCGGCTGACGCTGGAGACAATGTCCGCGCAGATCGTGGAGCAGGCTTGCATCACACTCCCCTTGCTCGGCGTGCCCAATAGCGAAAACGACATCGTTGGCAGCCTGCGATTTGCCGGGCCGCTCCGCACGGCGATGGACCATTTCGCCGTGGCAATCGGATCACTGCAACAGAGATAGTCGGAAGACCGGCACCGTAATTTTCGACTACGGACCCATCGATCTATGAAATGGAACTGCGGCAACCTGTGAGCTAAAAGCGCCACATCCGCCGGAGTGCAAAATGCCGCAAGTTTCATCTCTGCTTGGCTTCGCCCTGATCGCGTTCGGCCTGGTGCTGACGCCGGGGCCCAACATGATCTATTTGATCTCACGCTCGATCACGCAGGGCCCCTCGGCGGGCATCGTCTCGCTCGGCGGCGTGGCGCTCGGCTTCGTGTTTTACATGCTGTGTGCGGCGTTCGGCATCACGGCGCTGTTGTTCGCCGTGCCCTACGCCTATGACGCGCTGCGTTTTGCCGGCGCCGCCTATCTGCTCTGGATGGCGTGGCAGGCGGTCAGGCCGGGCGGCCGTTCGCCATTCCAGGTCAAGAAGCTGGCCGTCGACAGTCCGCGCAAGCTGTTCGCGATGGGTTTCGTCACCAACCTGCTCAATCCCAAGATCGCGATGCTGTATCTGGCACTGCTGCCGCAGTTCATCGATCCGGCTGCCGGCAGCGTGCTGATGCAATCATTGGTGCTGGGTTCGATCCAGATCGTAATCAGCGTCAGCGTGAATGCGATGATCGCGCTCGCCGCCGGATCGATCGCACTGTTTCTCGCGCAGCGCCCGACCTGGATGCTGCTACAGCGCTATCTGATGGGCACGGTACTCGCCGGGCTCGCGGTGCGGATGGCATTCGAAGCGCGAAAGGGCTGAAGCCTGGCCGGTTCTGATTGGATCAGAGCGTGCCTTAGTCATGCGCGGGCTCGACCCGCGCATCCATTATCTTTGCAACGAGTATTTTTGGCCCGGCGATGACGAAGGTCAGTCCAGCTTCGCTTCCATGCCGCGCTTCACGCCCGGCCGCGCCATCAGCGTCTCATACCAGCGCTTGACGCTCGGAAAATCGCCAAGGTCGACCTTGTGGCGCGGGTGGCGCCAGGCCCAGCCGAGGATCGCAAAGTCGGCAACCGAAAGTTCTCCGGCGACGAATTCATGTTGCGCGAGCCTGCGGTCCAGCACGCCATAGAGCCGGCGCGTCTCCGCCATGAAGCGCTTCAGGCCGTAGGCACGGTCCTGCTCGTTCTCCAGCGCAATGAAATGGTGCACCTGGCCCGGCATCGGCCCGAATCCGCCCATCTGCCACATCAGCCATTCATAGACGGGAATGCGCCCGGCCAGCGGCTTCGGCAGGAACTTGCCGGTCTTCTCGCCAAGGTAAAGCAGGATCGCGCCGGACTCGAAGACGCTGACGGGCTTGCCATCCGGGCCATCGGGATCGACGATCGCCGGAATCTTGTTGTTCGGGCTGATTTTGAGGAACGCCGGCGCCATCTGCTCACCCTTGGTGATGTTGACCGGCACCACCTTGTACGGCAGCTCCATTTCCTCCAGCGCGACCGAGATTTTGCGGCCGTTCGGCGTGTTCCAGCTATGCAATTCGATGGTCATTTTCCTGCCCGTTGTTGTCAGGTGAATACTTCTCACCCCTAGCCCGCTCTATCCCCTACTCCGGAACCCAAGCCCCCTACAACCGGCTGGGGCGACGGGGGCCTGCGCGCAACGGACAGGGCAATGCGCCGAACCGCTGTTGACGGGATGCGATCAGCACTGGCATGTGCGGCCCGCCGCCGATAAAATTGCATCCATTCCCTAAAGCCGCAGAGAAGAGAGCCTTGTCGAAATCCGCCAGCCGCGCCCGCCTCGCCGAGATCATCCGCAAACGTTCGTTCGGACGCGGTGAAATTACCTTGGCCTCGGGCCGGAAGAGCGATTTCTACTTCAATCTCAAGCCGACCATGCTTGACCCCGAAGGGGCCGCGTTGCTCGCCGAGCTGACCTATGAAGCGCTGAAAGACGACGGGCTCGACTATATCGGCGGCCTGGAAATGGGCGCGGTGCCGCTGGCCGGCGCGATCGCGCAGCTGTCCTGGATCAAGGGTCACCCGATCGGAGCTTTCTTCGTGCGCAAGAAGCCGAAGGAGCACGGCGCCCGCCTCGCCGTGGAGGGACTGACAAAGGGCGAAAGCCTCCAAGGCAAGCGCATCGTCATCGTCGAGGACGTCACCACCACCGGCGGCTCGGCAATGAAAGCCGTGGACGCCGTGCGCGAGGCCGGCGGCGAAGTCGCGCTGGTCTTGACCATGGTCGACCGCGAGGAAGGCGCGACCGATACGTTCGCGGAAGCGGGCCTCACTTTCCGCTCGCTCTACAAGGCCACCGAATTTCTCGAGGGCTAGTATGGTAGTTCAGAAGGTCTCTTCACTTTTGCCGAGAGACCTTCAAGAGAACTTCTGAACCAAACCCACACTAGAATCATAATTTTCTAGTGTCCTTTCGAATCCGAAGTTCGCTCCGGTAGTCGCCGCAGGGATTGCGAACTTCGAATTCGGGACACTAGTCGCGGCGCAGAGCCCTGGTTGGCGATCCCGATTCAAGCCGAAGCCGCGCCAGTTTTTGTTGCAGCTCGGACCCTGCTCATAGCTCGTTTACCATCCTGCACTAAAAACTACGTCGTGCTGAAGCATGAGCTCCGGCAAGCTTAGTGGTGCCGGGAGCGGGCGTTGCCTACAGAGTTGTATCATCGGCGGACATGGCGCCGTGCGATGTTGGCCTCAGCCTTTGCGCTTGCGAGTATCGTTGCTGCACCGGGCATGGCTTCCGCCGAGAACCTGTTCGATTTCCTGTTCGGCGGCATGCAGAAGACGCTTCAGAAGCCCGCGCAAGCGAGTTTCTTCACCGACCCATCCGGATCCAATTCGCAAGCAGTCCCGCCACCAAGGCAGGTCGCATCGAGCGCCTCAGGTCCGGCATTCTGCGTGCGCAGCTGCGACGGCAAATATTTTCCGCTGCCGCGCGGCAACGCCACGCCGGTGCAGACTTGCCAGGCCTTTTGCCCGGCGAGCCCGACCAAGGTGTTCTACGGCGGCTCGATCGACGGCGCCTCGACGCCGAGCGGCGAACGCTATGCCGACAGCGAAAATGCCTACGTCTACCGCAAGGCGTTGCGCGCCGATTGCACCTGTAACGGCCGTGATCCCGCAGGTCTCGCGCCTGTTGACCTGACCATGGATGCCTCCCTGCGCCGGGGCGACATGATCGCCACCACCACCGGCTTGGTCGCCTATTCCGGCGTCAAGGCCGGCGACAACCGGACCGCCGAGTTTACGCCGGTCGCATCCTATCCCGGTCTCGCGCCGGACACGCGCGCGCGTCTCAGCGACATGAAGGTCGCGCCAGTCAGTGCAGAGACCATCGCTGATGAAACGACGTCCCCTGTTACGGCCGTGCCTAAATCAGCGCTGGCAAACGGCAGGCGCGCCGAGGTCGACTAGGCGCCCGCGTCATTTCGAGTTGATGCGCAGCATCGAGCCCGGAATGACGACAAGGATTAGCGTCCAACGATCACGCCAATGACGTTTGGCATCGACAGATACTCATCCTCAATCGCCGCGCGTGCCGAAGCGCGGTTCTCCGGCGTGAGCAGCCCGCGCTGCTCGGCGAGGATCATCCAGCAATAACCCCACCAATCCGTCAGCATGCCGTGGTCGTCGATGAGGTCATAGCCCTGCCCGGCGGCGAAGATGCGGGCCTGCGCTTCGTCGAGCGTATCGAGGAAGACGTGATCCTCGGTGGAAAACAGATCGTCGCTGATGTCATCGATGGTGTAGCCCCACACCGACATGCAGACCGCGTTGAATTCGCGATCGATCTGGTCGTCTTCGACCAGGCGGTGGCGCGAGGCTTGATGCAGCCGCGATAACGAGCGCGCGAAATCGGCGATGCGGGTGAGAGCGAACTGGTCGAAAGCGATGGTGGACATATTGTCCCTCGGAAGCGTGATAGGCCATAGATGTTGTGTCGGCACTACTCGAATCACTATGATATATCAAAGGCTTGCTAAAATGTTCTTAATTTGTTCCGAGGACAATAAAAGGACGATAAATTGATATTCCTTGCCGCCTGCGTTCCGCCGACAGGACGCCTCTCCGGACAAGGGAACAAGCAGCATTAAAAGCCACTTCGCCGACATCAACTTGTCGCCGCAATAATTGGCGTAGAACCCTGCGCGGCATCGGTGATGGATCGCGACGCAGCGTACCCCCGCGAAGTGCTTTTGCGGAACCGTGAGAGCGCAGCTTAGTTCGTCGGCGTCGCGGTCCGTCTTTCCTGCCGCCAATGCGGCGCGTAAGGCGCTGATGCAAAAAGAGGAGCAGCGCTGCGATGGTGATCTCGATCGCTCATCTCATGTTCGGGTTCCCTCCGTAGATCATCGGGATATGGCGGCTTTTCTTTAGTTTATGTGAGGAGATCGAGGCGTTGCGCTTCAGCTGCACCGGCTCGGTACTTGCATAAAATCGTGGCAGAACCTTCCACAATACCCTCCGTCCGCGGGTTTCGGTCCGCGGACAAGGCGCGTATGATTTATCAGCATTCAAGAACTTCGGGGATCGCGTGTTGCCAGAGTCATCTTTTCCAGCAAATTCTCCTGCGCTCGGCCAGCCGGTCGACGAACTGGCGCTGGCCGAGATCAAGGGAGCGATCCTCGCCAAGATGCGGCTTGCGATCGGCAAGGATGCCGGCATGGCGACGCGCCATGACTGGTATCAAGCCGCAGCGCTGGCGCTGCGCGACCGTATCGTGCATCACTGGCTCACGGCGGACAAAGAGAGCTACGACGCGGGCCGCAAGCGCGTCTATTATCTCAGCCTCGAATTTCTAATCGGGCGGTTGTTCACCGACGCACTGAACAATATGGGCCTGCTGCCGGTGTTCGAGGCGGCGCTCGGCGATCTCGGCGTCGACCTCTGGGACTTGCGCAAATGCGAACCGGATGCCGCGCTCGGCAATGGCGGCCTCGGGCGGCTGGCGGCCTGCTTCATGGAGAGCATGGCGACGCTCGCCATTCCCGCCATCGGCTACGGTATCCGCTACGATTTCGGTCTATTCCGCCAGATCATCGCGGACGGCTGGCAGCAGGAATATCCCGACGAGTGGCTGTGCTTCGGCAACCCCTGGGAATTCCAGCGGCCTGAGGTGGTTCATCACATCCATTTCGGCGGAAGCCTCGAGCGCGTCACCGACCTCAATGGCCGCGAACGCGTGATCTGGCATCCGGCGGAAACCATCCAGGCGGTCGCCTATGACACGCCGATCGTGGGCTGGCGCGGCCAGCACGTCAACGCGCTCCGGCTGTGGTCGGCGCGCGCGCCGGATCCGCTTCGTCTCGATGTCTTCAACACCGGCGACTATCTTGGCGCTAGTGCCGAGCAGGCGCGCGCGGAGGCGATCTGCAAATTCCTGTATCCGAACGACGAAAGCGCAGCAGGCCGCGAATTGCGCCTGCGCCAGGAATATTTCTTTGTCTCGGCCTCGCTGCAGGATCTGGTCAACCGGCATCTGGAGTCCGACGGACAATTGCGCAGCCTGGCGACAAAGGCCGCGGTGCAGCTCAATGACACGCATCCGAGTCTCGCCGTTCCCGAATTGATGCGCATCCTGGTCGACATCCATAACTACCGTTGGGATGAGGCGTGGAAGATCACGGTGGCGACGCTGTCCTACACCAACCATACGCTGCTGCCGGAAGCGCTGGAGACCTGGCCGGTCGAGTTGTTCGAACGCCTGTTGCCACGGCATCTCGACATCATCTACCGCATCAACGTCGCGCATCTCGCGGCGGCGGAAGCGCGTTGCCCTGGTGACATCGAGTACCGCGCGTCGGTCTCCCTGATCGATGAAAGGTCTGGCCGCAAGGTGCGGATGGGACAACTCGCCTTTGTCGGATCGCATCGCATCAACGGCGTATCGGCGATGCATTCCGATCTGATGAAGGAAACCGTGTTCCACGATCTGCATTACCTTTATCCCGATCGCATCACCAACAAGACCAATGGCATCACATTCCGCCGCTGGCTGACGCTCGCCAATCCGAAACTGACGGATCTGCTGCGGCAGGCTTGTGGCGAGGCGGTGCTCGACGATCCCTCCTACCTTTCGCTGCTGGAGAACCGCGCCAGCGACACGGCATTTCAACAGCAATTCCGTAGTGTCAAGCATCACAACAAGACGGCGTTGGCACGGCTGATCGGCGAACGCCTCAACATCGGGATCGATCCGGCCGCCTTGTTCGATGTCCAGATCAAGCGCATTCACGAATACAAGCGGCAACTGCTCAACATCCTCGAGGCAGTTGCGCTGTACCAGGCGATCAAGGACGAGCCGCAGCGCGACTGGGTGCCACGGGTGAAGATTTTCGCCGGTAAGGCGGCGGCGAGCTATCGCTATGCCAAGCTGATCATCAAGCTGATCAACGACGTTGCCGAGACCGTCAACAACGACCCTGCGATCGGCGGCCGCCTCAAGGTCGCTTTCCTCGGCGATTACAATGTCAGCCTCGCCGAAGTGATCATTCCCGCGGCCGATCTCTCCGAGCAGATATCGACCGCCGGCATGGAAGCGTCCGGCACCGGCAACATGAAGCTGGCGCTCAACGGCGCACTGACCATCGGCACGCTCGATGGCGCCAATATCGAAATCCGCGATCACGTCGGGCCTGAGAACATCGCAATCTTCGGCATGGAGGCGTTGGATGTGGTGGAGCGCCGCCGGCACGGCCTGGATGCGACCGACGTGATCAACCGCTCGCCGCGGCTGTGCCGCGCCATCGACGCCATCGAACGCGGCGAATTTTCGCCCGACGATCCCCGACGCTTCGAATCGATCGCGCATGCGCTGCGTCACCTCGACCATTACATGGTCAGCGCCGACTTTGATTCCTATTACGAGGCGCAGCGCGGCATCGACGCCCGGTGGCAGGTGGTTCCGGCCTGGACCCGCGCCAGCATCCTCAACGTCGCGCGCATGGCGTGGTTTTCCTCCGACCGCACCATCCAGGAATATGCCGAGGATATCTGGAACGTGCCGGTGCGTGGCGCGCCATCCGGCCAGCAGACGCCGACTGCGCAACGCGGTGGGAAACGTTGAGTTCGCCTGCTTGCGATTCCCGCGGGTGTCGTTGAATTGTCCGGCGCAACAGCGATACTGCACCGCGCCATTCGGCCGACCCGGCAGTTTCCTTCGCGACGCGCAAGCGCCATCTGCGGTGACGCCGATAGACCGTCGTAGCCCTTGAGAGCGATGCGCGATGTCCGAGAATGATCTGTCGCGAAATCCGAAGATAGCCTTGCTTGGCGTTCCCGTCGAAATCGGCGCTTCCCAGGCCGGCACGCTGATGGGACCGGCTGCATTGCGGACGGCGGGCATCGCGCGGCTGCTCGAGCAGCTCGGCCTCACCGTCGAAGACCATGGAGATCTTTCGAAACCTGCGCTTGTCGCAAGCGACGAGACCGCGCCGGCGAACGCCAAATATTACGACGAAATCAAGCATTGGGTACGGATGCTGAGCGAACGCGCCTGGCAGATCGCACGCACCGGCGCCATTCCGATCTTCATGGGGGGCGATCACAGCCTCTCGATGGGATCGGTGAACGGGGTCGCGCGCTACTGGCGGGAACAGGGTCGGCCCCTTTTCGTGCTGTGGCTGGATGCGCATGCCGACTACAACACGCCGGCGACGACGATTACCGGCAACATGCACGGCATGTCGGCCGCGTTCCTGTGCGGCGAGCCCGGCCTCGACCATCTGCTCGGCGATCAGCCGCGCTTTTCGATTACGCCGGACCAACTGGATCTGTTCGGCACCCGCTCGATCGATCCGCTGGAAAAGAAGCTTGTGCGGGATCGCGGCGTCGCCGCCGCCGACATGCGGGCGATCGACGAATTCGGCGTCGCAGTCCTGACGCGGCAGGTGATCGAACGGGTCAAGGCGCGCAACGGCGTCCTCCATGTCAGCTTCGATGTCGACTTCCTTGATCCCGCAGTGGCACCGGGCGTCGGCACGACAGTACCGGGCGGCGCCACCTATCGTGAGGCCCATCTGGTGATGGAACTCCTGCACGACTCAGGAGTGGTGCGGTCCGCCGATGTCGTCGAACTCAATCCGTTCCTCGATGAGCGCGGTCGCACCGCGCGCGTCGCCGTCGAACTGATCGGCAGCCTGTTCGGCCTTCAGATCACCGACCGGCCGACACCCAGCAACGCGGTGCTGCCCGACAATTGAGCTGGCGCGACGAAGGCACTATTTCGCGAAGGCTGCAGGCCGTCGCTTAAGCCACCGGAGCACGGTCGCTTGGCCCGCCGAAATAAGAAAGGGCGGCCTCGCGACCGCCCTCCTTGATCTCATCGCGTTGTTCTCACTCCGCCGCGAGCTTCACTTCCGGCGCGGCGGCGCGGACTTCAGCATCGACCTGTGCTTCGAACTTGGCGAAGTTCTTCTGGAACATGCCGACCAGCGCGCGTGCCGTCTTGTCGAACTCGTCCTTGTTCTTCCAGGTATTGACCGGGTCGAGGATCTCGGTGGGGACGCCGGGCAACGCGGTGGGCACCGCAAAACCGAAATATTTGTCGGTGCGGAACTCGACATTGCGGAGCGAGCCGTCGAGCGCCGCCGTGAGCAGCGCACGTGTCACCTTGATCGGCATGCGGCTGCCGGTGCCGAATTTGCCGCCGGTCCAGCCGGTATTGACCAGCCAGCAATCGACATTGTGCTCGGCGATCAGATCGCGAAGCATGTTGCCGTACACCGAAGGATCCAGCGGCAGGAACGGCGAGCCGAAACAGGTCGAGAACTCCGGCTGCGGCTCGTTGCCCAGTCCGCGTTCGGTGCCGGCAACCTTGGCGGTGTAGCCGGACAGGAAGTGATACATCGCCTGCGCCGGCGAAAGTTTTGCGATCGGAGGCAGCACACCGAACGCATCAGCGGCCAGCATCACCACGTTCTTCGGATGCGGCGCACGGCCGGTGCGCGAGGCATTCGGGATGAAGTCGAGCGGATAGGCCGAGCGGGTATTC
>Ga0310811_10015199_pt1 | contig 10061 bp, 12 predicted proteins | sample YCmetagenome_FD_207642 | JGI IMG/M metagenome (GOLD analysis project Ga0310811, IMG submission 207642) | Soil microbial communities from experimental microcosm in Duke University, North Carolina, United States - YC | ecosystem: Engineered > Artificial ecosystem > Soil microcosm > Unclassified ...
GGAAAAGCCGGCCCCGGCGGCCGGGGTCTGTTCCAACGCGGCAGCGAATTTGGCCTGGTGCACCTGAGGCGCCGCCTGGGCCGGATTTTGCGGCATGGCGAGGCGCTGGCGCGCTTCGCGGGCGGCCTGTTGGGCGGCAATCAGGGTGGCGCTGACTTGCATCATGCCCAACCTGACAAAACAGGGTTAGGAAATCCCTAACTGCTGTGGCGAGCAGCCTCGATGGCGGGCAGGAGCTGGTCCTTGACGATCTCGGGCGTCAGCTCTCCGGTGTCGTACTTGAAGCGGATAATGCCTTTGCCATCGACCACGAAGGTCTCCGGCCAGCCCCGCACACCCCAGTTCATGCCCATACGCCCATCGGTATCCACGCCGATGCGGCTGAAGGGATTGCCGAGTTCGTTGAGGAAGGCGCGCGCATTCTCCGGCTTGTCCTTCCAGACATAGCCATAAAGGATGACACCCGGTGTCTGTGCGAGCTGGTTGAGAACCGGCGCCTCGAGGCGGCAGGGCACGCAGGTGGAGGAGAAGAAGTTCACCACCACCACCTTGCCGCTTTTCAGTTCTGCAGGCCCGAAGCCCTGGGTCTGCGCGTCCAGCGCCGGCACGGTATCGAGCGGCGCGGGCTTGTTGATCATCACCGACGGAATCTGGTCGGGCGGCCGGCCCCACAGGCCCTTGAACAGAAAGACGGTCAGGACCGCGAAACCCACGATCGGCAGAAGGAATACCAGACGGCTTCTCACTTTTTCGTCACTTCCTCTGTTCCAGCGCGGCCAGTTTGGCCTTGGCCCGGCGCCAGCGGATCCAGCTCCACAAGGTGAAACCGCCCAAGGCCAGGGCTGAAATGCCATAGGCTGGCCAAATATAGGCGCCATAAGGGCTCATGTCGAAATTCATTGCGCGCCCCGCTGCATCAAAACGGTCGCACGCCGTTCCAGGATCGCGGTCCGGATGCGCGCCATCCAGAGGGTGAGAAACAACAGCACATAGCCCGCCATCATCAGCAGCATCGGCACCAGGAATACCGGCGCCATCTCGCCGGTGACGATGCTCTCGCCCTGATGCAGGGTGCTCCACCAGTTCACCGAGAATTTTATGATGGGAATGTTCACCGCGCCGACCAACGCCAGGACGGCGGCGGCACGTGCGGCCTTGGTTTCATCCTCGATCGCATTCCACAGCGCCATGTAACCGAAATAGAGAAACAGCAGCAGCAGGAAACTGGTGAGGCGCGCGTCCCACACCCAATAGGTGCCCCACATCGGCTTGCCCCAGAGCGAGCCGGTGATCAGGCCAAGCGCCGTGAAGATCGCGCCCAGGGGCGCGGCGGCGCGGGCGGCGGTATCGGACAAAGGATGACGCCAGACCAGCGACAGAAGCGAACAGACGGCGATGGCGCCATAGACCATCATGGCGCCGGTGGCTGCGGGCACGTGGATAAACAGGATCAGGACAGTACGGCCCTGCTGGTAATCGGGCGGCGCGGTGAATCCCAGATAGAGAGCCAGGGCCAGGCACAGCGCCGTGGCAATCGCGGTGAAAGGCAGCACCGCGCCGGACAGGCGCATGAATTCATGGGGGTTGGCGTAGCGGAACAGCCAATTCATCTAACCACCGAGGTTCAGGCGCACGGAAGCCGCCGCCGCGAAGGGACTTAGCAGCACGGCGGCCAGGGAAAAAGCGGCCAGAAGTTCCAGGCCGCCCTGGCCGCCCAGACCATCCATGGTTGCAGCGACCGCGCCTGCACCGAAAATCACAGCCGGCGCCAGCAGCGGCAGGATCAGCAGCGGCAGGATCAGGCCACCACGTTTCAGGGACAGGGTCAGGCTGGCACCGATGGCGCCGACGGCGCTGACGGCGGGCGTGCCGATCAGGAGCGACAAGAACAGTACCTGGGTCGGAGTCGGCGCCAGGTTGAACATCAGGGCCAGCAGCGGCGACAGCAAGGTCAGGGGCAGGCCGGTGGAGAGCCAGTGGGCCGTTATCTTGGCCAGCGCCGTCAGCTCCAGCGGGATAGGGGCCAATGCGATCAGATCCAGGCTGCCATCCTCGAAATCACTCTGGAACAGCCGGTCCAGCGACAGGAGCGCGGCCAGCACCGCACCGACCCAGAGAACCCCACCTGCCACCCGCGCCAACAGACGCAGGTCCGCGCCAATCCCCAAAGGCATGAGCGTCGCGACCAGGGCAAAGAAGCTGAGCGCCAGCGCGGCGCTGCCGCCGCTGCGCGCCGCCAGCCTCACATCGCGCAGAAGGAGTGTTGCGAAGGGGCTCACAGCTTCAGGCTCTCATTGCCGAGGCCCAACGGATCATGGGTGGCGGCGATGATGATGCCGCCCTCGCCGCAATGGCGCAGCATGAGCTGCGCCACCAATCCTTGTCCCGCCGCATCCAGGGCCGCAAAGGGCTCATCCAGCAGCCAGAGCGGACGCTGGGAGCTCAAAAGCCGCGCCAGCGCCAGACGCCGTTTCTGGCCGGCGGAAAGATAGCGGCAGGGAAGGTCGGCCTGACGCGACAGCCCCACGGTCTCCAGCACGGCGGGATCGGCCCGGCGGCCATAAAGATGCGCGAAGAAGGAAAGCTGTTCCAGCACGGTGAGCTGCGGCTTCAGGCCATCCAGATGTCCCAGCCAGCCCACCAGCCGGCCACGTTCCTCGCTGTCGTCGCTTTCGCGACTCTCGGTCTTGACCACAATGCGGCCCGCGGCGGGCGACAGGAAGCCTGCCAACAGGCGCAGCAGCGAGGTCTTGCCCGCGCCATTGGCGCCTTCCACCGCCAGCGCCTGACCGGCGCGCACGCGGAAGCTGAGGCTCTCGAACAGCCTTTTGTCGCCGCGCACGCAGGCAAGATTTTCCGCGGTGAGAGATGAAATCATGACGCTGTTTATAGCCCAAGCGCGATTGACGCGAGGGATTTTGCGGACTGAGCAGGAGCGAGGAGCGATGTGGGCGAAAAGCCCATGAGCGATCTCGCGACGAACTCAGGACGCAAAAGACCCGCGTCAATACATGTGCTGGCCGCCGTTGATCGATAGCGTCGAGCCGGTGATGAAACCGCCATCATCGGCTACCAGAAACAGCACGCCACGGGCGATTTCCTCGGCCTTGCCGAGACGTCCCACCGGAATGCGAGCCACGATCTTGGCCAGCACTTCGGCCGGCACCGCCGCCACCATGTCGGTGTCGATGTAACCCGGCGCGATGGCGTTGACGGTGATGCCCTTGGCGGCGCCTTCCTGGCCCAGCGCCTTGGTGAAGCCATGGATTCCGGATTTGGCGGCGGCGTAATTGACCTGGCCATACTGGCCGGCCTGGCCGTTGATCGAGCCGATATTGACGATGCGGCCGAAGCCACGGGCCAGCATGCCGTCCCAGGCCGCCTTGCACATGTTGTAGCAGCCGCCCAGGTTGGTATCGAGAACCTCGTCCCAGGCCTTACGGTTCATTTTCTTCATGGTGGCGTCGCGGGTGATGCCGGCATTGTTGACGATCACGTCCACCGGTCCCAGTTCGCTTTCGACCTGTTTCACCCCGGCCACGCAGGCATCGAAATCCGCTACGTCCCATTTATAGGCCTTGATGCCGGTGCGATCCGTAAAGGCCTTGGCGCGCTCGTCATTGCCCGCGTAGTTGGCCGCCACCGTGTACCCGGCTGCCTTCAGCGCCACCGAAATGGCTTCTCCAATGCCGCGCGTTCCGCCCGTCACCACCGCTACTCGTGCCATATGCTTGTCCCTTGCTGACCCCGTGAAGAGCCAGTTCAACCGCAATCGCGGGACGTTTCAACCGCAGAACGATGCTGCGATGCGGTGCTACAGTGGATTTAACGCTCGACCGTGAGCGCGATGCCCATGCCGCCGCCAATACAGAGCGTGGCAAGGCCTTTCTTGGCGTCGCGACGGCCCATTTCGTAGAGCAAGGTGGTGAGAATGCGCGCGCCCGAGGCGCCGATGGGATGACCGATGGCGATGGCGCCGCCATTGACATTCACCTTTGCCGGATCCCAGCCCATATCCTTGTTGACGGCGCAGGCCTGGGCGGCGAAGGCCTCGTTGGCTTCCACCAGATCGAGATCGGCAGCTTTCCAGCCGGCTTTCTCCAGCGCCTTGCGCGAGGCCGGGATGGGACCAGTGCCCATCACCTTGGGGTCGACGCCGGCCTGGGCCCAGCTGGCGATGCGGGCGAGCGGCTTGAGCCCGCGGGCGGCGGCGTCCTTGGCGCTCATCACCACCAAAGCGGCGGCGCCGTCATTGATGCCGCTGGCATTGCCGGCGGTGACGGTGCCGGCTTTATCAAAAGCCGGCCGAAGGCCGGCAAGGGCCTCGATCGTCGCGCCATCGCGGATATATTCGTCGCCATCAACGACCACATCGCCCTTCCGGCCCTTGACGGTAACGGGCACGATCTCATCCTTGAACCTGCCAGCCTTCTTGGCGGCTTCAGCCTTGTTCTGCGAGGCGACGGCAAAGCGGTCCTGTTCCTCGCGCGTGATCTGCCATTCCTTGGCGACATTCTCGGCAGTGATGCCCATGTGATAGCCGTTGAAGGCATCCCACAATCCGTCGCGGATCATGGTGTCGATGAACTGCATGTCGCCCATCTTCTGGCCGGCGCGCAGATAGGCGGCATGAGTGGAAAGGCTCATGGATTCCTGGCCGCCCGCCACGACGATCCGGCTGTCGCCCTGCGCGATCGCCTGGGCGCCCAGCGCCACGGTGCGAAGTCCGGAACCGCAAACCATGTTGATGCCCCAGGCCGGCGTGGCGATGGGGATGCCGGCCGCGATCGAGGCCTGGCGGGCCGGGTTCTGGCCCTGGGCGGCGGTCAGTACCTGCCCGAGAATGACTTCGGAGACCTCTTCGCCCGTCACCTGGGCCCGCTGCAGCGCGGCCTTGATGGCGACCTCGCCCAGCTTGTGGGCAGGCAGGGTGGCAAAAGCGCCACTGAAAGACCCCACCGGGGTACGGGCCGCAGACACGATAACGACGTCTTCCATGGGGGACCTTCCGTTGACGGAGAAATGATTATGGCGCGAAGCGCAAAATGCCGCGAACGCGGGCACAGGTAAACCGGGGTGAAATCATTGAACTGTCACAATGGTTTATCAGGAAATTGACGATGTCTTCGGTGTTTGCGGATGCTAAATGGCGCTGGACTTGCGCGCTGCGGGGTGGTGTCCTTAGGTCATGAACACGCCCCGGTGGGGAGAGGCGTGTATACAGTATCGGGGTACATAAGTGTCCGAAGATAAAATCAAAGGCGAAGGCCCGGTCATCATCAAGAAATATGCGAACCGGAGGCTCTACAATACCCAGACCTCTTCCTATGTGACGCTCGATCACCTGGCGGCCATGGTGAAGGAAGGCACGGAGTTTGAGGTCCAGGACGCGCGTACCGGCGAGGACATCACCCGCTCGGTCCTGACCCAGATCATTTTCGAGGAAGAGGCCAAGGGCCAGTCGCTCCTGCCCATCAAGTTCCTGCGCCAGCTGATCCGCTTTTATGGCGACAGCCTCCAGACCTTCGTGCCCGGCTATCTGGACATGAGCATGGAGAGCTTCACCAAGAACCAGGGCGCCATGCGCGACCGCATCGCCGAGGCGCTGGGCGGCGGCAACCAGATGATCGAAAACATGACGCGGCAGAACCTGCAGCTCTTCGAGAATGCCATGGCCATGTTCACGCCCTTCGGCAATGTCGGCGCCAAGGGCGAGACATCCAAGAAGGCGCCCGCCGCCCCTTCCGATGAGGTCGCCGACCTCAAGGAAGAAATGGAGCAGATGCGCAGGCAGCTGGCCGAGTTGAGCCAGCGCAAGTGATCCAGCCCGCAAAGGGGGCTGTCACACTTCTGTCGATTGCCGCCCTTCTCGGCGGCTGTGTTGCGCCCATGACCACACGGGAGGCGCAGCAGATCGCCTCCAGCCGCCTCACCAAATATTGCCATGGCCACTGCGGCACGGTGACGATGGCGCGCACCCAGAAGATCAAGGATCGCTGGCTGGTGGATTTCGAAGCGCCACGGGAGAAGTTCACCGTCATCGTGGAAAATGACGGCAATTCCAAAGTCACGGTCTGGTCGAAATAACCAACGCCGAAGCGCGGCAGCTCAACCCCACCTGGGATCCATGATGGGCTCGCCGAAATGGAAGCCCTGGAAATAATCCACGCCGAAACTTTCCAGCAGGGCGGCATCGTCCTCCGAGCCCACCCATTCGGCCACGGTCTTGATGTCGAAGTTGCGGGCCAGCCCCACCAGGGTGCGGACAAAGACCTGGTTTTCCGGCGATTGGGCGAGATCCTTCACATAAGAGCCGTCGATCTTCACCGTATCGACATGCAGCATCTGCAGGTTGCGGAACGAAGTGTAGCCGGCGCCAAAATCGTCGATCGCCACGCGCACGCCCATATCATGCAGTTGGGAGACGAAATGGGCATTCTCCTCGAAATGATGCAAGGCAGCGGTTTCCGTCAGCTCCACGATCAGCCGCGGCGCCACATCTTTTTCGCTGCGCACATATTCGATGAAGCTTTGCAGCCAGGCCGGATCTGACGCGGCCGTGCCCGAAACATTGACCGCCAGGTTCAGCTCCGGGTTGGCCTTGAGCTGGGTGACGGTCGATTCCAGCGCGAAACGGTCCACCAGATGGACAATGCCCATCTGCTCGGCGGCAGGCACGAAATGGCCGGCCGACAGCACGCTGCCATCCGGTTTGACCATGCGCAGCAGGCATTCATAGTGCGAGATCCTGCGGCTGCGGGCACCGATGATGGGCTGATAGGCGAGCTTGAGGCGCCTTTCCTTGAGCGCTTCCATCACCTCGTCGGAAATCTGCATCATGCGCAGGCGCGCGGTCTCGCGGCTGGCCGAAGCCTGATAGGCGGCAAAACCGTCGCGGCCATTGGCTCTGGCCTTGTCCAGTGCCTGCTCGGCCCTCAGCATGGCTTCCTGGCTGGTGGAAGCGGCCTGGGGCAGATAGACGGCGCCCACCGAGCAGGTGGCCGAAACCAGGCCCGAGCGGGTCTCGATGCCGTTGGCGCGCACCGCGGCCCGCAATCTCGCGGCCACCACGTCGATCTCATGCTCGCGGCAGGCCTTCAGGATGACGCCGAACTTGTTGCCGGCGGTGCGGCCGATGATGTCGGTGCCGCGCAGGGTGCGGGCCAGCCGCTCGCCGACACCCATGATGACTTCATCGCCGGCATCGAAGCCGAAACTGTCGTTGATCATGGCCAGCCGGTCGATCGAGGCGACCAGGAAGGCGCAGTTGCGGCTTTCTTCCTTGGCGCGCTCGATGGCCTGGGCCAGGCCTTCGCGCAGGGCGTTGCGGTTGAGATGTCCGGTCAGCTCGTCACGGGTGGCGAGATAGGAAAGCCGGCGCACCTCGTTGCTGCGCTCGGTGGTGTCGCGCAAGAGGCCGACCAGCCGCTGGGTCGCGCCGCTCGGTCCGGGCATGCGCGTGCCGGCCATGGTGAAGATGACCGCGCCCATGGCGCTGGCGATCTCCAAATCGATGACAAAAAACTTCGGGGCGTTGTCGCGGGATTCCAGTACCGCCTGCAACGCACCGCGCTGCTCGGGCGCGATCGCATCCAGGAAGGCGCGGGCGTTGGCGGTACCCAGATGCAGCGGCAGGATGTCGGTGGCGCCGTCCCACACGATGACGCTGCCGGGCACATCCCAATCGAAGGCCGCAGTGCCGGCGCCCTTGGTTGCCAGGCGCAGGCGCAATTCTTCTTCCAGCCGGGCGAGCTGGGCGGTTTGACTATGGTCCTGGACTGCCGCGTTCAGCACGAAACCACCACATTTGCCGTTGATTTTCTTATCCGGCTTTTGCCGACCGAGTATGGACAGGTCGTCTTAAAAAAGCGGAAATCGCTATGCTTTTCCGTAAGGTTAGCGGAACATGGCGCGGGCTTTGCGTTACCCGAATCATGCGCGTCACACCGAGCATCGAAACGAACGGCCGCTTCAGCGCCTCAGGCGCGGGCGCCTCCGCTCGCGCGATTGAAAAAGCCAGCGCTTCCAGCGCCTTGGATCATTATCCGCCGCACACATCGCAAGCAGATGACAGTTCACACCCGCGCCTTCAGGTCGGACTGGTGTGCCATCCCGGCACAGAGCCCTATGATCCGATTTGGCACGGGCCCCGGTTGCTGCCCACCTTTGTGGCGCAGGTGTTGGGTCAGGTCATTCCAGAACGGCGGGTCAACGTGTCGGTGGAGACGGCCTATGGCGTCGCGCGGCTGAGCCGCACGGCGCTGCTGCTCGACCGCAGAAGCTGAGGCCGCATCCAATAATTCGCTAATGCCCTTCGATTCCGAAATTCGCCCGCGCGCGATATCGCATCGCCTGTGAATTTCGGAATTGGGGCACCAGCCCGATCAGGGCCGCGGCCGCGAACAGGAGCAAGCCAGCGCGTGCGCCCTGCTCGGCAAAGACAAGACCCGCCGCCAGAAGACTTGTACCGGCCAGGACCGGCAGCAACACCAGGCTATTGATGGCTGCGGCGATCACGGCAAGACCCGCGATCATGACCGGCAGCAGCGCCAGTGGCCATAGGCCGGAGACAAGCGCGGTCAGACCGCCGGCGAGCGCCAGGGCCAGGGCCAGCGCCGCCAAGCCCACCGGCAAGGCCCGGTCGAAGCGCGCCAGGGTGGAGACCATCAGGGCGGCCGCCGCCAGCGGCAGCAGGAAAAGCACCGTCACATCCGCCAGCCCAACCGGCGCAGAGACGGCAAGGGCCGCCAGCAGCACGGCGGCAAAGCGCAGGTAAAGCCGCTCGCGCGCGCGCAGCGGCGCGGAAAGCCACCAAGCGCCGACAGCGGCGGCGAACAGCGCCGCCGCTGCAACAAGTGCGAGAGAATCAGATGCCGCCACGCGGCATCATACACTTACGCGACGAGCAGATTGCGCAACACGTAAGGCAGGATGCCACCGTTGGTGAAGTAGGCCACCTCGTCTGCCGTCATGATCATCAGATAGAGCGGCAAAGCGAACTGGCTGCCGTCCGGACGATGCACAATGGCTTCCATCTTCTGGCGCGGCTTGAGCGCGCCAGACAGGCCCGGAATATCCACCACCTCGCGGCCGGTGAAGCCGTAATCCTTGCGGGTCTTGCCGGCCTCGAAACAGAAGGGCGCCACCCCCATGCCGATCAGGTTGGAGCGGTGGATGCGCTCGAAGCTTTCGGTGACCACCGCGCGCACGCCCTGCAGGGCCGGGCCCTTGGCGGCCCAGTCGCGCGAGGAGCCGGTGCCATACTCCTTGCCGCCGATCACCACCACCGGATGGCCGTCGGTCTTGTAACGCTGGGCGGCGTCGAAGATGGACATGGTCTCGCCGGACGCGTTGGGATCGGAATAGTAGAGGGTGTTGCCGCCTTCGGCGCCGCCCATCATCTCGTTGCGGATGCGGATATTGGCGAAAGTGCCCCGCTCCATCAGCTCGAAGTTGCCGCGGCGCGAGCCATAGGAATTGAAATCCTTCTGCGACACTTGCCGCTCGGACAGATAGATGCCGCCCGGCGACGTGGCCTTGATATTGCCGGCGGGCGAAATGTGATCGGTGGTGATGGAATCGCCGAACACGGCCAGGACGCGTGCGCCCGTCACCGCTTGCACCGGCGCGGGCTTGACCTGCATGCCTTCGAAGAAAGGCGGATTCTTCACATAGGTCGAGGTCGGGTCCCACTGATAGGTCTGGCCCTTGACCAGCTTGACCTTCTTCCAGTTGGCGTCGCCGTCGAAGACATTGCCATAGCGCTTCTTGAAGGAAGCCGGCTTCACCGCCTTGGCGATGGCGGACGAGATTTCCTTCGGCGACGGCCAGATGTCCTTCATATAGACGGGCTGGTCCTTCTTGTCATAGCCGACCGGCTCGCGCGTCAGGTCCATATTGACCGAACCGGCCAGCGCATAGGCCACCACCAGCATGGGCGAGGCCAGATAGTTGGCCCGCACCTGCGGATGCACGCGGCCTTCGAAATTGCGATTGCCGGAGATCACCGCGGCAGCCACCAGATCGCTGTCGGTGATGGCATGGGCCACCGGATCGGGCAG
>Ga0310811_10015201_pt1 | contig 10061 bp, 7 predicted proteins | sample YCmetagenome_FD_207642 | JGI IMG/M metagenome (GOLD analysis project Ga0310811, IMG submission 207642) | Soil microbial communities from experimental microcosm in Duke University, North Carolina, United States - YC | ecosystem: Engineered > Artificial ecosystem > Soil microcosm > Unclassified ...
GATGTTCCGCGCGCGGTCGACGAGCCGGTTGAAGAAGGCGATCTGGCTGGTGTTGGTCTCGTACGTCGTGCCCGACAGCGCGAGGTTCGTGGTGAGCACGTTGCGCGGATCGAATCCCGGATCCAGGCGCTGCAGATTGACGAGCGTGGTGCTCAGCAGTCCGGCGCCCGCGAGCAGCATGAGCGACAGCGCCACCTCGGCCGTGACGAGCGCGCTGCGCAGACGATTCGCGCTCCCCGGCCCCGTCACTGAGCGGCCGCCTTCCTTGAGCGTGCTGTTGAGATCCGCGCCCGTTACCTGCAGCGCGGGGACCAGGCCGAACAGCACACCGGTCACGACGGACACGAGCACCGTGAAGGCCACCACCTGCCAATCCAGGGTGACGTCATGGGCACGCGGCAGCGCACGGCCGGCGAGTCCCACGAGGAGATCCGTTCCCCACGATGCGAGGACCAGACCGATCACGCCGCCCGCGCACGCGAGCAGCACGCTCTCGGTGAGGAACTGCCGCACCATGGCGGAGCGGCTCGCGCCGAGGGCGGTGCGGACGGCCACTTCCTTGGTGCGCAGCGTGGCGTGGGAGAGCATGAGGTTTGCCACGTTCGCGCACGCGATGAGCAGCAGAAAGCCGACCGCGCCGGCGAGTGCGAGCACCGCAACACGGGAGCCGCGCACCAGGGTTTCCTGAAACGGTTCCACGGTTGCGGTGAAGCTCCGGTTCGACGCGGGGTATTGCTCGCTGAGGCGCTGGGAGATGGCGCGCAGTTCCGCCTGCGCCTCGCGTGGCGTCGTCCCGCCCTTGAGCCGGCCCACGGCGTTCAGGAAATGCGTGCCCCGCGACTCCGCGAAGGTGGAATTGCCAGCGAGCGTGAGCGGTACCCAGAGCTCCACGGGCTGGGTCGTGATGGGGAAGATGAATCCCTGCGGCATCACGCCAATGACCGTATAGTCGGCGGCATCGAGCCGGATGGTCTTGCCCACGATCGCGCGATCGCCGCCCAGCTCGCGCTGCCACAGCTGGTAGCTCAGCACCGCTTCGCGATCGCGATGTGGCAGCTCCTCCTCCGCAATCGGCGCGCGTCCCAGAATGGGCGCCACACCCAGCACGTGAAAGAGATTCGACGAGATGGTGGCCCCGCGGAGCTGCTCCGGCGTGCCGTTTCCGCGGAAGTTGAAGGAGGCATTGCCCCATGCGCCGAGCTCCACCCGCGTGGCGCTCGCGCGATAGTCCACGAAGTCCGGCGCCGACAGGGAGCCGGTGGCGTGCGCGGAGTCGTCGCCCGTGCCTACTGCGACAAGGCGATCGGCGTGCGGGAAGGGGAGCGGCTTGAGCAGCACACCGTTGACCACACTGAAGATCGCTGCGGTAGCGCCGATGCCCAGTGCGAGACAGGCGATCGCGAGCAGAGAGAACACGCGATGCGCCAGGAGAACGCGCACCGCGTAGCGGATGTCGCGGTGGAGCTGCTCCATCTAGGCCACTTCGAAACCGCTCTCGCGGAGCTGCGCTTCGTCCCGCTGCTCGCGCTGGCCCCGCTCCTCCTCCACAATGCGTCCGTCGAACAGGTGAATCGAGCGATCCGCGTGACGCGCATAGCGCGGGTCGTGCGTCACCATGCAGATCGTCGCGCCCTGGCGGTGCAGATCGTGCAGCAGCTCCATCACCGCTTCGCCATTGGTGGAGTCGAGGTTACCGGTCGGCTCGTCCGCCAGGAGAATCAGCGGTTCGCCCGCGACCGCGCGCGCCACGGCCACGCGCTGCTGCTGGCCGCCGGAGAGCTGCGACGGATAGTGCTTCACGCGGTGCGACATCCCCACCTTCTCCAGCGCTTCCATCACGCGCTTCTTGCGCTCGGCGCCGTCCATGCCGCGATAGGTGAGCGGCAGCTCGACGTTCTCGTACACGGTGAGATCGCCGATCAGGTTGAACGCCTGGAAGATGAATCCGATCTGCCGGTTGCGAACGCGCGCGCGCTGCGACGCAGTGAGCTGCGCCACCGGATGCCCGTCCAGCATGTATTCGCCCTCGCTGGGCGTGTCGAGCAGCCCAAGGATGGAGAGCAGGGTGGTCTTGCCGCACCCCGACGGGCCGGCGATGGCGAGATATTCGCCGGGCTGCACTTCGAGATGCACGCCCGCGAGCGCGTGCGTCTCCACCTCGTCCGTGTAGAAGATCTTCTTGATGCCGTCCAGGTGAATGAGCGCGTTTCCGTTCGATGCGCCATTGGTCTCGGGCGTAGTGGCTGCCGCGGACGGCGTGATCGGTGCTGTCATGGGGATGATGGGTGGGGTGGTGAGTCGTGCAGTGCGCGGTCAGCGCAGGCGGACGCGGTTCTGCGAATCGTAGGCCGACATGTCGGAGATGATCACGTGATCGTTCACGTTCAGCCCTTGGAGGATCTCGATCGTATTCACGCTGGCGCGACCCAGCTTGACGTTCACGCGGGTGGCCTCCTTCCAATCCGGTGAGACACGGAACATTCCGATCGTGCTCTGCGGCTGCCCGTACGCCGGGCGTCCCACGTACAGCACATCCTTCAGGCGTTCGATTTCGATCGTACCATCCACACTCAGTTCGGGACGCGCGCCCTTGGGGAGCGGCCCCTCGAGCGCCACATCCACAGTGACGGTCCCGTTCTCCGCGCTCGGATCAATGCGCATCACGTGACCCTGGACGATGCCGTTGCGCGTATCAATGGACGCAGGCTGGCCGATCTGGACATCCGTGGCCTGCGTCTCCGGAATGCGGAGTACCGCCTTGAGTTTTCCGGGCTGCGCAACCTTTGCCAATTGCGTTCCCGCCTGCACCCACTGCCCCGGCTCCAGATCCATCTGCTGCAGCACGCCGTTCGCACCCGCCCGCACCTGCATGGATGCCACGCGCCCCCGCTGGAACGTCGCGATGGCGCGCAACCGCGCCACCTGCTGTTCCTGCAACTGGATCTGCGACTGCATGGAGTTGGACATCACTGCGAGCTGTTGGGTTTGCGACTTGAGCCGGGCCGCGCTCTCCGTGGCCTTGTCCATGGCATCACCCACGTCCTTGGTCGAGAGCAGCCCCTGCTTGCCCAGCGACACCGCCACGTCCGCCGCGCGCTTGGCGGTCTGCTCATCCGCCTTTGCCGTGGCAACGGTGCTTTCCTGATTGAGGCGCTGCGTCTCGAGCGTCGTCTTGAGCGTGACGAGCTGCGCTTCCGCCGCGCTCACCGCCTGCTCGGCGGAGAGCATCTCGAGCTGCACGTCCGGGTTGGTCATCTCCAGGATCGTGCTGGTGTCCGTGACTGTTGCCGGCGGACGAATATGAATCTTCTCGACACGCCCGCCCGTGACCGCCGACACCCAGAAGATCTGCTCGGGCACCAGTGTGCCCGGTCCGCGCACCTGCCGCACCATCTCGCCCTTGTGGACGGTGTCGATCCAGAGGGTGCCGCGGTCCACGGACGGAGCGGCGGGCTGCAGCCGGCTCACCGCCGCGGTCAGGATGAGAATCGCGGCGATGACAATCCCGCCGAGGATGTACTTCTTGCGCTTTTTCGGTGGCTCGCGAGGAATATCCAATGGGACCGCTCTCGAGGGTGGACAGGTGATTCGCACTCACTACGAAGGCACATACAGGGAAGTTGCGTGCCGTCCCGCATTTATCGTCAAGTCACACAGCCACAAGCTGTTAGCTAATGTCGACCTGGCGACGGGCACGCCCTGGTGACCGATCGTGGGACTGGGCGTCCCGGAATCGGACAGCCCTGAATTACTTGTGAGGAGAAGGCCGGCGCCGCACGTCAGCGCTTCAGCCGGCGCGACGCCCCGATTCAGTTCGTGGAATCGGCGCGGGCGAGTGCTGAGCTGTCGTTGACGACGAGGCGCCTCACGCCGCGCCAGCGCTTCTTCCCTGCGGCCCACGGGCGCAGCAGGTTGGTCTCGATGATTCGGCCAGCCGCCACGCTGGCGTGAATGAACCGGCCGTTGCCCGCGTAGATGCCAATGTGCGAGATGCCGGCCTTGCCCCTGCCGAACGTGACCAGGTCGCCGGGTCGCATTTCCGAGGTGTCCCTGGGGAGCGGCTCGCCTACGTGCGCCTGCTCATGCGCCGTGCGCGGAAGCGCAATGTGCAGCGCGGCGGCCACGTACTGGACGAGCCCGCTGCAGTCGAATCCGCGCGACGGCGACTTGCCTCCGGTGACGTACCGTCTACCGATCTGCCGGCGCGCCACGGCGACAATGGAGTCGCCCAGCGAGAGCGCCGACTGGCTGAAGGCGGCGAAGGGTTTGGCGCTGTCGGCGGGCAGCGAGTCTGCCGGGGCGAACGGGGCGAACGGGGCGACCTGCGCCCGTGCCCCGGCCGGCAGGAAAATGGCGAATACGCCCACCGCGAATAGTCGCGCGAGGGCTGGTCGCATCACTCGCTGCATGCGTCTGGCGTACGTGGCATCTGCTCGGCTCCCGAAAGCCGGTGCGGCTGGCCTGGCCAACAGGCGGCAATTCGCCCCATCCTAACCGATCCCGGCGCCAAAGGGAATGGCGATCGAAAACGGGACACAGCCATGAAGCGAAGCCAGCCCGCGGTCCACTACCGTCGCCGATCCTCCTTCTTCCGCATTGAACGACGCATGCCGAAGTTGGCACAGGCCACGCCGCCTCCACACTTACCTGGAAATCGTGTCATGCAAGACCAACGCCTGGCGAATCTCCCGTTCCGCGCGCTCGCGCTGTCCGTGCTGCTGTGCGCGTGTCTCTCCACGCCGGCGCTTTCGCAGCGACCCGCGCCCAACCGCAACGCCGCCAAGTCGGCGCCGCTGGGTCCCGCGACGTACGTCAAGGAAGCCGGCACGATGTGGACCTTCGACGCCCCGCCCCTCGACTACTGGAAGAAGACCTACAACTTCACGCCGGATTCCGCGTGGCTCGATCACGTGCGCCTCGCATCCGTACGGCTTCCCGGCTGCTCGTCGTCCTTCGTGTCGGCGGACGGGTTGGTGCTCACCAACCATCACTGTGCGCGCGCATGTGTGGCGTCCGCCTCGCCGCGCGACACGGACTACAGCGTCACCGGCTTCATTGCCGCATCGCTCGCGGACGAACGCAAGTGCGCCACACTCTACGTGGATCAGCTCGAGTCCATTCAGGATGTCACGAGTCGCGTGCGTGGCGCCGTGACGGCCAGGGCGACCGACGCGCAGGTGGCGCAACGCGACGCCGAAATCGCCAGGATCGAGAACGAGTGCAAGCAGGGTACGGGACTCATCTGTCAGGTCGTGACGCTCTACCAGGGCGGGATGTACTCGCTCTACCGCTACCGGCGCTTCAGCGATGTCCGGCTCGTGATGGTGCCCGAGGAGGAAGCGGCGTTCTTTGGCGGCGATCCGGACAACTTCACCTTTCCGCGCTACGACCTCGACATGGCGTTGCTGCGCGTGTACGAGAATGACGCGCCCATGCAGGTGAAGAACTATCTGCACGTCAGCATGACCGGCCCGAAGGACAGTGATCTGGTCCTTGTCGTTGGCAATCCGGGTTCCACCGGGCGCCTGCTCACGCTCGCGCAGATGCAGTATCTGCGCGACGTCCAGTATCCGCTCACGCTTGCCGCATACGCGCGCGGCCGCTCGGTCGCGAAGGAGATCGCTGCAGCGTCACCCGAAGCGCAACGCGCCAACGAGAACCTGATCTTCGGCATCGAGAACTCGATCAAGGCCGTGACGGGCTATCGTGCCGGGCTGCTCGACTCCGTCATCATGGCACGCAAGGCAAGGTTCGAGCATGACCTGCGCGCGCGCGTCAACGCGGACCCGACGCTCCGCTCCCGGTACGGCGGCGCGTGGGATGCCATTGCGTCCGCGGAGCGGGAACGCGCCGCGATCACCGCGACGGCGGCGTATCACGGGTTCAGCCCCGCTCCACCATTCGGATCGCAGCTGCTCAACTGGGCGGGGGAGATCGTGCAGCTTCCCGCGGAGAGCGCGAAGGCCGACAGCGCGCGGCTGCGCCGCTATCGCGGCAAGGGGCTCGCCCAGGTCCGCACGGGCCTGGAAGACGATCACCCCGTGAACCTGGAGGAGGAGAAGCTCGCGCTCGCGGCGTATCTCACGGACGCCAGGCACGCGCTGCCCGCCAATGATCCGGCGATGCGCGCCGCGCTCGCGGGGCGCAGCCCGGAGGTAGCGGCCGAGGCGTTGATCGACGGAACACATCTCGCGTCGGTGGATGCCCGGAAGACGCTGGTGGCGGGCGGCGCCAGAGCGGTTGCGGCGTCGACCGACCCGATGATCGTGCTCGCGCGCCGTCTGGACCCGCTCAGCCGCGCCGCGGACGCGCGCGTGCGCCGGCTCGATGACGTGATTTCCGCCAACGCCGAGAAGGTTGGCCAGGCACTCTTCGCCGTCTACGGCACGAAGCTCCCGCCCGATGCCACGTTCACGCTGCGCATCTCGGATGGCACGGTCAAAGGGTACCCGTACAATGGGACCATCGCGCCGTACAAGACCTCGTTCTACGGCATGTTCGGCCATTCCGCGGACTTCGACGACAAGCCCCCGTTCCACTTGCCGCGGCGCTGGATGCAGGCGCTCGACAGCCTGGATCTCGCGACGCCTCTGGATTTCGTCAGCACGAACGACATCATCGGCGGCAACTCCGGCAGTCCCGTCATCAACCGGAACGGCGAGCTGGTCGGGCTCATCTTCGACGAGAACATCGAGTCGCTCCCCAACCGGTTTATCTTCACTGACGATGCCGCGCGGTCGGTGAGCGTGGATTCGCGCGCGATCATCGAGGCGCTCGGGATGGTGTATCACGCGCCCCGACTGGTGCAGGAACTGGTCGGGCGTCCGGTGCCGCAGAAGATCACACGCTGACGCGCGCAGGCGCGCGCACGAACCCGGGCCAGGGAGGAATGGTGAGCATCCGCAAGCGTGGAATCCGGCGAGCAGCAGTGCGCGTGCTGTGCGCGTTCGCCGCGCTGTCGGCCGTGTCGCGGTCCGCTGTCGCGCAGGAGCAGACGGAGGAGCAGGCGCATCTGGGCGTGGACCGCATCGGATCCTACATCAGCTATACGTGGGTGGACCACGCCCGAAACGGCTGGGATCTGGGCGCCGATCTGGACGTGGGATCAGTGATCACGCCGTCATTGCGCGTGGTGGTGGGCGGCAACTTCCTGCATGCGCAGGTGGACCGCACCGATCTGCTGGGGAATCCGGTACCCGGCTCCTTTCATGACCTGAGCTTCAAGGGCGAGCTGCGCTATCGCGTGGCGCAGTTCGGCCGTGTCTCGCCATTTCTTGGCGGCGCGGTAGGGCCGCACTTCCTGGGCAGCAGCATCCCCGAATCGGAGCCGGCGCACCAACTGTATCAGGGCACGAAAGTGGGCTGGGAGTACTTCGGCGGCACGGATGTCGCAATCCTTCGACAGCAGCGCTTTTTCGGCTACGTCGAAGTGCGGCGCATTCTCGTCGAGAACGTGAATCGCACCACGCTGCGACTGGGAGCATACATCCACATCTGACTGGTCGCGCGACCGGGGGCCATCACGTGCCTGTCCAGAGCGAGCCGCCCACCCGGGATGTGACGATACCCGTGGAGAACGCCACGCTCCACGCGTTCCTGACCGTGCCGGAGCATGCCCGGGGCGTCATTCTGTTCGCGCACGGCAGTGGCAGCAGCCGGTTCAGCACGCGCAATGCGCGCGTGGCGCGAGCGCTCCAGGCGGCCGGCTTCGGTACGCTCCTGCTCGATCTGCTCACTCCGGAGGAGGACGAGCAGGATGAGCGAACCGGACGCCTGCGCTTTGACATCGAGCTGTTGGCGCAGCGCGTGCTGGAGGCCACGAAGTGGCTGGCCAGCGATCAGGGCACGCCTGGACTCCCCATTGGGTACTTCGGCGCCAGTACCGGGGCAGCGGCCGCGCTCCTCGCCTCGCTCGGCGCCGGCGTGTTTGCCATTGTCTCGCGGGGAGGCCGGCCCGATCTGGCGCGCGATGCGCTCGCGCGCGTGCGGGTGCCCACACGACTGATCGTCGGTGGCGCGGACGTCCCCGTCATTCCGCTCAATGCGGAAGCGGGCGAGATGCTCTCCTGCGAGAAGGAGCTCGTCATCATTCCGGGCGCCACACATCTGTTCGAGGAACCGGGGGCACTCGATGAAGTCGCGCGACTGGCCGCGGACTGGTTCACCCGGTACGTGCCGCCAGTGGAGTGAACCGTCGCCCATGTATTTCCAGGACCGCGTGGACGCAGGGCGTCAGTTGGCCCGGGACATTCTCGCTCGCCACCCGGACATCCGGGCGCACGATCCGATCGTGCTCGGCATCCCGCGCGGCGGCGTGATGGTCGGGCGCGAGGTCGCCCGCGCGTTGCACGCACCACTGGACGTGATCGTCGCGCGCAAGCTGGGCGCCCCGCGGCAGGAGGAGCTGGGCATTGGCGCGGTGACGCCGGATGGGACGCGCGTGCTCGATGAGGAGATCATTGCCGCGCTGGGCGTGCCGGACGGGTATATCGATCTCGTGACGGAGCGCGAAGTGGACGAAGCGCGGCGACGGATGAGAGTCTTTCGTGGTACGCGGCCGCCTCCCGTCGTGGCGCATCGGTCAGTGGTGCTGGTCGATGACGGCCTGGCGACGGGCGTCACCGCGCGGGCGGCGCTCGCCACGCTGCGCCATGAGCGGCCCACGCTGCTCATCTTCGCCGCGCCCGTCTGCTCCCGCGAAGGACGCCTGCTCATCGGGAACGACGCCGACGACGTCATCTGCGTCGCCATGCCGCCGGACTTTCGCGGCGTGGGCGAGTGGTACACGGAGTTCGAGCAGACGACGGACGACGAGGTGATCGCGGCGCTGCGCGTGAGTTCCTGAGGCGGCGCCCTAGCGCGCGCCTGATGACGGCTGCTGTTGCGTGAGGCAGTGCAGCGTGCCCAGTCCCCACACCAGATCCACCGCGTGGATGCCGATGACCTCGCGGGATGGGAAGCACGCCGCGAGAGTCTCGAGCGCCACGCGGTCGTTGCGATCGTTGAAGGTGGGCACGAGCACCACGTCGTTGGCAACGTAGAAGTTCGCGTAGCTCGCGGGCAGCCGCTCGCCGTCCATCATCACCGGCCGCGGGAAGGGGAGCTTCACCACGCGCAATCCGCCGGGGAATGTCCGCGCTGCCAGCTCGAGCCGTCGCAGGTTGTCCGCCGACCGGGCATGATTCTCGTCGGCGGTATCGGGCTCAACGGCGAGCGCAACCGTGTGTGCGTCGGTGAAACGCGCCACATCGTCAATGTGCCCGTGCGTATCGTCGCCCACGCAGCCTTCGCCCAGCCAGATGGTGCGCTCAATGCCCAGGTACTCCCGGAACGCCGTTTCGTAGCCGGCGCGATCGAGGCCGGGATTGCGGACCTGCGTATCCGAGAGCAGCCACTCCTCGGTCACGAGCAGGGTGCCTTCTCCATCGGTCTCGATGCCGCCGCCTTCGAGCACGAGCGGCGCGCCGGTGTCGGGACGCACCGCGTGGGCGTGGGGCAGTCCGCTCAATTCGGCCACGACGTGTCCGACCTTGCGATCACGCGTGTGATTCTCGTACTTGGCCCAGCCGTTGAACGCCCATGCGATCCAGGAACACTGTCCATCCAGTGCGAGCACCGCGGTGGGCCCCGAGTCACGGAGCCAGACGCGGTCGGTGGGAACGATGTGCAGGCGCACGCGCGACAGATCCACGTCGTGCGCGGCAAGCACGCGCTCCGCGGTCTCTCGCGCGTGCTCGTCCTGACAGAGCATCTCCACGCGCTCGTGGGTGTGGAGCGCGCGCACGATTTCAGCGTACACCCAGGGAATCGGCGCGAACTTGCCGGGCCAGTCGGGCTCATGGTGCGGCCATGCGATCCAGGTCGCATCATGGTGCACCCATTCGCCCGGCATGCGCAGCGCCGGCGCGGAACGCGGCGTCACGAACCGATGTATCGGTTGAGAATGGGACCGTACGCGTCAATCCGCCTGTCGCGCAGAAACGGCCAGTTGCGGCGCGTGTACTCAATGAGCGCGGGGTCGCATGTCGCCGTGAGCAGGGCCGGCTCGGTCCCTGCTTCGG
>Ga0310811_10015202_pt1 | contig 10061 bp, 11 predicted proteins | sample YCmetagenome_FD_207642 | JGI IMG/M metagenome (GOLD analysis project Ga0310811, IMG submission 207642) | Soil microbial communities from experimental microcosm in Duke University, North Carolina, United States - YC | ecosystem: Engineered > Artificial ecosystem > Soil microcosm > Unclassified ...
TTTAGTCTGGTTAGCTACGACGTGCTACCCGAGCTACTGTAGCACGCAGCAATTACTGTAGCGGAGTTTTGCTACTGCGCTTCTCCTTGCTACGAAGCACTATATAGCTCGAAATATTCCACTGATGAAGGCTCAAGCGCTCAAGCATTTGCAAATACTGCTGTAGTGGGAACCAATCGAGCAGTATGACAGCCGGCTTCGAGCCGTCTGGAAGACTGCTCGATTTTTTCCTCCAGACGGTCGAACTGGGCACCTTTGCCAATACCAGTCAACAGATGAATTTGACTACAGAACCTACTCATAGCAATCAGGATGGTGTTCGTCCAATCTACTTGTGTTTTACAAGTTTGGGTTGCCCCGGATCAAATATACCACCGCTCCCTGCGCTGCCTGTCGATTCAAAAGAGTCGCGGTGAACTGAGCCTGAGGTTATTATAAATCACGTCAGAAAATGACATGGTGAGCAGAAAATTAACACCAGGCTAAGTCGATTGATATCACAGCAACTACGTGTAAAGTGTGTAGGTTCGGGAAGGAGTGAGGGAGTTAGGTTCTACGTAAGGTCGAGGCACGACTCGGGAGCGAACATAGAAGGAGGCCTAGGTCTGCGTGGCACATCTTTCTTGCTTCGTACCGCGACTCGCAAGGCTAATTCTGCTCGAGTTCTCTCGTTTCGTTACACCCGCCCACCGCTCCCTGCAGCAGAATGAATCTCGTTCCAATAGGTGCAAGTTTCCTTAATGAATTCTCAATATTAAATTTCCGCTTGACGCATCTCTCTTAACGGCAGAACAACATTCAATTCGTCCCGTGAGCTGTTGCGGCCCGCCCGCCCTCATGTACATTGGCCCACTCTCAGATTCTTTTTTCTGCTTAATGTTTTCATTTCAGCTAACAGACCCTGCGAGTTTTTTTGCCAAAGTAGTTTCAATCATTCATGTTCAGTACTAGGCATCGCTGATATACAAATCAGATCATTATTGGATCTATAATGAATTTGGTTTTCTTCCTGTTACGAAAAACTAACAGCTACACAGAGGACCTCCTTGATTGGGATTAATTTTTAGATGATCCCCTCGACGTTGACGTGAGTTGCAATCACTCACTACCACAAATAACGAACGGCGAATCACCATGACGCAGTCCGAGTGTGAGAACATGTGAGCAAATGTCGATGAAGACAGACAAGTAGCCCTACATCGCTAATTGGACACCGTGCACGATAGCGAAGAGCCAAGTGGCTTTCCAACGATGCAGACGGTACTACTGACCCAACATCGTCCTAGCTTCTTCGGCGAACCTTCATATGCGCTCTTATATACTAGCTCAGCCAATCTCTATGTAGTATCGCTGCTTGTATGGGTGCTGATGTCCGCTCGACGTCCCTCTCAATACTGCTGTGACCTCGGTTGTGATAGTATGACAATCACAATGACATGCTCTACCGCCCCTCCCAATGGCAACCGTCCTGGGTGAGCAACAATCACGCTCCTCACATGCATACTAAAAGAAGGGGCTGATGCCTTGCCGCATACTTAACAGGAAGTCGATCGTGAGGTTAGTGGTCTCGCACAGCACTAACACTAGTACATTGATCATACCTTAGGAACTGAAGTGGTTTCCGATAAGATACGCCGTATTACAATACTTCAAGAACTGGGGCGCCGCAGGAGTAATGGTTTCGTTTTTGAAAAAATCACTATTGTGGTTGTAGTGACCTTTGATCTGATCCTGTCTTTTTCCAAAGATGCGAACGAGTTGAGTCGTCTTGCACTGGCTTAGCATGCTTACAGACAAGTGACACGACTATCATTTTATGGACTTGTAGCTTGAAAGCTGTTCAAGAGCCGAATGGTTAGCAAACTGAGGCCAGAAACGTAGGTAAATACAAGTACTGTACACGAGGCCTTGAGAGCGCAGAGGAGCACGACGTTAATTCTTTCAACAGCTGAAACTTGCTTGCACGTACGCTCAAGAATACTGCAAGGACTGAGTACGGAATTCCTAGTAGTGCGTGTACCAGAAGTCGACATGACGCATGAGTGCAGCCATAGAGGGCTATAAAATAAGACCTATGTCAAAACGAAACAGCATAGCGGGATAAGCAAAAAATACAGTACAACAACGGATTGAGAAGCAAGTGGTGTCTTACAGAGTCTATCTCAACGGGTATAAAAAACGACGGAGTGGAAGTCTATGGGAAAGATATGAGGCGATAAATAATATTGATAAGAAACAAGAAACGTGTCCAACGTCCGGCCTGTATTACAAAAATTGTGTTGCAACGTCGTTCTAGTAGCAAATTCTGTAGTTTAGACTGCGTCACTAATGTTGATCGTCTGTGTTCCGAACAGGCATACAACACAACCAGCCCACAAGACGAGCGCGCCATCCAGCAACGGTGATACGAGGATGTGAGAGTGTTCTTGTTGTTCCCGCGGCACCTGTGACTGCAGGAGATACCGAAGCAGCGGCAATGGGAGGTGGTTGCTGTGATGACGATGGTGTGCTCTGTGCTGCTCCGCTGGGTTGTTGCGTGGTATGAGTATTGGGAGTTCGAGATGAGCTGGCAGCTTGCTTCTTCTTTCTTGCATGATAATTTCTCTGTGCAAAGAGGAGTCAGTGATAAAGAAGAACCGTGAAACAGAAAAAAATGCACAGGCTGGCCCGCTGTGTGAGGAACCTCGACCTCCCGCAGCTGGATATCCGATCCATCTCGTCTCCGTAGTATGCCGGATACTAGGTTGCGAGTCCAGCTGAAAGGTTGGGATCTGGATTGGGTATTGCGCTCAGTTGCACCATGTGGCTTGAAGCGGCGCCAGAAGGAGGAAAAGCGACTGAGGGCGGGTGCTGGTGTGGGACAGTTAGTAGTATGTGGTCCATGAGATTGGGAGAGACGAGTGCGCAACTGACAACATATCTGTCAGAGTATTGGATAATAGATAGAAATCACATACATTAGCTTCTCGCAGTGCATCATCAAAAAATCCTCGTGGTATTTTTGGAGTACCTTTCACCTTTGCTGCTGGTCGTGATGTGAAATCAACCTGGAGGAGCAGATCCGTTTTCAGTGCAATTGAGAATAAAATGTATCGAAGCTTACAATATCTGACGGAAGACCAGCTTCCTTGATGATAGCGGAAACATCCCATGTGCATATGTGGTGATAGTCGCAGCTAGTGAGGAACTTTCCATCTGCAGAAAAGGTCACACATTTCACATAATCTTCATGGTGAAGTGGTGTTCCGATGGGTTGATTGGTTTCAAGGTTCCATAGTTGCGCTGTCTTGTCAGAGTAGTGTGTGGTTGCGAGGACGCGCCCATTGGGAGATAGTGAAATGGAATTGGCGTAGTATTTGCGCACGTCAAGAACAGTCCATGTGGCTGTGTCGATCTTGGATTCACCAGCAATGAGCGTTTTTCCATCCGAGGTCCATGCCAGGCACCTAATAAAACGCTCGAATGTTTTGAGCAATTCGCCTGAGTTAGCATCCCAGATTTCGAGGCTGTACCCGCCAGTGGCAATCATCTTGTCATCTGGCGAGTAACAAACAGCCCGCAGGTCTTTCCTTGCCTTGATTGGCCCTAGGATAGTTTCTCCGCTTTCAATATTCCACACTCTGAATGTCTCATCTCTGGATCCGCTCACCACTCGGCTTCCATCTGAACTCCAGCACACAGACTGCGCCGAATTTGTATGCCCCGTCATTGTTTTGATGACCTTGCCCGTGTTGGCATTCCACAATTTCACAGCGCCATCCCAACTCCCGCTTGCTATGGTCTTACCACCCGGCGACAATGCTAAGGCCTGCACTCCCATATCTTTCTCCTCCCATTCCTCCCCAACTTGCGTGTCTTTCTCCAAGTCCCACACTCGAAATGACCCATCCCATGAACAGATGATAATCTGCTGTCCACCGGGCAGGTGTAGGAATTCACTGATACCGCTTTCTACTTTGATCTTTCGGTGAGGCATTGTCGCTAAATTCTCCTGCTTCGCAGGGGCTAGATGCCGCACGTTTTTGGTTTCTGGATTCACTTAATGGGGAGGTGATAATTTCAGCTCTTGTCACGAAATCTCATACGAGTCAATCACATACTCAGCATTCGGATTTACTCCACTTATATGCCAAAAAGACGGTTAATGCGGAACGAAAGCTGCGGCGGAGTGAGTGATTCGTTCGGTAGAGATTCAGGTCAGGAGGGAGGTCGTCGTTAAAGTCTTCTGCAGGTGTGTCTTCTTTGCCCCGTGTTCACTCCACAGCTTTAGCACTGGCTGTGCAGATCAAGCGCCCATCGCTCTTTTTCCACACTATGCCGACTTTCTTCATCTGCATTGACTCATCGCCATCACGGTCTACAATCTTAAAAGCTTGCCTGGGCCAATATGATCATGCAGTCTTCGTTTCTATTTCCTGGCTCCGAAATCCTTTCGAGAGTCCAACTCAATGCATCATTTTCTTCTCTTTGAACCTTTTCCTCAATGTCCAATTGTTTTTTGCATTCTTTGTCGCCATACTATCTAGTTCACAATTCGTCCATTCTTGTCACACCTTTTTTTGTCATTTTGAATCCATTTCATAAAGCTTTCATCCTTGTTCGAGCACAGGATCAGACTCAGGCCATCATTGAGCAAAGCAAGTCATCGCTAATGTTAGTTATTATTAACCATTTCAGGTCTTCACTTCATTGAACAGTTCATCAAGTACTATTTCTATTCGCTGATGCGTTCTTGTGGTGCCAATAAGGGAATCCTTCCCCAGTCTTGCTTCCGAGTCTACGTCAAGCTATGGAGTACTGGTTTGGTGCACATAGATAGTATCAGGGAGACTGATGTACCGCATGACTGGCGCTTTTTGAGAGAGATCTTGCGACAGTCAACAGTCGTCAGTCATCTGTCCTATAATGATGCTCATGCTCGGGTGTACGACGGCAGTCATGCTGGGTTGTCCATGTCCTTGAGTGCATGTTTATGTTGGCCGTATCGTGTACAAGGAGGAATTTACAGTGATCGTTAACTTGATTTTTTTCTGCATAGCATCGCAGAAATACTTGATCTTAACGTTATCCGAATTTTGCATACAATGTACAGAGTTTCAAGTTCACGACCAACTTTGTTCCCTACTGTGGACGCGCATATATAGTGTTATTGGATGCCTGGGGCCTGATGCCGAACATGATACATGTTGAAACGATACTCTATGGTGACGACAGGAAAGTCATGAAAAATTAGATGCAACAAAAATGAATGAACACACAAGCCAAGGTGACATTCATCGATGTCCATCTACACCTTGAATGGGCATACAACAAACCCAGAGTATGGAACGAGCACGCCATCTAGAATCTATGATGATGTGAGGACACAAGGTTGTTCCCGTTGCCTTAGGAGTCAGCGGTACCAGGGACGGTGTAAGATGTCGAGGTAGTAGTAGTTGGAGGTGGTTGCTGTGACGATAATGGTGTGCTCTGTGTTGCTGCGCTGTATTGTGGATACTGGAAGGTTGAGACGAGCTGGCAGCTAGTTCCTCTGCGCAAAGAGGAGTCAGTGATAAAGAAGGACCGTGAAGGAGAAAAAAATGCACAGGCTTTCCCTCGCTGTGCATGGGACTTCGATCTCTCGCAACTAGATATCCGATCCACCTTGTCTGCATAGTAGACCAGAGTCTAAGTTGCGAGTCTAGCCAAAAGGTCGAGATCGAGATTGGGTGTCTCGCTCAGTTGTCCCATGTGGCTTGGATCGGTGCCGGAAGGAGGAAAAGCGACCAAGGGTGCGTTGACGTGGTGCTGGAGTGGGATGTTATGCAGCCCTTGGGTTTGAGATAGACGAGTGCGCAACCGACAATATATTTGTCAAATTAAATCACATACATTAGCATCATCAAAAAACCCTGAAAGTATTCGAAGAGCACCTTTCATTTTTGGGGCTGGTCGCGGTGTAGTATTAACCTGGAGGAGCAGATCCGTTGTCTGCGCAATTGAGAATAAAATGTATCAAATCTTACAATATCTGACGGAAGGCCAGCTTCTTGTGACTCACCTTAGCTTCATGGTAAAGTGGTGTTCCGATGGGTTGATTGGTTTCGAGGTTCTATAGTTCCACTATCTTGTTTAGGAATGGTGTGCTCACGAGGATGAGCTCATTGGGAGATATTGAAATGGTTTCGGCGCACATCAAGAACCGTCCATGTGGCTGTCACAGTGTCAATCTTAGACCTACCAGCAATCAGCGGTCCATGTCAAGCACGCTCGATTGTTTTGAGCAATTCGCCTAACTTGGCATCCCATATCTCGACGCCGTCGTACATGCCATCATCTTGCGAGTAACAAACCACTAGACCACTCTGAGCAGGAGTGAAAACACGCTCAACGCAGCATTCGCTCAAGAGTATCGCAAGCATCGACATATAAAAAACGACGGAGTGGGAGGTCTCTGGGAAAGATGAGACGATAGAAAATGTCAATGAGAAACAAAAAACGTGTCCAACGTCCGGCCTGTATTGCAATAATTGTGTTGCAACGTCGTTCTAGTAGCAAATTCTGTAGTTGTGACTGCGTCACTAATGGTGACCGTTTGTGTTCTGAACAGGCATACAACACAACCAGCCCACAAGACGAGCGCGCCATCCAGCAACGGTGATATGGGGATGTGAGAGTGTTCCTGTACTTTGTGCTGCTCCGCTGGGTTGATGCGTGGAATGAGTAATGGGAGTTCGAGATGAGCTGGCAGCTTGCTTCTTCTTTCCTGCGTGATAATTTCTCTGTGCAAAGAGAAGTCAGCGACAAAGAAAAACCGTGAAAGAGAAAAAAACGCACAGGCTGACCCGCTGTGTGAGGAACCTCGACCTCCTGCAACTGGATCTCCGATCCATCTCGTCTGCTTAGTATACCAGATACTAGGTTTCGAGTCCAGCTGAAAGGTCGGGATCTGGATTGGGTGTTGCGCTCAGTTGCATCATGTGGCTTGGAGGGGCGCCAGAAGGAGGAAAAGCGACTGAGGGCGGGTGTTGGAGTGGGACAGTTATGTGGTCCATGGGATTGGGAGAGACGAGTGTGCAACTGACAATATACGTGTCAGAGTGTTGAATACTAAATGGAGATCACATACATTAGCTTCTCGCAGTGCATCGTCAAAAAATCCTCGTGGTATTTTTGGAGTACCTTTCACCTTTGCTGCTGGTCGTGATGTGACATCAACCTGGAGGAGCAGATCTGTTGTCAGTGTGGTTGAGAATAAAGTGTATCGAAGCTTACAATATCTGACGGAAGACCAGCTTCTTTGATGATAGCGGAAACATCCCATGTGTATATGTGGTCATCGTTGCAGCCAGTGAAGAGGAACTTTCCATCTGCAGAAAAGGTCACACAGTTCACCTCGTTTTCATGGTGAAGTAGTGTTCCGATGAGTTGATCGGTTTCAAGGTTCCATAGTTGCACTGTTTTGGCGAAGAAGTCTCTGGTTGCGAGGATGCGCTCATTGGGAGATAGTGAAATGGAATCAACAGTGTCTTCGTGCATGTCAAGAACAGTCCATGTTGCTGTGTCGATCTTGGATCTATCAGTAATCAGAATTTTTCCATCCGAGGTCCATGCCAGGCGCGTGAATAAACGCTTGATTGTTCTGAGCAATGCGCCTGAGTTGGCATCCCAGATCTTGAAGTCGTTACCGCCAGTGGCAATCATCTTGCCATCGGGCGAGTAACAAACCGCGTACAACCATCCCCCTGTATTGATTGGCCCGATGATAGTTTTTCCGCTTTCAATATCCCACACTCTGAATGTCTCATCTCTGGATCCGCTCACCAGTCGGCCTCCATCTGAATTCCAGCACACAGACCTCACGTCCATTGTATGCCCCTTCAATGTTTTGATGACCTTGCCCGTGTCGATGTCCCACAATTTCACATCCCACCTCCCGCCTGCTACGACCTTGCCACCCGGCGCCAATGCTATGGCATGCACTCCAATAATTTTCTCCTCCCATTCCTCCCCAACTTGTATATCCCTATCCAAGTCCCACACTCGAAATGACCCATCCCATGAATAGATGATAACCTGCTGTCCACCGGGCAGGTGCAGGAATTCGCTGATGCCGCTTTCTACTCTGATCTTTCGGTAAGGCATTGTCGCCGAGTGCTTGTGCTTCACAGGGGATGGATGCTGCATAATCTCGGTTTCGGGATTCACTTCATGTGTGGGTGATGTTTCAGCCCTTGCGACTCAATCCCATAGAGTACATCACTTACTCAGAATTAGATGTACTCTACAAGAAAAGAATGAACGCTGTGACAGAGCGGGCGTTTTATTCGATAGAGATTCAGGTCAGGAGGGAGGTTGTAATTAAAGGTGCCTCCTTTATGCCTCATGTTCGCTTCACAGCTTCAGCACCGGCTGTACAGATTAAGCGCCCAATCCCTTTTTTGGGGCATCATGAAAATGCTGCGCCACTGACTGCCGTGACTGCTGCGGTGCTTGCTCCCAAATGGTGAATGCGTGTCAACTACACGACTAGTCACTAGAACCTCCCAGTGCTCACTCTTCAAACGGGCCATGAAGTTAAACGTGCGATTCTTTACATGTATATCCACGCTTCAAAAGTCATGGTCAGATGGTATCATCACTCAAATACTCCCGGTCTGCAAGTCAGGTCTCCCATGGATCGTTTCAACGACTATTTTCCTTGTCACTAAACAATTCTTCATGTTGCGTTGTATTCTTGTTCCTTCGCATACAATGCTATTTTCCTTTCTTCTAAACGAGTGACTGCGTATTAGCGGGCATCATCTCAAGATACGGTCAGTGCCACCTTCCTTCGCTTTTTTGGCCATGAGATTTTGTAACCTATCACTTCTGAGGTCCTGACGTATATTACTCGACATTGTCGCTATCACTGCAGTCTGGCCCGCGCTAAGCTGAACGTTAACTAGGACCGTTTCAAATGTCAGAAAGTATGGTGCGTCAAGCTCATTTTCATAATTGAAATCTCCCTCATTACGATCCTCGTGGTTCTAGTGGGATTGGAGCCTAGCATATGGGTCCCAACCATCTTTATGGTTCCCAGTATCCAGGTCTCACTGATAGTTTCCTGCAGAGCCTGGGTGTGCCGAATTCTCGAATAAGCGCTTTTACTAGAAGACTGACAGTCATTTCAAATCAACATCTGTGTGGATCACGCCTGTGTTTCTACCAATCTGCTTTAAAAGGGACATTCATGCAGCTTCGAGAATGAATCATTCCGGTTCGTCTGCGGTGCCTTCTTTAGGGTAGTTGGGATCTGGCTCCAATATGCTGCATTTGTTGTATGCGGGCATAATACTGCTCAACACTACTGACCTCGGCTGTGGCAGTACTATGACAATGTCATGTTCCACCGCCCCTCCCAATGGCGGCCATCCTGAGTGAGCAACATTCACGCCCCTCAGATGCGTACTAAATGAAAGGGCTGATACCTTGCTGCATACTTCGCAGGAAGTCAATCGTAAAGTTACCCGACTCGTACAGCACTAGCACTGGTGCGTGGATTACGCAACCTAAGAAGTGGTCTCAATAAAATACACCATATCACAGTATGTCAAGAACTGGAGTGTCACGGGAGTAATGTTTTCGGTAATGTTTTCGAAGAAATAAGTGACCTTTGAACGCTTCCTCTAGCCTCGGAGGTACAAACGAGTTGAATTGTTTTGCACTGGCTAGAAAAGAGAATCGATGCTTATGAACAAATGACACGGCTATTATCCAATGGGCTTATTGCACGCAAGGTTTGCAAGAGCTGAATAGTCGGCAAACTGAGGTTTGAGGCGTCGCGTCTACACATCTCCGAGGACTATACATGAGGCCTTGAGGGTGCAAAGGAGATACAGTAAGCATGATGTTAATTCATTCAACTGCGGTAATTTCTACTCACGAAGGGAGCTGATCTAGACCATTTTGAGGTCGTTGTAGAGATCCAGCGGGATGGATAATACGCACACCGATGACACCAGCTTCAAGAGCAGTTGAGCAGGAGTGAAAACACGCTCAGTGCAGCGTTTGCTCAAGAACATCGCAAGCGTCGACAAGAA
>Ga0310811_10015205_pt1 | contig 10060 bp, 7 predicted proteins | sample YCmetagenome_FD_207642 | JGI IMG/M metagenome (GOLD analysis project Ga0310811, IMG submission 207642) | Soil microbial communities from experimental microcosm in Duke University, North Carolina, United States - YC | ecosystem: Engineered > Artificial ecosystem > Soil microcosm > Unclassified ...
CGGGCGCCCGTGTGCACGAACCTGCTGTGCTGATGGCTGAGGAGTGACATGAAAAAGTACGTGATCATCGCCACCAAAGGGCGCGCGGTCGAAACCGCCACGCTGTTCGATTTCCTCTACGAACAGGACGCCCGACCGGACGCGGTGTATGTGGTCGGCGCGGAACGCGCGGATCTGCCCGACGTCGCGGGCCACCGGCTGCATGCGCATGCGCGCGTGAAGCTGATGCTGTCGCAGGCACCGGGCCTGACCGTGCAGCGCAACGTGGGCGTCGCCCAGCTGCTGCGCGACCTCGACGACGAAAACATGCGCGAACCCTGGTTCGCCGCCTTCTTCGATGACGACTTCCGCCCGGAACGGGCGTGGCTCGCGCGCTGCGCAGCGCTCTTCAGCGAAGCGCCCGGCGTGATCGGTATGACGGGCCAGGTGCTGGCCGACGGCGTGCGCGGCCGCGGCATTTCGGAAGCGGACGCGCTCAAGTATCTGCGCGGCGAATACCCGCGGCAGCCGCATTGGGCCTCGGGTGAAGAACGGCGTCTGCTGAACTCCGCCTACGGCTGCAACATGGCCTTCGTCGAGCGCGTAATCCGTAGCTGCCGCTTCGACGAGGCACTGCCGCTGTACGGCTGGCAGGAGGATCAGGACTATACGTCGCAGGCGTTGAAGCTCGGCCTCGGCGAGTTCCTGTACGAACCGGCCTGCCGCGGCGTGCACCTGGGTGTGAAGGGCGGCCGCATTTCCGGCGTGCGCTTCGGCTACTCGCAGATCGCCAACCCGATCTTCCTGATGAAGAAAGACACGATGGAGCGCAAGAAGGCCTACAAGTTCATCACGCGCCATCTGCTTTCGAACGTGTATCACAGCCTGCGGCGCGACCCGATTTTCGACTATCGCGGGCGACTGAAGGGCAACGTGCTCGCGTTCGTCGATTTCGTGCGCGGCGCCAGCCACCCGCAGCGCATTCTCGATATCGGCATCGCCTCGCGCAGCCGGCGCTGACCGGTTGCGCCGGCAACTAATGCGACGGCCTATACGCATCACCTACTACTACACGAATTGCGGCCGGGGGACCCAGCGTCATGGAAATACAGGTATTCGGCGTCATCGTGTTCGCGTTGGGCGTGCTGTCGCTCAATCTGCGCTACCACTGGGCGATCTATTTCATCGCGCTGTGCTGCCTGTTTTCGGCGGCCGCCACCGTGTCGTTCCCGGCACTCGGCGGCCTCGCGCTGCTGCCCGTTACGCTGTTTCTCGCGTTTTTCACGCTGCGTGCATTCAATATCGGCGGCGGCCCGATGCTGCTGCGCGCGATCGCATTCGACCGGCCCGGCTTCTGGCTGGTGTGCGTGGCCCTCGTCGCCGCGTTCGGCGGCATCTTCCTGCCGCGCGCGCTGGCCGGCTCGACCTTCGTATTCGCGATCGACCGCACCGGCTCCGACCCGAACGCCGCGGCGCTGACGCCGCTCGGGCCGGTGTCGGGCAACCTGAGCCAGTCGATCTATGTGGTCACCGAACTGGTGCTGTACTGCTGTATGTCGGTGTTTCTGTCGCGGCGTGAGGGCTATCAGCACTTCGCGAAGGCGATGCTGCTGCTGGCGGCGCTGAACATCTGCGCGGCGATCCTCGACCTGGCCGGCGGCTCCGAAGTGCTGGCCGCGGCGAAGACAGCCGGCTACACGCTGCACGACAACGAAGAGCTCGCGGGCTTAAAGCGTATCACCGGCACGTTTCCGGAGTCGGCGGCGTTCTCGTACTTCACGCTGCCGCTATTCGCTTTCACGGCGAACTTGTGGCTACTCGGCTATCGGCCGAAGCTCACCGCAGCGCTCAGCATGGCTTCGGGCGCGATGCTGATCATGTCGACCTCGGCGACCGCCTACGTCGGTTTTGCCGCTTATCTGCTGGTGCTGTTTTTCAGCAGCTCGGAACGCGTCGCGCCGCATAGCCGCATGCGAAAGACGCGCTTGTGCATCGTGTTGGGCTGCGTCGGCGTGCTCGGCACGATCTTCGCGATTGTGCTGAAGCCGAGCCTGATCACCGTGGTCAGCGACTTCTTCACGCAGACGCTGCTGGCCAAAGCCGACAGCGATTCGGGCGTCGAGCGTACTGCATGGAACATGCAGGCGATCAAGAACTTCATCGATACCTACGGACTCGGTGTCGGCGTCGGCAGCTCGCGCGCGTCGAGTTTCGTGCTGGTGCTGATGTCCAACCTCGGCGTGCTCGGCGTCGTGTGCTTCGGCATGTTCGTGTGGCGCGCGGTGCTGTCGCCGATTTCAACCAGCCAGCCGCCGGCCGATCGCGCGGTGTGCTATGCGGCGCGTCAGGGCATGCTCGGCGTGCTGATCGTCGCGTCGGTATCGGGCACGGTGTTCGAACTCGGTGCCTGTTTCTATCTGTTTGCCGCGGCCGCGGCGGGGCTTGCGCTGTCGCCGGGGCAGCGGTCGCGCGCTACGCAGGCACGGCGGGTCGCGCCAAAGGCCGGCGCATACGCGGCGCGTGCCGTGTATGCGCCGGCGCGCGGGTGGCCCGGCAGTGCGCACGCGGCGGCTGCAAAGGCAGCCAGTGCGGCTGCAAGCTCATCTGTTAGCGCGTGTGCATCGGCATCCGAAGCAGCCTGCAGCACATCGCGCGCACTGGTGCCGGTATCGGCCGCGCGCCGCGAGAGCCGGGTGCCGGCGTGGCCGCACAAGTCGTAAGGGTGGCTGAATAGACCGTGATTTCGGCGGATTCGGCCCAGCTCGCTTACGTACAGTAAGTCTGGAGCGTAGGGGCAGGACAGTCATTGCAATGCCTCCGCAGCGGCCGTTCTGCCGGGGGCGTAGTAGCGGGCGGCGCTGCATGACGCGGGTGTCGTTTTCAACGAGGAAGGCCGATTGCGTCGCTAGCCGGGCGTGGACCGCAAGTCCGCGTCACCTTCAACCGGCGGCACGCCGTAACTGTGCGAGCATCCAAATGGACAATCAGAAAGCCAGCTTTGTGCCGGTAACCCAACCGTATCTGCCGCCTCTGGCGGAATTCACGCCGTATCTGGAGCAGATCTGGAACAACAAGTGGGTGACCAACGACGGCCCGTTCCATCACCAGCTCGAACAGGCGCTGTGCGAGCATCTGGGTGTCGAACACATCAGCCTGTTTTCGAACGGCACGATCGCGCTGATCACCGCGCTGCAGGCGCTCGACATCAAGGGCGAAGTGATCACGACGCCGTTCTCGTTCGTCGCCACCACGCATGCGCTGCACTGGAACGGCATCAAGCCGGTGTTCGTCGATATCGACCCGGTCAGCATGAACCTCGACCCGGCGAAGATCGAAGCGGCGATTACGCCGAAAACCACCGCGATCCTGCCGGTGCACGTGTACGGCAATCCGTGCGAGATCGAGGCCATTCAGGCGATTGCCGACAAGCATGGTCTGCGTGTCGTGTACGACGCCGCGCACGCGTTCGGGGTACAGCGCAACGGGCAATCGGTGCTGCGCGCCGGCGACATGTCGATCCTGAGCTTCCACGGCACCAAGATCTATCACACGTTCGAAGGCGGCGCGATTGTCTGCCGCGATCTGGAAACGAAGCGGCGCATCGACCGGCTGAAGAACTTCGGCATCGTCGACGAAGTGACGGTCGGCGCGCCCGGCCTGAACGGCAAGATGAACGAGGTGCAGGCGGCGTTCGGCATGCTGCAGCTGAAGCACGTCGAGCAGGCCTTCGCGGCGCGTGCGCGCATCGATGCGCGTTACCGCGAAGCGCTCGCCGGTGTGCGCGGCCTGAAGCTGCACGACATCGACAGCTGCAACACGCGGAACCACGCGTATTTTCCGCTGCGCGTGACGCCGGAATTCCCGATCAGCCGCGATGCGCTGTTCGACCAGTTCCGCTCGCGCCATATCGCCGTGCGCCGCTACTTTTATCCGCTGATCAGCGAGTTCGCGACGTATCGCGACCTGGCGTCGGCGTCGCGCGAGAACCTGCCGGTGGCAAGCATGACGTCGGAACAGGTGTTGTGTCTGCCGATGTACGCGATGCTCGAGGCGGCGGAGCAGGAACGCATCATCGATATCGTGCTGGCGTGCGCGAACGGCACGGTCGCGTGACAGCGCAACGGGGCAACCGCAACCCATCGGTGACGGCACCGGGGATACCGATGGCAGCGGTGCAACCGGCAGCCGATCCCGCCCTGCACGCGCTCACGGGTAAGCGCGGCGCAGGGCGAAACAAATAGAGCGCATGCGGGGCCGTGAGGCGCGCATGCGGGTTGGGGGCTCGACAGCGGAGGCGGCGATGCTAGAGATCGCACCGGATGACACGACAGGCACAGGCGCACAGCGCCGTGCAGCGCGTGCGAACAGGACCGACGCGCCCGATGGCGCGGCAGCGGGTATGGCATCGTGTAGCGCTGCCGGTGCCGGCCCGCGCGCAAAGCAGCGGGTGCGCATCCTGCAGTCGCCATTCACGAATACGACCAACCCGTACATCGAGATGGTCAAGCGCATCTTTGTGGCGAGCGGCTACGATCTCGAGCCGATGTCCGCGCGCAACCTGCTGCACGGCGGCTTCGCGCATCTGTTCAGTTCGCGTACCGTGCTGGTGTTTCACTGGCTGGAGTTGCGGCCGTTTCGCCGCAAAGGCGCGCGCACGGTGATCTCGCCGCTCGGCTGCCTGATTTTTCTTTTCTACTGCATGGTGATCTGCATCGGCCGCGCGAAGGTCGTGTACGTCGTGCACGATCATGTGGTGCACGACGCCGTGGGTTTCATGCGCAAGCTGTCGAAGGTGCTGATGGCGCTGGAGCGGCGCCTCGCGGATATGCGTATCGTGCATGCCCCCACTTATGAACCGACTTATCGCGCGCATTATCTGCCGCATCCGTTGTACTGGGACATGCCCGGTTATCAGGCCACGCCGCGCGCCGCGCCGCAGCCCGACGCGCTGCCGCAGTTCGCGATGCTCGGCACGATCCGTCCGTATAAGGACCTTGCGGCGGTGCTCGAAGTCTGGCCGCAGCAGTGCAGGCTCGAGCTCGCCGGCAACGGCAGCGCCGACTATGTGCAGACGCTCAATGAAGTGATCGCGCGGCGCGCGCTGCACGAGACGGTGCATATCGATGCGCGCTTTCTTTCCGATGCGGAATTCGAGCAGCGCATCAGTCGGACCGACGTGCTGATCCTGCCGCACGTGACCGACTCGATGCTGGTGAGCGGCGCATTCTTCGAAGCGATCGGCCGCGTGCCGATGCTGATCGCGCGCGCCACGCCGTTTATGGTGTGGGCCGCGCAGAAATTCGACAACGTGTTGCTGTTCGAGCGGATCGAGCAGCTGCCCGAACTGGTGCAGCGTGCCGCGCAAACCTGGCAGCGCGCCGCGCAGCAGGACAAGCGCGAGCTCGCGATCGCCGAATTCGGCTGGCATACGTGCTGCCGCGAATATCAACGCCTGTTCGATGCGCTGGTGGACGGCGCGCCGCTGCAGCACGGCGGCGACGGCCTGCATTGAGCGGGCGCCCGCCGCTGCCGGTATGAACGGTGACATACGCTGCGTCGCGTGGCGCGAAAAGCCACGCATCGCGTGGATTCTTTGAGGAGAGGTTCCCTTGTCGGTCAAAAGAGACGCTGCCGCGCTGTACCTGATACAGGCATGCGGCTACATCGTTCCGCTGATAGCGCTGCCGTTCCTGTCGCGCACGCTCGGCCCGGATCGCTTCGGCCAGGTCAGCTTCGCGGTTGCCTTCATGCAGTTTTTCATTACGGTCACCGATTTCGGTTTCGATCTGACCGCGGCGCGCAAGATTTCGATTCATCGCGGCGACCGCGACATGCTGACGCGCTGCTACTGGATCGTGACGATCGCGAAAGGCAGTCTTGCGCTGCTGTGCGCGCTCGTGGTGCTGGCGCTGGTGCAGTTCGTGCCGGCGCTGCGCGACGACCGCGACGTGATCCTGATCGGTTTCCTGTCGCTCGCGGGCACCGTGATCAATCCGGTGTGGCTCTATCAGGGCCTCGAGAAAATGCCGTTGATGGCGGTGATCAGCCTGGGTACGCGGGTGGTCAGCCTGACCGTGCTGTTCATTCTGGTCAAGACCTCGGAAGATTATCTGTTCACCGCGGTGTGTTTCTTCGCACCGCTGTTCGCGTGTGGCGTGATCCTGACCACGCTCGCGCATTGCACCGGCATGCTCGGCAAATGGCAGAAGATCTCGCGCGAAGAGCTGTGGCAGCAATCGGTCGAAGCATTCCACGTGTTCTCAGGCTCGGCCTTCGCATTCATGTACACGTACCTGAATGCCGTGATCCTGAAGTTTCTGGTCGGTAATGAAGCGGTCGGTTTCTACGTGATGGCCGACAAGGTGGTGAGCCCGATCAAGTCGTTCTTCTCGCCGCTGATCCAGACGATGTTCCCGCGCATCTGCAAGCTGTATGCGGAGCACCATACGAAAGAAGCCGAGGACATGATCCGCAAGCTCGTGATGATCGTGCTGCTGCTGAATGCGTGCGCGATTCTGGCGGTGTTCATCGGCGGCGAAAAGCTGGTGGTGCTCGCGTTCGGCGCGCAATTCCTGCCGGCGGTGCCGGTGCTGAAGGCACTGATCTTCTTCCCGGCGGTGGTCGGCATTGCGATGGTGCTGATGCAGCTGCGGCTCGTCGCGCAGGGCGAATTGCGCTCGTTGAAGCGTATCTACGGCATTGCGGCAGCGTTCCATTTCGTGCAGTCGCTGATTCTCGTCAAGGAGTTCGGCGCGACCGGCACCGCGGTGTCGGTGGTGCTCACCGAGCTGCTGGTGGTCGTGCTGATCTGCGTCGAGTGCCGCGGCTTCAAGAACCGCCGGCTGGCGGCCGGGGCTCAGTAAATGGTGTCCGCGCGGTCGGCGCGCAGGAACGGCGACGCGGCGCGCCGGGCGGGCTCAATGGCCGGGCAGCTGAACGCCGTCGCCATCCGTGCTGTCGATGCCGAAGTGCTTGCGCAGCGCGCCGCTCAGTGCGAACACGCCGAGCAGCAAGTCCTTCAGTGCGCTGCGGCTGCCTTTGGCCCACACGTTGTCGCGATAGCCGCCGCTTGCGCAGATGCGCACGAAGATCGCGCAGCGCTCGCGCAACGAACGGGTGTTGTAGAGCGCGACGCGCGCGCGATACAGCTGCGCATACGCGGCGAAGCGCGCGGCGCCGGCGAGCGCCGCGGCCGCGTATTGCGGCGCAAAAGCGGCGGCGATGTCGTCCAGGATTTCCGCGCGGCGTTCGCAGCCTGCCGCGTAGTTGCGCCAGTGGTGCTGGTTCTCGAACAGGAACGGCGCGCTGCGCACGAGCCACGACGCGCCCGCCCAGCGGGTATGCGTGGCCGCGGTCGCATGGCGGCGGTAGCACGCGAGCGGCGCATCGACATACGCAATCGAACCGAACACGTTGGCGACGAAAAAGATCCACTGATCGTGGCCTTCGTGACTGGTGCCGTCGTGAAAGTCGAGCGAGCGGCTCCAGTACGGCGCGAACAGCAGCAGCTGGCGCCGGAACATCATCGTGAAGCCGAGACCGTAGGCGAGCGGCCCGACGCTCAGCGGCGGGTTGTACGCCGCCGGCAGCGCGTCGCGCGCGAGCGTATCGATCGGCTGCAGCTCGCTGTCCGTGACGACCGCGTTGTGCGCGAGCAGCAGCGCATCGCTGTTCACGAAGCGATCGACGCTGATGGCCAGCTTGTTCGCGTCCCACACGTCGTCCTGGTCGCAGAACGCGATCAGTTCGGATCGGCACAATTGCGCCGCCTGCATGAAATTGGCGCGGTAGCCTAGCCGCTTTGGATTGACGACGAGCCGCACCGGAAACGGTGCTTCTGTCGCGAACGCCTCGACGAGGCGCACGGTGTCGTCGCTCGAGCAGTCGTCGCAGACCACCAGCTCGGCGGGCAGCCATGTCTGGGCGGCGACGCTGGCCAGCTGCGCCGCGAGGTAGCGCGCGCCTTCGCAGGTCGCGAGCGCCACCGATACGGTAATCGTCATGATCGCTTTGTCCTTGCTACTTGCGTGCACTGAGGTGCCGCTTTTGTAATTTGCTGTACTGCGGGACCTGCTTTTTACGGTATCAGTTCGTGCGCGTGCGGGCGTGATGCGCCGGGTGCGGCAAGGTCGTGCCGCGCCGCGGGTGCGGCTTCGCGCGGTGCGGCCGGCAGTTCGTTCAGGATGCTCATCAGGTAGTTGCCGTAGCCGCTCTTCTGCAACGGCAGCGCCAGCTTCTGCAGCTGTTGCGCGTCGATCCAGCCCTGCCGGTACGCCACTTCCTCCGGGCTCGACACGATCAGCCCCTGGCGCTTCTGCAGCGTCGCGATGTACATTGCCGCATCGAGCAGTGACTCGTGCGTGCCGGTATCGAGCCATGCATTGCCGCGGCCCATGATCTCGACGTCGAGCCGGCCTTCCTGCAGGTAGCGCGCATTGACGTCGGTGATCTCGAGTTCGCCGCGTGCCGATGGTTTGATGTCGGCGGCGATGTCGCACACGGTGTTGTCGTAGAAGTAAAGGCCAGTCACCGCGTAGTTCGAGCGCGGCATCAGTGGCTTTTCTTCGATCGACAGCGCGCGCTGCTGGCTGTCGAATTCGACCACGCCGTAGCGCTCCGGATCGCTGACGTGATAGGCGAACACGGTCGCGCCATGCTTGCTGGCCGACACGCGCGCGAGGCGCTCGGGCAGATCGTTGCCGTAGAAAATGTTGTCGCCGAGGATCAGCGTGGACGGCGAGCGGCCGACGAACTGACGGCCGATGATGAAGGCCTGCGCCAGCCCATCTGGCGAAGGCTGCATCGCATACTGGATGTTCATGCCCCAGCGGTGTCCGTCGCGCAGCAGCGCGGCGAAGCGCGGCGTGTCTTGCGGCGTCGAGATGATCAGCACGTCGCGGATTCCAGCCAGCATCAGCGTCGACAGCGGATAGTAAATCATCGGCTTGTCGTAGACCGGAAGCAGCTGTTTCGAAACGGCATGAGTGACCGGGTACAGACGTGTGCCCGAACCTCCCGCCAGAATGATGCCTTTGCGAGCCATCGAAGTCTCCGTGACGTCGGCGGCGCCATTGCGCCGTGGTTGCGCCGGTCGCGGCCGGCGCGGCGGACAGGGCCGCGGCATGTCGCGCGCAACTGTTCCCTGTACCGATTCTAGGTAGCGTCAAACCGCTGCTTCGGCCCAAATCCCGGCGCTATCGGCCATTCGCAGGCGCGCCCCGCATAAGGATCGGAAGGCCACATTGCGCGGCCGAAAGTTGCGCGCGCGAACATTTTGCAAGAGGCATTCGATGCTAGTATTTTTGGGCATGCGAAGCGATCCGCAGCCGATTGCAAGGCCGTTTGCACACAAGGCAAACTCCGCACACCGCGCTCGCACGCACCACGCCATTGGCTGTCTGCCGGGGATTTTGCACATGACCACCAACGATCAATACACGCCTATACGTCTCGCACACGAGGCGAACGGGGTATTTCGCACCAGCGGGGAATGCGGCGGCACCGACAACGGCGCCCTGCCGGCGTATGGTGCGCCGGCGCAGCCCGAGGCGGGCGGCGTCAGCGCATGGACGGCGCTGCTGTATAGCGTGGCCGAATTTTCGAAAGCGCACATCCGGCGCATCGCCAAGGCGCATCAAGTGTCCGCCGTACGCATCGCGCCTGGGCTTGCGAGCGCCTCACACGTACTGATCGTGACGGTGCACAACGAGGCGCACCGGATGGCGTATTTTCTGCGTTATTACAAGGCGCTCGGCTTCGAGCAGTTCATCGTGCTCGACAATGAATCGACCGACGGCTTGCGTGAACTGCTGAAGGACGAAACCGGCGTGTCGATTTTCGCGGCGCGCGGCTCGTACAAGAGTTCTCGCTTCGGCAACGACTGGATCAACACGGTGCTGTGCCGATACTGCAGCGGCAAGTGGGTGCTGTATGTGGATGCCGATGAATTCTTCGTCTATCCGCACAGCGACACGAAGCGCATTGCCGATCTGACCGCGCATCTGGCACGCAACGGCCAGCGCTCGGTGAACAGCCTGATGGTGGACATGTACAGCGAAGGCAAGGCCAGCGACAACACCTG
>Ga0310811_10015206_pt1 | contig 10060 bp, 9 predicted proteins | sample YCmetagenome_FD_207642 | JGI IMG/M metagenome (GOLD analysis project Ga0310811, IMG submission 207642) | Soil microbial communities from experimental microcosm in Duke University, North Carolina, United States - YC | ecosystem: Engineered > Artificial ecosystem > Soil microcosm > Unclassified ...
TCGATCGTGGCGTACTCCTCGGCGACGCGGACCGGCTCGCGGGCCTTACCCAGCGAACGACCCATCGGGAAGATCGCCACGTCCAGACCCTCGGTCTCGGTCTGGTAGGCCAGCGCACTGGCCATCAGATCGGGGTTGGGCACCATGTCGTAGCTGGACTGCCCGTGCTCGGTGAGCGCGACGCCGTCGAACCCGCATCGAGCCCCGGTCATCAGCTCGTCCATGAAGTCCCGGATCGACGTGTATACGCCGTCTCGGGTGGCGTACGAGTACGGGGTGCTGCACACCGACAGGTTGTGCCGCTCGAAGTCGTCGGGCAGGTACCGGTAGGGCGCCTGCTCGAACAGGGTGATCTTCATGGGCGCTCCATCGGAGTCGTCACTGTTCGAGTAGCTGGTGGAACCGCTGTGGGGGCGCCGGCATCCGTACCCCTTTTGTGATTGGGTCACGATGGCAGACGCCTGTGAGCCTGTGAAAGACTGATTAGGGATCGGTTGAGTCACGCGAGGTCTGGATTGGGCGCGGTATGGAACTCCGGCACCTCCGGTATTTCGTGAGCGTCGCCGAGGAGCGCAACTTCACCCGTGCCGCGGAACAGCTCAACATCGCGCAGTCGCCGCTGTCGCGACAGATCCAGCAGTTGGAGAAGGAGATCGGCGTCCAGCTGCTGACTCGCACGACCCGATCGGTAGCACTCACCTACGCGGGCGAGGTCTTCTGGGAACGAGCTCGAGCAGTGCTCGAGTCCGCTTCGGCCGCCGCCGAGGATGCGCGTAAGGCCTCCCGGGGCGAGTTGGGAGCGCTGACCGTGGGTTTCACCGCATCCGCTACCTACGAGCTATTACCAGCGATCCTGCGTGCCTACTGCGACCGCTACCCTGACGTGAACCTGGACGTCCGCAGTGACCTGGTAACGCCGCAGCAGACCGAACAGTTGCTCGATGGCCGACTACAGGTTGGCCTGCTGCGAACGCCGGCCACTGCACCGGGCCTGGCCGTCGAAACCGTCCGCCGCGAACACGTGATGATCGTCCTCGCCAGCCGGCACCCGGCGACGGTGAACCGCGAGATCGATCTCGCCGACTTGCGTGACGAGTGGTTCGTCGCCCCTCCCAACAACCCGCCGTCGTCGATGTACACCCTCATGAGAGACGCCTGCGAAGCCGCTGGATTCACGCCGCGTGTCCGCCAGGTCGTAGCCGGCAGTTCCGCGCTGGTGGCTATGGTGGCCGCCGACATGGGTGTCGCGCTGGTGCCCGCCTCACTACGCCATCTGCGCATCGACGGCGCGACGTTTCGCCCGATGCGAGCGCCGCAGATCACGACCGGCCTCGCTCTCGCGTACCGGGACGTGGACGTCAGCCCCCTGGTTCAGGGCTTTCTCGAGGTGACCCGCATGGTGGTGCGCAGCCGGAAGTCCGCCGGGCCGGACCCCGATTAAGCCCCACGAGGCCTTAATCCCTCCAGATTCGGTCTTGGACAGGCGAGGACCGGATGTCTAGCGTCGCCCAGTAACCGCCGGTGTGGGGCATCGAAGCATGGGGCCACCTGTGCACCACGGACCTCGGCGACCGGAGGGGAAGGACAGTGATGCCTGCAGCGAAGCGGCTGACAGTGCAGGACATCCACGGCGCGTGGGCTGTCATTCCGACGCCCGCCACCCCGGACGCGGCGGATCTCACGGCCCGCGAAACGGTTGATCTCGACGAGAGCGCGCGAGTGGTCGAGGCGCTGATCGAGGCCGGCGTGGACGGCATCCTGAGCCTGGGCACGCTCGGTGAGTGCGCCGCGCTGAGCTGGTCGGAGAAGCGGTCGTTCATCGCGGCCATGGTGGACGCCGCGCGCGGGCGGGTGCCGATCTTCGCCGGTACCACGACACTGAGCACCCGCGAGACGATCGAGCAGACCAGGGCGGCCCTCGACCTCGGCGCCAGCGGCACGATGGTCGGCCCACCGATGTGGAACACCCCGGACGTGGCGACGGCGGTCGGTTTCTACCGCGACCTGGCGCAGGCCGTGCCGGACACGGCCATCTGCGTATACGCCAACCCGGGCGTGTTCAAGTTCGACTTCCCGCCGCCGTTCTGGGCACAGGTGTCGCAGATCCCGCAGGTGATCATGGCCAAGACCATCTTCGCGGGCACATATCTGCGCGACGTCAAAGCATCCGGTGGCCGGGTCCGGCTGCTCCCGCTGGACTCCGAGTACTACGCGGCCGCGCGGATGGATCCCGACAGCGCGGTGGCGTTCTGGTCCAGCGGCGCGGTCTGCGGTCCGGCCCCGGTGATCGCGCTGCGCGACCTGGTCGAGGTGGCGAAGCGGACCGGCGACTGGACAGCGGCGAAGGATCTCTCAGACAAGATCAACGAAGCGCTGCTTCCCATCGTCGCCTACGGCGACATGTCGCAGTTCCACATCCACAACGTCACGTTGGAGAAGGTCCGGATGGACGCCGCCGGCTGGATGACGGCGGGCCCGAACCGACCGCCCCACCAGCACGCGCCGGAGCACATCCGGGAGTTCGCGCGCGCCGGCGGCGAGGCCTGGGCGCAGCTGCACCGCGAATACGAGCGTGCGGTCGCGGTGAGCGACTGAGGCCGAGATGCCGCACGGCGACCGGCGACTCAGGGGGAAGGACGGGAGCACGATGATCACGACCACCGGTCTGTCGGCGCCTGACCGGGGCGCGGACGAACGTTCCGGCAGCGGCCTGTCGTTCGAATGGCCGGCCGAGGACAACAGGATCCCGCGCGAGGCCTACCTCGACCAGTCGCTCTACGAGCTGGAGATGCGGCGACTGTTCGGCGGGCCGTACTGGATCCTGGTCGGGCATGCCGCCGAGATACCGAACCCGGGCGACTACAAGACCGCCCACGTCGGAGACGTGCCGCTGATCGTCCTCCGGGACATGGCGGGCGAGCTGCGCGCTCTGGTGAACTCCTGCGCGCACCGCGGCACCGCACTGGTCGGAGACAGCTACGGCAACCTGGCCGCGCGCAAGTGCCTGACCTGCATCTACCACAACTGGCGCTACGACCTGAGCGGCAAGCTGATCTCCGCGGCGCTCAAGGAGGACTTTCCGGCCGACTTCTCCCGCGAACAGTACGGGCTCCCCGCGGCCCGGCTGGAGTCCTACCGGGGCGCGCTGTTCGCGTCACTGTCCGACGAAGCGCCGCCGCTACCGGAGTATCTCGGCGCGACCGCCGCCGGAGTCGACCTGGCGCTGGGGGACGGTGACCTGATCTACCTCGGGTCGCAGAAGGTCATGTTCGAGTGCAACTGGAAGATCGCGGCCGAGAACATCTACGACGGCTACCACACGGTGTCGCTGCACAAGGCATTCCAGATGCTCAAGATCGGCGCCGCCTGGGGTGAGCAGCGGATGGCCGATGCCGCGTCGTACGGCCACGCGTGGCAGGAGTACCGCGCCGGTGCTCCCGAACAGACCGGCCTGCTGCGCGACACCTCGATCCTCGCGGTGCGCACCAAGGACGAGCCGGGGAACCGGATCCTCAACATCTTTCCGACCGGGATCATCTCCGACCAGATGGACACCCTGTCGCTGCGGTTCGCCATCCCGCGCGGGGTGTCGGCGACCGAGATGCAGTTCGCGGTGTTCGCCCGGCGCGGCGAGAGCGACGAGCTGGTTCGCCACCGCGTGCGGCAGGGCTCGAACCTGTTCGGGCCGGAGGGTTTCATCTCGCTGGAGGACCAGACGGCGCTCGCCCGGGTCCACGACGGGGCGCCCGGTCGGGGTGACAACGTGGTGCTCAAGGGCAGCCTCAAACGGTTTCCGCCGTACCGCGTCCTCGACGAGGCGGGCATCCGTCACTTCTACGGCGCATACCGGCGCGCACTGGGCATCGGCACAGCCGAACCAGGTCGGTGTCCGTCCGGCGCGGGCGAGTAGGAGGGCCGGATGACGATGACGATGGACCGCCCGCACGGTCCGGTGGAGCGGCACGACGTGGAACGGCAGGTGCGCGCATTGCAGCGCCGCTACGCGTCGGCGGTCGACGGCAAGCGGCTGGACGAGTGGCTGTCGCTGTTCGCGGCCGAGTGCTCGTACGTGGTGATCACCAGGGAGAACGTCGAGCGCGGGTTGCCGTTGGCGCTGGTGTTCGACGACTCCAGCGACCGGATCCATGATCGCGTGGTGTACATCGAGGAGGTGTGGAAAGGCCACATCAACGACTACCGGCAGCGGCACCTGCTCTCCGACCCCGAGATCGTCGCCGACGACGACGGCATCCGGATACGGCAGGGGTTCGCGGTCTACATCAGCGAACCCTCGGTGGCCGGATCCCGGTTGCTGACCACGGGTGAGTACGAGGACGAGGTGGCCTTCGTCGACGGCGAGCCGAGGTTCCGTGAGAAGCGCGTGATCCTCGATGCCGACGTGCTGCCCCGCTACTTCGTCTACCCGCTGTGACCGGCGTGGCACGGCGCGGCGCGGCCACCGAGTGGTGGCGGTGAGCGTGGACGCGGTGGCGAAGTGCCGGGCCGAACCGGGCGGGATGTCCCTGCGCCGGCAGCCTGAGCGCGAGCCAGGACCGTCCGAGGTGGTCGTGGACGTGGTCGCCGCCGGGTTATGTGGGACCGACCTCGAGGTATGGAAGTGGCCCGACTGGCTGTCCTCGCGGATGGCGGGCCGGTTGCCGGTCACCCTCGGACACGAGTTCGCCGGACACGTGCGGCACACCGGCGCGGCCGTGTCTGGCTTCGGGGTCGGGGACCTCGTCGCGGTCGAGAGCCACATCAGCTGCGGGCGCTGCCGTACCTGCTCGACCGGCCGGGCCCACATCTGTGAGCACCTGGCCTACGTCGGGATCGACGTCGACGGCGGGTTGGCCGGGCGGGCGGTCCTGCCGGCCGACGTGCTGCGACCGTTACCCCCGGCGGTAGCGCCGGAGGACGCCGCGTTGCTCGAGCCGTTCGCGCTCGCGGTACGCGCGGTCATGGTCGATGGCGGTGTGCGGGGACGGTCGGTGCTGGTGACCGGGCTGGGCCCGCTCGGGTTGATGACATTGGCGGTGGCCGGCGACTCCGGCGCGACCAGGGTGATCGGTGTCGAGTCGAACCCCGACCGGCTGCGGTTCGCCCGCGACTACGCGGAGCGGGTTCCCGGGTCCGTGGTGCTGGACGCGAGCGATCCGCGGCTCGGCGCGGAGGTCCGGCGGCTCACCGGTGGCGGGGTCGACGTCTGGCTCGACTTCTCGGGCGCGGACGCCGCGATCGGGTTCGGCATCGAGCAGACGGTCGTGGGCGGCTCGGCCCGGCTGCTGGGCACGTCGTTCGGGCCGGTGGCGTTCGATCTGTCGCCGGCGGTGATGAAGGAGATCTGCTTCCACACGCTGCACGGGCGCGATGACGAGGCGTGGTCGGTGGCCGTCGCGATGCTGGCCGAGCGACGGGTCGACCTGTCCGGGCTGGTCAGCCACCGGCTGCCGCTGGAGCGCTTCGAGGAGGCTTTCCGGCTGCTGCTCGAGGGTCGGGCTTGCAAGGTACTGATCGGGATCAACGGTGAGGGACGGTGAACGGGTGATGGCCGACTTCGACGAGTGGCTGCACAAGGTGCACGAGATGAAGGACTACGACCCGGAGCGCTCGATTCCCGAGAGCCTGGTCACCAGCCCGGACTCGGCGCACTGGCTCGACCCGGAGCTGACCGGGAACCCGAGCCGGATCGGGGTGCTGGTGGACGTGCCGGCCCGGTCGATGGAGTTCTACCTGCAGGAGATCCCGCCGCACAGCGCCACCGACCTGCAGCGGCATGTGCACGAGTCGGTGCACTACGTCACCGAGGGCAGTGGCTATTCCGAGATCGGGCCGAACACCGTGCGTTGGGGCAGGGGCGACCTGGTGTACACCCCCACCCTGGTGTGGCACCGGCACTACAACGACGGCGCCGAGCCGGTCCGGATGTTGCTGGTGGAGAACTCGAAGTTGCTCGACGCGCTGGACCTCAACCAGCGGCACAGCGCCGGGAACATCGCATACAAGGAACTCGAACAGGGATGACGTCCCAACTGGTCACCAGTCTCGATGTCGACCTGCATTCCCACGAGATGCTGGTCGATCCGTACCCGACGTACGCGCGCATGCGGGAAGCGGGCGGGGTCGTCTGGCTCGAGCCGCACCGCATGTTCGCGGTCCCCCGTTACGCGGAGGTCGCGGCGGTCCTGACCGACTGGCGGTCGTTCATCTGCGGTGAGGGCGTCGGGATGAACGACGCGGTCGCCCAGGTGCCCACCAGCCTGCAGACCGATCCCCCGGATCACGACCGCCACCGCCTGATCGAGAGCAAGCCGCTGCTGCCCAACGCGGTGCGGGAGCTCGAGCCGGAGCTGCGGGAGCTGGCCACCGCTACCGTCGCCGAGCTGTGCACCCGGGACCGCTTCGACGGCGTCACCGACCTCGCCCAGGTGCTGCCTCTGGGCATCGTGGCCAAACGGGTCGGGTTTCCGCCGGAGGGCCGGGAACGGATGATGGAGTGGGCCGCGGCGGGCTTCGACTCCTTCGGGATGATCGACAACCCGCGCACCCAGCAGGGTCTGGCGAAGATGCAGGACGCGGCACAGTACCTGCACTCGGTGTGCGACAAGTTCGAGCCCGGCGGCTGGGCCGACCGGCTCATGCGCGTCGCCGACTCCGGTGAGCTCGACCACCAGACCTGCCTGGGGCTGATCAGCGACTACCTCTACCCGAGTCTGGACACCACGATCCACGCGATCAGCGCCGGGTTGAAGCTGTTCGCCGACCACCCCGACCAGTGGGATCTGCTCCGCTCGGACCGCTCATTGCTGCCCGGCGCGGTCAGTGAGGTGATCCGCCTGGGCGCCCCGATCCAGTGGTTCACACGCAAGGTCGCGCGGACCCAGGCGGTCGGCGGCGCCGTGCTGCCGGAGGGCTCACGGGTGATCGTGCTCTACGCCTCGGCCAACCGGGATGAGCGCCAGTTCCCGGATCCGGAACGCTTCGACATCACCCGGCCTCCCTACGAGCAGGTCGGGTTCGGCCGAGGCAAGCACGCCTGCATGGGCATGCCGCTGGCCCGCCTGGAAATGCACGTGCTGTTCGACGTGATGGCCGACGCCGTCACCCGCATCGAGACCGGTCGATCGGAACTCGCGCTGAACAACGTGCTGCACGGGTTCAGCCACCTCGAGGTGATCTTCCGGGCGGCGACCGGACTGCGGGACCCGATCAGCTCAACGACACCCACCCTAAACGGCACCGACTGGGCCGCAACCGAGATCGAGGAGTGAACACATGGTACGAGTGACCGAGCTGGGTTACCTGGGCCTGTCGGTGTCCGACCCGGCGGCGTGGCACGAGTACGCCGGCTCCATCATCGGGATGGAGATCGTCGACGAGGGCGAGCCGGACCGCACCTACCTGCGGATGGACAACTGGCATCACCGGATCGTGCTGCACGAAGGCGCCGTCGACGGCGTCACCGACGACCTGGTCTACATCGGATGGCGGGTGCCCGGCCCGGTGGAGCTGGAGCAGATGGCCGACCAGCTGCGGGCCGCCGACATCGCCTTTGAGGTGGGCACGGACGCCGAGGCCGCGGAACGACGGGTGCTCGGGCTGTTGAAGCTCACCGACCCGGGCGGCATCCCCACCGAGATCTTCTACAGCCCCCAGGTCGACACCTACAAGCCGTTCCACCCCGGACGGGCGATGTACGGGCGGTTCCTCACCGGCGACCAGGGACTGGGCCACCTGGTGCTCCGGGAGAACGACCCCGCCGCGGCCATCCGCTTCTACCGGGCCCTCGGACTCGAGGGAGCGACGGAGTACAAGCTGGCGATGGGGGACATGGTGGCCACACCCACCTTCATGCACTGCAACGCCCGCCAGCACTCGATCGCGTTCGGGTTCGGCCCCATGGACAAGCGGGTGAACCACCTCATGATCGAGTACACCGAACTCGACGACCTGGGCCTGACCCACGATCAGATCCGCGCCCGGAAGGTCGACGTCACCATGCAGCTGGGCAAGCACTCCAACGATCAGGCGCTGACGTTCTACGCTGCCAACCCCTCCGGGTGGCTGTGGGAGCCGGGCTGGGGTGCGCGCCGTCTGCCCGCTCAGCAGGAGCACTATCTGCGCGACATCTTCGGCCACGACAACGAGGTGCCCGGCTACGGCCTCGACATCCCGCTGAAGTGAACCACGAGCAGGCTCCGGGCGCCGGGAGCTCGGCCGCCGGCGGCCCGGCCGCTGCGCGCGCCGACCATGAGGTCGACGTGGCCGTCGTCGGGGCCGGCATCGGCGGGCTGACCGTCGCCCTGTCGTTGCACCGCCTGGGCATCCACGCGGAGGTGTTCGAGCGGACCACCGAGCTGCGCGAGGTAGGCGCGGCCGTCGCCCTTTCGGCGAACGGCACCCGGATCCTGGACCGGCTCGGGCTCACTGGCGACCTCGAGCCGCGCGCCACAGTGCCCACCGAGCTGATCTTCCGGCACTGGTCGAGCGGCTCGAGGATCGCCGCATTCCCGATCGGGCAGAATTACCGGGACCGCTTCGGTGGGCCGTTCTGGGGTATCCACCGGGCCTACCTACAGCATGCGTTGGCCGCTGGGTGGACCAAGGTCGGCCCACTGCATGTGGGGCACGAGGTCGTCGGATTACACGAGGACCCGGACGGAGTACTGCTGGATTTCGCCACCGGATCGCGGGTGCGGGCTCGGCTGGTCGTCGGCGCCGACGGGGTGCACTCGGTGGTCCGTCGCAAGGTCGACGAGACCGCCCCGGTCTACAGCGGCACCAGCGGCTTCCGTGGACTCGTGCCGGTGTCCGATCTTCCAACACTGCCCGACCCTTCGGCTGTCCAGTTCTGGCCCGGACCGGATGCCCACCTGCTGCACTACCAGGTGGATGACCGGATCAACTTCCTCGCGGTGCTCGAGGGTCCGAAGCGGTGGGACACCCCGGAATGGACGGCCCTGGCGCCGGCCGGGCAGCTCGCCCGTCGGTTCGCCGACTGGCATCCCGCGGTGGTGGAGATGGTGACCGCGGTGACGCAGAGCCCGCAGTGGGCACTGCTGGCGCTACCCGCGCTTCGGCGCTGGTCAGCCGGGCGGGTCGTCCTGCTGGGCGACGCCGCACACACGATGCTGCCCCACCACGGGCAGGGCGCGAACCAGACGATCGAGGACGCCGCCGTACTGGCCGGCTGCCTGGCCGACGTGGGGCTCGACGGGTACGGGGCCGCGTTGCTCAGGTACGAACGGCGTCGGCGGCCCCGTACCCGGTTGGTGCAACACAGCTCCCGAATCGCCTCGGACATGCTGCACCTGCCCGACGACGAGTGTGCCGAGCAGCGAAACCGGCGGCTGATCGATCTCGACAACCAGGTCGCCTGGATCCACGCTCACGATGCAACGAGCGAAGCCGCCCAGCCGCGTCCTGTGCGCTCTCGTTTCCATGACCGCCCGACTGCCCGGACGCGCACCTAACGGTGTCGCACGGACTCGTAATCGGGTCAACACTACGAAATGGTCACGGTTCGCCCCCGCTCTTGAAACGTTCGCGGCGGCGAGCTGTCCGCTTCCGCTTCCGGTTTCGATCAGGTTGACGAGATGGGGTCCCGGATACCGCCGAGGAACGCTTTGGTGAGTTTGGCGGCGGTGGTGTCGAGGTCGGTCGGCTGATCGGTCCGCTGCCTGTTGAACCCCGTGGCTCAGTGGGCGCCGATGATCGCGCGCCGGGCCGTTTCGGGGTCCATGGTGGATGGAGTCCAGGTTTGGGCGCAGCTCGTTGCGGTAGAAGCGCCGCCCTTCGTGGAGGTCGGAGAACAGCGCGACGGTGCAGAGTCGCCTGGTAGAAGCGTCGCCCGCCCTCGGTCTCGGAGAACAGCGCGGCGCCGAGGAGGGGGATGGTCGGCGGTCGGGTAGCTATCCCAGGCCAGATCCGGCGCCTCAGTCAATGCCTCGACGTCCGCGCTCCGGTTGCGCGTCCGGAGACGGGTCACGACCCAGCGCGGGAGCTGGATCCGTTCAGTCCACGAACTCGAATTCGGAACGACTGCGGCTAAAACCGCTGGTCA
>Ga0310811_10015207_pt1 | contig 10060 bp, 15 predicted proteins | sample YCmetagenome_FD_207642 | JGI IMG/M metagenome (GOLD analysis project Ga0310811, IMG submission 207642) | Soil microbial communities from experimental microcosm in Duke University, North Carolina, United States - YC | ecosystem: Engineered > Artificial ecosystem > Soil microcosm > Unclassified ...
TGGGCAGTAACGATTTATCAGTCTCGCTGGTCGACCTGGAGACCGGAAGCTGCCGGGATGGCCTGCATCCCGACCGTCCCAATGAGAACCGGGGCGGGGAATCCGTGGTGTCGTATTTGCTCGGCCTTTCCGAGATTCGACAAATCGCCCGCCTCAGCGAAAGTCGCGCCAAGCCTGCTCCGTTGGTCGCTTGACGGCGCCGACACGATTTCCTCCTTCAATCAACCGAGGCCGTTTTGTCGCAACCTCCCTTTCTCAATCGACAAGCCCTTCATCTGCGGCCGGATCCGACCCGTGTGATCGTTCGGCCTTTCAAGCCGGCAACGGAGCCGCGCGACCTCAACCCGACTGACAAGACCCGCGCCAACCATATCGTCGAGCGGGTTCTCACACTCACCCCCGAGACAGCGGACCGCCAATTGGCCGAGGTGCTGCGGAACTTCCTCGGTCGTCATCGCAACCTGCTGCAGACTTTCGAGGCACGCGCCGCGGAGATGGAAGCGGCGCTGGCCGACCATGCCGCGTTCACGCAGGCGCAGCGGCGGCTCGTGGGCGCCTATTTTCTCAATGAATATTCGTTCGAGGCGTCGGCACTCTTCAATCCGAGTATCGTCGCGCATCCCGATCAGTCCGGAACGCCGGAAGGTAGTCTTCGCTTCATCCTCAGTCTTCGTGCCGTTGGCGAAGGCCACGTGTCCTCCCTGACATTTCGCTCTGGGTTTATTGCGCCAGACGGGGCCGTCAGCATCGACCCGACGGCACGTTTTGCATCCAGCCCCGATATCGTCAGGTTGACCTCAGGCGCAGGCGGCGACGATATCGACGTCACATTCGCGGCCGCAGAAGATCTGAGCGAGCGGGTCATTTTTCCCGTCACCGAAGCGCAGTCGAACGGAATTGAGGACGCCCGCTTTGTGCAATTCGGCGGCGCGGGGTCGAAGATCTACTACGCCACCTACACGGCCTATAGCGGGCGGGCGATCCGATCGGAACTGATCGAGACATCCGATTTTGTATCGTTCCGACTATCGACCTTGAAGGGCAGCGCCGCGCGCAACAAGGGCATGGCGTTATTTCCACAAAAGATCGACGGCAGATATGCAATGATCGCACGCCAGGACAACGAGAACCTCTATTTGATCTATTCCGACGATCTCTACACGTGGGATGGCGGTCAGCCGCTCTTACAGCCTCGCTATCCCTGGGAATTCGTGCAGATCGGCAATTGTGGATCGCCGATCGAACTTGACGAAGGATGGCTGCTGCTGACGCACGGCGTAGGCCCCGTGCGAAAATATTCGATCGGGGCCGCGTTGCTCGACAAAAAGGATCCTTCGAAGGTGATCGGCCGCCTGCGCGAGCCGCTATTGCGCCCAGACCCGCCCGAACGCGAAGGATACGTTCCGAACGTCGTCTATACCTGCGGGGCGATGCGCCATCGCGACAAGATCATCTTTCCTTATGCGGTCTCGGATACCTTCTGCAATTTCGCGACCATCGAGATCGCCTCCTTGATCGCGGCTATGGACTGTAGCGCACTGGAACGGCGCTAACCGTTCTCGAAATCAATTAAGCCAGTGAGATTGAAGTCCGCTTTCACCTCGACGGCGGACATACCGGCCGCCAAACGAAAGGTCAGCTTCGGGCCAACAACGGACCATCCAATCTAGCGATAACAGTTTGACAAACGCTCCATCAGCGTTTCGGAAGGATACCCCTATGCTCATAAGGTATCCCATCTTTGGCAGCCATTCCGGCCAACTGTCGGGCACCGGTGACACGGGATCATTGGTCAATTGGAGAATAACGCGCTTGAGCGCAACGGCCGGTCCAAAGGCCGCAGACAAGATTGTCTGGTGACACCGGTGCAAGCGAAACTGGATCGCCACGACCAATTCACCTGTCTTGAACTTCAAAAACTTACGTCGCATCGGTGCCGTTTTGCATATTGCCCTCGCGTTCCAGCCACGAACGAAAGGCAACAACGAGTTCATCCCTCTGCTTCGCCGCCGGCACATATATGCAGTAGCTCCGGGCAGGCAGCAACGGGCCGGGAAAAGGCGCGACTAAACGACCATGCGCCAAGTCATCCGCTACCAGTGCCGTTGATCCGATGGCAATTCCAATCCCGTCGAGGGCGGCCTGGAGCGTCAGATAGAAGTGATCAAGGACCAACACCGCGTCGGGCTTGAGGTCGACGACGCCGCTTTGGCAAGCCAGTCGTTCCACAATTGGGGAAAGCTCGAGCTGTGCAGCAGGGTATGCCAGCGTAGATCGCTCGGCGACCGCAGCGGCAGCCGATCAAGGAGAGCAGGACTGCAAACGGGCAATCGCTTTTCCGACAGAAACGGATACACCGCGTAGCCATAAAAGGAATCCGGGCCGCCCCGGATGATGACGTCATACGGATTCTGCAACGTCTCCAATGATTCATTGGAGGTTTCCAGTCGGACTTTTATCCCCGGCGGTTGTTTACCGAATTTCACCAGCCTCGGCACCAGCCAACGCAAGGCAAACGTCGCAAGTGCATTGACTCGGAGGACGGCGCTGTCGTTGGAGCCGAAGCTTGCTGTCGCTTCAGCCATTTGATCGAGCGCGGGGCCGATTTCGGAAAGGTAAGCGCTCGCCGCGGGGGTAAGCACTACACGCCGGTTATGCCGTTCGAACAGCGGCTCCCGCAGCCAATCCTCCAGCAGACGGACATGCTGACTGATCGCGCCGTGGGTAACTCCCAGCTCGCCTGCAGCGGCTTTGAAGCTACCAAGGCGACCCGCCGCTTCAAAGGATCGCAGAGCATTGAGAGGAGGGAGGGAACGCGGCATTCGCGTGAGTTTTCCTGTGAAATGATCGCAAGATCACTGGTTTGTTGCGCTATTTCGCAAGAGATAAACTGATGCAACGTCCAAGTATCGTCAACCTCATCGCGGAGTAATCATCATTGCCGCCATCTCAGCGACCTGCGGCCTGTCGATTGAAGTCCCCTTCCACGACACTAGCCGTTTCATGACATGACCCCATTTGTCCTCGGTTGCGTGATGGGTGCTGCGATTTTGCATGCGAGTTGGAATGCGGCACTTCGCGGCGGCAGCGACAGACTATGGTCGATGACGTTGATGATGATCGCCATCGTCATCGTCTCAGCAATTGCGTTGCTGTTCGTGCCATGGCCCAATGCGGCGAGTTGGCCCTACGTGATTGCCTCGGCTATCATCCACACAGCCTACAACTTGTCCCTCGTGCGGACGTACCGCTCTGGCGATCTCGGACAGACCTATCCGATTTCCCGTGGTTCTTCCCCTGTCCTTGTCGCGTTGGGCGCGGCGGTTTTCGCACATGAGCCCCTAACCGTCGCCTCCTCCATTGGCATCGCGTTGGTTTCCGGCGGGATCCTTTCGCCTGCCTTTCAAGGCAAGAGAGTTCGTGCCGATTTCCTTCTTGCTGCATTCACAACCGGCGTTCTGATTGGGGCGTACACCGTTGTCGACGGGATCGGCGTTAGGCTTTCGGGGAATAGTGCAGCTTACGCGACCAGCATGTTCTTGCTGTGGAGCATCACGATGCCTCCCATTTATTATGCGATGCGCCGGAAACCACCGGCTTACACCACACTCCAGACAGCGATTGCGCCTACCGGCGGCATGGTTTCGATCCTCGCTTATGGTATCATCATTTGGGCGATGTAGTACGACGCGATGGGCGTGGTTTCCGCGCTGCGCGAAACCAGCGTGGTGTACGCCGCCATCATAGGACGCTTATTTCTGAAAGAGAGGCTGACCACGCGCCGGATTTTATCCTGTCTCTCGATCGCTATGGGCGCCGCATGCTTGGCGCATTGATTGGTCGGTTGACACGTATTGGCAAAAAGGACAGCGGCTTCAATATCGCCGCCGAAAGTCATGACTCATTCGCGGGCGAAGACTAACGCTTCGGCTTCGAAGGTTCCGGGTCAAACGCGACGGGGCGTTTGTTGCAGGGACGCTCTCGAAGTCTGCTTTGGCTCGAAACCGACCTCATTTCAAAGCCCGCCTCAGGGGCACATGCTCATCGCTCTCTGTAACCCAGCCAAGGAGTATGGCCATGCAGGAGCAAGTGCGTACGGCCCCCGGTACCCAAGCGAGTGCCATGGAACAAAGGAAAGCTAAACCACCATTACGACCCAAACACGTCTGGACGATACGGACAAAGCTCCAGATCGAAGGCCGCATTCGCGACCTCGCGATGTTCAATCTGGCGATCGACAGCAAGCTTCGCGGCTGTGATGTCGTCGCCATGCGGGTCGAGGATGTTGCTGCCGGCGGATACACTGCGGATCGCGCAACGGTCCGACAGAAGAAAACCGGCCGGCCCGTCAGATTTGAATTGAGCGAGCAGACCCGTCAGGCGGTCGATGACTATCTAAGGATCGCCAACAAAAGATCCGGGGAGTTCTTGTTCAGTGGCCATCGTGGTCCCAACCGCGCCATGACGACCCGCCAGTATGCCCGTCTTGTATCCAAGTGGATCGGAAGCGTAGGGTTGGACCCGAGGTTGTTCGGAGCCCACTCACTACGACGGACAAAAGCGACGCTGATCTATCGGCGAACGGGCAACCTCAGAGCCGTCCAGCTTCTCCTCGGACATACCAAAATCGAGAGCACGGTCCGTTATCTCGGCATTGAGGTCGATGACGCTCTCGCGATAGCGGAACAAGTTGATGTCTGAAATACCCGGGCAGAGCGGACATGCTCTGCCCACCCTCTACCGTCGGTTTGGGGCCATGAGCAGGTATGGGTCACGAATCTGGCTTGCCGTCTGCCGCGCCAAGGTCGTGACCCGCAAACACGTGCTTTATCGCCGCACCCCAACGCGGTTGACGCCGCCATTTAAGTTGCCACCGGCATTATGACGGACCGCAGCGCGCGCCGCCGGCCGAGGCCTGAGCGCGACGCCTGCCCTTGCGACGCAATGGGCGGGATAACCGACGTATTGGCAGTACACGACCGCCTTGGCTGGTGCTGGATTGAGAGTGAGACCTGCAAGCCCCAACAGGAGGCTGGCAGCAATCCCGGCAACTGTAGCTGACTTCATCGAAAGACGCTTCCTCGAATGCATGGCGGACTCCTCTTCGGGCTCGCGGAACTGAAAGGTGACGGGAGCCGCCTCAGATGCGGCCAAACATAGCGTGAGCGCCAAAGGATCGCTGACATTGATCTAAATCAACGAGGGTCTGCCTACCTTGGCCCCAAAAGCGGACCCGGTTAGTCAGTCAGTCGCGCTTACGATAGCGATTAGGCCGAAATGGAATGTCGTCGATGTAGGGTCGCACAACCCGCTTGGTCTTGAGCATGTCACGCCACGCATAGGCATAAATCGCGATCAAGACAGATACGAAGGACGTCCACAACAGGATGATCCACTTCATCTGCGTTCTCCTCCCGATGTAGGCGAGCAGATGGCGTCCATCGTTGGGTATCGGACCTCAGTTTGGAGGGTCTTGCGTTAGATCAATCCTTGGGACGATTGTGGCGTGGTCTACGCGACGTCACGCGCGTGCCAACGCGGTGACCCGCCCACGCACGCGCCGCCCCGTCGAGATGACGCTGGCGGTGCCCGCCGAGCTTCAACTACGAACGCGTTGCCGATGCTTTCTTAAGCGGCTCTATCAGTTCCTGCGCTGAGAATGGCTTTGTTAGAAACGCGACACATCCAGACCCCATCGCCGCTTCGCGAACTTAAACAAATGAACCCGATCCGAATTGTCAATTCGGCCTACGCCAATGGCTTGCAGTTCCGGACCGGGAACTCCACCTTAAGCACAGGCGTTCTCAGGATAAATGAAAATGCTTTAGGCCGTCTGTCTGGCCGCCGATAGAATACCGACCCTCTCGGCGAGGGATACAAGTTCCGGCAGGGACCGGACCTGCATTTTCTCCATCACCTCGTGGCGATGCGCCTTGATGGTGCGTTCGGTACAGCCTAGTGCGAGGGCGATCTGTTTGTTTTGTTTGCCACGGATGACAAGTTCAAAAACCCGCCACTGGCGCGGTGTCAATGCCGCGACATGAGCGCGGACCATGTCCAGCTTGCTCTTCAGGCCGCTCGTCACTTTGTGATGCTCAATCGCGCGCTCGATTGCCAGAAGAAGAACGTCCGATGAAAGTCATCTGCACCCGCCTTAATGGCGCGTACCGTGACCGGAACATCGGGATGCCCAGTGAGAAAGATGATAGGCAGCGTCGAACCGAGTTCGCTCAGGCGCTCCTGCAACTCGGGACCACTGAGTTCGGGTATCCGGACGTCGAGGAGAACGCAGCTTGGGACACCCATCGCTCGGCGAGCGATCCAGTAAGTGCTGGGCCGAAGCATGGGTTGCGACCTCGTAGCCGGCTTTCGTCAAACGACGTTCCATCGCCTTCCGGAAGGGCGCGTCGTCATCGACTATGTGTACGAACCCCTGCATGGCTCTCTCCGAGAACGCTCTCAGGCTATCAAGCGATTGCAATCTGAGCATATTAACTTTGTGGGTTCCGTAAGGCTCGCCGAAGATATCCGCGGGAGGGCAGGGTCACGCAAACTAGACCAGCATGCATTACTTACGCGGCCGGGCCCTGCCGCGCGAAAAGGTTTAGGTGATGAAACGCGAGCAGCATTAGAGAACAAAAAGCTCGCGCAGGATGTTCTTAATTGAACACCCCGATTGATTTTGTAGCGGTCGAGCCCGCGAGTCTCGCCAGGACCGGTCGCTCTCGATTCACGCAGGGAGTTGCCGACCCACGAATATCCGCTCGCTATGCGTCTTGGCTAAGACGAAGAAGCATCCATTCAACGTGAAGGTCTTCCTCAACTGCGGAAGGACCGTGGCGAGGTACCGCAAGGATCAGAAGGCTTTTCGCAGGGCGACCCGGCGGATTCGGTCTTCTTCATCCGAATAGGAAGCCCGGCTTTATAAGACGAGAAAGAAAACACTTCAGTAGACGGCCCCCCCGTTCCGGCCATGAGAAGCCGATAGCGGCGACCGATCATCGTGCTTAAAAAAAAGCCCCGGGGTCAACCGGGGCTCAGGCTTTGCTGGAGATAGTCGCTGATCAGTACGTCGCCGTAGCCGGACCCGTACCCCAGCCGAAGCGATAGTTGAAGCGTACTGTGACCATGTCGATGTTCTGGTCGATGCGGTTGATGGCACCGGCCACGATGGGATTGACCACCGAGAACGAATTGTTGTTATGCCCCATGAACAGGTGGTCGTATTCAACACCAACCGTCCAGTTCGGAGTAAAGCCGTATTCGAACCCGACACCCACCGTGCCACCCCAGCGGGTTGCGTCGGCCGAGGCCAGGCTGGTCCCGTCGAACGAGCTCAGGATATCGAAACGATTGCCGGTGACGGCCGCGCCGCCCTTGAAATACAGCAGCCAAGCGTTCCAGGCGTAGCCAATCTGACCGGTGATAAGGCCGATACCATCGGTCCTCACCCGGGTCGTGAACGCCGGATTGATCAGGCTGACGCGCGAGTTGCTGAGGTCGGCCCAATCGCCTTGTCCTTCCACCCCAAACACCACCTGGTTGACTTGCCATCGGTACCCGAGTTGGCCACCGACGAGGCCGCCGGACCGGTCACGACATCCATCAGCGATTGCTGCTCCGACTGCGGTGATGAAGTCCCAGCAATTGTGGCTCTCACCCCAGCCGCCATTGGCGCCGATGTAGAAGCCGCTCCAGTTGTAAACTACGGGAAGGGGAGCCGGCGGCGGCGCCTTGACGGCCATGTCAGCCGCCGATGCTGGAGCGACCATACCAAATACAATCAGACCAACGGTGCTAAGCAAAAACTTCTTCATATAGTTTCCCCTTTTGCGGTCCAGTTGGACCGGATTAAACGTAAGCTTCGATTCTTCTCGCATCCCCCAATTTCACTTGAGCTTAGGTTAGGTGATTTGGCGCCATCCGCCTGTTCCTTAGCTGCAACAATCCGATTTTATTTGCGAGAAAATGGCAGGTATGCTGCCATAAGTTGTGAGGCAAGCTTAAATTCTTAGTAGCTCTTAGGGCAGTGCCGCTTCGTTTCCGGGTCGGTTTGTCATTGCGCACCACCTTCGGGCCTCAGGCCGATGAGGCGCATGCTTAGTTCGGAGGAAGTGGCGCGGCTGCTCGCTGCCGCCGCGCGGGGCTCCTGGCGCGCCGCCGAGGTGCTCTCGCTCAAGGTCTCCGACATCGACAGAAAGCGCATGATCATTCGCGTGGGACCGCGTCGCCGATCAGAACAAGGCGAAATCCCAAGCTACAGCGACCGACCCGCCGCCAGACCCAGCCAAACTGTCCAGACCGTCATCGGGAGGGTGGCTGCCCCCCGGAAGTGCCGCCCGGCGCGGCGCCCGACGGCTGCATCGATCGGGCCCGGTCCAACAGCGTGAGAGTTGAGTCTACGCATGACTTCATGGAGTCTTGCGGGTCGCAGCGTACGGCCACCGACGCGTCGCCGTTGCGCAAAAAGAAGGCGGCGCCGCCGCGGCGCAGCCCCTCGCGATCGTAGCCACCGATCCCGCGGAGGATATCCTCCAGATCACGATCCCTTCGGGAGTAGGAAGAGTCATGCTCATCGCCTTCGGGGGCATGCTGGCCGAAGGCGGGGAACGGGCTAAGTAAAAGCACAGCCGTAATAACAAGCGCCCTGTTCATCCGAAGTCTCCACTTTTGAGCAAGTTGAGGGGGGCATTACTCCAGAGCGTGAAGACTTTCGTCGATCGTCATCTCGCTCTGGCCGTGCAGGAGCATGAATCTTTCACGAACACCCGCGCCAAGCCCGATCAAATCGGAGCGGGCCGTTCCGGACCAAGCTCAGTCGCGACACACGCGCCGACGAACGATGACGAGCAAGTCCCCGTCCTGGGCCCGCAAGCTCCGGGTGAGGAAATAGCAGTCTCCCTCCTCACCACCACGGCGCCGCTCGGCGATGCGCTCGCCGATCCGCTCGCGCAGGCGCCCACGCCACCCTCCATCATCCTCGTCTTCATCTCGGTTTCGGTAGTCTCCCTCCTCGCCACCACCGCGCCGCTCGGCGATGCGCTCGCCGATCCGCTCGCGGAGGCGCCCGCGCATGTCTTGCCGGTCTTGCATAAGGTCAACGATGAGATCCCGCAAATCCTGCCGTGTCCGTATTCTGTCCCTGAGGAGATCGCGCAGATCGCGGTCCGTGTCGCCATCTCTGTCGCGCCACCCCTGAGCGGATGCTGGGCTTGTTGTCGTACAAATCATTGGTGCAGATGCAGCAATCGCGAGAACTGCCGCAGCAATCACTGACAGCCGTGTCATTGCGTTCTCCTGTCACAGTTTATGTTGAGAAAGTGATGGGAAGATTGAACGATCTTCTAGCGAGCTCACTGCGACGTTGGCCTCAGCGGCCCAGGCTTTTACCTGCGCCCACGCCATACCAGGGTTCTAGTAGCAAGGTGGATAGATCGCATTTCACCAATGGGAGCGGTTGATCTAGATCAACCAAGCGCGTGATTTGCGCTCTCTCGATCCCTCGCTGATATCCCACATCAAACAGAGCTTGATCTACCTCAAACCTCAGACCGGCCATCGGAGTGCAGTGGGGTGTCTGGTTTGTCGGACGACCACAGGAGGCTTACCATGATCAGATGGATTGCCGTGGCGGGTTTCGCCTTATCGCTGGCAACATCAGCGCAAGCCATGACGCCTGCACCGCTTGCTCAGCCGCATGACATGCTCACGCAGGTCGCGGTCGGATGTGGGCCGGGTAGAACACGTATCAATGGGGTTTGCGTTGCAAGAACCACGATCCGCCACACCCGCCGGGAGGCCCGCAGGTGCGTGCGATGGAGCGGAGGCGCGTGCGCTCTGTACCAGTGAAGTCCGTCGAAAGGCGAGCGCCCATCGCAAAGCGAAAGGCGTTGAACAATGCTGGCGATGTCCTCGCCAAATCGGCGCAGCGAAGTAGGTCCATCTGAAAGGTAGCAAAGACAATGCAGGCTGCCTGAGGGTCAGACAGGCTGAAGGAGAAAGGCCATGCGCTGGGTCTATTTGGTCCTAATCGTTCTATTCGTCCTGGCAATGCTGATTT
>Ga0310811_10015208_pt1 | contig 10060 bp, 13 predicted proteins | sample YCmetagenome_FD_207642 | JGI IMG/M metagenome (GOLD analysis project Ga0310811, IMG submission 207642) | Soil microbial communities from experimental microcosm in Duke University, North Carolina, United States - YC | ecosystem: Engineered > Artificial ecosystem > Soil microcosm > Unclassified ...
ATATCATCTTAGATTGTCCTCATTCTGTTATCCGGACTCAAGTCTTAACAACTCTTGTCACCCTCCGAGACTTAAGGATTGTATCCGATAGTCTAAATGCATCCTCCTCTATCTTCAGATAGTCCATACTCTGTTAGTTTCTAGTCTTAGACTTGTCTAGACTAGCCTATATACTTCCATCTGATATCTGGATGCCATCCGGATAGTATATGATACTAGTCCTTATCTTCGGATAGGAATACAATACTTGTCTCTATATCCAGATACCATACAATAGTCGTCCGGACCTTCGGATACACTACAATAGCCATCCGGATCTTTGGATACGATAAGTATAGTATTCTGAAATAAGGGGCTATACTCGGGAAAGGGGCACAGTGTACAAGCTGAGGCCGAAGCCCTTCGGATCCGATATCTTTTGAGTACAACCTTAACATGCCCTTTGTCAGCAGATGAAATCTGATACTCATCTTGTGACCCCACCCCTTGTCCCGATTCCCTCCACTGCCATGGTGCCCTTTACCTTTCTCTCCATAGATCTGATCACTGATCACCCCACCTCTGGGGGTTTCAACTCTATCATGGTTGTGGTAGACCATGGCCTTCGTAAGGGGGTAAAATTATCATCCCTTGTCTAAAAATGATCATGTCGGAAGGAGTAGCCAAGCTTTTCTTCAAACATGCATACCAACAATTTGGACTCTATGACAAGATCATCTTCAATTGAGGACCCCAGTTCATCTTGAAATTCTCTTGTGCTCTTGCCAAACTCCTTGACTACACCATCACACCCTCCACCACTTATCACCCTCAGACTGATGGACAAACTGAACTTCTTAATAAGGAATTGGAAACCTATCTCCAGATCTATTGCCAAACTAACCCTGAAACATGGGTTGAACACCTTCCCCTTTCAGAATTCATCGATAATCACCAAAAGCACGACTCTCATAATGCCTCCCTGTTACAGTACGCTTACCCTATATTCATTTTCTCTCCTACCTTGATACTTTCAACTACTGTATTACATCACAATTGCTTATTGCCATCACTAGATGATCTGACTCATAGCATGTTCGCCTTCTTCCATTGTTTTCTTTCTTGACTTCCACATATGTATTCACATACTTAATTAGGCAGTTACTCATAACTCTTTTCACTCGTACTTGCCCTAAACCTTCCCATCGTTTCTCTATAAATATGTACATTTGTGTTAGATAGTTTCCTCACTTTAATCTTACTGGGTTTTACCTGATACTAAAATTCCTTCATCTAAGCCCTCCAAGTTTAGTTGTCTGAACCGATTGCTTCTAACTTCGAGCACTCCTCATTGTTAGTCTTGATAAACCTTTGACTCTACCTTTAAGGACCATCCTTGTCGGTAGATAGTAGCATTACGAAGAAGACTTCATTGTCGTCGTACTGCTAGAACAACTCAACCCTTGACAGCTCTCTTTTGAGTCTCGGTTGTTAGAACCCACCCCAGTTGTAACACTCCCCATTCTATCTCATGATGAGATACAACCCCAATCACTGCCTCACACCCTCGCATCATCCCCAGTCCCTGTGGCTGAAGAATGTCTACATCTCCTACAGAAAGCCAGAGAAGAAGCTATTGCCTGTCACAACATTGCTATGCAATGTATGGCAGAATGCTCTCATGGAATGAAATATATGCCATGGAAAATTGGTGATAAGGTTTGGTTATCAGCAAAGAATCTCATCATCCCTATCCCAAATAAGAAGCTCAGACTGAAATGATATGGACCATTCCCGATCAAAGCCATACTTAGCCCAATCACATTCACACTCCAACATCCAAAACAATGGCAAATCCATCCCACGTTCCATGCTTCTGAACTATCATCCTATTGGGAAACTGATATCCATGGACTGAACTTCCAAGAACCACCCCCTGACATCATTGCAGAAGAAGAAGAATATGAAGTCAAAGCCATCCTCATGCACAAGGGTATGGGTCAATGAAGACGCTATCTTGTATCTTGGATTGGATATTCATCAGCCAGCAATGAATGGATCCCAGAAGAGAACTTGGGTAATGCATCTGAGATACTAAAGAACTATAAGAAGAAGAACAAACTCACTTAAAAAGCCTCAATGTATACTGGCAACACTCCGACTTCCTTAGACTCATTAAATTCCTCATCATCAAAACCCTTAGTCTCACTAATCATTTCATTATGAACCCTTCTGACATTGCTTCTGCTTTTGTTCAACTTGACCGATACCTTGATACCATTAACAACATGCTCAACTCTACCTCTGCTGTCACCTCCGCTGTCCACACGCCTTCTTCCACTGCATTCTCCAACTACTTTGCTATCCTTGAAGACATAGAGAATCAGACTCTTATTGAGTCCACCTGTCTCGACATCTAGTATGCCCCTGACATCAACAAATGCCTTGAGGAGCAAGATGCCACCGCAGTCAGACTCCTTATTAACATTGTCTGAGCCACTGAGCTTGTTGAATGCACTGCCAAACTCCTCCCTAACTTATGACACTGTAACATCCTCCTTCATCTTCAAAGGTGCTGTAGAGAATCATGCCTCTCATTGTGTGATATGGCACTTTTCACTAGGGAGTACATGGCACAAACTTGTAGCATCACTCTGGGTGCTATCTGCAGCTAATCCTATATGAGGCACAGCTTTCCCATGCAATGCAATGCACGCCATGCACACACACTTCCTGCGCACTTGAGTGCCCTATAGCGCCAGCCATCCAGAAGCATCCATCCACTGTCCACCAATGTTAAGGTCGTACTCAAATGATATCAGATCCAAAGGGCTTCAGCCTCAGCTCATACACTGTGCCCCTTTCCCAAGTATAGCCCAGTATTTCAGAAAGCTATACATATCGTATTTGAAGATCTGGATGGTTATAGTAGCATATCTGAAGGTCTGGATGACTATTGTGTGATATCCAAAGGTAAGGATAAGTATCATATTCCTATCCGAAGGTATGTCCAGATATCAGATGGAAGTATATAGGCTAGTTCAGACAAGTCTAGGACTAGAAACTAACAGAGTGTAGACTATCTGAAGATAGAGACAGATATGTTAGACTTATCAGATACAATCCTTAAGTCTCGGAGGGTGACAAGAGTTTATTAGACTTGAGTCTAGATAGCAGAATGAAAACAATCTAAGATAATATTCAAACTGGGGTACTACAGGACATATACAGGAGTTTATATACGATAGAACTAAGCAAAAGGCTATGCACAAAGTATTGCAATGTATAAGCAATGCTTATTACAAGTCAAACATAGGCCAGAAGTTAATCACAGGTTAACAGATTAGTAAACATAGCTGGAAGTAAGCATAACCAATATACCGAATGGAGGAATTAAGCAGTGTTTAACATTATATGAACAAGATATGAATGAAGAAACTTATCATAACGGATCTGATCAGATCTGGGATCCAGAACTTCAGATGAGAAGCATGAATGTATGGGATATGACAACCAAGCTCTCTAGTGTGTATATTTCCATTTCCCTTATTTGCATATCATTCCACCTTTATTTTTATCATGGACCCTTACTTATATATACCTTTACATACCTTACTCAGTAGCGCTTTGGCTCCGCATGACAGTGCTTAGGCGCCATATATAAAGCACCAGCAGTACTTACTATGGAGTTACTTTTTGGTTGACTCAACTTTCCACCCACTATTTACCTAGCAGAACATAGTGGAAATCCATTCATTCACACTCTCATTTGCACATACATGTGCACACTTTCCCATGCTTTGTGCAGCATATGCATGCATTCCCATGCCTTCATGCCTTGCATGCACCTGTGCTTTCTTGTGCCTTGCATTGGCTGACCAGTAGCACCTTCAGTGCATACGACTAGATCCTTGCTGCACTCGCTTCCCCTTTATGGTCAAATGCACTTGTTGTCTCAAGTATAGCAGACTAGGCAACACATGACCTTACAACGATTATAGATACAGTCAGGAGCTTTGTTTGTGCCTCACTGTGTTGTAGTTTCGACAGTGCATTAGGAACCTTGCTATATGTCTTATGCCTGATGACACTAAAAGTATTATTTGTGAAGTTGTCCACAAAGTATGTGAGCGGATTATTGTAAACCAAGTCACCTGCCCTCCATCACCTCATATCACTCTGCCTGTACCTGCTCCAGTTGAGAATATATCTCCCATTGAAGCTTCAGCTATTACTCCTGGTCTTCAGTCTATGTCTCTTATGACATCTGCTGCCTTGTCCACATTGCAAGTGTCGGTTCCTATGGAACCACCTTCCCCACCATGCAGAATCCATCAGAGGCACTCTTCATGATCCACCCACCTTACATGTGTTGCACACACATCTGCTCCTTCCCCTCCCGAGTGTAACCATGACCACTCTGCCTCTCCTATCCCCTTGACATCGCGCATCACCATTATAACCACCGACCCTGAAAACAACTTTGTTTGTCACAACTGCGGTACTACCAGCCATCATCACAAAAACTGCCCCACCTATCACTGCTGTGTCTGTCCCAAGTATGTGCCAGGGCATTTCTCAGTCTTCTGTAAGAAGTTGAACGGAGAGGCAGTTCTTTCCATTGACTGGAAGGATTCCGAATCTTACAGTGCCCTTTCTCATTAGAAAGCTAATCATGATGCTGCTGATCTTTGCATCACTGAGGAGTAAGATGCTCTTCTCCACCATGATCATGACTATGACCACACCCTTTATGATAATGCTGGAGATTGTTGAAGTCAGTGACTTCATGATAAAAATGGGGTAATCTTACAGTATGCATAGGCCCCTATACTCTTTTCTTATTGCCTTACCTTGTAATGTTGCCTTGTACTATGTTTAGCTTTCTGACTTGTCCCGCCTTTGACTCATTGCATCCATTCCTAATCTGGCAAATACTCATAGTCCTACTTACTTGTACTTGCCCTAAACCTCCTTTCCATTCACTATAAATGTGTCCTTGTACTATGTAGCTCCTTACTTGAATCTTACTGGGTTTTACCTGATATCCAATATTTCTTCATCCAAGCCCTCCAAGCTTAGATTGTCTGAACCTTTGACTCTAACTTCGAGCACTCCTTGTCGTTAGCCAGAAACCTTGATATTCTGTAATAGACTTCACTGTCATCGTAGTCTTATAGATAACCTCCAACCAATGACAGTTCTCTTTTGAACTTCAGTTGTTAAGAACTATTCCAGTTCATAACAAAGCTTGAGTCTGGAGGGCAGAAGAATGAGCCGGAACTAAATTAATATTCAAACTGAGGTATTTCCAAGAGTTACAGGAGGTTTATATACTGTAGGTAATATATAGGGATCAGTTAGCAAAGTAGAAGGCTATGTATGAAGCATGTGGAAAGTCTATTAGTAAGTTAAACAGATCACTAATAATGAAGACGGAAATAAACATAAGTAACAGATCAATAATCACAAGGGAAACACAAGTAACCAAAGGTCCAGAGATAGGGGGATTCCAAATGGGGTTGGGTGCTGATATAAGGTTTAGTATCTGAGGTGAGATATGATTAGGACAGATCCAGTGATCTGGAGATATGGGATTTAGAGTTGAGGATCTGGTATGGCACATGACAGCTATATATGATGTCATCTTCAATTATAAACAGTAACTTTAACTGCTCTGTGGACTCCAGGTTTGTGGATACCACAGGTGATCCTCCATCAAGCACCTCATTAATGGATCATATGATCACACCTCTCATCAATGGAGTGCATCAAAGCTGCTGTTGTTAGTGACTGAACTCAGGTGCTATCTTACTTGGATAATCTTGCAGGGCCTGGAATACAGGTACTGGGTGCAAGTCACAGTCCAACCACTAGGAAACTAGCAGGTCATTGAGTCAAGACATGGGCACTGTCTTGCCACCCTCAAGATGTTTCTCATGCCATTGAATTGATCCTTGCTATCATTGAGTTGGCCAAATCTCATAACAACATTATTAATAACTCATTTTCTCTCAACATCAATACTCTCACAGACCTCAAGTCCATCAATCTCCTCAGTGCACTCATTGATTCATTTCTCACCCTATTCATCAACATGATGCTCTCATTGTCTGAACAAATTCAGTACCTCAGTCATTACACACATCTCACCTTTGCTTTCTTCCATGCTCACTGGTGCTCATTTATGTCATACCAGCTCTATTACAACACTCAGACTGCAGTCAAGAACATTATGTTCTGCTACATGAAGCAATAGATACTGGATCCATATACTTCCTTCTACCTTAGAGACATTGGTGATGACCCTCTCAAGATCCTTTTTGGATGCACTCATATGATTAGCAGACACAATTTAGCATGTTTGTATGCTCAAGCTATTGACTATCTGAGTGCTGCAAAAGATATTGATGGTGTATTCAAATGTCATCCAGACCTTGATCTGGGTCACTACCAACTCAAACTCACATGACATGAAGGAGTTGATCATATCAACTGGGAGATCTGGAAGGGTGATATGATTATAGGCTGATGTGACCTTCCTGTAGCATGGCACAATGGTGGTGAAGCCACTGTCTCAATCCTTTCAATGTCTGAGATTGATCCAGTTCACTATTCCTCCACAGAATTTTTCAAGAACCCTGCTATTGACATGCTGTGTCCATTTGGACAGAATAAATATCTCAGTATCACCACAGAAGAGGAAGTTGAGGATACCAGTCACATACCAGAGCTCTCTCCTTCCATTCCAATTGCTCCAACCTTGCTCCACATAGAGACACAGCAGCAGAAGATCATCAGATGGGAGAGTACATAGTGTTGCTAGAAGGGGATGATGAGGAACTCATATGAAAATTCCAGGAGGCATTGATTGATGAATTCCCCACTAATGTGCCTTCCACTGTGTCTTCTTCTGCAGAATCTCTGGGCCCTGCATTGCCACAGAGCCCCAGAATATGTCCAGGAGATTATTTGCTGTACAACAGACACTGGATCCATAAGCAGACTATTTGCAGACTCATGGTTAAGAAAGACTTCATCTCAAAGTCCCTCAATCAATTGGAGTGTGTCCAAGCAGGTTATACAAAAGTTAACAAACACATCAATATATTTGCTGGTCATATCACAGACCATAATTTGTTTCTGGTGGGGGATATCTTCCTCATGCTCATTTGGTATGATCACACACTGTCTATTGGTGTTCTTCAATTTACAACTGCAAGCCTTAGTGGTGTTACTCATGTATTGATCAATATCAGAGTCATGAAGGTAACATGAACTACCTCCAAGATCACCAAACAGCTGCTAACCCTGGTCCCAACCCACCTATCACCCAACATCTCACAGTCATTTCTGTAGGATGGAGGATATGTAACAGCTTGTTCTCTCATTCAGGGGACATCAGAGTCTATGGAATGCATTATCATTGTCACTGTGCCTGGTTCTCTTGTTGAACATATTAATCCTGAGGCCACCTTCATATGCTTATATGACAATATCAACAGTAACAAGTTCACTCAAATACATAGCAGTCAAAGTGCTTGGCAGGATTCATGGGATGCTGTGCAAGCTGCATGTGATATGTATACTGTGGGCAAAAGTGGTGGAATTGAAGATAGCAGTCAAGTCCATTGCCACTGTCACTCCATCAAATCTGAAAACCTTCTGTATCATTTGTCTGACAGTAAGCTCCACATCTTTATTTACATGCATTCTTGCTAATGATTTTCAGGTACTCCTGCTATTGTTTTACTCAAGGCTAGTGCTCAACTTACAGCATCTGAAGGTGGATGTATCACCATGTGTCCACTATGTGAAGCAAATGTATCTAACATGCACAACCATGTGGGCCTACATATCTTGTGGTCATTGAGCAATATACCTGAGGAACCTCCTTTAAAGGAATTAGTACATTTTTTATTCATTAAACTACAGTTCTTACATTAATATGTTTTAACAAGGTTGGTGTCACATATCCTTGTGGCTTCTGTGGCTGTTTTGGAATGCCCAAGTGCACCATCACAATTATTGTACCAAACAGTGCAGCACCCACCTGGACAATGGGCTTGTATTTACAAGCACACTGTCATATCCCATACATTCACGCTTCTCATCCAAAGTCTCAGATCCCAGATCCAATCAGATCCGATCCACAGATCTGTTCCATATCCATTACAATAAGCTTCTTCATTCATATCCTGTTCATATAACATTAAACACTGCTTAATTCCTCCATTCAGTATATCTTCTCCTCCAGTATATCAGTTATGCTTACTTCCAGCTATGCTTACTGATCTGTTAACCTGTGATTAACTTCTGGCCTATGTTTGACTTGTAATAAGCATTGCTTATACATTGCAATACTTTGTGCATAGCCTTTCACTTAGTTCTATCGTATATAAATGTCATATCCCATATACTCGCACTTCTCATCTGAAGTTCCGGATGCCAGATCCAATCCACAGATCCATACCGGATCCATCACGATAAGCTTCTTCATCCATATCCTGTTCATATAACATTAAACACTGCTTATTTCCTCCATTTAGTATATCCTCCTTTCTGGTTTATCGGTTATGCTTTCTTCCGGCTATGTTCTACTGATCCGTTTCACTTGTGATTAATTTCTGGCTATGTTTACTGATCCGCTTCACTTGTGATTATCTCCCGGCTTATGTTTGACTTCTAATAAGCGTTGCTTATACATTGCGATACTTTGTGCATAGCCTCTCGCATAGTTCTATCGTATATAAACTCTTGTATATGTCTTATAGCACCCCAGTTCGAATATCATCTTAGATTGTCCTCATTCCGTTATCCGGACTCGAGTCTTAACAACTCTTGTCACCCTCTGAGACTTAAGGATTGTATCCAATAGTCTATACGCATCCGCCTCTATCTATGGATAGTCGATACTCTGTTAGTTTCTAGTCCTAGACTTGTCTAGACTAGCCCTTATACTCTCGTCCAATATACGGACGCCATCCGGATACGTATACGATACTATTCCTTATCTTCAGATAGGAATATGATACTAATCCTTACCTTCGGATACCATATGATACTATTCCTTGTCTTCGGATAGGAATATGTTACCTTCCTCTATACCCGGATACCATACGATAGTTGTCTGGACCTTCGGATACGCTACAACAGCCATCTGGATCTTCAGATACGATACTTATAGCATTCTGAAATACGGGGCTATACTCGGGAAAGGGGCACAGCATACAAGCTGAGGCCGAAGCCCTTTGGATCCGTTACCCTTGAGTACGACCTTAACAATAAACTCCTGTATATGTTCTATAGTACCCCAGTTTGAATATCATCTTAGATTGTTCTCATTCCGCTATCCGGACTTGAGTCTAATAAACTCTTGTCACCCTCTGAGACTTAAGGATTGTATCTGATAAGTCTAATGCATCTGCCTCTATCTTCAGATAGTCTACACTCTGTTGGTTTCTAGTCTTAGACTTGTCTAGACTAGTCTATATACTCCCATCCAATATCTGGACGAGTTTTGGATAGATATACAATACTTATCCTTACCTTCAGATATCATATGATAGTCATCTGGACCTTTGGATATGATACATATAGCTTTCTGAAATACTGGGCTATACTCAGGAAAGAGGTACAGCATACAAGCTGAAGCTGAAGCCCTTCAGATCCAATACCATTTGAGTATGACCTTAACACACACATTCAGATATGGGTCTGCAGATGTGGGATTGAAGACCACACCATGTCACAACATCCCCCTGAAATACAAACTCTATCACCCAATACTCCCTCTGGAACCTGGCAGAACATCCAGAAAGAATGCTGTAGTCACTTGAAGCTCTCATATCAAGATACAGAGAAGGAGAACATCCTGCCCTCAAGTTCCCATCAGTCCAAATGTCCTGCAATGGGTCCTGCTACATCTATGCCTGCCAAACAAGCTCATATAGCTACCCAACCACTTCATACATACTGTCATATCCCATACATTCGCGCTTCTCATCCGAAGTTCCGGATGTCAGATCCGATCAGATCCGATCCACAGATCCGTACCGGATCCGTTACGATAAGCTTCTTC
>Ga0310811_10015209_pt1 | contig 10060 bp, 10 predicted proteins | sample YCmetagenome_FD_207642 | JGI IMG/M metagenome (GOLD analysis project Ga0310811, IMG submission 207642) | Soil microbial communities from experimental microcosm in Duke University, North Carolina, United States - YC | ecosystem: Engineered > Artificial ecosystem > Soil microcosm > Unclassified ...
AAGCCCAGCTTCTGGCGAATCGGGGTTTCGTCATGTGAGGAAGTTCCGTTTATTTGGGCCGATTGGCTGAAGCGCGATGGATCGCCATCGCGCTTCAGGTTTTTGATTGCGCATGATCTTTTCGGAAAACCGCTTCACACTTTTCCGGATCATGCGCTAGAACAGTGTTCGCTGCCGCATCGCTGCAGATAGCGTACCTTCGTCGAGATAATCAAGCTCGCCGCCGACGGGAACACCATGGGCAAGCCGCGTCACCTTGACATTGGCCTCCTGCAGCAAATCGGTAATGTAGTGCGCGGTGGTCTGACCATCCACGGTTGCATTCAGCGCGAGAATGATCTCGTGGACCTCGGCCTCATGGGCGCGCTTCACCAGCGCGTCGATGGTGAGGTCCTGCGGACCGATGCCGTCGAGCGGCGACAGCGTCGCGCCGAGCACATGATAGCGGCCATTGGTCGCGTTGGCGCGTTCCAGCGCCCAGAGATCGGCGACATCGGCGACGACCACGATGATCGAGCCATCGCGGCGCGGATCGGTGCACACCGTGCAGGGATTCTGCGTGTCGATATTGCCGCAGGTCTTGCAGACCTGGATCTTGTCGATCGCCACCTGCAGCGCCGACGACAGCGGCGTCATCAGGGCTTCGCGCTTCTTGATCAGATGCAGCGCCGCCCGCCGCGCCGAGCGGGGCCCAAGGCCGGGCAAGCGCGCCAAAAGCTGGATCAGGCGTTCGATTTCAGGGCCGGCAACCGCGGGCATCGTCTATGAACCAGGCCCCAGCATGCCCGGCGGCAGCCCAAGCCCGCCGGCGAGCGACTGCATCTTCTCCTGCATCGCCGCCTCCGCCTTGCGCCGCGCATCGGCGAGCGCCGTGACCACGAGATCCTCGACGATCTCGCGTTCCTCTGGCTTGAGCAGCGAAGCGTCGATCTTCACGCCCTTCACTTCCATCTTGGCGGTCATCCGCACGGAGACCAGGCCACCGCCGGAAACACCCTCGACTTCGACATTGCCGAGTTCATCCTGCATCGCCTGCATCTTCGATTGCAGCTGCGCCGCCTGCTTCATCATGCCGAGAAAATCGGGCATCGGTGGTTTCCTTACGCAAAAATCTAGAAATCGTCGTCGGAATCGTCCGGGCCTTCGCCGGCAAAACCGTCATCGGTCAAGTCGGAAGCGCTAGCATCGGATTCCGGCGGCTCGGCGGCAAGCCGGCGCACTTCGACCAGTTTGGCGCCGGGGAAACGCGCGAGCACTTCCTTGACCCGCGGATCCGCCTCGGCGGCGCGCTCGCGCTCGCCCTTGGCGATCAGGTTTTGCTCGCGCAAGGTCGACTGGCCGGCTTCGTTGGAGACGACCACGGTCCAGCGGCGATTGGTCCACTGCTCGAGCTTGCGCGAGAGTTCGTTGACCAGCGTGCGCTGGGCATGGCGCTCCAGCGCGATCTCGAGCCGGCCATCCTCGAAGCGCACCAGGCGGACATCGCTTTCAAGCGCGGATTTCATCATCAGGTCGCGCTTTTCCCCCGCGAACGCAACCAATTCGGGAAAACTCGAGATCTTTCGCGCGGGCGCGGTGTTGGCCTCGGGCGCCGCCATCTGCGGCCGCAACGAAGCTTCCGGGGCCGACCGCGGCGCGGCCGCTGCCCGCGCCGGTGCGGACGAAATTGCCGAAGCCGTTGGTGCGGGCGAGCCACGCGGCGGCGCGCCGGGCGTAATCGCCGGCGACGCGCCGCCATTCTGCTCGATCATCCGGATCGTCTCATCCGGCGTCGGCAGGTCGGCCACATAGGCGATCCGTACCAGCACCATTTCGGCCGCCGCCGCCGGCCGCGTCGCGGCTTGCGCCTCGGTGATGCCCTTGAGCAGCATCTGCCACATCCGCGACAGCACGCGCATCGAGAGCTTTGTCGCAAAGTCGCGCGCGCGAAGCCGTTCGGTTTCGCTGAAGGCGACGTTGTCGGCGGTGGCCGGCACGATCTTCACGCGGGTGACGAAATTGACGAACTCGGCAAGGTCGGACAGCACCACGATCGGGTCGGCACCGACGTCATATTGCTCGCGGAATTCCTTGAAGGCACTGGCGATATCGCCGCGCACCAGCTGTTCGAAGAGGTCGATCACCCGCGTGCGGTCGGCGAGACCCAGCATCTGCCGCACTTCCTCGGCGCGCACGGTGCCGGCCGCATGCGCGATCGCCTGGTCGAGCAGCGACAGGGAATCGCGCACCGAGCCTTCGGCGGCGCGTGCAATGATGCCGAGCGCTTCCGGCTCGATCTCGACGTTTTCCTTCGTCGCGATATTGGAGAGGTGCTTCATCAGCACGTCGGCCTCGACCCGGCGCAGATCGAAGCGCTGGCACCGCGACAGCACCGTCACCGGCACTTTGCGGATTTCGGTCGTCGCAAAGACAAATTTGGCATGCTCGGGCGGCTCTTCCAGCGTCTTCAGGAAGGCGTTGAACGCCGCAGTCGACAGCATGTGGACTTCGTCGATGATGTAGACCTTGTAGCGCGCGCTGGCGGGCGCATAGCGCACGCTGTCATTGATCTGGCGGACGTCATCGACGCCGGTATGGGAGGCGGCGTCCATCTCCAGCACATCCATGTGCCGGCTTTCCATGATCGACTGGCAGTGCACGCCGAGCGCCGGCATATGGATGGTCGGCCCTTTCACCGAACCATCCGGCATTTCGTAGTTCAGCGCACGTGCGAGGATGCGGGCGGTCGTGGTCTTGCCGACCCCGCGTACGCCGGTCAGGATCCAGGCTTGCGGGATACGGCCCGTTTCGAACGCGTTCGAAACCGTGCGTACCACGGCGTCCTGGCCGATCAAATCCTCGAAACTGGACGGACGGTATTTGCGTGCCAGCACCCGGTACGGCTTTGTATCGCCTGCGGCGGGCTTGATATCGCCTGCGGCGGGCTTGGCGGCGCCGATCGCGCCGAGGTCGAAACCGCCCTGGTCGGCGCTGTCGGGCTTGTGGTCGGGAGCGCCAGCGTCAGTCATCGATCGATCCGCAATGTCAAATCTCTCGGCCGGCTTTTGCGGAAAGCGGCGAACGGCGCGAGCGCGGATGCCGCCGCCGGCGCGATTCGCAGGGAAAAACAGGTAGGAGACTGACGAGCGACCCGATCCGGACCTCGTTAGGGCTGCTTCCTTCCGGACCTGACCCGGTTGGCGAGTGGCTCGTCCACCGCCAATCTCCCGGTCCCTATTTGGGGCCAAAAAGGGAGGAAAGCAAGCGGGGTGTCATACCCCGCGAAAGCGGGGTATCCAGTAAACTCCGAGCCTTCGATACGGAGCGGCCTCGGGGTACTGGATCATCCGCTTTCGCGGATGATAACGGCTTGATATGAAACCGCTCCGGTGCCCACAGAAGGCACCCTTTTAGCCCGACCGCTATCGGGTTTTTGGGAACCAAAATGCCCGATTCCGTCTGGTCGCTGCATCCCCAGCTCAAGCAAGACACTATCGACATCGGCGACCTGCCGCTGTGCAAGGTGCTGGTGATCAAGGACGCCAATTATCCCTGGCTCCTCCTGGTGCCGCGCCGGCCGGAGAAGGTCGAGATCATCGATCTCGACGAGGTCGAGCAGGCGCAGCTCATGACCGAGGTTTCCCGCACCGCCCGCGCACTCAAGGACATCACCAAATGCGACAAGCTCAATGTCGCAGCGCTCGGCAACATGGTTCCGCAGCTTCATGTGCACGTCATCGCGCGCCGCACCAGCGACGCCGCCTGGCCGCGACCGGTCTGGGGCGTGGTGCCACCGCTCGCGCATGACGCCGAAGAGGTTCAGCATTTCATCAGCGCGCTACGCCGCAAAATCTGGTTGGGTTGAAACAAGAAATGTCAGCATTCGAATCCTTTCCGCTGGGACAGCCCGGCTTCGTCAACAACATCCTCGATCGCGCCGCGCACCTGCGCCACAATGACGAGAAACTGATCGCGATGGAGAGCGATCCGCGCTCGCGCGCCTATCTGGTGCATCGCGATTCCCTCGTCGTGAAGAAAGAAGGCGAGGCCACGCGCGCGCTGCTCACCCTCGACGAGGCACTGAAAGCCGGCGCCAATCCCGGCATGATCTTCCTGGGCCTGCGCGACGGCACACCCGTGTTCGGCATGGGCATTTCGGCAGGGGCGGCCGAGGACCTGATGACTCGCAATGACGTCGCGGTCGCGGATTTGCGTGGCATGGCGACGCAAGGCGTGGTGCCGCCGGGCGAGCTCTCCGCGATCGCGATGGCGAAGTCGATGGTGAATTGGCACCAGCGCCACGGCCACTGCGCCAATTGCGGCCAGCGCACCGCGATGAAGGAAGGCGGCTGGAAGCGTGACTGTCCGAGCTGCAAGGCCGAGCATTTCCCGCGCACCGATCCGGTCGTGATCATGCTGGTGACACATGGCGACAAGTGCCTGCTCGGCCGCGCGCCGCGCTTTCTGCCCGGCATGTATTCCTGCCTCGCCGGCTTTGTCGAAGCCGCCGAGACGATCGAGGACGCGGTCCGCCGCGAAGTGTTCGAGGAAGCCGGAATCCGCTGTACCGATGTCAATTATTACATGACCCAGCCCTGGCCCTATCCGTCATCCCTGATGATCGGCTGCACCGCGCGCGCCACCAACGAGGACATCGTGGTCGACCGCACCGAGCTGGAAGATGCACGCTGGTTCGACCGCGACGAGGCGCGGCTGATGATCACGCGCAAGCATCCCGACGGCCTCGCCGGTCCGCATCCCTTCGCCATTGCCCATCATCTCCTCGGCCGCTGGGTGCACGACGGAACAACGTGAGGCGCATGTGACGAATCCGGGCACGGATTTTCAGGGCAGCGCACCGAAAATTCCACCGCGTATTCTCTGCATCGGCATTCCCGTGCGCGATCTCGCGTTCCTCACGCCGAAGGTGCCGGCGCGTGGATCGAAGGAGATCGCTTCGCATTTCGAGGAGTTTTGCGGCGGCAATTCGCTCAATGCCGCGATCGGCATTGCGCGGCTCGGCGGCCGCGCCTCGCTCTGCGGACCGATGGGCGACTCCCAGGAGACCGCGAGCCGCTACATGTTCGACCAGCTCGCGCATGAAGGCATCGATACCAGACACCTCGTGCGTATGAAGGGGCTGGTGACGCCGCTGTCGGCGATCATGATCGACCCGACCGGTGAGCGCACCGCCGTCACCTTCCGCGATCCCGGATTGTGGAAGGTCAAGCTGCCGCCTGCCGAAATGTTGCTGGAGGACTGCGCCGCGGTACTGACCGAAAGCCGCTGCGCGGAGTTCTGCACCGACCTCTGCACCGAGGCCATCCACCGCGGCATCCCCGTGATCGTCGACGTCGACCGCGCGATGTCGCTCAGCGAGGGCCTGCTCACGGCCTCAACGCATCTGGTGTTCTCGAGCGAGCCGTTGCAGGAGACCGCCGGCGAGAGCGACGAGGGCGAGGCGCTGAAGAAGATCGCCAAGCTCACGTCCTCCTTCCTCGCCGGCACCCGCGGGCCTCGGGGCACGATCTGGCTCGACGCCGCCGGCGAGCTACAGGAAACGCCGGCGTTCCCGGTGCATACCGTGGACACCTTGGGCGCCGGCGACGTCTTCCACGGTGCCTTTGCGCTCGCGACCAGCGAGGGGCAGGACCTGAGAGAGGCGCTCCGATTCGCTTCCGCCGCCGCAGCGCTGAAATGCACGCGCTTTGGGGGCGCCTTTGCAGCTCCCCAACGCATTGAAGTTGAAGAGCTTTTGCGGCGGGGCTAGGCCACCTCCGCGGCCCCCACGACCTATTGCCGGGCTTGCTATAGAAGATTTTTCTCTATATGAGGTTATATAACCACATATATGGAACTTTATTCTCATGACCGATGTCGCTGTTCAGATTCATGAAACCAACCGCCGCCTCGACGCCATCGACCGCAAGATCCTGATGGTGCTGCAGGAGGACGCCTCGCTTTCGGTGGCCGAGATCGGCGACCGCGTCGGACTTTCGTCCACGCCGTGCTGGAAGCGCATCCAGCGCCTGGAAGCCGACGGCGTGATCCTCCGCCGTGTGGCCCTCGTCGATCAGAACAAGATCGGGCTCGGCATCTCCGTGTTCGTCTCGGTCGAGAGCGCCGACCATTCGGAAGCCTGGCTGAAGAAATTTGCCGAAGCCGTCAGCGCCATGCCCGAGGTGATGGAGTTCTATCGCATGGCCGGCGACGTCGATTACATGCTGCGCGTCGTGGTCGCGGACATGCAGGCCTATGACGTCTTCTACAAGAAGCTGATCGCGACCGTGCCGCTGAAGAACGTCACCTCGCGCTTTGCCATGGAGAAGATCAAGTCGATCACCGCGCTGCCGGTGCCGGCGGTGGCGTAAGGCACCTACGTTCCCAACTGAGCTCGTAATTCACGAAGACTGTCATCACCCGCGAAAGCGGGTGATCCAATATCCCAGAGACGCAGAATTTGAACCGATGGGCCGCGGCGCACCGGATCGCCCGGTCCCGCCTCCGCCAAGGCTCCGGCGCGGCTTCGCACTCCCAGGCACGCCGAAGCTTCAGCGAAGGCGGCAAGCCGGGCGATGACAGCGGAGGCTGGGATGGGGCACCCCGCTCTCTTCGCCTCAAATCTTCTGGTTGTACTCGCCGACTTCCGGGTGCGTGCGCAGCACGCCATCGACCAGCTCGAACATGTCGCGCATGCGCTGCTCCGACACCGGGCTTTCGACCACGACGACAAGCTCCGGCTTGTTGGAGGACGCGCGCACCAGGCCCCAGCTTCCGTCTTCCACCGTGACGCGCACGCCGTTGACGGTGACGAGATCGCGGATCGGCTGCCCGGCGAGGTTCTCGCCGTTCTTCTGCGCCGCCTCGAAATGCTTCACCACGGCATCGACGACATTGTACTTCACCTCGTCGGCGCAATGCGGCGACATGGTCGGCGACGACCAGGTCTTCGGCAACGCGTTTTTCAGATCGGCCATTGATTTGCCGCCAGCGCGGTCCAGCATGTCGCAGACCGCGATCGCCGACACCAGGCCGTCGTCATAGCCGCGGCCGAACGGCTTGTTGAAGAAGAAGTGGCCCGACTTCTCGAAGCCAGCGAGCGCGCCGAGCTCATTGGTGCGGCGCTTCATGTAGGAATGGCCGGTTTTCCAATAGCTCGTCTTCGCACCCTGCTTTGTGAGCACCGGGTCGGTCAGAAACAGCCCGGTCGATTTCACATCGACGACGAATTGCGCGTCCTTGTGGATCGCGGACATGTCGCGCGCCAGCATCACGCCGACCTTGTCGGCGAAAATCTCCTCGCCGGTATTGTCGACCACGCCGCAGCGATCACCGTCACCGTCGAAGCCGAGGCCGACATCGGCCTTGTGCGCGAGCACCGCGTCACGGATCGCGTGCAGCATTTCCATGTCTTCGGGATTTGGATTGTATTTCGGGAAGGTGTGATCGAGCTCGGTGTCGAGCGGGATCACCTCGCAGCCGATCTTCTCCATCACTTGCGGCGCGAACGCGCCCGCGGTGCCGTTACCGCAAGCCACCACCACCTTGAGCTTGCGTTTCAGCTTCGGCCGGTTGGTGAGGTCGGCGATATAGCGCGCCGGAAAATTCTCGTGAAAGACGTAAGAGCCGCCGGCCTTGTTCTTGAACTCGGCATTGAGCACGATCTGCTTCAACCGCGTCATCTCATCGGGGCCGAAGGTGAGCGGCCGATTGGCGCCCATCTTCACGCCGGTCCAGCCATTATCGTTATGCGAGGCGGTGACCATGGCGACGCAGGGCACGTCGAGATCGAACTGCGCGAAATAAGCCATCGGCGTCACCGCAAGCCCGATGTCGTGGACCTTGCAGCCGGCCGCCATCAGGCCGGAAATCAGCGCATATTTGATCGAGGCCGAGTAGCCGCGGAAATCGTGGCCGGTCACGATTTCCTGTTTGACGCCAAGTTCGGTGATCAGCGCGCCCAGGCCCATGCCGAGCGCCTGCACGCCCATCAGATTGATTTCCTTGTTGAACAGCCATCGCGCGTCGTATTCGCGGAAACCCGTCGCCTTCACCATCGGCTCGGATTCGAAGGCATAGGTGTTGGGCAACAGCACGGATTTCGGCTTGGGGAACATCAGGACCTCGCAGGTGACGCGGAAAACGTGTCACGAGCCATTAGCCAATGCGAGCGCAAAGGGGAAGACGAATGCCGGCGCGCCTGCGCCCGGCTCTGCCAAGGATTTGCCAGGCTTGCGGACTAAGCTGCCGAGCCTAAAGCGACTTACTGCTCCAGCACCATCTGGCCATTGGCGTATTCGAAGCGCTTCAGCCTGGACAGGAACGACAGGCCGAGCAGGTTTTCCGACAGCGCTTCGTCGGGCAGCACCATGGCGTCGACGTCGCGCACGATCAGGCCGCCGACATCGAGCATTTCGATGCGGGCACGCGCCGCCTTCACCGTGCCGTTGGCGGTGGAGACATTCGCCGTGTATTGGCCCGGCGGCGGGCGCAGGCCGAAGCTTGCTGCGGAGGATTCGTTCAACGCCACCACGGAGGCGCCGGTATCGACCATGAAGGCGATGCGCTGGCCGTCGATGCGGCCCTCGGTCCGGAAGTGACCGCGCGTGTCTCTGGGAATATTGAGGCTGCGAAGGCCCGCCTGCGCCGGCGTGGCGACAAGCGCAGTTTGCTTGACGCTGCTGGTGGAGGCCGAAGCCGGCGTCAACTTATCGGCCATCTGTGCCATGAAGAGGCCAAGGCCAGCCATGATGCCCGCGGTGATCAAAATGTTACGCATAACGCCACACTCACACGGAAAAGGCGGCTCGATTTGACCACGCCGCCGGAGACAGGGCGACTAAGCGGGCCCGGCCGAGGCTGCCATTTTCGCGAAAAGGATGAGTGAAGTGTTAACGGAGCAGGCTCGTCATGCGCGTGACCCGCGCATCCATCCTCTTTCGCAAAAAGCTCCTTTCTGGATGGATTGCCGGGTCAAGCCCGGCAATGACAAGCACGAATTACGTCCCGCGCGGTTTCACCCGGCGCGTCGGCATGGCGCTGGCGGGGTCTTCGGGCCAGGGATGGCGGGGATAGCGGCCGCGCAGGTCGGAGCGGACCGCGGCGTAGCTGCCGCGCCAAAAACCCGGCAGGTCGCGTGTGACCTGCACCGGCCGCTGCGCCGGCGACAACAGCTCCAGCACCAGCGGCACCTTGCCCTGGGCGATCGACGGATGCGTATTGAGCCCGAACAGCTCCTGCAGCCGCACCGCGATCGTCGGCCCCTGCTCGGCCTCATAATCGATCGCGAGCATGGTGCCGGTCGGCGCCTCAAAATGGGTCGGCGCCTCGCGCTCCAGCCGCGCCCGCAATTCCCATGGCAAGAGCGTGAGCAGCGCCTCGGACAGATCGCCGGCGGAAAACTCCTTGAGCGAGGTCTTGTCGTACAGAGCCGGCACCAGCCAGTCCACCGCGCTCGCGATCAGCCCATCGTCGGACAGATCGGGCCAGCTCTCGCCTTCCGCCTTGCGCAGGAACATGACGCGATCGCGCCATTGCCCGGCCGATTTCGACCACGGCAATTTATCGAGGCCTGCGGCGATCAGGCCGTCGGCAAAGATGCGCGCGGTCTCCACCGAGGGAGAAAGCGAGAGCGGTGCTTCAGACAAGGTGATCGCGTGCAGCGTCTTTTTGCGGCGCGCGCGCAAGGCGACCGCACCGCGATCAAAACTGATCTCGTCCGTGGTTTCGATGTGATCGGCGAATTGCGCCTCGATCTCCTCCTGCGAGATCGGCGCCGCGAGCAGGATGCGGCCGGCTGCCGCCGTGCCGGTCAGCTCGCCGACCGCAATGTAAGGCGCGCGCGCCAGCGACGAGGTCTGCTCGACCGCGGCGCCACGGCCATTGGCGAGCACGAAGCTGGCATTGCCGCGATTCTTCGCAACGCGATCGGGAAAGGCAAAGGCCAGCATCACGCCGGTCGAGAGCTCCGCATCTTCGCGTGTAGAGGAAGACGCCACCTGCGAGGCCCAGCGGCGGGCGAGATCGCGCGCGCTCGACGCCCGCTGCGAACGGTCGCGGCGGAACTGATCGAGCCGATGGT
>Ga0310811_10015210_pt1 | contig 10060 bp, 4 predicted proteins | sample YCmetagenome_FD_207642 | JGI IMG/M metagenome (GOLD analysis project Ga0310811, IMG submission 207642) | Soil microbial communities from experimental microcosm in Duke University, North Carolina, United States - YC | ecosystem: Engineered > Artificial ecosystem > Soil microcosm > Unclassified ...
CATGATGAGAATCCTGTAAAATATTATTTTTTAGATGAACGCCCCATACCGCGTTTCTTTTTATCTTCATCATCCACTTTCTCATATTTTGCTTTTGACTTAGGCTTAGCAGCTTCATCTTTCATTTTAAATAATCCGCCAAATTTTGATGCAGACTTAGTATCAGCTTTTGCTTTAGATGTTTTGCGTTTTGGTTTTTTGTCTGCTGCAGCAAGCTGATATTTATCACGGTTTGAGTTAATTTGCTCCCTCAATCCACGCATCGTATCTTCACCGATATTTTTTGTATGAGAAGGTAATTTGATTTCAACATTAAGATTTTTGTCGACTTGCTCCAGCGCACGCGTAAACGCTTTGATACCATCTACTGTGAAACGATTATCGCCAGACAAATCGAGAACAAGATTTACGGGAAGCTGATTTTCACGTAACGTGTCACCCAATAGAACTAAACTTGCATCAGTAAGTTTATTATCAGGAAATGAAAGTACAACACCTTCTTTTTTTTCTTTTGGTGTCCTGGGTCTTTTTGCAAGAACTTCTAAAATTAATTTGAAATGCCCATCATTAATCCTAAGGGTACCGAGATTCCTCAATTTAGGCATCTCAATAATTCCACACATACCAGAATTGATACCCTCAACTATTCCATTAACAAGGTCACTCCTTACTGTATCTTTTCCTTGGTTTTGATCGTCATGGCGTTCAGCAGCAGCAAACCAGTACTTCATACGCACAGGATATTGTCTCTGCATGACTCACTCCTCATACATATAATATTTTTTATATATATATATTTTAGCATATGGGGATGAGTGGATGATTTTACTGGAGTTTCACTACCGTCATTCCCGCGAAAGCGGGAACCTCCTTCGGTTTCCTGAGAAAGTAAACGGAGCAACGAGGGGGATTCCCGCTTTCGCGGGAATGACAATTATTTAGTTCGCTGCCTTAAAACTTCAAACAACATCACACCTGTCGCAACTGAAACATTCAAACTTTCAACGGTACCCCGCATGGGAATTTTAACCAGGCCGTCACATTTTTCACGCGTCAATCTTCGCATGCCTTCGCCTTCCGCGCCCATGACAATTCCAACCGCGCCTCGAAAATCTGTTTGATACAACGTTGCATCTGCTTCACCGGCAGCGCCGTAAAGCCACACGCCTTGTTCTTTCAGCATTTCCATCGTACGCGCGAGATTTGTGACTTGAAAAAATGGTACGGTTTCCGCAGCACCGCACGCAACTTTACTCACAACAGGTGTGATACCAACTGCTTTATCTTTCGGCGCAATCACTGCATGCACACCTGCTGCATCAGCTGACCGGAAGCATGCACCGAGATTATGCGGATCCTGCACGCCATCCAAAATCAGCAAGAAAGCAGGGCCTTGCAAATTCTCGAGAAATGCGGGCAAATCACTTTCTGAAAATGTTTCGGGTTTATCACACAATGCGGCAACACCTTGATGATTACCGTCACCAGTCAAGCGATCAAGCTCAGGACGCGATGCATCTCGCACTTCAATGCCATTGCGTCTGGCAAGTTTTATCACTGCATCCAGTTTCTTATCGCCGCGCTCAACTGCTGCGAGTACGCGGATAATTCTCTCAGGATGTTTTTCAATTAATGCGGTAACGGCATGGATGCCAAAAATATATTGTTTATCTGCACTCATTATCTTCTCGATCTTTTCTTCTTTTTGCCGCTTTGGTTTTTACTCTTGCCTGACCTGCGCGGCGGTTTCGCATTCTTCTTTTTCTTTTTTCTATCATCAAATCCAGATTCGCCATCATGTTCCTTGCGTCTCGTCGTGCGCTTGCCGGCAGGCACTCCCGCGAGTACAAAATCAATTTCACATTGATCCAGATTCACACGCGCTACCTGAATTTTTACTTCATCGCCAATACGGAAACTTCTGCGTGTATGCTCGCCAAGCAGTTCGTGCCTGACTGGGTCAAATTGATAATAATCATCCGGCAGCGTACTGATGTGTACCAGACCTTCCACATAAAAATCGGCTAACTCGATAAATACACCGAAATTAGTCACGCCAGACACTTTACCCATGAATTCCTGACCGACTTTATCCATCATGAATTCACACTTCAGCCAGTCTGTCACTTCTGATGTTGCATCATCGGCGCGGCGCTCTGTCATCGAGCAATGTTCTCCCGCCTGATTGAAATAACCATCGTTAATTTGCGGATTTTTCACATTTAAAATATGTTTAATGGAGCGATGCACCAGCAAATCCGGATAACGGCGGATTGGCGAAGTGAAATGCGCATAAGCATCATATGACAAACCAAAGTGTCCTTTATTGTCGGGCGAATATACTGCCTGACTCATGGAACGCAGCAACATGGTTTGAATCATATTGGCATCCGGCCGCTCACGCACAACTCGCAGAATATGCGCATAATCTGCTGGCACTGGCGCACGGTGCGCAGGCATCTTCAGCCCAATTGATGTCAGAAACTGCTGTAAACCATCGAGCTTTTCCTGACGCGGGCCTTCATGCACGCGATATAAACCAGGCTGTTTGTGTTTCTGCAGGAAATTCGCGGCAGAAATATTCGCACACAACATACATTCTTCAATGACGCGGTGGGAATTGAATCTTTCGTAAGGAACAATTTTTTCAATCTTGCGGTCTTTGCCGTAAACAATTTTAGTTTCCGGCATATCAAAATCAATCGCGCCGCGTTTATCGCGCGCCTGATGCAGTACGTTAAATAATTCATACAAATGTTCAAGTTGCGGTACGACATCAGCAAACTGCTGACGCATGACTTTGTTATTCGCTTCAATCATCTTGTGTACTTGCGTATATGTCAGACGCCGGTGCGATTTGATCACGGCTTCATGAAATTCAAACTCTGAAATGCGGCCGTCATGCTGAATCACCATTTCGCAAACCATCACCAGCCTGTCCACATTCGGATTCAGCGAACATAAATTATTGGACAAAACTTCCGGTAGCATCGGAATAACGCGCGCCGGAAAATAAACGGAATTACCGCGGCTATAGGCTTCTTTATCCAGTAAGCTTCCAGGACGTACATAATGACTGACATCCGCAATGGCAACGTATAATTTCCAGCCGGAATTTTCACGGGGCACACAATAAACCGCATCATCAAAGTCTCTGGCATCTTCACCGTCTATGGTGACAAACGGTAGATGACGTAAATCCAGCCTGCCAGCGATGGCATCATCAGTAACATGAGCAGGAAAGCGTGATGCTTCTTGCAGCACATCATCGGAAAAGATGAAAGGCAAATCGTGATTGCGTATCGCTACATTGATTTCCATGCCTGGCGCCATGTGGTCGCCGAGTACTTCCACCACTTCACCAATCGGCCTGCCATATCGGTCAGGCTGATTAACAATAGCGACTACCACAATCTGGCCGTGAGTCGCGTCTTTAATCGCATCAGGCGGAATCAGAATTTCCTGATTAATACGCTGATTGGAAGCTTCAACATATGCCGCACCGGATTCCATATAGATACGGCCGACTAATTGCTGTGTATTTCGCTCAATTACTTCGACAATTGATGCTTCCCGCCTCCCGCGATTGTCGATATTGGCAACCCGGACCAAGACCTTGTCGCCATGAAACACGCTGCGCATTTGTTTGGGGCTTAAAAATAAATCATCGCTGCCGTCTTCCGGTTCCACAAAGCCAAAGCCGTCTTTATGGCCAATCACACGCCCGGCGATCATTTCCATTTTCTCAAGAGGACCATAAGCCCCCTTACGATTACGCAATAGCTGACCGTCCCGCGACATGGCGATCAAACGCCTGCGCAGTGCCTCGCATTCCTCTTCAGACTCCAAACTAAAGTCTTCAAGGACTTGCTCATAAGTGGCCGGGTGGCCTCTTTCTGCCAAATAATCAAGGATATATTCGCGGCTGGGGATGGGATTTGCGTACTTCTCTGCTTCCCTTTCTGCAAACGGATCTTTCTTCTTTTTGTATTTTGCCATTATTAACCTATATAACCGCCGTCCTGGCGGGACATCTTGATTCAATCTAAATCAGTCCTTGAGGGCAGGATAATCTGTACGAACTATCTTTGCAATGCCAAAGTTGGGTCATGATTCCAAGTATAAAGGTGACGCGCTACTTTTAGCGCTCCTACAACAACCACGCCCGAAATGAGCATTCTAAATTTTTACGCATCTCATTGATTAATATAAAGTACATATCTTTGTAGTATAATAATTGTTATATATTGATGATGGCCATAAAACTACAAAAACATAGGTCGTGCCGATATATGCCAACTTTTGAAGGCTATGAAAATCTCGAAAAAATTGCTGAAAGCAATGATAGAGTCATTTACTCAGCATTACGGGTGAGTGATCGCACGCCTGTGATTCTTAAAACATTACGCTCTTTGCAGCCTTCCGTGGATATGATTGCCTTGATGTATCATGAATATGAGGTAGCAAAAGATATTAATCATCCCGGCATCATTCACATTTACGATATTTTAGACCAACAAAATCATTTTGCAATTGTGCAGGAAAACATGGGCGGTTTTTCTCTGCAGCAATATCTGCGAGAAAATCGCATTACCGATATTGCACTATTTCTTAAATTAGCCATTCAAATGACTAAAATTGTTGGTTATTTACATCAGTTGCATATCATTCATAAAGATATCAAACCAGGAAATTTTATTATCGACCCCATTTCCTTAACTGTAAAAATAACGGATTTTAATTATTCTTCCAAGTTGATGCATGAAACTCAAGACATTGTTCCACCTGGTAAATTGGAGGGTACACTGGCATACATGGCACCGGAGCAAACCGGGCGCATGAATACGCATATTGACTATCGCGCAGACTTCTATGCGCTTGGTATCAGTTTTTATGAAATGTTATCGGGTAAGTTGCCCTATAACAATAGCGATCCACTGGAGTTACTACATGCACATTTAGCAAATCCAATTCCAGCTGTTCATAATCCTGACCGGGAAATTCCTATTCAACTAATAGAAATCGTCAAAAAACTGATGGCAAAAAATGCCAATGATCGTTATCAAAGCGGCATAGGTTTACAACTTGATTTAGAAAAATGTTTGGAAATGATTGAAGAAACCGGACAGATACAGCCATTTCCGTTAAGCGAACATGACGTTTTGGATCACCTCAATCTTTCGCAAAAATTATATGGAAGGGAAAATGAAATACAGGTTTTAATGCAGGCATATGAACGCATCAGTCGAGGATCGGTGGAAGCCTTAATGGTATGCGGTTATTCAGGGATTGGTAAAACCATGCTGATCAACGAAGTACACAAGCCAATGATACAGCATAAGGGATACTTTATTCATGGTAAATTCGACCAGTTACAACGGGATAAACCTTACACTGCGATCACAGAAGCACTTAATCAATTAGCCCGCTTGATTTTAGCAGAGCCGGAATCAAGGTTTAACGAAATAAAGAAATCGATTGAGTCAGCCATGGGAAGCGTAGGACAGGTCATTATTGATCTTGCACCGGATATTGCCCTGATAGTTGGCGAACAACCGCCGCTAGAACCATTGCCACCGAAAGAAACTGAAAATCGTATGAAGATATTCTTCAAACAATTTTTACATGTGGTGGCGAATAAAGATCATCCATTAGTTATTTTTATTGATGATTTACAATGGATTGATAGCGGCTCGCTCAGTTTGCTGAAAGAAATCATGATGGATGATGAACAAACACATCTCCTTATAATCGGCGCTTATCGAGAAAATGAAGTTGATGCAGCCCATCCTTTAAAGAATTTTATCCAACATTTAGAGGAAAAGAAGAAGCAAATTCAATCGTTATCTTTGCAGCCTTTAAGCATCGAAAATTTTACGTCATTATTTGAAGATAGCTTTCATCGAGACACTGCCGCTGTTTCTGCCTTCGCAGAACTCGTGCACACTCGCACGAAAGGTAATCCGTTTTTTTGCAAACAAGTTTTAAATTTATTATATCGCGAAGGGCTCTTGTTTTTTAATTACGACCGTCATCATTGGAATTGGGACTTAGCTAAAATTTCGTCTTTGGGCATTACCGATAATGTGGTCGAGTTAATGCTAGCCAGATTAGCTGAATTACCTGAAGAGACGCAATTGTTATTAAAGTACGCAGCCTGTGTGGGCAACCAGTTTACGATAGATATGTTGATGTTAATTAGCAATCAATCAGCCGATGAAATCGGCGCTGCTTTATGGCCAGCCTTACAGCAAGAACTTTTAATCACGCCTAGTCTGGGTTACAAGCGTGTTGATGCGATTCATAAAGAAAATTTAACCGAACAGTTATCCAAAAATATTGTGTATCAATTCATACACGACCGCGTGCAGCAAGCCGCGTATCAAAGTATTCCGGAAGAAGATAAAGCAAAAATCCATTTAAACATTGCACGCATCTTAATTCAACAAGAACCTGAGGCGAGTAAAAAGGAAAAGCTGTTTGAAGTTGTAGACCATTTTAATCAAGCCCTTTCATTACTGACCAATCAGGAACGAAAGGAAGTAGCGAATTTAAACTATCTCGCCGGCTTGCAAGCGAAAAATGCCAATGCGTATCAGCCCATGTTTAATTACCTATCCGCAGCCTTACATTTAATTGATGAAACGACTTGGCAAACAGATTATCAATTCGCTTTTAATATTAAACTAAATCATTTCCTGGCTTTGCACTTATCTCATCATGGAGGGGAAACAGAGGAGTTTGATAAATTAATTAACCGTGCAAAAACCAATCTGGACAAAGCACAAGTTTATCGCATAAAAATCATGATTTTGACAGAGCAAGAAAACTGGGCGGAAGTTTTAATCACAGCGAAACCAAGCATGGTGCGACTACTCCTTAAAATGGTTCAGGTTAGATGGAAAATGAGAAAGTTTATTTCAAATAATCTCGCAGAAACATTACCGTTGTTAACTAATCCTGAAATAAAAATGGTTTTTGATATTTTTGCCGAAATTTATTTTGCACTTTATGAAAACAGCGTATTTTCATTTGCATACATGATATTTTTGTCAATGGAGTTACAATTAAAATATGGAAAGCCACGCAGCTCAGGGTTGTTGATTGCGGCTTATGGATTATCTATTGCGAGTATGAATGGTGATATTGATACTGGCAAAAAATACTGCAATATCGCCGAGAACACTTTATTAAAAATCCCCGATAAATATTCTCAATCTGTCGCACATATGTCGATCGCGCTCCTCATCGATCATTATTATCATCACATTAAAATAATAAAGAATATGGGTGAACAAGGCATGCAAGAAGCTCGTGAATCAGGGAATTTAAATATATATGTGACAATGGGCTTACCGATGCTTTGTTTCCTTCAAATTGCGGAAGCTAGGTCGCTGAGAAAAATACTTGAAAGTGCAGAAACTACTTATAAAATTCAGGCTGAAAAAGGGCAAGAGATTTCATCTTGCGGCTTTGAGCTGATTTATCTCATTTACCAAAGCCTAGGTACGGGTATTTTGGATGAGAGTGATCGATTTCGATATCTTGAAAATATGATGTGCACCACCAACTACGCTAGTGTTGCCGTTGCTGGGCTGTATAATCTTAGTTTTTATCACTTCTTTCTGGAAAATTTTGATAAATCCATAGCATTTCATTTTAGATGGTATGTTTTCGAAGAAAACTTTCGTTATGAAATAATTCTGACTGAAATGAGGACGCTCAATGCTTTGGCCATGATGCGACAATTGCCAAGTGTAGATGCCTCTCTTAAAAAGAAATATAAAAAACGCATCAAACAGATCATGAAGCATGTCGCATGGGCAGCGAATCTTGGCCCGGTCAATTATTTACATCATGATTTGTTTTTGAAAGCATACGAGGCACAAATTAACCATAAATATATGGATGCACTTATTAACTTTAATAAAGCCATTGAAAATGCAAAAAAAGGCGAATTTTATTTATGGACAGCCTTGGGTTATGAACTCCTTGGTGAGCTTTATGTTGCATTGGAACAGCATGATGCTGCCATTTTTTATTTCCGTAGCGCTAGATATTATTACAGCCGCTATGGCATGCTGATGAAGGTTAAATCACTTGAAAAGCGTTATCCAGATTGTGCGATGGAAGAACGTCATTTGCCGTTAAGTTCACAATCGGAAAGTTTATCTTTGTCGAATTCCTCCACGGAAATAACTTCCTCAACGACCCTCGACTTTATGTCTGTCATTAAAGCCAGCCAGGCCATTTCCGGCGAAATTATGCTGCAGAAATTATTCGAGAAAATGTTACATGTGCTGCTTGAAAATGCTGGTGCAACGAAAGTGATCCTGCTTGAATTCCGTAAAAATGAGTGGTTCGAAGCTGCTTCTTTAACAATATCTGAGGGGCATAAAGAATTTAAAATGCTGAACGTGAGCTCAACAGAGTCTCAAGATCTTCCCCAAACAGTTGTGCAATATGCCATTCGTTCACGCGAGCCGCTAGTGCTGCATAACGGTGCTGAAGATGACAAATTCAAGCAAGACCCTTATATTGTACGCACCCAGCCAAAATCCATTTTATCTTTACCCATCGTGCAACAGGAAATAGTTTTAGGCATTATTTATCTTGAAAATAATTTAACAAACAATGCATTTACTCAAGATCGTGTCACCGTACTGCAAACACTCGCTGCCCAGATTGCAATTTCCTTACAAAATTCTCATTATTTGGAACACATGGAGCATCTCTATCACAGTACAGAACGTTTCGTTCCAAAAAAATTCCTGGAAATTATCAAGCGCGAAAATATTGAAGATGTTGGATTAGGTGATTCTGCTAAACGAGAAATTACCGTTTTATTTAATGATATTCGCAGTTTCACCACTCTCACAGAAAACCGCACGCCTGAAGAAGCTTTTGCTTTCATTAATCGCTACTGGAAATTCATGGCCCCTATTATTCGTAAATACGATGGTTATATCGACCATTATCAAGGCGACGCCATTTTGGCTATTTTTGCCAATAAACCTCAGGATGCCGTGTTAGCAGCAATCAATATGATGAAAGCCCTCAGCGATTTTAACAAAGTTCAGGCGGAGCATCATGATGTTGCTATCAGTATGGGCATTGGCCTAAGTACAGGCCCTGCGATGCTAGGCATTATTGGTGAAGAAGAGCGTCAGGTTTCGGGATTAATCAGCGATGTCGCGAATACTGCTGCTCGCGTTGAAGGATTAAATACAACTTATGGCAGCAGAATTTTATTAAGTGATGCCACCGCACGTGATTTGCCTGTTAACCTTAAAACACTTTTCAGGAAAGTTGATAAAGTGCGATTAAAAGGTAAAACACAAATCACCGAAATTTATGAATTCATTGAATGGCAAGATGAATTAAATACACCGCTTGCTGACTATCTGGAATTATTTTCTAAAGCATTTAATACTTATGAAAGTGGGAATTTCAAAGAAGCAGAGCAGCTTTTCTCAGATTGCTTGGCTTTATATAAGAATGATAGAGCCGCTCAAGCACTACAGCAGCGTTGCCAGGAGTTCATCAACACTGAAACACCTGCTGATTGGGATGGCGCCTATACGCTTACTCGTAAATAGCAATTAAATATCGTAAGTAATAGTGGCATCCACTGCAGTCGCACTAAGGTTGAGATGACCATTAGTGACAGTGCCGTATGGAAAAATGACCGGTGAATTTCGATAATTTCCATAGCCAACTAACACTTGCACTAATGCCTCCTTGGTGACTTGCGCAGTCCCGCCTATGGCTGCGAAACCGAAACGAGCTGTACTCGTTAAGATATCGCGAGTATCGTTTCTGATATCAGAACCATCGCGGGAAACACCAGCCAGTACCGCATATTTATCGGTTGCCTGATATTTGGCCGATAGAAAAACGTTGTATGTGTTATTAGCATTGAGAGTGAAGCTGATATTACCAGCAGTTGCTACATTATTGGCTCTAATCGTTTTGAGTTTATTCCATTGGCTATATGAAACGATCATGTTCAACATCCATTTGTCAGTTAACACACGAATGTAATTAATGAATGTGCTAG
>Ga0310811_10015211_pt1 | contig 10060 bp, 6 predicted proteins | sample YCmetagenome_FD_207642 | JGI IMG/M metagenome (GOLD analysis project Ga0310811, IMG submission 207642) | Soil microbial communities from experimental microcosm in Duke University, North Carolina, United States - YC | ecosystem: Engineered > Artificial ecosystem > Soil microcosm > Unclassified ...
AGGGTGGTGTACAAATGGGTTACAAAACAATTCTTGTCCTTTCGGGAATCTCTGATAAGGATACACTAAACCATTATGCCTTTAAACCAGACTTGGTAGTGAGTTCCGTAGATAAAATCAAATTCCCGTTGAAGTGGTGGTAAACTGCTGGTTTTAAATTGTTTCCCATTTATAAAACATTTAACTTAGTTAATTGATTATTAATGAGTAACATAATTTATGGCCATGAAAAAGTATCGACTGATATTGGTAGTGAGCACCTTAGTAGCTGCGATCATTATTGGCAGTTGTAAGACAAAATTTGATACCACAAAATCAGACTTTAAAGCTGCAAGCTCAGAATCTGCTTTAGATCATGGCCGGGTTCTGGTTTACAGCATTTGTGGTGGATGTCACTATGATCCATCTGCTAAAAAATTCATAGGCACGCGCATTCATGAAGTGCCGGGTATTGTAGGGAAAGTTTATTCGGCAAATCTCACAAATTCCAAATCAAATGGCATTCCACCCCATTATTCTGATGCAGAATTGAAATATCTGCTTAAAACAGGCGTAGCCCTGGATGGACGATATATCCCCTATATGCTTCGCCCCAATATGGCTGACGAGGACCTTAATGATATTATTGTTTTTCTCCGCTCTGACGATCCGGCCGTGACAGCTACAGATAATACAATTGGCCTTACTCATCTGACTTGGATCGGTAAAATGGCGATGAATATGATGGCGAAGCCACTACCCTATAAAACAGATATTAAAAGACCACCTGAAACTGATTCAATTGCTGCAGGGCGGTATTTAGTGGATAATATTGGTTGCTTTCATTGCCACTCCAAAAGCCTTACCAAACTAAATTACCTCGATCCGGAGAAATCTAAAGGCTATATGGCGGGTGGAATGAAGTTTAAAACGCCGCAAGGCATTGAGATTTATGCTTCTAATCTCACTCCAGATAAGCAAACTGGAATTGGCGATTATACTAAATTACAATTCAGAAAGGCTGTAAAAGAAGGCGAATCACCTAACGGCCCACTACATTTGCCTATGCCGAAATTCGACAGGCTTAGCGATGCTGAAGTAAATGTGATGTATGCCTATCTGCGGTCTATTCCTGCAAAAGATCATAAAGTTCAAGGGCATTGATATAGATAATTCGCTCAACGACTGTTATATTTCATCCGTTGGGTAATGAATACCGGCTATCTTCCTGATCTTATCCAGTGTTTCCATCATTAAAATGGTATCGGCAAAGGACACTACATTGCTTTCAATAAGTCCGCTTCTTAAACAATCATTTACATGCCGGGCTTCGTATTGATAACCAAAGCCTTCTTCTTTATGTACAGGAATAATCTCTTTTGAATCTGGTCTCCCTTTATAAAACTCAATTGTGGCTGATGGTTCATAAAACCTCGAAGTAAGCCTGATCCTCCCTTCCGTGCCTGAAATATCTGCTTCCGTCTCCAGGTTAGAAGAAAAGGTAGAAAACAATTGAGCTATGGCACCATTTTTATAGCGAAAAAGAATAGCGCACTGTTCATCAACACCTGTAGAAGCAGGTGTCATGGTGGCTTCAATATGGTCTGGTCTGCCAAGCACACTCATCGCTATAAACACATTATAAATGCCGATATCCATTACAGTGCCTCCTCCCAATTCAGGATTAAATAACCTGGCCGGAACAGGCGGAACTGGTTTGAAACCAAAATTGACCAGTACAGACTTTATCTCGCCTAATAGCCCTTGTTGTATTATCTCAAGCGTTTTGATATAGTGTGGATGAAACTTGGTCCATAGCGCCTCCATCAAAAACACTTTCTTTTCTTTAGCCAGGCTAATCATTTCTATGGTCTGTTTGCTGTTCATAGCAAAAGGCTTCTCACATAAAACAGCTTTGTTGTGTTGTAAACATAACAAGGTGTTCTCGTGGTGAAGATTATGAGGTGTAGCAATATAAATCACATCCACTTCCGGGTTTTGAGCTAATTCCTCATAACTATAATGGCAGTATTGTACCGGAAACTCGTTGCTAAAATCATCTGCCGATTTTTTGCTGCGCGAGCCGATGGCTATCAATTCGCAATTCTCTGCCAGCTTGAGGTCAGAAGCAAATTTACGGGCAATGCGCCCCGCGCCTAAAATACCCCACCGAATATTTTTCATTTGGATAGATTATATTTAAGAGATATGCGAAGATAGATTTATATAAACAAAAAGCGGATAACACAATATGCTATCCGCCTTTTAACAATTACAATTCCTGTTTCTATTTTAAGTGTGAGCGCAGGAACCAAACCATTTTTTCATGTGTTTCCATCAGTCCCGTGATGAAATCACTGGTGCCGGCGTCGCCATACTCATTGGCAAACGGATTGATATTGCCTCTAATGAATTCGATAATGCTATTATGGTCTTCAACCAATTCGCGGATAAAGCCAAGGCTGTCGTTTGATCTCTCAGTAAGCTCTCCCAAGTGAGTAAGCTGTAAAAAGCTTTTCAGGGTAGCCGGTGCGTAATGACCGATCATACGCATACGCTCTGCAACGCTGTCCATTATGTCATCCAGTTCTTCATATTGTGATTCAAAAAACAAATGCATCGAATGGAAATCAGGACCTTCAACGTTCCAGTGAGCGTTACGGGTTTTGGTGTAGAGTACAAATTCGTCGGCTAATAATTTTGCTAATTGTGCTGAAACAGCGGCTCTGTTTTTTTCAGAGATTCCAATATTTGTTTTCATGGGTCTGGGTTTAAAGAATATTGTGTTTTTCTATTTTTAAGGTAAAACAAATATAGGAAATGTGATTTTGTGAAATGACAATTGATTTAAAATTGACATTGGGTTTACCTGATCTTAAAACATTCATCCGGTATCGGAAACGATCTTCATATTTATTGCCAACTTATTGTAATAGTACTATCGTCGATTAAAACAACAGGTCTGTCGATAAAATCAGGCAAGGGGCATATTACTTATATATTTTCAGAAATTATTTAGTCTATTTGCACGGTTTATTATAACTTATAAGGCAAATACCGCAATATTTGCCGCAACTGTTTAAATATTCCCCCTGAACGTTGAAATAGTTTTATATAAGTTTTTTTTGAAGCAATTTAGTACACTCCAGGTAGTTACTTTTAGCTGTACAAAAACAACTATTGGATTCACTGGCTTCAATATTTTGATTACTAAACTTTAATGATTTATACACACAATTTTTTTCGGGTAAGAACTTTAACTGTTATAATTACCCTTTCGGCTCTGCTTTTTGCATGCGGCAACAGCCAGCACGCCGGCGGCGGAAGCTTTGGTAATGCGCCTGCACCAACGTTAAAGGTGATAGCATTGCAGCCACGTTCGGTAACGCTTAATAGCGAGTATCCGGCCAGTATACAAGGGCAGCAAAATATCGAGATACGCCCGAAAGTAGATGGTTTTGTGGAGAAGATATATGTAGACGAGGGCTCAATAGTAAAAAAAGGTCAGCTGCTATTTAAAATAAACAACCCACAGTATGCCCAGGATGAGCGGACCGCAGCAGCAGGTATTAAAACCGCAGAAGCTGATGTGAATACCGCCCGTTTGCAGGTAGAAAAAGTAAAACCACTTGTCGCAAAAGATATCATCAGTCACTATGAGCTGGAATCGGCACAATTGACATTACAAACCAAAGAGGCCGCGTTGGCTCAGGCAAAGGCCGCTTTGGTAAATGCGCGTATTAATGTGGGCTATACCACCATTACCAGCCCGGTAGATGGCGTGATCGGTTCATTGCCTTATAAACTGGGTAGCCTGGTAAATAGTACCACTGCCGATCCATTAACTACTGTTTATAATACATCGACCATATATGCCTATTTCGCTATAAACGAAAAGGAACTGCTTGATTTTAGCAGCGATAGCACGAATGCAAGCTTAAGTACCAGGTTGAAACAAATGCCGCCTGTCACGCTGATTCTTTCAAACGGCATAACTTACGATCACAAAGGCAAAGTGGAAACAATAAACGGCTTGATAAACACCGCTACCGGATCGGCTAATGTCCGGGCAGGCTTTGTGAACCCCAAAGGGCTTTTGCACACCGGCAACAGCGCAACGATAAGCATTCCAAAGGCATTGAAAAACGTACTTGTTGTTCCGCAAAATGTAACTTATGAGCTCCAGGATAAACGCTTTGTTTACCTGGTTGATGCGCAAAATAAAGTAACTAACCTGGCTATTACTGTAATGGACCAGGCAGCGGGCCAGTTTTATATTGTTACCGGTGGCCTCAAACCAGGCGAAAAAATAGTTGCTGAAGGAGCTAATAACCTGCGGGATGGCACCGTAATTAAACCGGTTGAGGCAAATACCGACCAGATATATAAAGGATTGAAATAACGCGTTGCTACAGAAATTATGCTAAAAAGATTTATAGAGCGCCCCGTACTTTCAACCGTAATATCGGTGTTGCTGGTTATTTTGGGAGTAATAGGCCTCGTTAACCTGCCTATAGCGCAATATCCTGACATTGCCCCGCCTACTGTTAACGTGCAGGCTTTCTACAATGGCGCTAACGCCGACGTTGTATTAAAAAGTGTGATCATCCCGTTGGAGGAGCAGATAAACGGGGTAGAGAACATGACCTACATGACCTCATCAGCCAGCAATGACGGATCGGCTTCAATAACGGTATATTTTAAAGTAGGTACCAATGCTGACCTGGATGCAGTAAATGTACAAAACCGGGTATCCCGGGCATCGAGCCTGCTACCAGCAGTGGTAACACAGGCAGGTGTCGAGGTGGCTAAGAGCCAGAACGGTAATCTGCTTATCCTCACCCTGCAAAGTAGCAGCCCTAATTATGACGCAACTTTTTTGCAGAACTATGCCAAAATTAACCTGGTGCCGGCCATACAGCGTGTAAATGGTGTAGGCAACGTACAGATTTTCACCTCACGCGATTACTCCATGCGCATCTGGCTTAAACCTGATGCAATGGCGCACTATGGTTTAGTGCCCGACGATGTTACCAATGTGCTGAATGAGCAAAATATCGAGTCTGCACCCGGCAAATTCGGCGAGAACAGTAATGAATCATTTCAGTACGTAATCCGATATACCGGGCGTCTAAAAACTGCCGAAGAGTTTGGTAATATGATTATTAAATCGGTAGGCAACGGCCAGGTGCTCCGGCTAAAAGACGTGGCGCGCGTTGAGTTAGGCGCTTTGGATTACTCGGTCGATCTGAAATCAAATGGGCAGCAAGCTATAGGTTTGGGCATTTCACAGGCTGCCGGTTCAAACGCCCGCGATGTGATCAATCAGGTAAAAGACATCCTCAAAACAGCTTCAACTTCGTTTCCAGGTGGCATTAGCTATACTTATATGGTTGATGCCAATGAATATTTGAATGCATCTATCGAAAAGGTGCTAAGCACCCTTGTTGAGGCATTTATACTGGTTTTTATTGTCGTATTCGTTTTTCTGCAGGATTTCCGCTCCACGCTTATACCGGCCATAGCTGTTCCGGTAGCCATCGTGGGCACCTTCTTTTTTTTAGACCTGTTTGGCTTTACCATCAATCTCCTTACACTTTTCGCTATGGTGCTTGCCATTGGCATTGTGGTGGATGATGCTATTGTAGTTGTTGAAGCGGTGCACGCCAAGCTGGACAAAGGCTATAAATCCCCCAGGAAAGCATCAGTTGACGCCATGAGCGAGATCGCTACGGCGATAATCTCGATCACTCTTGTGATGTCGGCTGTGTTTTTACCGGTAACTTTTATCACCGGTTCAACAGGCGTCTTTTATAAGCAATTCGGTATTACACTGGCTGTGGCCATTCTGCTTTCAGCATTGAACGCCCTGACGCTTAGCCCTGCGCTTTGCGCATTGTTTTTGAGGCCACATACTGAAGAAGAAAAGAAAAAGCGCTGGTTTAACTGGTTTTATTCCAGGTTCGACCAGGCTTTCGGTGCCGTTAAAGGAAGATACGAACGCTCGGTAGGTTTCCTTGCCGGGAAGAAAACCATTGTAATTATTGCCATTATTGTTTTTGCCTGCGCGCTTGGCATGTTTATTAAATTGACACCGTCAAGCTTCGTTCCGAGCGAGGACCAGGGCACTATCTTTACCAGTATTTCCTTACCGCCCTCTGCCGGTATGGTACGGACTACCGCAGTTACCAGGCAAATTGATAGTATAGCGCGCAGCATACCCGTAGTTGAAAAATCATTGCAGATCGTTGGCTTTAATTTTCTTGCCGGAAGCGGAAGCGCTTATTCTATGGATATTATCAAGCTCAAAACCTGGGATAAACGAAAGGGTATCAGTATTGACGACGTTATTAAGCAGCTCTATGCAAAAGTAGGAGGTATACATGAGGCGACGATTTTCATGTTCTCGCCACCAACCATACAGGGTTTCGGCTTTGGAAACGGGTTTGAGTTTCAATTGGAAGATAAAGGCGGGCACACCCCTGCCGAAATTTATAAAGTGACGCAGGATTTCCTGGCAGTGCTAAACAAACGAAAAGAAATACAAAACACCAATACCTCCTACAATCCAAACTTTCCTCAATTCCAGGTGGAGGTAAACGTGGCTAAATGTAAGGAAGCGGGGGTTCCAGTCAGCTCGCTGATGAGTACGCTGCAGGGTTATTATGGTGGTTTATATGCATCCAATTTTAATCAGTTTGGCAAGCAATTCAGGGTAATGGTGGAAGCCGATGCAGCATTTCGTACCAACCCTGCAAGCCTGAACAATATTTTTGTGCGTACAGATAACGGCACCATGTCGCCGGTAAGCGAATTCATCAAGCTTACTAAAGTTTCCGGTCCTGAATCCATTAGCCGTTTCAACTTGTTTACCGCTGTAACGGTATCCGGTCAACCCAATCCCGGCTTTAGTACAGGAGATGCGATCAAAGCCATTAAAGAAGTGGCTGCACAAAAGCTACCGCCAAGTTTTGGCTACGAGTTTTCAGGCCTTACCCGAGAGGAAATTTCTTCCGGGTCGCAATCGTTGTACATTTTCGCGCTTTGTTTAATTTTTGTTTACTTCCTGCTCAGTGCGCAATATGAAAGCTATATTCTGCCTTTCGCTGTATTGCTGTCGTTACCAATAGGATTAACCGGCACCTACCTGTTTGCAAACATAGCCGGTATAGGCAGTAATATTTATGTCCAGATATCGCTCATCATGCTTATCGGCCTGCTCTCCAAAAACGCCATCCTGATCGTAGAATTTGCGCTCGACAGGCGTCGCGGCGGGATGCCCATTGTACAGGCGGCAATTGAAGGTGCTGAAGCCCGTTTAAGGCCGATTTTGATGACCTCGTTTGCATTTATTTTCGGTATCATGCCGCTTATGTTCTCCACGGGTGCAGGAGCTTTTGGTAACCGGTCAATCGGCACAGGCGCAGTTGGCGGTATGTTTATCGGGACGGTTTTAGGATTGTTTGCAATACCGGTGTTATTCATCATTTTCCAAACCATACAGGAAAAACTGAGGAGTAAAAGAAGGCATGACGACGATGAAGACGAAGTTGTAGTTACCAGTTAATGTATCAGAAAATTAAATGATCAAAACATATTTAAAATATACCTTAATTGGTTTGTTGCTAACTACGGCCTTCTATTCTTGTAAAGTCACCAAGCCTTACCAACAGCCAAACGTCAGTACCCAATTCCTGTATCGCGATCAGAACGGTACGGATACGATCACCATTGCCAGCATGCACTGGGAACAGCTTTTTACCGATACCGCTTTGCAGGGCCTCATTCGTGAAGGGCTGGCAAACAATCTCAACCTGAAAATAGCTATCCAAAAAATAGCCGAAGCACAGGCTTCGCTGATACAGGCAAAAGGCGCGATGATCCCTTCGTTAAGCGGCAATGCCGGTGTAACGCGCAGCAAGCAATCGTCAGCGGCACTTGATTATCCGGCAGGATTCGATATTAACACAGTAACTACTTCCTATCAGCTGGGCTTAAGCTCAGCGTGGGAAGCGGATATTTGGGGTAAGTTGAAAAGTGCTAAAAAATCAGCTCTTGCAAATCTCCTGGAAAGCGACGCCGCCAAGCGTGCTGTGCAAACTCAATTGATCGCTGATATTGCCAATAACTATTACAGCCTGCTGGCTTTGGATAAGCAATTGGATATTACTGTACAAACACTGCAATCCCGCAAAAAGGATTTTGAAACCATGAGGGACTTAAAAGAAGCCGATGTGGTAAACGGCGCAGCCGTAGTGCAGAGCGAAGCCAACCGTTACGGAGCAGAAGTAGCTATTCCAGACCTGAAACGCAGCATCCGTGAAACGGAAAATGCGCTGGACCTGTTGCTGGGTCGACCGCCCGGGCCAATTACCCGCAGCAAACTGGGTCAGCAGCACCCAATAACTAATCTGCAAACCGGTATCCCTGCTCAATTACTACAAAACCGCCCGGATGTACAACAAGCTGAACTAACTTTTCGAGCTGCTTTTGAAAACACCAATGCAGCCCGCACTTATTTTTATCCTCAGTTCACTATTACAGCATCCGGCGGATTTTCAAACCTTACGCTGAAAGATTTCTTTGTGAATTCAATTTTCTATAACATCGCCGCAGGCTTAACCCAGCCGATATTTAACCAGGGCATCAATAAAGCCCGCTTAAAAACCGCTCAGGCCCAGCAGATGGAAGCACTTAACAATTTTCAGCAGAGCTTGCTTACTGCAGGCAGCGAAGTTTCCAACGCATTATACGCCTATCAAACAGGTGTGGAAAAAGACACCTCCCGTACCAAAGAAATTGCGGCGCTTACCAAAGCAGTAGATTATACCGAACAATTGCTGCGATATAGTTCAGCCACTAACTACACTGACGTGTTAACTTCGGAGCAGGCTTTGCTGGCAGCGCAACTGAATGGCGTTGGGGATAAATTGCAGCAATTACAAGCGATTGTCAATCTGTATCGGGCTTTGGGCGGAGGATGGAGGTAACTTGTCGTTAAGTTTTAATCTAAAATAAAAACGTCCGCAAGTATTTTGATACCTGCGAACGTTCAGTGCACCACATGGGGTTAGGATTGAACACCTTGAAGATATCTTACTGATAATCAAATCAATTACAGGAGGAGAAAATTAGCCCACTGGACGCTTCTCGAACGATAATAGATATCTTGAAAAGATCGGAAAGGGATATGAGTCCTCAAAGTCACGCCGCCTTTAGCAAAAATTTTTCATAGGCCATGTGACCAGTATTCTGCATGGGCAAAATTGGCATTTGTCAATGCCCCCATAAAACCAAATTATATAATATATGGAACCTTTTTGGATATGACAAATTACCCGATGTCGTTCGTCAACTGTTTGAAAAAGTTGAGCGAATTGAATATTTATTGGTCAATTTATAATCAGAGGACCATAACGATGATCGATTGTTAATGGTTGAGAAAGCAGCAGAATTTCTAAAAACTACTACAACCGCATTATATACCAAAGTTAGCAGAAAAGAAATTCCTGTTTACAAACCAGGCATGAGGCTATATTTTGACAAGAATGAATTAAAAGAATGGATTCTCACAGGCAGGAAAAAAAATTTACGGGAAATCTCTTTGAGCGCAGAAATAAAAAAAAGAAATTCTAACTTTTGAGATATTCGATACAGAAAGTGAAGCACTGCTGATTAAAACCAAAAAACTGCCCGGTCAGCACTTGTGTGGAAGATGTGAATCGCGTGACAAACGGGCCATTTAAAAAAGGTATGTTTATAAACCCCGGTATACACCTCGGGCGGATCGCCTGAAAAACCTTTCTTCGCATTAACGGGATATTCCGATAAAACTTAGTGGCTGTTAAGGCGCCCCTTCTTCGGCTAACTCCGGGCAGGCTGCCTGTTCAGCAACTTCTAAAAACAAATAGTATGACAGCAATATCTGCTTTTTCTACGCGACAACAGTTTCACCTGTTGATCGATTATCAGGGAACCGAATGTGCAGTGACCGTTCTGCCCGGTGCGGATCGCCTGTTTCTGGTGATTGGCCAGGGCAATATCCTGGGCGAACGCAATTATGACGAGCGTTTTAACTGCA
>Ga0310811_10015212_pt1 | contig 10060 bp, 6 predicted proteins | sample YCmetagenome_FD_207642 | JGI IMG/M metagenome (GOLD analysis project Ga0310811, IMG submission 207642) | Soil microbial communities from experimental microcosm in Duke University, North Carolina, United States - YC | ecosystem: Engineered > Artificial ecosystem > Soil microcosm > Unclassified ...
AAGTTGCGCCTGCGCGAACAGACTCAATCTGCGATGAACAAACGCATATTCGGCGCGCCGACATTTTTTGTCGGCGGCGAAATGTTCTGGGGGAACGACAGGCTGGAAGATGCGCTGGACTACTGCGATTCGCTGACGCCACGCGGCTAGCGCGGTCCTGGTGGGATGGGGCGCCGTCAATGCCACTATCAGTCGGCTTGCTGGCAAAAGCGGCGGCCTGGCACGTGGGACACCACGGCTTGAGCGATTTCGAGTGGAGTACTTTCGGCGGGAACGACGCGGCGGCTCGATTCGGGTGTGTGCTTCATCGTCCATTCGACGAGTCGGTAAGAGCGACCCCAAGGCGGTTGCAACGGATCGGAAACCTTGCAGGAATTAATCTGGCGAGTCCATTCATGGCCGGGCATCGCACGCAGGTGTTCGACTACCAGCTGTTCAACCATGAGTTGCGTCCTTTTTCTTCTTGGACTGTGGCCGATTGCGGCGCGTCCTTGACATCCCCCACAAGAAAAAGTGCCGCCGATGTTCTGGCGGCTCAACAGGGGATGAGCGACATACTTGCAGGGAACAATTAAGCCAAACTTAAGAAGCACGACGATTGCACAAACGATTGTCAATGCATGTAAGCGAGTGGAAGCGAACGTAAGCGGGCGGTGAAAAACGCGGGCAAACAGCGGCGAATGCACGCGCTACAGGCACGCGCCGGTCGCCGCGTCGCGATGCCGCCCTCAAGACCTCGGCGCGGCGGCCGTTATCAGTAAGGTTGGGGCGTCGCCCCGCTTTGCCGTCGGGCTCGCCCGCTGATAACGTGACGAATCTCGCCCAAACGCCGCTTTCCGAGCGCCTTCGCGCGCTCGTCGACACCGTGCAGCACAACGAGCGCACACTGCGCCGTTTCCAGAACGTCGAGTTGCGTTTGATCGGCGCGCAGGATTTCGCTTCGTTTCTCGACACACTGTTTCGCCATTTGCCACAGGAGTTTTCTCTCGCGAGCGTAACGCTGTGGCTCGATGACCGTACACCGATGCTGCTCGAACTGCTTGAGCCGGTTGCGCTGCGCGTGCTCGATCACGCGAATCTGAAGACCTCGCGCGAGGCGGGTCTCGCCGCGCAGGCCTTGTGCGATGAAGGCCGGCCGTGGCTCGGCAGACCTGGCGAGATCGATGACGGCACGCGCTGTGCATTCTTCGGCGATGCGCCGGCTGGGCCGCCGGCCGCGGTGCCGGCGAGCGCGATCCTGCTGCCGCTTGCCGCGGGCACGAGCGTCAGCGGCTATCTGTGCCTGGGCAGCGACGACCCCGCGCGTTTCGGCGCCGGCATGGCCACCGACATTCTGGAGCGCTTCGCGAGCATCGTGACCGCGAGTCTCGACAATGTCGCGCATCGCGAGCGGCTCAAGCAGCTCGGCATGACCGATTCGCTGACCGGCCTTGCCAATCGCCGCTACTTCGATGAACGGCTGCGCGAGGAACTGATGCGCGCGGTGCGTTATCACGTGCCGGTCGCGTGTCTTTTTATCGATATCGACGGGTTCAAGCGCATCAACGATACCTATGGCCATCCGACCGGCGACCGTGTGCTGGCCGCCGTGGCGGCCTGCGTGCGGCAGCAGGTGCGGCTTGGCGATACGGTTGCGCGCTACGGCGGCGAGGAGTTCGCCGCGCTGCTTCAAGGCGATCGCGCGGACGCGTTGACGGCGGCCGAGCGGGTGCGGCTCGCGGTCGAACGACTCGATGTAACGGACGAACACGGCAAGCACATTGCGTTGAGCGTGTCGATTGGCGTGGCGGCGCGCGTGGTCAACTGTGCGCCGGCCGACGCGATGGCGCTGGGGCAGGCGATGATCAAGGAGGCCGATCGCGCGATGTATCAGGCCAAGCGCAACGGACGCAATCGCATCGAGACCGTGGTCGGCGAGGGTGAAGACGAGGCAGCGCGGTGACCGGCTAAAACGCAGCGCTAGAGCTAGAGCCAGGCTAAGGCCACGCCGAAAACAGTGCACACCGGCCAGACCGAACAACTTACGCCGAAAGCAGCATGCACCGGCCAGACCGAACAACCCACACCGAACAACCCACACCCATCGCGCGGCCGTCCCCATCGCCCGCGGGTCAAGCCCCCGCCGCATCCGGCAGCACGCCGAGCAGTTGCAGCGAGCCGCCCATCACGCCGCTGAACACCGGCCCGGCGACCGTGCCGCCATAGAACGCCTTGCCAGCCGGATCGTCGATCATCACCGCGACAATCAGGCGCGGGTCGCTCATCGGCGCCATGCCGACAAACAGCGCGCGATACCGGTTCTTCGCATAGGTCGCGCCGATCTGCTTGCGCGCGGTGCCGGTCTTGCCGCCGACACGATAGCCTTGCACGGCGGCCGCTCTCCCGGTGCCACCGGCGCCGATGGCCATTTCCAGCATGTTGCGGATCGCGCGCGCGGTCGCGGGCGTGGTGACTGGCTGGCCGCGATCCGTGGATGTCGCGCTGATGTGCGCATCGAGCGGATCGCGCAACAGGCTCACGCGCTGCACCGCGCCGTCGCCCGCATAGGCGGTGTAGACCTGCGCGATCTGCAGCAGCGATACCGACAGGCCGTAGCCATACGCCATCGTCGCCTGTTCGATCGGGCGCCAGCGTTGGTATGGCCGCACCTTGCCCGCGGCCACACCCGGAAACGTCAGCTCGGGCTTCGAGCCAAGCCCGTACTGCTGATACTTGGTCCAGATCGTCTTGGCGGGCAGGTTCAGCGCGAGTTTCGCGAGCGCGATATTGCTCGACTTCTGCACTGCCTCGGCGACGGTCATCGCGCCGTGATTCGACGTGTCGTGAATCACGGCCGGCCCGATCCGGTACCAGCCGGGCGCGGTGTCGATGATGCTTTGTGGCCGCACCGTGCCTTCGTCGAGTGATAACGCCACGACAAGCGGCTTGATCGTCGAACCGGGCTCAAATGTGTCGATCACCGCGCGGTTGCGCAATTGCCGGCCAGTGAGCCGCGCACGGTCGTTCGGATCGAAGCTCGGGTAGTTGGCGAGCGCGAGAATCTCGCCGTTGCGCGCATCGAGCACGACCACGCTGCCCGCTTCGGCGCGATGCTGTGCGATCGCCGCTTTGAGTTGCGTGTACGCGAGTTGCTGGATGCGTCGGTCGATCGTCAGGTGAATCGTGTCGCCGTTGCGCGCGGGCACGAGCGGCCGCGTCTCGGAGACGACCCGGCCGAGCCGGTCGCGAATCACCTCACGCTGGCCGGGCACGCCTTGCAAGCGCTCGTTGGCCGCGAGTTCGACGCCTTCCTGGCCGTTGTCCTCGATGTCGGTGAAGCCGACCACGTGCGCGGCCGATTCGCCTTCCGGATAAAAGCGCTTCGAATCGGCGATCTGCGTGATGCCGGCGAGGCCGAGGCGCGACAGATGCGCGGCGGTGTCGGCGTCGACCTGGCGCTTGAGCAGCACGAAGCTGCGTTCGCCGTTCAGGCGGCGGCGCAGCTCCGCGAGCGGCAGCTTGAGCAGCTTCGCGAGCGGCGCGAACGCGGCTTCGTCGATCAGCTTCGGCGACGCCCAGATCTCGTAAGTCGCGAGGCTGACTGCGAGCATCGAGCCATGGCGATCGACGATCCGCCCGCGCGTCGCGTCGAGTTCGAGCGTGCGCTGATAGCGCTTTTGCCCCTGGTCGACATAGAAGTCCTGGTTCACGACCTGCACCCAGAACGCGCGGGCCGCGAGTGCGCCGAATGCCGCGAACATCAGCAGCACGACGAGCTTCGAGCGCCACGCGGGCAGGCGCGCGGCGAGCAGCGGATTCTTTGCGGCGGGCGTGTAGTGATCGTGCGACTGCGGTTTCTTCTGGCGGATCATGGGCGCGGATAACGGACGTCTCGATGGAGCGAGGCCGCCGGGATGGTTCGAGGCGGAGGACGGGACGGCAGTTACGGGCCGTCGTCGGCCGATTGTAAATAAAACGTAATATAAGTGCGAGTCATGTGAAGGGAAGGAGGTTGAGCCGACGCAACGCGGCAACGAGCAGAGGACAGCGTGCCGACGTGAATGCCAGCCAGCAGCCGGCAAACAAAAAGCCGCGCGGACTTGCAAAATCCGCGCGGCTGACTCGTCCGATTGATGCGTCGACAACGACGCGGCGTGTTGAAGAGGCGCTTCCCGGCCTGTGGAGCGCCTTCTTTTTTGTGAGACGGTAACCCCTGGCTGTTGCGGCCCCGGTGCTAACCCACGCTCAGACCGGCAACGCGAAGCTGCCGATCGCCTCGCGCAGCACGCCGACCTGATCCTTCAGCGAATGGGCGGCCGCCGCGGCCTCTTCGACGAGCGCCGCGTTCTGCTGCGTGACCTGATCCATTTCACCGACCGCGCGATTGACCTGCTCGATGCCCGCGCTCTGTTCGCGTGACGCGTGGCTGATTTCCTCGAGGATTTCGTTCACGCGCCGCACCGACTGCACGATCTCGCCCATCGTCGCGCCCGCGTTCGCGACCTGCGACGCGCCGGTTTCGACGGTGTGGGTCGAGGCTTCGATCAGTGCCTTGATTTCCTTCGCGGCTGTCGCCGAGCGCTGCGCGAGGCTGCGCACTTCCGATGCGACCACCGCGAAGCCGCGTCCCTGTTCTCCCGCGCGGGCGGCCTCGACGGCCGCGTTGAGCGCGAGGATATTGGTCTGGAACGCGATCCCGTCGATCACACCGATGATGTCCCCGATCTGCCGCGAGCTCGCGGTGATCTCGCCCATCGTGCGCACCACGTCTTCGACGACGAGACTGCCGCGCGTGGCGACGCCGGCCGCTTCGCTCGCAAGATTGGCGGCCTGCGCCGCGCTGTCCGCGTTCTGTTTCACGTTGACCGTCATCTGGTCCATGCTCGACGCGGTTTCGACCAGCGCCGCTGCCTGCTCCTCGGTGCGCTGCGACAGATCGGTGTTGCCGGCGGCGATTTCGTTCGCGCCGACGTTGATGTTCTCGGTGCCCTGACGCACACGCGATACCGTGTCCACGAGGCCCGCTTGCATCGTGTGCAGCGCGTGCAGCAGGCTGCCGGTGTCGTGCGGCGCGATCGGCACGCGCGTCGCGAGATTGCCTTGCGCCATCAGCTGCGCGTGTTCGACCGCGAGTTCGAGTTCGCCGCCGAGCGAGCGGCGGATGCTGCGTAACACCAGCAGCATCACGACCGTCGCGAGCGCGCCGAGCGTCACGGTGATCGCGAACCAGCGCAGCAGGTTGCTATAGAACGCGCTCTGCACGTCGTCCATATACATGCCGGTTACCAGATACCAGTCCCACGGCGCGAAGCGCGCCGCGTAGCTGGTCTTCGCGACTGGCTTCTCGTGGCCTGGCTTGGCCCACAGATAATCGACGAAACCGCCGCCTTCGTGATTGCCTGCGTTGACGATATCGACGAATAGATGGTTGCCGTCCGGATCGGTGAACTGAGCGAGATTCTTGCCCATGAGAGACTGATTGATCGGATGCATCAGCATGGTCGGCTGCGAATCGTTGACCGAGATATAGCCGTCGCTGCCGTAGCGCATCGCCGCGAGTGTCGCGAGCGCCTGCTTTTTTGCGTCGTCTTCGGACAGCGTGTGGTGCTGCGCGAGGTCGTAGTATCGGGCGACGATGTGATTGGCCTGGTCGATCAGCGAGCGCAACTGGTCGCGCCGGTCGGAGATCATCGACGCACGGTTCTGCCACGCGCCAAAGCCGCCGATCAGGACCAGGCCGACCCACAGGACGGCAATCATCGAAGCCAGTTTTCGGTTCAGAGTCATAGCAGGAAAATGGGCTTTCGTTAGTTGAGTGCGTTGAGCGCGGCCTATTTGCCGCTTTCCATGTTTACGGCGTAATCGGGTATTAATTCAGGCAGGGGAAACCCGCTGTTTCGCACGCGCGATTAGCGGCTCATTCGTCTGAATATTCGTCCGTCGATTCGTCTGTTCATTCGCATGATTCGCAAGGAGAAATTGCGCTGCTGGTAATGGTTCGATACCGTGGCTGAAAATCTGTTTTTTTTTGGACCGTGATATGCCGGTATCGGGAATAAATTGGGTCGCTGATTAAAAATATTTTAACGATTGCGCAATGATTTGATTTATTTCGCGATTCCGGATAATGATTAATTTAAAAGCTGCAGCCAGCACCATTGAAGACAAAAAACAATCTGGCCGGTTCGGTCGTGATCAGACGGCGAGCCACCGGCTCAAGACTCCACAAAATGCCAAATAAATACAAAATCCCGTTATCTGGCGAAGCAGGCATAAAACGACACATTTCTCCACTTAATCGCAACAACGAAAAGCCGTGGATATTTCAAGAAAACCCCTCAATAAAAATTCCGCTATAGTCGCCCTTTTCCAGTCGCAGTCGGGCATAAAAATGCATCAATAAGCCCGCCACCAGGAGTACCGAAAATGAATGCCCGCGAACCCGCTTTCGTTACCACATCCCGTAGCGCGCGTCTGCGCCAGATGCTCGTCAGTAACGAACTCGAATTCATGATGGAAGCCCATAACGGCATGTCCGCGCGAATCGTGCGTGAAGCCGGCTTTAAAGCAATCTGGGGCTCGGGCCTTGCGATTTCCGCGCAATTCGGCGTGCGCGACAATAACGAAGCGAGCTGGACCCAGGTCGTCGACACACTCGAATTCATGGCCGACGCGAGCGATCTGCCGATCCTGCTCGACGGCGATACTGGCTACGGCAACTTCAACAACGTCCGCCGTCTGGTGCGCAAGCTCGAACAGCGCGGCATCGCCGGCGTGTGTATCGAAGACAAACAATTTCCGAAGACCAACAGCTTCATCAATGGCGAGGCGCAACCGCTCGCCGATATCGACGAATTCTGCGGCAAGATCAAGGCCGGCAAGGACTCGCAGACCGACGAGCATTTCTCGATCGTCGCGCGCGTCGAGGCGCTGATCGCCGGCTGGGGCATGGAGGAAGCACTGCGCCGCGCGGAAGCGTACCGCCGGGCCGGCGCCGACGCGATCCTGATCCACAGCAAGCTGTCGCGTCCCGACGAAATTCTCGAATTCGCACGTGAGTGGGCCGGCCGCGCGCCGCTCGTGATCGTGCCGACCAAGTACTACAGCACGCCGACCGAGGTGTTTCGCGAAGCGGGCATCAGCACCGTGATCTGGGCGAACCATCTGATCCGCGCGGCGACCTCCGCGATGCAGGCCGTCGCGAAGGAAATCCATTCCAGTGAAACGCTCGTCAACGTCGAAGACAGCATTGCCGCGGTCAACGAGATATTCCGTCTGCAGGACGCCGACGAATACTCGGAAGCGGAAGATCGCTATCTGTCGAGCGGCCGCGCGGCCGGCTCGGCGGTCGTGCTTGCCGCGAGCCGCGGCAAGGGGCTCGAAGCGGTCACGGAAGACCGCCCGAAGGTGATGCTGCCGATCGCCGGCAAGCCGCTGCTGCGCTGGCTCGTCGATGCGTTCAAGAAGCAGGGCGTCAACGACATCACCGTGGTCGGCGGCTATCGCGCCGATGCGATCGATACGGCGGGGATTCGCCTCGTCGTCAACGAACAGCATGCGCACACTGGCGAGCTTGCATCGCTCGCATGCGCGGTCGACAAACTCGCCGGCGACACCGTGATCTCGTACGGCGATCTGCTGTTCCGCAGCTACATCCTGCGCGATCTGGTCGAAAGCGAGGCCGCGTTCAGCGTGGTCGTCGATTCGTCGCTGACCGACGCGGAAAACGTCAGCGTGCGCGATTTTGCGTGGTGCTCGGCAGCCGACGATCGGGGTCTGTTCGGCAGCAAGGTCCTGCTGCGCCATGTCGCGAGCGGGCAGGATGCGTCGTCGGCGACGCTTGCCGCGCAGGCGCCGCATGGTCGCTGGATGGGGCTGTTGAACGTGCGCGGCGAAGGCCGCGAGCGCTTGCAGGCGGTGATGCGCGAATTGCAGGCACGCAGAGATTTCGCGTCGCTCGACATGCCCGCGCTGCTCAATGCGCTGATCGAAGCGGGTGAGTCGATCGAGGTGCAATACGTGCACGGCCACTGGCGCGGCGTCAATGACCTCGACGACTTCCGCCGCGCGGGCGATTTCGCGCATGCTCAGGCGCCGTTCGCGAGCGCGATCGGTGATGTGGCAAGCGCGGCGAAGCACAACGCGGCAACCGGAGGCGCGCGATGATCGAAGCCGCGCAATTCGTCGAGGCGGCGCGCGAGCGCGGTTTCGACTGGTACGCGGGCGTGCCGTGCTCATATCTGACGCCATTCATCAACTACGTGCTGCAGGACGAATCGCTGCACTACGTATCGGCGGCCAACGAGGGCGACGCGGTCGCGCTGATCGCCGGCGTCACGCTCGGCGCGAAGAACGGTCGGCGCGGCATCACGATGATGCAGAACTCCGGACTCGGCAACGCGGTGAGTCCGTTGACGTCGCTCACGTGGACCTTCCGTCTGCCGCAACTGCTGATCGTCACCTGGCGCGGCCAGCCGGGCGTCGCGGACGAACCGCAGCACGCGCTGATGGGGCCGATCACGCCGGCGATGCTCGACACGATGGAAATTCCGTGGGAGACCTTCCCGACCGAGGCTGACGCCATCGGTCCGGCGCTCGATCGCGCGACCGCGCATATGGACGCGACCGGCCGGCCCTACGCGCTGGTGATGCAAAAGGGCAGCGTCGCGCCGTATGAGTTGAAGGACGGCGGCGCCCCCGCGCAACGCGCGCACGTTGCGCCGCGCGTGCAGTTCCGCGGCGTTGCGGCGAATGAATTGACGACCCGCCACGACGCATTGCAAAAGGTGATCGCGCATACGCCGCTCGATTCGACGGTGGTGCTCGCGTCGACCGGTTTCTGCGGCCGCGAACTCTACGCGATCGACGATCGCGCGAACCAGCTGTACATGGTCGGCTCGATGGGCTGCGTGACGCCGTTCGCGCTGGGTCTTGCGCTCGCGCGTCCCGATCTGCGGGTCGTCGCGATCGATGGCGACGGCGCCGCGCTGATGCGCATGGGCGTGTTCGCGACGCTCGGCGCGTACGGCCCGTCGAACCTCACGCACGTGCTGCTCGACAACGGCGCGCACGATTCCACCGGCGGCCAGGCGACGGTGTCGTCGCAGGTGTCGTTCGCGGGCGTGGCGGCTGCGTGTGGTTACGCGTCGGCGGCGGAGAGCGACGACCCGGCCGTCATCGACGAGCTGTTCGCCGCGCCGCCGCTCGACGGCCCGCGTTTCGTGCGCCTGACGATCCGCCGTGGCACGCCCGATGGACTGCCGCGCCCGACCATCACGCCGCCCGATGTGAAGACGCGCCTGATGCGTCACATAGGCGCGGTCTGAACCCAAAGCAAGACTCAAAGCAAGAAAAGGAACACCGATGCTGCTGCTCAACCCAGGCCCGGTGACGCTCACCGAACGTGTCCGCAACAGCCTGTTGCAGACGGACCTGTGCCACCGCGAGAGCGAATTTTTCGACTTGCAGGAAGAGGCGCGCACGCGTCTCGTCGATGTGTATGGGCTCGACCCGAACGAATGGCAGGCGGTGCTGATGACCGGCTCCGGCACGGCGGCCGTCGAAAGCATGTCGGCCGCGCTGGTGCCGCAAAACGGTAAGCTGCTGGTGGTCGAAAACGGCGTGTATGGCGAGCGCATCGCGCAGATCGCGACGCAATACGGGATCGCGCATGAAGTGTTGAAGCACGGCTGGATGGACGCGCCCGACCTCGCGCAGATCGCCGCCCGGCTAGATGCGGACAAATCGTTCACGCACGTTGCGGTGATTCATCACGAAACGACCACCGGGCGTCTGAACGACATCGCCGCGCTCGGTGCGCTGTGCCGCGAGCGCGGTCTGCGTCTGCTGGTGGACGGCGTCAGCAGTTTCGGCGCGGAAACGATCGATTTCGCCGACACGAGTCTCGACGCGGTGGCCGCAACCGCGAACAAGTGTCTGCATGGCGTGCCGGGTGCATCGTTCGTGCTGGTGCGGCGCGCGGCGCTCGCGCAGGCGGCGAGCCGCACGTACTACCTCGATCTCGGCCGCCTCGCGCGCTTGCAGGATCAGCGCAACACGCCGTTCACGCCGTCCGTGCATG
>Ga0310811_10015215_pt1 | contig 10059 bp, 8 predicted proteins | sample YCmetagenome_FD_207642 | JGI IMG/M metagenome (GOLD analysis project Ga0310811, IMG submission 207642) | Soil microbial communities from experimental microcosm in Duke University, North Carolina, United States - YC | ecosystem: Engineered > Artificial ecosystem > Soil microcosm > Unclassified ...
CGGAGGTGGCACCGCGCGTGCGCGCCCTGTGCGAGCGGTTCGGGCTCCCGTACAACAGCGGTTCGTTGCTCCACCAGACCGCCACGGTCTGGAAACGCGTCTTCCGGCTGGCACTGCCCACACCCGCACGACGAAGCGAACCAGATTCCGCCCCAGCCTCGGCACAGGCAGCGTAACCCTCGGAGGGACCCCGGCGAGGTAGAAGCACTGGCTCCTTTCCCTCCACCCAGTTGTCCGGACAGGAAGCTTGCATGGCTGCTCGCGCCGGCGGATCCCGATCCGGAGGTACGGAAAGCGCCCACCGCCATCGCGCCTGTGACGCTCGCGCCGAGGATGCCGCCGCCGCCGCTGCCTGCCGCCGCGAGTGAGCCCGTCGTCCAGGTGAAGAACTTCATCAGAACCGGCAGTGCGATCAGCGAAAGGAGCATCATCGCGAAACCCATGAGCGTCGTCCGTGGATCCTTGCCTTCGCCGATCATCGTGAATGTGGTTGCGTACACGGCGGCAGCGGCCGGTTTGTAGAAGATGAGGGCGATCATCCAGCCGGTCAGCTTGCGGAACCAGGGCTTGGTGAGCGCGGTCATCGTGCCGGCAGCGGCGAGGGGGAGCAGCCCGGCGAGGACGACGAGCGCCGCCTCGCGGAAGAGCATGAGCACGGCCTGGATGGCGCCGACCAGGATCGCGATGATGCCGAGCACGATCACGACTCCGGGGGCGGCGGCGTTCAGGCTGAGAATCTCGGTCAGGCGTTTACCGAAGCCGCCCTGCGCGGACATGTCGAGCACCCAGCTGGACCACGCATCGCCCGCTTTGACGAGCATCGAGGCGGTGAGCACCCCGATCGTCGATCCGCATCGACCCCGACACCAACACCCTGGCCTTCTCCGAGCCGTACCGCAGGCCATTCACCTACGAGGAGTTCCCCTACCTGCCGTGGCCGCGATGCCCCCGCCGAGGCTGCGGCGCACGGATCGTCGTCGACGCCCGGGAGGTCGAGCAGCCCGGGAAACCCGAGGTCGCAGTAGGGCGCAGAACGCTCCCTGCGATCGCTCCGGAGCAGCTCCTGATCCCCACCCGCTGGGCCTGCACAGCCCCGGATTGTCGTTCCACGGGTCTGCTCTGGACGGCGAACGTGCGCACGCTCGAACACGATCTCGGGTGAAGCCGGGGCCGCGTCTTTTGAGCCAGCATGGCGGGCGACCGTTGGCGAATGCCGCCCTCACCGGGGCCAAGGCCCGCCGGTCGACCGGCGGGCCTTCACCGTGATGTGCGGACCGTTCGAGGTCAGCGCTTGCACTCCAGGGCCTTGAGGTTGACGGCTTTGCCCATCGCGTCATATCCGGCGTCGCTGGGGTGGAGATGGTCGCCGCTGTCGTACAGCGGGAGGAAGCGCAGAGGGTCGGCGGGGTCACGGGTCGCCTTGTCGAAGTCGACCACGCCGTCGAATTCACCGCTGGTGCGGATGAACTTGTTTGCCGCGGTGCGGATGGCCTCCTTCTGGTCGGTGTAGGAACCCAGCCCCTTAAATGGGGTCATCGTGGCGCCCAGGATGCAGGTGTCCTCGGCGTGCGCACGAGCGATCAGTTGTCGGTAGGCGGCGATGAGTTGGTCGGCCGACGCAGCCTGGCCGCCGTTGATGTCGTTGATGCCCTCCATGAGGATCACCGTCCGGACGCCCGGCTTTGCGAGGACGTCACGGTCGAACCTGGCCTGCACGCTGACCCCGGCGCCGTCGGCCAGCACTCTGTTCCCGGAGATGCCTTCGTTGAGCACCCCCATCTGCTTGGAGCGGGGACCATTCAGCAGGCGGTCGGCGAGCACGTCAGGCCAGCGGCGGTTTGCGCCGGGGGTCGAACGGAGGCCGTCGGTGATCGAGTCGCCGAGGGCGACCACCGTGTCAACGGTCTTAGGGGCACTTACGACGACGCTGTCGACCCAGTACCAACGGCTGATCGTGGTTGTGAACGCGGCGCCGCCGTTCTCCGCGGAATGGTCGCCCTCTGACGAGACATACGAGGTCTGCGTCGCGAGGTTGTGACCAGTGACCGTGCCGCTCGCTCCGCGGACGTACAGGCTGACCGCGAGGTTCTGCTGCGGCGCGTACGTGCCTGGCAGAGGGTCGCTCAGGACCTGGGCGCCGACCGGTACCGTCACAGACGTGTTGCCGCCGAACGTCAATTGACGGTTCGTTCCGGCCACCACCGCTGCGCTCTCTTGTTGGACGCCTACGTACGCGCTGCCGAACACGACCGGCTGGGTCCCGAAGGCGTTCGACAGCGAAATCCGCAGACCGCTACCGCCGACGCTGGTGTGCACGATGTTTCGCACCGTCTGTTCGGTGAACGTGACCGTGGCCGGGATGCGGTCCGCGCTGGCGCCCCACGTTCCGACCTCGTGCAGTGACTGGCCTGTGGGTTTGGCGTTCTTCGCGCCGGCCGCGGCGGCGATGTTGGGTGACAGCGCCAGGCCGGCCACTGCCAGGACCACCACCGCGCAGCGTGCGGCGACGGACAAGCCCTTCTGGTTCCGTGGTCTTCTCATCACTGTGGATTCCTCTTCCGGTTGTCGGCGTTTCCGGCGGGATGTGATCATTCGTCACGGTATGAAGGGATTTCCTGTTCAGGAATAGAGGGATCACGTAGGTGCGATGAACGGGCAAGTGCCGTCTGCTTGCGGGTTCTCGCTGGCGACGGACGGCCGGAAGAGCGCGACGAATGGCGCATATGTCTGGCACGCTGTTTCGATTGGCAGCGAGGAAAGGCCTGATCCTCCGGCGGCGGGGGATGTACTTCGGCAGGAGGGTCATCGCGTCGCTGTAGGAGTACTTTGTGACCGCCTGCATGGCCAGACGGCACAGCTGGGTGGGTGACAGGACGACGTCGCGGCTCATCCGGGTGGCCACTGCACGCCGAGGATCTGGGCGATCGCTCGCCGCCCTGCCGGGGGATCTCCAGCCATGGCCGGTGCGTGGACGGCAGTCAATTCGATGACGATCTTGTGGTTCGTCTCGCAGTCGACGTGGGTGGGACCTTCTGCCGGGCCTCGTCCACCACGGATCGGTTGGACGCCGTCCAAAGGACCCGCTTGCCTCGCGCGGACGCGTTAGTCAGGAGCCGCCCAGGGTGGACGTCTTTCCCGTACCTGCTTTGGCTTCAACTAGTAGCGACTGTCCGGCGAGGTAGGCGTCTTCGACGGCCTGCTGCAGTTCGACGGGCTGCAAGGTGGGGGATCGGCGCTGTGCCGCTCACCCGCACCACGAACACAGGCCAGCACCGCGGTTGGCGCGGAGGAGGAGATCCGCATGGTGTCGGCCGGATCGGCGAGCTGATGAAGACCGAGATATCCGCGCTGTTCGGCGACTACGTCGTCGAGGACGGCGCCTGGATCCCCGCCTGGCGGAAGGTCTAACGCGCGCTCCGCCGAATGGCCTCGCGGCTGGGCCAGGCACACTCGTCGTTCCTGATCAACACCTTTCCGGCCCGCGGAAGGTCTGACGTCCGTCCGTAGATAAGCACGCTGGCGGAAAGCTCGAGGACCCGTCTGAGAGCATCGAAAAATTGCACTTCGGAACCAAGGTGTACAGGCAAAACGCATCGCGAGCCCTTCGCTCCCGAGCGGGACTCCTCGCCCACCTATACGCTTTTGGTCGTAACGCAGAACGCCCGAACCCCGCAGCGAACGGGATCCGGGCGACCAGCTGCGGTACAGCCGAATCTGAGACCCGGACCCGTATGCGAACTGGCGACATTCTGCAGACGTCAGTGTATGGGGACTTGGCACAGAACCAAGGCGTGGGGCTCAGGTTCGGCGGACCATTTCCCGCTGAAACCAGGAGGTTTCTTTGTCCATCATCCGCATCCCCATGCCCCGCGGCCTCCGCCGCTGGAGTGGCGTCATCACGGTCGTCGTCATCGTGATCTACGTCCTCGTTCAGGCCGGTGCCGAGATCCAGTTCACCCTGGGGCCCGCGAAGTAGCTCGACTGGGCGGCCGCTCCACGACCCGGGCGGCCGCCCGACGTTGTCGCAGACGACCACTCTGAGGTCCTAGTAGAAGACGCACGTCAGCTTGTTGCGGGCGCCTTGATGACGAGCGTTCCGCCGAGCACAGATTTCGCCTTATCGAGCGTGGGCTGGTCGTCGTAGTTGACGGTCCAGTTCCGCCCGGTGAGGAGGTTGATATGGGCATTGGGTTGGCATCGTGTCTGGACCGTGGAGCGGTTCATGAACCAGGCGGTTCATTGCGGCAACGATCGCAGTGCCGACCCTGCCTGCATGCGAGGGGTCAGACGTCATCTCAGGGAAGCTCTACGCCTACTCGCGTTGTGATGCTCGCGTTGACCGACACGTGCATCGGACTGCACGAAGGTGGTTAGAGCGATCTTGATGTGAGAGCCAATGCTGGTCGTATCGGCAGGGGCGATGCATGTCTTGGGTGAGCCGGCCGCCAGTGTCGAAAGCTAGCCAGCCCTCGACTGCCCGATCCAATCTCAAGAGGCTGATCGCCGAGCTTGCCCTGGGGTGTCGACGACCGCGCCTACGAAGCGACCCACGGCGCCCCGCGAGCGACGCCGCGACCATGGCGGCCGGTCCGACGGCCCGGCCCCGTCGTCGCCCGGGCGGGCCCGGCGTGGAGATCCTTCATTGACCCCAACGTATGTCCCCCGGAACCGCCCACGCCCGTCTCGCGGCGGAGGAGCCCGCCGAATCCCCTCGAGGAGGTCTGGTTCCGCTAGCCGCAGTAGACGGTGACCACGGCCCAGCCCATGACATAGTCGTCGTCGTGCTGGAACGTGTAGCTGTCGGTGTGCAGCCCCTCCTGGCGATCGGTCACGACGGTGCCGTCACCATGGCTCTCGGTGGACCGGAGGACCAGGGTGTGGTTCTCGGTGGGGCACGCCGCGGCGAGCGTCGCCTCACCGTGGAGCGGCAGAAACGAACGGGTCGAGAAGCCGTACTCCTGAGGCTTTCCGTGGTTCACGTTGGAGCATGTGATCGTCAGGTTGTACGAAAGGACCACATCGTGATGCGCCTCCCCTGCCTCCCGTAACGTCTGGGTGTTGCGGATGTTCATCCGCACCGAGCGTCCGTCGTCGGTCGTGTAGATGTTGTCGTAGCGGCCGAACTTCTGATCGCTTGAGTTCCCGGTGGAGGCCGAGCCGCCGGCACTGACGACGTAGGGCGCGGTCGAGGGACACTTCTGGAGCAGGTACCCCTCGGTCTGCGGGTACAGGCTCTTGCCCTGCGTCAGGACGACCGTGACCTCTCCGGTGTCGGCGACGGCCTGAACCGCCGGGAGGAACGGGGTGATTCCGGTGACAGCGGCGGCGGTGGCGAGCGCGGCCAGACGTGACATACGCATGACGGTTTCTCTCCTCTGAGATCGGCAAGCGGGTTTCCGCTTGTGCCGACGACAGTAGGAAGACCCTCTTGGAGTCCGCTGAAGAGCCGCTTGTGTCCGCTTCGCCGCGTCCTGCACGACAGGCTCAGCTGTGGGTGGCGTAGTGGTTTCGCTCCTGTCCGCGCCGGCTGCCATCGCCGTCGACGCGGTCTCGTTCTTGCTCGCCGGCCTATGCAAGGCCCGTATCCGCGCGCCCCTGGAGCGGGGGTCGTCCCCGCGGAGCGGCGGCAACGTCACCTCGGCGCCGGCACCGTCGAGGGAGTGCGCGTGGTCTTCGCTCATCCGAACAGGCGCGCTGTGACGCTCGCGGCTACCGTCGGTGCACTCGCCGGCCAGATCCAGAACGTCGTCTTGGTGCTCTACCTGGTTTGAGACCTCAACTTGACGCCGGCCCTGATCGGCGCGTGGTAGGTCACGACCGTCGCGCCCGTGCCACTCGCTCCTCCCAGTCGGGGACAGCCTCCTCCAGGGAAACCAACTCGCCCACCCCACGAGCCGCCTCCTGCGCGCGCTGCTCATAGGAGGGATCGGCGAACGCGATCGAGTTCTGCCACCACAGATTGAGAAGTTCGGGTGGCCGGTAGTACTCACCCGGCTCCTGGGCCGCCTCCCACGCCTCTCGATACCGCGCGAGAAAAACCGGCCGCCACCTCTCCGGCAGCGCCTGGAGCATCGCCTGCGGATCGAAACGAGGATCATGAACCGGCTGCGCGCTCATGGCTTCACCGTACCCGCCGCAGGCCGTCACGCTCCGGCGGATTCGCGGACGGAGCCAGGCGCGGGGCGGCGGACGCGGGGGACGGGCTGGCCCCGGCGGGCGGCCTCGGCCTTCAGGCGCTTCCTGAGCATTCTGCCCTGGCCGAGGAACGAGCGGTTCCGCTCGCGGCGGTTCCCGGAGAGGCTCCAGTCGTTCAGGGCCCGCTCGACCCGCACGCTCAGCCGGTCGCCCTCTCCGGTCGCGGTCCCGACGAGCACCACGTTCTCCTGCCACTCCATGGCCGGGCCGTGGCGGTGGAAGGTCAGGCACACCGGCCCCTCGGCCGCCTGGACGCCCGCGGGCAGCCGAAGGTCGAAGCCGGCCTCTGTGCGTACGGCGGAGCGGGTGCGCACGGCCAGCGGCATGCCGCCGGCGACCATGGTGACGACGGGCTCGCCCAGGCGTGCCGCGCGGTCGGCGAAGGGCCGCCAGTCCGCCGGCGGGGCCAACCGGCTCGGCAGCCGGGGGCCCGTGGGGGCGGGATCGGAGGCGGGGACCGCGACGTCCCCCGGGCCCGTCCAGACCTCGGGCGTCCTGGACAGGTCGCCCTCGGGCCACCAGACGATCCTCTCGGGGGTGACCTCCACCCAGATGCGGGCGAAATACCACCCCAGCCGCTTCACCAGGAACCACGGCATCTCGGCGAACCCGGCACCGGTCTTGGCGAGCGACTCGCGGACGTACCGGTCGGTGTTGGCCTGCAGATCCGCGTCGTGTACGGTCGCCCGGCCCTGCACGAGGACGATGGGTGCCCGGTCCAGTTCGGTGCCCTCGGCGCTGGAGTAGAGCAGCGCGACGCGCGGGTCGCGCCGGGCGCGCTCGGCCTTGTCGGCGTAGGTGAGCCCGGTGCTCACGTCGAGCGTGCCGCCCGCGCCGACGTACGGCGTGACGGCCCAGGTGACGGGCCGGCCGTCGCGGGTGAGCGAGGCGTACTCGCAGACCATGGCGCGGTCGAAAATCTCGGCCGCCTCGCGCGGCCATGTGGTCGATGCGGATGTGGTCATCACGACTCCAAGAGAGCGTTCGCGGGGGCGGTGGCGCCGTACAGGCGGGTGAAGCGCCGCCGGTAGGCCGGCCACCAGAACAGGCGGAACATGAGCCGGGCCACGACGGGCAGGTCGGCGTACGACGCCGCGAGCAGGTCGGCGTCCGCACTCGAGGCGAGCCAGCCGAAGATGACGGGGACCCGGCGGCGGCCGAAGTCGTCCATCGCCTGGCGCTTGTCGGCCTCGACGTCGTCGAGGGTGAGGTGGCGGAGCATGAGCGGCACGGCAATCCGCTCCTCGTGGTCGAGGTGCTCGTTGACGAGCTCGTGCAGCCGGCGCAGGGTGGGCGCGCGCGCGGCCAGGGGCACCCCGCGATCGGAGGCGGCCGCGATGAGCGGGTCGAGCACGGAATGCTCGGACTCCAGCTCGGCCAGCACGTCCGCCGCCTCCGGGGCGCGGCCGACGAGCGTGGGCCACAGGCCGGCGTCCTCGTGCGAGTGGTGGGCGTGCAGCATGTCCAGCACGAGCGCGAGCTGCTCCTCCAGCAGCTCCTCGTGCGCGTCGTCACGCGGGTTCGCGCACGCCTCGGCCAGGCGGCCGAACTCGGTGCGGAAACCGGCGTGCATCATCAGGAAGCCGGTCAGGTGTTCTGGTGTGATCATCAGTCTGTTCCCTCACGTGTCGGAAACAGAGTGCGCGACCCGCCTCTACGTGCACTTGTCGAGGGCTTGTCGGGCCCTTGCCAGCCAGTAGCCCGCGCCCGCCTGCTCCAGCAGGCGCACCGCCTCCCGCAGGTGGGCCCGTGCCCCCTCGCGGTCCCCGAGCGCCAGCAGCGCCTCCCCCATGTGGCCGTCGTACGCCCCGTCGACGGTGGTGCACGTGCCGTTCACGTGCAGCAGCCCGACGAAGGGACGGAACGCGTCGTAGACCTCCCGCGCGACGTCCAGTTCGCCGAGCCGGATCGCCGCGTGCAACCGGGACATGGTGGTCATCGCCCAGTTGTAGTCGCGCGGCGGCAGAGGGGTCTCATGCAGGAGCCGCCGGGCGCGCTCGTGCTCGCCCAGGTCCGCCAGCGCGTACGCCAGGACATAGGCGAGCCCTGCCAGGCCGGTACGCCGGAACATCTCCTCGATCCATGCCGCCTCCTCGCCGAGGCGGTCCTCGTGGATGAGCGTCTCGGCCCGAACGGCGAGCATGCTCACCTCGAAGTACGCGAGATCGGCGAACGACAGCGTCGCCCTGACGGGCTCGAAGTGGCGGGCCGGTTCCGGCACGCCCTGGAACAGGTCGAGCCCCACATGCGCCACCGCCGCCTGCAGCGCCAGCGTGGGATTGTGCAGGTCGCGCAGCAGCGTGTCGATCTCCGTCAGCAGCGCGCGGGCCTGCGGCACCCTGCCGTGCTCCACGAGATGAATGACGAGGTGAAGCTGTGCGATCACCCTGAGCTGGGACGACAGGTCCGGCTCGGCCAGCAGGCGCCGCGCGGTCTCGGCGCGCTGCTCGATGAAGTCCTGTCCCTGCATGGCGAGCAGTCGCAGGTGGAGCACGCGCCGCAGCAGGGCGGGGTCGCCCAGGCGCTCGGCCGCCACCACGGCCTGCGACGAGACCGGGTCGACCTCGTCCTCGCGACCGGTCTGGGCGAGCACGACGGCCCGGACGGCCTGTGCCGTCGCCCAGGCCGGTGTGGAGGGCGGCAGCTCTCGCACGGCCCGGTCCATCGAGTCCCGCACGGCGGCCACGTCCAGGCCGTACCGGAAGGGCACCCAGACGCCGTGTCCCATCGCGATGTCGGCGGCCCTGACGGCCTTGTCCAGGTCGGCGCCGGCCATGGCGAGCGCCTGCTCGACCGCCTCGTAGCCCTCGTCGAACCGCCCGGCGGCGTAGCGGCTCTCGGCCAGCGCGACGGCGAGCTCGAACCGCTCGGCCGCGCCGGCCCCGGCCAGCTCGGCCGCCGCCAGCGCCTCCTGCCACGACACGGCCGCGTCGTCGGGCGCGTGCCGCCGCAGGGCCGCCCGCGCGGCGCGGGCGGAGTAGCCCATCGCCATGCGGGCGGGCTCCGCGCCCAGCTCCGCCGCCGCCAGCCAGTGCCGCGCGATCACCGCCGCGCGGTCGTCCCGGTCCCCGTGGACGCGGGTGAGGACGCCGGCGACCTGCTCGTGCACACGCGCCCGCCACAGCCGCGACCGGTGCGACAGCAACGCGTCGGTCACCAGGGCGTGCGCGAACTCGTAAGCGCCCAGCCGGTACGACGACTCCCGGATCAGCCCCGCGTCGAGGGCCCTGTCGAGCGGCGGCAGCAGGTCGCCGACCGTGCCGCCGGCGACCTGGGCCAGGACGCCCGCCTCGAACTCGTCGCCGATCACGGCGGCGAGCTCCAGCACGCGGGCCGCCTCCTCGCCCAGGCCCGCCACCCGGTGCAGCACGACGTCCAGCACGCCCTGCGGCAGCTCCTCGCCCGCCCGGGCCAGCTCCGCGAGGAAGAACGGGTTGCCGGCGGTGCGCCCGCGCAGCTCCTCGGCCTTGCGGCTGCCCGGGTCGCGGCCGGACAACTTGCGGACGAGCGCGCGGACCTCCTCGGTGGCGAGCCCGTCGAGCCCGAGCCTGCGCGCGCCGAGCCGCGACAGCGCCGACAGCGTGCCGGTGAGCGCCGACGCCTCGTGCCGCCGGAAGGTCGCCACCAGCAGCAGGCCCGGCCGGGCGGTGGACGCCACGTGGACCAGCAGCCGCAGCGTCGCGTCGTCGGCCGCGTGGATGTCCTCCAGCACGACAATCACCGGGCCGGCGCCCGCAAGGAACGTGCCGACCGCCTCGAAGAACCGCAGCCGCGCCCCCTGCGCATCGGACGCCGGGATCGCCTCCGGCCCGCCCGACAGGAACGTGCCCACCTCGTCGGGCAGGGCGGCCTCCGGAGCCGCGG
>Ga0310811_10015216_pt1 | contig 10059 bp, 7 predicted proteins | sample YCmetagenome_FD_207642 | JGI IMG/M metagenome (GOLD analysis project Ga0310811, IMG submission 207642) | Soil microbial communities from experimental microcosm in Duke University, North Carolina, United States - YC | ecosystem: Engineered > Artificial ecosystem > Soil microcosm > Unclassified ...
ATCATCGGAGTCGTCGGTGCCTTGCTGGGCGGATTCTTGTTTCGCCTGTTGCATCTCGCGGCGTACGGGCTGCTAGGGGAGCTGGTCATCGCCACGGTCGGCGCGGTCATACTGCTTTTTTTGCTTCGAAAAATTTAGTCAATTCGCACCCGAATTGATAATAATTAGAACGGGGCAGGAAAGGAATTAGGTGTCACTCCAAGACACCAATCACCGCTACAAGTGTCCACCACATTAGAAGTATTCGTCCATTCAGGCTCTTTAGGACAGTAAAGATGTAGACGAGACGCGACGTATGATCACCGCGATTTTAACCGCCGCGAATCAAGCAGCGGTTCAGCACCGCGCCCGGACGTGCCACCGACAGTGTATGTCGCAATGTCGCCGCCGGCACCAATCGAAATCGCTAATTTTACGAGTACCGTACTGCAACAAGAGAATTTGGGATAATCTTAAAGCGTGACTGCTTGCGAAAGTACGAACTGCATTGTGGTTCCCGGATTAACGAGGATGTTGCCGGCAGTAACTCCGCGTGACCTCATTCGGGCGGTCTGTGCAGTCGTCGCGCCTTGCGGTTGCACGTTAGCTGTCTGTACCGCAACACTACGTCCGTTCGCTTTAACCGAGGTAAGAGCAATACTAAGCGCCGCGGATCCTCCCCCCGGCCTCGAGCTTGCACGAGACGCCGTAATCTTACCGGTGACTGGGGTTCCAGCCTTTAACACGGTCGCTCCGTTGACGACGACGTCCTGATCAACCTGCCCTGTGAAAGTTCTACCCTTTGGCTCTCTTTCGGAGATCTGACTCGTGGTCTTTACACTTATCGATGTTCCAGCCGGAATTGTTGCCGCACTTAAAGAAGAAGCTGCAACGCAAGTGCATATTGCAGCAATGCCTGCAATGAGGTTTGAGTATTTCATGTTACATGAACACTAACTTGGACACAGCTGTCAAGTGGATTGGTAATCAGGTGAAAATCTGATTACCAGCGCAATCGGCTATGCACCATGGGGTCTAAAGGCGGCAGCGTTACTTAAATCGAGATCAAAAAGCGGATCGTTTTGGGCTTACTGTGAGATTTGAATTATCCGTTGCGTCGAAAATCAACCATTCGAAAACGCAAACGTTGCGTCGTTAAGCATCCTCCTCTAACATCGGGCTAACGGAAACTCCGGTATGACTTCCTATCACGCACGACGCTTGGCTGAATCGCTGAGAATCGCATCCGGCAAATGACTAGAATTCCTAACGTGCCTCTTAGAGGCGATGCGCGCAAGGATCAATTGGCTGTCCCGTACCGAGGCTTGTGTAAAGGATGCGTCCCTTGATCCTAGTCAAATGCGAGAAAGTGCTCGCGAGCCGACTGCGCAAGGTCGAATGTAGTTTTTGGTCGCCGGGGAACACATGAGTGGTCAGTCGAGAGAAGTCCTGGTGGTCGGCGCCGGCATTGCCGGATTGACGGCCGCACGAGACCTCGCCACTGACGGGTACGACGTCGCCGTACTCGAGGCGCGCGAGCGCATTGGTGGGCGCATCTGGACTTCGCACGATCTCGGCCTGCCCGCCGATTTGGGAGCATCCTGGATCCACGGCTTTGAAGACAATCCAATTGCACGGCTCGCCCGGCGGCACGCTATCACAATCGTCCGCACCAACATCTCCAGTGTGACCCCGGCACGCTACCGCTCGATGGCCCTGTACGACGAGGACGGGCATCGGCTCAGCAGCAGCGAGACCAACGAGATGTCCGAGATGATGGCAGACTACCTCGACTTTGTCGCCGCCAAACAGAAGGAAGGCCCTGAAAAGTCGATGCTCGAGGTAGAAGAGATGTTCGCGGCCAGCCAGAGCTATGACGCCAATCAACGTCGTCGTCTGACCTTTATCGCCCGAACTTATCTCGAGCACGAATGGGCGGGTCCGCGCTCCGATGTTTCCCTCCTCGAGCACGACAAGAGCCTCGGCTTCGCCGGTCACGACCGGGTGTTTCCTGAGGGCTATGCCCAGATCACTGACCGGTTGGCCGAGGGTACCGACATCCTCCTTGGCCACGAGGTAACACAAATCGACTATTCGGGAACGGAAATAGACGTACTGACTAACTGTGGCAGCTTCCAAGCCAGCTACGTGCTCGTTACCGTGCCGCTCGGAGTGTTGCAAGCAGGACGAATCGCCTTCCACCCGCGACTACCGAAGGGCAAACGCGAGGCCATTCGCAAGACGCGCATGGGTGTCTTCAACAAGATCTTCCTAAAGTTTGACTCGGTTTTCTGGGATCAAGAGGACGAGCTGATCGGCTACATAGGGAGCCAGGACGAAGACTGGCCCGAGATCGTCAACTTTCACAAGATCGCAGGCCTCCCTGTTCTGCTCGCCTTCAGCGCCGGATCGGCCGGCGAGAAGAACGAGCTCCGGGGCGATACCGAGCTAGTGGCCTGCTTGATGGCCTGCCTACGCAAGATATATGGCCAGAACATCCCGGAGCCGGTAGGGCATCTCGTCACTCGATGGAATCAGGATCCCTTGAGCCTCGGCTCGTACTCATACGTGCCTGTTGGCTCCAAGCAGAGCTTGCGCCGGGATATCGGCATGCCCGTTGAAAATCGGGTCTTCTTCGCAGGCGAAGCCACCTCTCAGTTCTTTCCAGCCACCGTCCACGGCGCGTTTCTCTCAGGAGTCCGCGCCGCCTATGAGATCATGCTCGCCGACGCGAAAGCAGACCTCATGAAAGATGGCCAAGGAGAAGTCGACAGCTACATCTGAACGCCTGCCGACACCACCCTAGTTCCACGTATCAGTCGAACGTATGGGAGACAAGATGCGCCAGCGTGGGTTTTTGCAGGTCCAACAAATGGGCATGGCGACCTTCTTGTAATGACGAATGTAACCCATGAGCTCCTTGCGCGGATCGTTGACGGGGCGGAAGACGCCTCATGCGATCGCCTGGCGCTCCCGCTTGGAAAACCAAATTTCAACCTGGTTCACCCAAGAGGAGTAAATAAGTAAAATACAGTGTCATGTTGGGATGGTGGCTCAGAAAGGCCTTGGCCAGTAGCGGCAGGTTCAGTAGGGAAGACGGCAGAACCAACGGGTCGAACACGCTCGCAGCGAGCTTTGCCAAATCGTCGCCTTCAGCGTTGCCGACAAGATCGAGAAGCTCGAACGGCTGAAGAATTCGGGCGCTATCTCCACTGAGGAATACGCGCACCGACGCGCCCAGTCGGTACAACAGCGGAGGTCGCGATCGGCGCAGCGACCGGTAGCGTATGTTGCTATCAGTGGAGGGATGGAACATGAGGTTTTCGATGAAACACTCGCGGGTTGAATTCGATCATGGTTGAAGCGAGCTTTCGTCCTCGCCGTTGTCCAGGAAACGAAACCTCGGGCTTGCCAGCCGCAGCCCGCTCCGCGATCATCCGATCTCCCAGTTAGACGAACTTTTCGTATAATTTTCGTTAGATGTAACTGCTCATGCCTAACTATGTCGCCGTAAATAAGGAGTGGATATTCTCCGGTATCGGATTCTCAGTTGTTGTAGCAATTATCTTCGTAGTCCGATCGATTCTCAACCGGCATCGCTCTGGCGGCTCGATATCCACGCGCCCTTTCCCCGCCGAAATCGTCCGAGACATTGAGAAGCGGCCACCAGTGCAGCAGAGACGCATCCTCGCATTTCTTTCAGTCAGTTACATCATTTATGCGTTGTTGATCGCGTGGTTTATCTGTCGGCTTCTGTTCCGTATTTACCGGGCACAGTCCGCTGGCCAGATGCAATTGTCAGGTATCCAGTGGATGCCGCTCGCCGTCACCTCGTTTTTCGCCCTGGCTTTGATTGGCATATGTGTTTGCCTCGCATTGTTCCTTTCAGCACGACGCTGGCGACGCGGCGCATTGGTACTTGCCTGCATTTCGTGTGTCTCTATTCCTATCGGCACGATTTTAGGAGGACTCACAATCTATGCTCTCACGCGGCCGGAAGTCAGTTCCGAGTTCACATAACCGATCTAACCACGCGATGGAGCTTCTATCTTCTTTAAAGCCGAACTGATCTACTGCAAAAGGGCAGCAGGTGGGAAGTCTCGCTGCAAACTGCTTGCGGTCAGAAGACCTAGCCTGACATGCTCATTAACTCAAATCCTGCGTTTCATGTTACTCTAAATCCGCGCCGAAGTTGTAACAAGCAAACAGATGCCGGTCGCTCGCAAAGAGAGTCTGGCGATATGTTGATTCCGTTGCCATTTGGCGTATCTGACGAAACCGCCGTACAACTTGCAGCGGTACTTTTCTCATGATTCTTGCGAGTCAAGAGAAATGCTCTTTGCAAACTGGGCTACTGAACGTGCGCGACAGGGCGATTATCCAAACGATGTGGGTACTCCTAGGATGATTTCGCCCTGCGAGAAATCCCAACGCGCGAACCTGTTTAGCCGCTGGCCACAGGGCCACGATATGAATACCCGCGTTAGGACGACGAGGTCATCGTAGTTTGTTCGGGCCGGTCGGTCGACGCGTGGATCTTGAAGAAGATGGCGTACAACACCGGCGTCACGACTAGGCATAGAAGAACAGCGAATGCCAGACCAAACATGAGTCCTGCCGCCATCGCTCCGAAGAACGGGTCCACCAGCAGCGGGATCATTCCCAGGACGGTCGTGATCACAACCATGCACACCGGCCGCATCTTGGAGGTGCTCCCATCAAGGATCGCCTGATAGGCGGCCTTCCCTTTTTCGATCTCGATGCGAATCTTGCTCAGAACGACGATCTGCATCTTGATGAGTTCGCCGCCCAGGCTAAGCACCCCCAGGAGCGCCATGAATGTGAACGGCATGCGAGTCAGCAGCAAACCGGACGTCACGCCAACGATCGACAGCGGCATGACTAACCACATCAGGAGTGTGGCTCGAATCGAATTGAACAGGCAGACACAAATCAACACCATGAGCGCCAGCACGTAGGGAAGCGGCCCGACAAGGGAGGCGCGCGCGCGCGTGGAATCCTCGAATTCGCCTCCCCATTCCAGCGAATAGCCTTGCGGTAGCTTGATCTGCTCGATCTTCAAGCGTACGCGCTGGAACAACTCGCTGGGTAGTCCTGTCCGCGGGTCGGCATGGACGGTAAGAGTCGGGAAGCGATTGCGACGCATAATAACTGGGTCTTCCCAGACCACTTCGGTGCCAGAGACGACTTGATTCATCGGGATCATCCGCCCGGCAACCGGGCTCCAGATCTGCAAGCTGTTGAGCATTCCGACGTCTTCGCGCTCGCCCGCAGGTGGACGGGCAACGATGGGCAAGAGGCGTGATTCCTGTGTGAACACACCGGTGGCAGCGCTACTCGGCTCGCGGTAGAAGCCAACGGCGCGCCCTTCAAAGCTGGTCTGCAGCGCCTGCGCCACTTCCACGCGCGTGATGCCATTGCGTCGTGCCTGAAATTCGAGCACGTCAGGGCGAATCACCTTCACCCGCTCGCGCCAGTCGCTACGCACGCATACCGCCCGGCCGTCATCTTCAAGAATTTTCTTTGCCTCATCACCCAACTTTCGCAATATCGCCGGCTCCGGTCCTTGAAATCGCGCCTGAATGCGCCCGCCTTCTCCGGGACCCAGGAGAAACTTTTTGGCTACTGCATTGGCGTTCGGGTACTGCTCGTCCAGGTGTTTCTGGACTTCGGCAATCAACGGCTCAATTTTCCGCCAATCGTCAACGTCGACTAGGAACTGTACAAAAGCTGGGTTCTCTCTCTCCGGACTGTAGACAAGCAGGAAGCGCAGGCCGCCGCTGCCGATGAATGACGTAACATGAGTAACACCAGGCTGAGCCTGGAGGTACCGTTGAACATCCCCGGCGAAGACTTCCGTTTCGCGGATATGGGTGCCGGCCGGCAGAAAAACGTCCACCATAAACTGCGCCCGGTCCGGGCTCGGAAAAAACTGTTGCTTCACTTTTCCAAAGCCGGCAAGTGATGCGACGAACGCCGCGATGCAAAGGATTACCGTCACCCAACGGAAGCGGAGTGCCTGGGCCAAAAAGCCACGGTAAGTGCGAAAAAAAAAGCCCGAGTAGGGATCTTTGCCCTCGGCGCCGCCCTTGCGTTCGACTTTCTTGAACAAAAGAAAACTCAAGAGCGGCGTAATTGTGACCGATGAAATCCAACTGATGGTCAGCGAAATAAAGATGACCCAAAAGAGCGAGTTGGCCACTTCGCCACTTGCGTCCTGCGACAGACCAATGGCTGCGAAGGCGAGTACACCGATGGCCGTGGCACCGAAGAGCGGCCACTGGTTTTGCGCGACCGCCTCGCGGACCACTTCGAGTTTGTTCTCGCCGCGTTCGATACCGACCTTACAGGCCTCGATGACGATGATCGCGTTGTCCGTCAGCATGCACAGCGCGATGATGAGCGCTCCCAATGAGACACGCTCCATCAGGAGGTCGCCCTTCATGTACATGACGAGGAATGTCGTCATGATCGTAATGAAGAGCACCGCGCCAATAATCAGCCCGGTCCTGAAACCCATCGCCAAAACAAGCACGACGAATACGATGGAAACCGCCTTGGCCAGGTTGAACATGAACGCACTGATGGAAGAGCTGACAGCCTTGGGTTGGAAATTGATCTCGCCAAGCTCAATGCCCACAGGCTGGTACTGTTTCAACTCTTCGAGCTTGCGTGTGACCCCTGCGCCCATTGTCACGACGTTGCCACCCTGGACCGTGGAGATGCCCAAGCCGATGGCTGGCTTGCCGTCGTACCGGAGCAAGCGGCGCGGCGGATCCTGATCGGCGCGCTCCAGAGTCGCAACGTCCCTGAGAAAGAGCTGACGGCCCGTGCGGTCGGAGCCAATCACCAGCTGAAGCATTTCCTCAGCCGAGGCGAACGCGCCCTTCGGGTCGAGCGCAGTATGCTGAGGTCCGACGCGGACACGCCCGCCGTCGGCGGCGACGTTCTTCGCTTGGAGCTGGGCGTAGATCTGCTCCTCATTGATGCCGAGCTGCGCTAGCCGTGGTCGCGAGATTTCCAGGAAAACGGTCTCCTGTTGCGCACCGAACAGCTCGACACTCTTGACGCCCGGGACCAATAGCATCTCGCGGCGGAGAAACTCTGCGTAGCGGCGGAGTTCCGGAAAAGAGTATCCGTCGCCCGAAATAGCCAGGAAGATGCCAAAGACGTCTCCGAAATTGTCGATAACCGTCGACTTGCCACGGACCGATGGTGGCAATAGTGGTTGGACGTCATTGATCTTGCGACGGAGCTCATCCCACACTTGGGGAATCGCGTCCTTGTGATACCGGTCCTTGACCCGCGCGATGACTACTGAGGATCCACGCAATGACTCAGACTCGACGCGGTCGAGCTGGCCCAGTTGCTGAACGGCGCGTTCAATCGGGTTGGTGACTTCCTGGGCGACCTCTTCGGCGCTCGCCCCAGGATATGGAGTAATGATCAGCGCCTGTTTGATCGTGAACTCCGGGTCCTCGAGCCGGCCCAAATTCAGATAAGCAACAAACCCGCCCATGACGGCCATCGCCACGGCGACGAATACCACCCGGTTGTATTTTACAGAAAAGACACCGGGGTTCACGACGAGCCGCCTCCAAGCGCGTCACCTAAGTCGCGGACCTTCTGCCCCTCGCGGAGTTGGGTTACGCCGGCCACCACGATGCGGTCACCGGGTTGCAGTCCTTCCACGATTTCGATTCGGTCGCCGGTCACAACTCCGACTTTTACTGGCCGAGGAGTCACCGTCTGATCTGGCCCAACGACCCAAGCGACCGGTCCCCCGCCCGCTGGCGTCATGAGGGCAGAAACCGGGACCAGCAGTCGGTCCCCGAGAACGCCGGACCGGCGAAAAGTCACCGTGACGGTGGCGGTCATGCCGGGCAGGATTTGAATGTTCTCTGGCGCCTTCATCGCGGCGCGGACACGGAACGTCTGCGTCGTCGGATCAGCTTCCTGAGCGATTTCCCGTATGGTCACAGGAAACTGTACGCGTGGGGCTCCGCTGATCTCGGCGACCATCTGCAGGATATCCGCTGTGCGAATGTCAGCTACCATGACGGTCTCTGGTACGTCGACGGCAATTTCGAGTTCCTCGACATCCTGAAACCGGACTACCGGTTCCATGGCGCGAATATTCTGCCGCTCCTCGACCAGTCGTTGGGCGACGACGCCATCGTATGGGGCGCGCAACGTGCAATCATCCAACTGGAGTTTCGCTTCGACCACACGCCCTTCGAGTCCGCGCACCTCGCCTCTCCGCGCCTCGACGTCTTCTTCCCGACCCACGGTCCCAATTTCGAGTTTCTCGCGAGCGGCCAGTTCTTCCTCCTGGGCCACCCGGTAGGCGGTTTGCGCTCTATCCGCCTCGACGCGGGGGAGCGCTCGGGCCTGCGAAAGACGCGTCGCGCGTTCAGACTCGGTCCGCGCATTAACGAGTCTGGCTTCCGCCGCGCGCAAGTCCGCTTCCCTACGTCGCTGCTCCTCTGGACGCTCGCCGGCTTCCAGGGAACGGAGGACCGCGCGTGATTGATCCAACTGGCCACGCAACGCCTTCAGACGGGCCTCGAATTCATCGGTCCGCAATTGGGCGATGACCTCATCTTTAGCAACGTGTTGCCCTTCCTTCACCGGCAGGCTCACCAGCACACCGGACACAGGGAAGGCGAGTTCCGCCCGCCTAAGGGCACCTACTCTACCCGAAAAAAAGCGCACTTGGGGCTCCCCGCCGGCGGCCACCACCATGGTCTTGACCGGCCGGACGACTTCGACGCGAGGCGTCTTCTCAGGGGAACAGCCGGTTAGCAGTGCGAGGATCATCAGCCCGGCGACCGAGGCGCCCACGAGGACACTCCCGCCAAATCGGATTCGGGCATTCATACAGAAAAGTTTAACTAATGTTTGGGAATTCGTTTCACTCGACAGGATGAGGGTTTGCCGCGTTTCCAGCAAGCAGAAAAAGTCTGGAACACCGCTCTCTTGGCCGGCACGCCTGATAGTTAGACACGACAGAAAAGAAGTTAAGTGTCACTCCAAAAACACTAGTCACGACTACGAGTGTCCGATCAGGACGACAGTTTGTGTTGTCGCAGGTCCTAGCAGGCCTGCGCCAATCCAAATCGCTAATTTTATAGGCACCCCACGGCTGCAAGAAAATTTGCGATTATTCCTTACAGCGTGACTGGTTGCGCAAGTACAAACTGCATCGTAGTTCCCAGAGTAACGAGTACGTTGAACCACCGTACAACTTGCAGCGGAAAAAGTTGATCAGGACTTGAACTCGGCCAGGCTGGAAGGTCTAGTTAACAACGCAGGGATCGACCGTTGTCGGATCAACGAGGCCGCGCTGCCCGCGAACGACGCTACAGATTTCTCCCGGCGCATTCGCGCCTCGCTGCCTCTTCCGCGACCTTGAGCATGGTAACACGATCGTTTTCTTCTAAGGCAACAACGGCGCTCAATCCCATGGTTCAAGCGCCAGCTTGAACAAGTCGACTGCGGCTATTGGGTTCACTGGTAACGGACGCGACGGGACGCGAACCAAGTCCCAAGGCGCCAAGCGAAAACGCAGGGCGATTGAGAGACAACCCAACCTGTGACGGCACATTCCTTTCTGCCGGCCGAATCCACGTCGATCTTTTACAATCGAATTTCATTAAACGTATGTGAGTTAATCATCGTGCCGTGCCATGCTGTTGGGAGTGTTCGTGTTGACTTTGACGAGGAATCGCTCTGCGCAGTGCATACAAGTGAATTCGTGATGAAGAACAATGTCGAACATAACGGCGACCCAAGAAACGAGCCCGAGCGCAGCTAAAACCCATTTTCGAGCGGGCTTACGAGTCCGCCAATACGGTACTAGCACGAACCCCTCGCAGTGCGGGCAACGAAAGGAGAAAGCAAGCGGAAGGAACAAGAACATGTTAATAAAAAAGATACACAGCGCGACTGCGAAAAGAATCGCCCAATGGAAACAGAAGACTAGAAGAATACCGACGAGTAACAAAGCGAACCAGCACAGGGACCATACACCGAGCCACGCGACCACATGCAGAAAAT
>Ga0310811_10015217_pt1 | contig 10059 bp, 10 predicted proteins | sample YCmetagenome_FD_207642 | JGI IMG/M metagenome (GOLD analysis project Ga0310811, IMG submission 207642) | Soil microbial communities from experimental microcosm in Duke University, North Carolina, United States - YC | ecosystem: Engineered > Artificial ecosystem > Soil microcosm > Unclassified ...
GAGAGAATGATCTTGTCGTAGTCCTTTACCTTCTCCAGGGGGATACGATCATTGCGATGGACCTCGACCTTCTGCTGCAGCAGCTTCTCCACCAGATGTACCAGGTTATACGTAAAAGAGTCGTAGTTGTCGAATACGAGTATGCGCATCACGTTTATTTATATTCGGTGATTTGAGCCGCGTAAAGAATGGCAGACTTTAACGCGCCTAATTTGTTGTTTACTTCCTGTAATTCGCTTTCCGGCTGGCTGGCTGCCACAACACCAGCACCCGCCTGATAGGTCAGCGTATTATTCCGGCTCAGCAAACTGCGGATCATGATCGCATGATTGCAGCTGCCGTCGAATCCGATATACCCGATACAGCCGCCATAATAGCTGCGGGCAGTCGGCTCATAGGCGTCGATCAGTTCCATCGCCTTGAACTTAGGCGCCCCGCTCAGCGTCCCCGCGGGAAAAGTAGTAGCCAGCAGCTCAAAAGGATTATACCCCTGCCTCAGCATCCCCCGCACCTCGCTTACCAGATGAATGACGTGCGAGTAGTACTGCACCTGTCGGTAGTGCGCCACCTTTACATCGTCGCAGTTGCGGCTCAGGTCATTCCGCGCCAGGTCGACCAGCATCACGTGCTCGGCATTCTCCTTGGCGTCCTTCAGCAGCCTGTCCGCCGTCACCCTGTCGGTCGCATCATCTCCGCTGCGTTTGAACGTACCCGCTATTGGGTGAACGACCGCCTCCCCGTTCTGCAGGATCAGCTGCGACTCTGGAGAAGACCCCATCAGCTTGTAGTCCCCGTAGTCGAAAAAGAAGAGATAGGGAGAAGGATTGATATTCCGCAGCGCGCGGTATACGTTGAATTCATCGCCGCTGAACGATTGCTGAAACCTCCGGCTGAGCACTATCTGGAACACATCGCCCCGCAGACAGCTGGCGATACCCTTTCTCACTATCTCCCGGTACTGTTCATCCGTCATATTCGAACTCTCCTCTCCTTTCGGCTGGAAAGGATAGACAGGCACATCCTTACTTCTGATCAGCGACTCCACCACCTGCAACTCCGACTCGATGCCGGCGATCTTGTTCTCGCAGATATAGATCTCGTCCTTAAAATGGTTGATGGCCAGAACATACTGGTACAGCCGGTACCGCATCAGCGGGATCGCCCCAACAGTCCCATTCTTCTCACTAAATTTTATCGTATCGAAGAACTGCACCGCATCGAAGGTCGTATACCCGAACAACCCCTGCGCCACCCTCACGGGCCGCTCGCCCGCTGTCTCCACCTCGAACCGCTGCATGAACTCCCACAACAGCCGCGGCGTATCGGACAGTTGCTGCAATGGCGTCCGCTCAGGCTTCTGCCCCGGCAGCTTGAACTCGATGCTCCTGGTGTCCGTGATCTCCATACCCGCGATGGCGTTGATACCTATAAAGGAATAGCTGTTCTCCGCCGCATGATAGTCGGTGCTTTCCAGCAGGATGGTGTCGCGGAACCGGTCCCTCAGCCGCAGGTAGATGCCTACCGGCGTATAGATATCCGAGAGCAGCTTCTTACATTGGGTCTTGATGGCTATCTTTTTCATTCTCAGTCATTTGGCCCCGCCGGATTCTCCCGGCGGATTTTTAACCGTCCGGCTTCCCCGTACGGCGATAAAAACAAAAAGGCCCCGAAACTCGGGGCCCGAAATATGGTAATTCTATAGTAATAGCATTACTTGCCCCGCTTGAGACTAGTATGCCACCACCACTGTTGAATAAAATTATTTTTCATTGCAAAGCAAATATCACGGTCAAAACCCAAATCGCCAAATTTTTTTATTTTTAGAGATGCCAATCCCAACAACCCCGCAACGCCTGCTCTCCCTCGATTTCATGCGCGGCCTCATCATGGTGCTGCTCGCCCTCGAAGCCGCCGGCCTCTACGACTCCCTTTCACAGGCCACCGAAAACACCCCCTTCTTCCCCATCATTCAACAGCTTTCCCACCACCCCTGGCACGGCCTCCGCGCATGGGACCTCGTTCAGCCCGCCTTCATGTTCATGGCAGGCACAGCCATGGCCTTCTCCCTCGAAAAACAAGAACAGAATGGAATGACCCGGGGCCAGTCCTTAAAAAAAACGCTGAAAAGGTGCGGCTGGTTATTTTTCTGGGGAGTCCTCGACTACGCAGTCAGAAAGTCTGGCCTGTCCTTCGAGCTCTGGGACGTGCTGACGCAGCTGTCCTTTACAACATTGATCGCCTTCCTCATCTACCGGTGGACCATAACGGCACAGATCGTCGCCTGCATAGCCCTGCTCCTCCTGACCGAAGCCCTCTATCGCCTGACGCATGTCCCCGGTTTCGACCAACCCTTTACCGACCAGCACAACTTCGGCAACTATATGGACCTCCTGCTGATGAACAAGATCAACCACGGCGGCTGGGTCGCCATCAACTGCATCCCCACTTCCGTACACACCATCGGCGGCGCCATGGCTGGAAAACTTCTCCTCGGTCAAAAACCCCACAAGACCCGGTCCCTCACTATATGGGGAGCTTCCACCCTCCTTCTCGGCTATGTCCTCGACTGGGCAAATATCACGCCTATCATTAAACGCATCGCTACGTCTTCCTTCACTATCGCCTCCCTCGGCTATAGCCTCCTGATCCTGGCGCTCTGCTACTGGTATATCGACATAAAAGACCACCGCCGCCGCCTGAAATTCTTCACCATCATCGGCATGAACTCGATCTTCATCTATCTGTTCTTCGAGATCGTAGGACACCGCTGGTTCAACGGCTATGCCGCGGCCATCACGGGCGGCCTCCTTCAACTAATAAACACACCCTCCATCCCCAGCGCCATCATTACCTCCCTAACCATCTTCGCCTGCGAGTGGGGACTGTGCTATTTCCTCTACCGGAAAAAGATCTTCTTCAGACTATAACACCCCCTTCGTACTCGGCAGATAATTACTCAGCGGATCCCGCTTAACCGCCATCCGTATGGCTTTGGCAAACGCCTTGAAGATCGCCTCTATCTTGTGGTGCTCGTTCTCCCCCTTGCACTCGACATTCAGATTGCACCTCGCCCCGTCCGTGAACGACTTGAAAAAATGAAAGAACATCTCCGTCGGCACCTCGCCGATCAATTCCCTCCTGAACTCCGCATCCCACACGATCCAGTTGCGGCCGCCGAAATCGATCAGCACCTTGGCATCCGCCTCATCCATCGGCAGCGCAAACCCGTACCGCTCCATCCCACGCTTGTCGGCCAGCGCCTTCGCAAACGCCTCGCCCAGCGCAATACCCGTATCCTCGATGGTATGGTGCTCGTCGATATGCAGATCGCCATTGACCCGGATTGCGAGGTCCATCTTCCCGTGCTTCGCGATCTGCTCCAGCATATGATCGAAAAATCCCAGCCCCGTGATGATCGTGGACTTGCCGCCGCCGTCGACATTCAGGTCGATCTTTATCTGTGTCTCACTCGTATTCCGCTCGTGTACCACCCTGCGAAGCCCCAGCCGGAGGAATTCATAGATCTTGCTCCAGTGCGGCGTCTCCAGCGCGATGGACCCCTCCAGCGCGCTCCGCGAATCGCTGATCTCCGCGCCCCCCAACGTCTCATCGATCTTCAGCCATATCGCCTTGCACCCCAAATTCTTCGCCAGCTGCACGTCGGTGATCCGGTCCCCGATCACAAAGGAATTGGCCATGTCATAGTCGGGATTATTGAGATACTTCGTCAGCATCCCGGTCCCCGGCTTGCGCGTCGCCTTCCCTTCCTCCGGGAAACTCTTGTCGATAAAGACCCCGCTAAACTTTACCCCCTCTCCTTCCAGCGTCTTCAGCACAAAATTCTGCACCGGCCAAAAACTGTCCTCCGGAAACGAAGCCGTCCCCAGCCCGTCCTGATTGGTCACCATCAGCAGCTCATAGTCGAACTCCCTGGCGATCCGGCTCATATACTCAAACATATCCGGGTAAAATTCCAGCTTCTCGAAAGAATCGATCTGGTAGGTCGGCGGTGCCTCTTTGATCAGGGTACCATCCCTGTCGATAAATAAAATACGCTTCATTTGGGCCCAAAACTACGGCAAATCAAAAAGGGTATCGCAGATTTTCTGCGATACCCCCGATAAATTTTCCCTTTTCCAATTAATTCGCCGGAGCCGGATTCGCCGCCCTCACCACCTTCACCTCCCCAGGCGTCACAGCCGTGGCCTTATTGCCAAAACTATTCCTCACATAGGTCAGCACATCCGCGATCTGCTGATCCGTAAGATCAGGATGCGGCGCCATCACGCCATGATATTCCTCCCCCTCCACTTCCACACCCTGCATACCCGTCAGCACGATCTTCACCAGCGCCTTCTTATCTCCAAGCACAAATTTCGTCTTCGCCAGCGGCGGATTCATCCCCTGCACCCCCAGCCCGTCCACCTGATGACAGGCCAGACACTGCTCGAGATACACCTGTTTTCCCCGGGTAACGGAGGCCTGAAGACCACCCGAACCGCCCGGCTTAGCCGCCGGCTTCTTCGTTTGCGACATCAATACCGTGGCCAGCACGAACAGGCCGCCGGTCAATGCGATAAATAGATTCTTTTGCATGTAAGAGCTTGGTTAAATTAATTGTTCTATTTTCTGTAGGATATCTTCCAGATCCCACCCTTGGTATCGTCCGTCACATACAGGGCCCCATCGGGGCCTTGTGCCAGACCGCAGGGACGATAGTCCACACGCCCGGAAGCCGCTTTTTCCGGCCCGCCCGAGAAATTGTCCGCAAACACCTCCCAGTCGCCGCTGGGCTTGCCGTCCTTGAAAGGCTGGAAAACTATAAAATAACCCTTCTGCGGTTCCGGAGCCCTGTTCCAACTGCCGTGAAACGCTATAAACGCCCCGTTCTTGTATTTCTCAGGAAACTGACTACCGGTATAGAACAGCAACCCATTGGGAGCCATATGACCGGGATAAGCCGCTACAGGATCCTGCGCATCTTCACCCGCCGTCTTCTTCCCGTCGCCGCCAAACTCGGGCGCCAGCATCTTCTTATGCTGGAACTGGTCGTAGAAAATATACGGCCATCCGCAGTTGGAGCCCTGGTGCAGTTCATACATACATTCCGCCGGCAGCTCTGCACTCTGCTTTGTATCCCATATATCAGGGAAAAGATCGTGCAGCTGGTCACGGCCATGCTGCATGACGAACAGCGAATTGGTTGCGGTATTCCAGTCGAGGCCCACCACATTCCGCAGACCGGTAGCATAACGCTCGCCATCACCATAGGTCTGGTTCGCCTTGTCTTCTTTGAATTTCCAGATCCCTCCCGCAGAGTCCAGTATCGGGCAGGGCTTCATGCCCGGAGACCCCTTCGTCCTGTCCTTCATCTGACACGCGTTGGAGTAAGCGCCGATATTGACATAGATATTGCCCTTGCCGTCCAGCGCGATCGACTTGGTATTGTGCTCCCCACGATCCAGCAGACCGGTAACGATCTTCTCGGGTTGATCGGGGTTGACGACGTTGAACTTGTCGTCCAGTTTATAACGGTAGATCTCCTCATTGGAACTGGCGTACAGATAACCCCTGCTGATCGCGATCCCCGTGCCCGTATAGCCGCCGAAGCCGGTGCTGTCATCAGCCTTGCCGTCGCCATTCTTATCGACCAGACGCCAGATGCCCTTTCCGTCCTTCAGCTTGCTCAGCTTGACAAAAACGACCCCGTTCGGCGCCACTACGATATGCCGCGCACGCCCAAAATGCTCTGACACCGCTACAGCCGAAAAACCCGAAGGCAGTTTCAGCTGGCTGGCGGCATCCGTGGTTTTAGCAGGCTGTCTTTTAGCACCACCGCCGTCCCCGCCATTGGCGAAGCCGACCAGGCCCGTCAGGAATAAACCAGCCGTGATACCAGCGGCTCTCCGGAAAATTTCTTTCTTGATGAATTGTTGCATGGATGATGAATTAACTGAATTAACAGGATGTAATTTAGTTGAAAAATTCTTATTTGCCGGACCGCTCATCCACGTACAGCCTCACTAATTTTTATCTTATCTTGGCAATTGACTATCCTATTTTGGCAAGCGCCTTCAACAGCTCCTGATTCTCTTTTTCCGTGCCCACCGTTATACGCAGACAGCCCTGACATAGCTCCACCTTGCTGCGGTCCCGGAGAACGATCCCATCTTCCAGCAGCCGCTCATAAACCCCACGGGCATTCTCCATCTTAACCAGCAGGAAATTGGCATCGCTGGGGTAGACCTTTTCCACCAGCGGCAGCGCAACCAGGTCCTTCGCGAGTTCCCCGCGCATAGCGACCAGTTGACGGATCATATCGTTTACCTGCCCCACTTCCTCCAGAGCCTTCAGTGCCAGCTCCTGATTGACCTGGCTGATATTATAGGGAGGCTTCACCTTATTGTAGACATCGATAACAGCCTCGCTTGCAAAAGCCATGCCCATCCGCAGTCCCGCCAGCCCCCAGGCCTTGCTCATCGTCTGCAGAACTACGAGATTCGGATAGTCGCTCAGCTCCTGGATAAAAGACTTGTGACGCGAAAAATTGATATACGCCTCATCGATGACCACCAGTCCCGGGAAATTATTCAGGACGACCTCGATATCCTGCCTGTTCATGGAATTGGCCGTAGGATTGTTCGGCGAACAGATCCAGATGATCTTGGTATTGCTGTCCACCAGATTCTCCAGGTGTACCAGGTCCAGCTGAAAATCGTCCAGCAGCGTCGCCCGTCTAACCTCGACGTCGTTGATATTCGCACTCACCTCGTACATCCCGTAGGTCGGAGGATTGATGATGACATTGTCTTTGCCGGGGACGCAAAACGCCCGGTACAACAGGTCGATACACTCGTCGCTCCCATTCCCCAGAAAGATATGCTGCGGCGGGATTCCTTTTATCCTGCTGATGGCCTCCTTTACCTTCCACTGGTGCGGGTCCGGATAGCGGTTATACCACTTCGTTAGCGGAGAGCCCAGGCTGTTTTCGTTGGCGTCCAAAAAGATCTGCGCCTCGCCCTTGAACTCATCCCGCGCCGAGGAATAGGGTACCAGTTTGCGAATATTATCGCGAAGAAGACTATCTAAATTGAACATGATTTTTAATTTTTTTCCATTCTTATACTTACCGCTCTTGCGTGCGCCTCCAGACCCTCCGCCTCCGCCATTTTCCGCACGGTCATCCCGATGGCTGAAAGACCTTCCCTCGTCAGCTGCTGAAACGTTATTTTTTTGACAAAGCTGTCGAGGCTCACCCCGCTGTATGCCCGGGCAAAGCCATTGGTCGGCAGCACGTGATTGGTGCCGCTGGCATAGTCCCCGACACTCTCGGGGGAATAGTGCCCCATAAAAACCGACCCCGCGTTCACTACCTGCCCCGCAAGCCGCCCGGCATCGTCACAGGCCAGGATCAGGTGCTCGGGCGCATAGTCGTTCAGCAGCCGCATCGCCTGACCGCTATCCCTGACGACAAAAGCCCGGCTGTGAGCCAGCGCTTTTTGCGCGATATCCGACCTCGGCAACACCACCAGCTGCCGGTCCACTTCCGCCAGCACCGCCGTCACGACGGTCGCCGAAGGACTCACCAGCACGACCTGACTGTCCGCCCCATGCTCGGCCTGCGACAGCAGATCGGCAGCCACAAAATCCGGATCGCAGCTGTCGTCCGCATATACCGCCACCTCACTCGGCCCCGCCGGCATATCGATGGCGACGCCATCGCGTTGTACCAATTGCTTCGCGCAGGTGACATACTGATTACCCGGGCCGAATATCTTGTATACTTTCGGAATGGACTCCGTTCCATAGGCCATGGCGGCAACCGCCTGCACCCCGCCCACGCGGAAGATCCGCGTCACACCCACCAGCTTCGCCGCAAAAAGGATGGCCGGATGCAGCTGCCCCTGATGATCCGGCGGCGAACACAGCACGATCTCCTTGCAGCCCGCGATCATCGCCGGTATCGCAAGCATCAGCAGCGTCGAGAACAAAGGCGCCGTCCCTCCAGGGATATATAGCCCCACCTTCTCGATGGCCACAGACTTTCGCCAGCAGTCGATACCCGGCTGTACGGACACCACCTGCTCGGCCTGCTGCTGCCGGCTGTGAAAAGCCACGATATTCGCGTGCGCCGCCCTGATAGCAGCACCCAGTTCGTCGCCGACCGCAGAAGCGCCTGCCGCGATCTCCGCCGCAGTCAGCTCGAGCACGGAAGGCCTCACTTTATCAAATCGCGACGAATATTCCCTGACGGCGGCATCGCCTTCCAGCCTCACCTTCTCCAGTATCTCAGCCACCGTACGCTCCAGCGATCGGGTATCGATCACCGGTCTGGAGAGCCAGCCGCCGGCCGGCATATCCAATGAATCCCTGATATCAATGACTTCCATAACTATGTTTTAGATCACCATCTTTTCAATAGGTACAACCAGTATCCCCTGCGCCCCGGCAGCCTTCAATCGCTCGATAATATCCCAAAAATCATTTTCATTCAGCACGCTGTGTACGCTGCTCCATCCCTCCTCCGCCAGCGGCAGCACCGTCGGAGACTTCATCCCCGGTAAAAGGCCGATGATCTCCTTCAGTCGCTCGTTCGGCGCATTCAGCAGGATATACTTCGTGTTCCTTGCCTTCTTCACCGCCCTTATCCGGAAAAGGAATTTCTCCAGCAACGCCTGCTGATCCGTCCCCAGCCGCTCATTCCGGATCAGCACGGCCTGCGACCTCAGCACCGTCTCTACCTCCTTCAGCCCGTTCATGAACAACGTGCTTCCGCTGCTGACCAGGTCGACAATGGCGTCCGCAAGCCCGATGCCGGGAGCGATCTCCACCGACCCGCTGATCTCGTGGATCTCGGCGCGCACACCGTTCTTCTCCAGGAACTGCCGCACCAGCGTGGGATAGGTCGTCGCTATCTTCTTTCCGTTGAGGAACTCCACCCCTTCATACACCTCGCTCCTGCCCACCGCCACCGACAGCCGGCATTTTCCGAAACCCAGCTGCTCTACGATCTCGGCCTTCTTGTTCTTCTCGTAAAGCACGTTCTCTCCTACGATGCCGATGTCCGCAACTGCGTCCTCCACGTACTGGGGAATATCGTCGTCCCGCAGAAAATAGATCTCCATGGGAAAATTGTCGCACTCCGTTTTTAGCTTGTTGACGCCGTTCTTCAGGTCGATTCCGCAATCTTTCAGCAGTTTGACCGAGTCGTCATACAGGCGCCCGGACTTCTGAATTGCGATCTTTAATTTGTTCACGATGCTGTTTTTGTTCCCCCACGCCACCGGCGCGGAAAAGGACGGTAAAAAAAAGAGGGCTTACCACCCGGTAAGCCCCTAATTAGTTTTATTCTTAGACAAAACATCACCGGCTCACCCCACGGGTAAGAAAAAATGATGGTGATGATGTTGTCTGTTATTTTTCATTTCGCTGCCAAAATTAATCCCCAAACCCAAACGATCAAAATTTTATTTTTTCCCTTCCCACCGGCTGCTGCTTCGGGGCCCCCGGCCCTATTTTCCGTCCTCCCCAAATTCAGCCTCCCTTTTCCCCAGCTGTTCCTCCAACTGCTGAACGTGTTTTTGGGTATGCCGGTACTCAAGAAAATAATAAATTGAAAGCGCGAGCAATATCTTCGATAAGATAAACACGGCGATAAAAAAGGTTCTCCACCGCTTGTGTACCCGGATATACGGCGTACTGACCTCGACAGGTATATACTCCGGTCCCTTCTTTCCCCTCCGGTCATTTTCTCCGGCTCGCCGACCCGATCCGCCCTGCTCCTTGTCCGGCACCGCCGGCACCTCCCGGATACGGGCCTTTATTCTCTCTTTCACCTCCGGCGGCGGCGGTACCTCATTATCGATGGAAAACAGTTCCAGATGGTATTCAAATTCAGACAGAGCCTCCCGCAGTTCAGGGAAATGAGGCAACAGCTGCTCGAATTCAGCAACTTCAAAGGGAGTGGCCAGACCCAGTGCATAACTTTCTACGATTCCACTTTGTATATACAACTCTATATTCACTGCCTCTAAGATAAAAAATTATTGGGACAGCCGT
>Ga0310811_10015218_pt1 | contig 10058 bp, 7 predicted proteins | sample YCmetagenome_FD_207642 | JGI IMG/M metagenome (GOLD analysis project Ga0310811, IMG submission 207642) | Soil microbial communities from experimental microcosm in Duke University, North Carolina, United States - YC | ecosystem: Engineered > Artificial ecosystem > Soil microcosm > Unclassified ...
TTCGTCGGGTGAATTCCGTGCGGCGTGTGAATTGGTGCGCAACGGTGTGCTCGGAAAAGTGGAGAGAGTGGAAGCCTGCGTCAGCGGCCCGCCCATCCCGTGCGATCTGCCCGGTGAACCCACCGAACCCGGATTGAACTGGGACATGTGGCTGGGACCGGCGCCATTGCGGCCTTACAATTCGATCCTGAGCCCGCGCGGCAAATGCGATCATTTTCCCGACTGGCGGCGTTACCGCGAATACGGCAGCGGCGGCATCGGTGATTGGGGCGCGCATCACTTCGACATTGTGCAATGGGCGTTGGGTTACGATGACGGCGGCCCGGTGGAATATTATACGCCGGAAAAAAATCCCGACGCCAACTTCGGCGTCCATTGGCGCTATGACAATGGCACGATAGTCACGCATCTGGACGGCAACGGCATCACGTTTTACGGCGACAAAGGCAAGCTGTATGTCAACCGTGGCAAGTTCCAGCTCTGGCTGGGCGGTCAACTCAAGGCGGAGACGATGGACAGCTACGCGGCGCTGCTGAAGGAATTGTTGCCGGAGAACGCCGTGCGCCTATATCACAGCAACGACCAGGTTTCCGACTGGTTGAAGTGCATGCAAACCCGCAAGCTGCCGATTTGTGATGTGGAGATCGGTCAGCGCACGGCGACGATCTGCAATATTGTGAACCAGGTATATTTCCACCACCAGGGCTGCAAGTGGGATCCGAAGACGGAATCGTTTGCGGACGGCACCGGCGCAGCCAGCTGGCTTACCCGCGAATACCGTGCACCTTGGGCGGTGACGTAAATGCTTATTTCAGTGTCATGAGCTGTCGGCGATACGTTTGGGAAAACTCGTAACCCGAAAAAGAGTTTTGCAGTCTGATAAAAGAAGTATCAGTATCAATTGCACGACATGAATTCATCCCGTTTCTTTTCCCGGCGCAGTTTTATCAAGACGGCCGCCATGGCCGGCGCGGTGCCATTGGTGTTGCGTTCCAACCTGTGGGCGGCAGACACGGCGCCCAGCAAGCAGCTCACGTTGGGATTCATCGGCCAGGGCACGCAGGGCCATTATCTGCTGCGCGCCTGCCTGCCGCGCAAAGACGTCCGCGTGCTCGCCATCAGCGACGTGGACGGCACCCGTCTCAACCTCGCGAAGAAGGCGACCGAGGAGCATTACGCCGAGGACACGAAGGCGGGCATTTATAAAGGTTGCGACATCTACAACGACTTCCGGGAAATTCTGGCGCGAAAGGACATTGATGCCGTGGTCATCGCCACGCCGGATCACTGGCACGCGCTCGTCGCTATCGCGGCCGCCAAGGCGGGCAAGGACATCTACTGCGAGAAGCCGATGTCGCACACGATTCACGAAGGCCGAGCGATGGTGAATGCCGTTGCCGAGAACAAGCGGATTTTCCAGGTGGGGAGCATGCAGCGTTCGATGAGCGAATTTCGCGCGGCGTGCGAACTCGTCCGCAACGGCGTCATCGGCACGGTATTGAAGGCTGATGTCGCAGTCGGCGGCGGTCCGCCCGTTTATTGCGACCTGCCGGCGGAGGAAATGCAGCCGGGTTTGGACTGGAATTTCTGGCTGGGGCCGGCTCCGACGCGGCCTTACAGCTCTGTCTTGAGTCCGCGCGGGATGCCCAAAGGCTCGACGCAATGGCGTCACTACCGCGAATACGGCGGCGGCAAAGTCGCCGACTGGGGCGCGCATCATTTCGACATCGTGCAATGGGCATTTGGCTTCGACGAAGGTGGCCCGGTGGAATTTTTCCCGGCGGCCACGGCGGATGCTCAGTCCGGCGTTCGCTGGCGCTACGCCACCGGCCTGGAGGTCACGCATCAGCCGGGGAACGGCATCACGTTTTATGGCGACAAGGGCAAGCTTTACGTGAACCGCGGCAAGTTTCAATTGTGGTTCGGCGGCCAGCTCAAGGCGGGGCAGATGGATGATTATTCGCCGCTGCTCAAAGAATTGCTTCCCCCCAACGCCGTGCGGCTTTACCGCAGCACCAACCACATCACGAACTGGGTAAATTGCATCAAATCGCGGCAGCCGACAATCTGCGATGCGGAAACCGGCCAGCGCACGGCAACCGTCTGCAATTTGGTCAACCTAACTTATTTCAACCAGAAAATCATCAAGTGGGATCCGGCAACGGAATCGTTCGTGGACGGCACCGGTGAACCGAGCTGGCTCACCCGCGAATACCGCGCGCCGTGGAAGGTGGCGTAGGCATCACTTCGGCAGCTTGAAATTTGGCGACTGGCGCAGGAATTTTTTTGGATTCTGGAAAATCACCCGGTCAATCGCGGCGGCCAGATGCCCGCGCTTCTTCATTTCCAGCGCTGTCTTCGGCACGGCCAGCGGATCGCTCACGCCCCAGTCGCACGCGCTGTTCAGCCAGAGACGTTCGTGGCCGTAGGTTTCCAGGATGTCTATCGCCCGCGCCGGCGTGCATTTTGTTTCGGGATACAGTGTCATGCCCGCCCACATCCCGCAGTCCAAGACCATTTCCACCGTGTGCTCCTCGACGTGGTCAATGATCACGCGCTGTGGCCGGATTCGCTTGTCATTCTTTAACACGTCCAGTATCAGCCGCGTGCCTTTCAACTTGTCTTCCAGATGTGGCGTGTGGACGAGAATCAATTGATCAAACTTTGCGGCCAGTTCCACCTGCATTTCCAGCACGCGCAGTTCGTTCCGCGAATTCTTATTCAGCCCGATTTCGCCGATGCCGAGGACATTTTTGCATCCGAGAAATTGCGGCACGAGCGCGATAACTTCCTCGGCCAGCTTCACGTCCTCGGCTTCCTTGGAATTGATGCAGAGCCAGCAGAAATGTTTCAGGCCGAATTTTGCAGCGCGTTTTGGTTCGTGTTCGGTCAGTTGGGAAAAGTAATCGAAAAATCCGGCGGGCGAACTGCGATCAAAGCCCGCCCAAAACGCGGGCTCGCACACGGCCTCGCAACCGGCGAGCGCCATGCGTTCATAATCGTCCGTCGTGCGGCTGACCATGTGGGCGTGGGGTTCGATGTAGCGCATATTGTTTAGCCACAAATTTTCACAGAAGAAACACAGATTGTGAGGCTTCCCATTTGTGTTTCATCTATAATCAAATTGTCAAAGCCATTGTAAATACAGGGTTTCTTGATGTGATGGATGGCCACTGTCAGTGGAACTGTCAGCCACACGGCGAACAGATTCACAATTCGCCACTACGCTGCCAGCACTCCACTGAAACTCGCTCGCTACACCTTAACGTGTCGCGACGGTTCTGGGGCATGATTTGTAATCATGCCAATGGAACCGAAATTCACCCTGTTCCGCCGTGGCGAGGTCTATTATAGCCAGCACAGCGCCACCGGCAAGCAAACGAGTCTGCGCACCAATGACGAGACCGAGGCCCGTAGCCTGTTGCACGCCCGCAACGAGTCGCAACGCCAGCCGGCCCTGAACTGTCTGCGGAGCTTGATGCCGCGCCAATACGAACTGGCCGAGGTCGTCGGCCATTGGGTTTGGCTCGACGTGTCACCCGCACGGAAACCGATGCTGGCAAAGGTGCTTTGGTCTTTGGGCTTTCACTGGAATCAGCGGCGCACGGTCTGGCAGCATCCCTGCGGCAAGTTCGACCCGCTCGGCTCCCACCCCACCGACCCCCGCGCCAAGTATCGTTGCTATTTCCCCGCCGACACCTTGCCGGCCTGATAACCCCATGAAACCCATTGAATCCACACTGGCTCTGTCAGTAAAAGTGTCAGTGAAAGCTGCCAACGATTACGGAAAATTCTACCGGTTTAGCCCGAATAGCCTTTAGTTTTACCAGTAATTCGCTAATTTCCCTTTGTCTAAATTAATGTTCCAGACTGTGCCCATCCGTGGCTAAAAATTTACCCAATCCTCAGCCATACCGTTTTCAAATACGCCGGTTCGGCGCGACTTATGGGAAAATCCGGCGGTTGCGGGACGTAATGCCGTTGCAGAATTTTTCGCTTGGCGAAGTGAATTGCCGCTTCGATGGCCGCGAGAAATTCTTCCGGGGGCCAGTCGGCGGCGTTCGTCGAGGCCAGCAGCACGCCGCCCGGCTTGAGCATGGGCAACGCGGCGGTGACGAGCTTGCCGTAATCTTTATCCGCGCGGAACGTGCCGTGTTCCTTGGATTGCGAGAACGTTGGCGGGTCGAGCACGATGGCGTCGAACGCACGGCCTTTTTTCGCCAGCCGACGTAACCAGTCGAACGTGTCGCCGTAAATGAAATCGTGCGCCGCCGGATCGAGACCGTTCAGTGCAAAGTTGCGTTTGCCCCATTCGAGGTATTTTTTTGAGAGATCCAAACTCGTCACCCGCGCGCCCGCCTTGGCCGCGCACACGGAGAAGCCGCAGGTGTAGGAAAAGCAGTTTAAAATTTCGGAGGGACGAATTTCATGAGTCCCTGAATTTTCACTGGCAGATTGAATGGGGACTCGTGGAACTCGTCCTTCCGACAGAAGCGGGAAATCCGCTGCGATGTGGCTGGTGAGCAAGCGGCGACGGTTGTCGCGTTGATCCAAGAACAGCCCGACCGAATATCCCTCGTTGAAACTCATTTCGTAACGAATGCCGTTTTCCAGAATTTCAAAACCTTCCGGCGCAGCCCCGCCTGACACAAGATGCGGCGAGGCATTGACCACATTTGATTTGCGGACATGGCGCGAAAGGATTTTATGATACACCCCGAGGGCGGAGAACTTTTTCGCGAACCAGTCCAGTTCCTCTCTCTGTTGCGGATTCAGCGGCGTTTCTGACTGTGAAAGCAGATAGTCACCGAGCTTTTCCACAAACCAGCCCGGACGACCATCGCTGGCTCCGTGAATCACACGGAAAGCATTCGTCGCTTCCGGTTCAATGATGGCGCTGCGCAAGGCAAGACGCGGTTCAACATCGAAGCTGACCGGCGCAAAATATTTCACCGACACGCCCGTAGCCGGATGGATGAATTCGATCTCCGACGCGTGCAGATAAACGCGCGAAGATGCTGTGCCGCCATAAAGCGTATCGCCGAGAATCGGGAATCCGCTTTCCGCCGCATGGACGCGGATCTGGTGCGTGCGGCCGGTCAGCGGCTCGGCGCTCACCATCTTCAGGCCGGCGCTTTTGACGACAAATTTGGCGTCAACGATGGGAGTGAATTTAGTCTCGGCCGTTTCTCCACCCGGCCGGCTGGCGTATTTCTCACCGATGCGAAGCAACTCCGTTTTCACGGTGAATTCCCTGGCTGGCACTGGCTTGTCCGTGAGCAGGAGATATTTTTTGTGGACGCGGCGCTGGGTGAATTGTTCGGTGAGCGATTTGTTGGCGAGCGGTGTCTTGCCGAAGACAAGCACGCCGCTGGTTTCCTTGTCGAGCCGGTGCAGGATGGCGAGCGAAGCCCAGCGCGGCTCACGATGTTTCAGCCAGTCGTAGATGCCCTCGCCGGCATAAGGCGACGGCGCATGAGTGTTCCAGCCGGCGGGTTTGGCAACCACCAGCAGATGCTCATCCTCAAATATTACGCACGCAGCCATGCGCCATGAAAGCATGATTCGCCGCCGGAAGGAATCCCGAAGCGTTTCGCCGGATCGGGCGCGGGCAAAAAGTTGCCGCCGTGGACTTGACGATGTAACAAACCGGCCTATTTTTGCGTCATAGCTCAATGAAGCTGGTGGTTTGGATTTTACCGGCAAATTGAAAGGTGCTCGTTATGAAAACAGTCCGCAGCACTCAATTTTTTGGATCTTGGCTCCTGATTTTTGTTTGCACATTTGGAATCAGGATGTTTGCCCAAAACACTGGTTCCGATGTCGTTCCTGTGGTCACCGTCCAGGCCACCCAGCCAGATGCAACAGTGGCCAATCCGGGCGTATTCACTGTGTTGCGGAAGGGCAACACGAATTTTATGGTGAATGCGTGGTATGACCTTGGCGGCACGGCTTCCAACGGCGTGGATTACGCGATGATCCCGCCGCATCTGGTGACCATTCCCGCCGGCGTTACTTCGACCACGATTACCATCACGCCGCTGATGGATCCGCCGGCATCGGGCGCCATCAAGACGGTGGTGTTGCAACTGACCAATTCCCCCTTGATGTCTCCGGTCAATTATGAAATCGGCTCGCCCAGCAGCGCGGTGGTTTATATCAAGCCGGCCAACCCGCCTCCGGTGAAAATTATCAGCCCACAGGATGATGATGTGTATTACACGCCAACAAATATTTTATTGTTGGCGAAGGTGAATGACCCGGCAAACTCCGTCACCAACGTCGAATTTTTCGCCGGCACAAAAGATCTGGGTGCCGGCCACATGGTTGTGCTCGACCCGCCGGGCGTCGATGGCGTGGTCGGACCGGTTTACCTGCTTGACTGGGTGAGCGTGCCGCCGGGTGATTATCCGCTGACTGCCGTGGCCGCAGGCCAGGATGGTTCGTCCGCCACATCGGCCATCGTCCACATCACGGTATTGACCGGCCCACCGACCAACCTGCCGCCACTGGTCCGGATGGTCAGTCCCGCCAATGGTTCCATCTTCCGCTCGCCGATCGACATCCCCGTTTTTGCGTATGCCAAGGATCTGGACGGCGTGGTGACCTCGGTCGAATTCTTTGCCGGTTCCACGAGTCTTGGTTTCGGCCGGCAGATTTCGCCGCCCACACCGCTTCCGGCGAATTACCCCACCAACATGTTTTATCTGGTTTGGAGCAACGCGCCGGTCGGGGGTTATGCATTGACGGCCAAGGCAACTGACGATGATGGTGCGACCACACTTTCAGATCCGATCAAGACAACCATTTTGCCGCCGGTGCCGCCGCCGACCAATCATCCCACGATCGTCAGCATCGTGGCCACCGACCCGGTGGCGGTGGAAGGCACCAACTACTGGACGTGGGAAGGCGAGACGAATGCCACTCCGACATGGGCCGCGTGGCCGACGGCTGTTTGTCGTCCATTCACCAACTGCGGACCGAAAAATGCCAGCTTCACCGTGCGCCGCTGCGGGGCCACCAATGACGACCTGGTGGTGACTTATGCCACGGGTGGTTCGGCCAGCAACGGCGTGGATTACGTCACCCTGCCCGGCGCAGTGACTATCCCGGCCGGAAAGGCGGCCGCGATGATTACGCTTGTGCCGATTGACGACGGCCCACCTGACGTGAACAAGACTGTCATTCTCACGCTGTTGGAGGACATGCAAATGAACCCATTGCCTGGTTATGTGCTGGGTTTTCCGCAACGCGCCGCCGCCATCATCATTGACAACAGCGGTCCGCATCCGGCGACCGGCATATTGTCCTGTGGTTGTTTTCATCTGGTCAAGCCGGGGCCGGATGCTGCGTGGTTTTGCATCGAATATTCGACCAATCTGACGGACTGGACACCTATCTGCACCAATCAGGTGATCAACGGATCCATTGACTTTGTAGATCCCGACGCGGCGAACAGTGCCGGAAGATTCTACCGGGTTTTGCCAATCCTGAATGCGCCATAGAAGCCACCCACGGAGAAATCTGGCGTCTTCAAAAAAGAAACTCGCGGACAAGCTGTCCGCCCTCCATTTTCTCCGCGTGCATCTGGCCCATCTGCGACTCCGTGACTTCCGCAATTACGCGCGGTTGGACGTGGATTTTGCGCCCGGCTTCCATGTGCTGCTCGGCGACAACGCGCAGGGCAAGACGAACATTCTCGAAGCAATCTATCTCATGGCCACGCTGCGATCGTTCCGTGGCGTTGGCGGTGCACAGATGATCCGCCACGGAGTGAAAGGTTATTTTGTCGGCGGTAACGTGGTGGGGCAGGGCGACCATGAAATCAAAATCTACTGGTCGGCGCGTGAACGGAAAATCGGATTGGACGGCCAGCCGGTGAAAAAGCTGACGGATTATTTTGGCACCTTGCGCACCGTGGTTTTCTGCACGGAAGACCTGCAACTCGTCAAAGGCACGGCGCGCGGGCGGCGGCGCTTTCTGGATTTGCTGCTCGCGCAGACGCAGCCCGGCTATCTGCCTTTGCTCCAGCGTTACATGCACGCCGTCCGCCACCGGAATGCCCTGCTCAAGCAGCGCGTTGTGGACGAGGCGGCGCTGGACAGTTTTTCCGTTGAACTGGTGAAGTTGGGCAACGAAATCATCCGTGCCCGCCGCGAACTGGTGCCGAAATTTTCCCCGTTGGCGCGGCTGGCTTATCGACGCATTTCCAATGACGCGGAAGAACTGCGCATCGAATATCAGCCGAGCGTGAAAAATGATTTTGCCGTGGAACTCGCGCAATCGCGCGGACGGGAAAAAACCTTCCGCGCCACGCTGGTCGGTCCGCACCGGGACGATCTGCAATTATTTCAGAATGGCAAATCCGCCGCGCAGTTCGGTAGCGAGGGGCAGAAGCGGACGTTGGCGATTGCCTTGAAGATGGCGCAGGCGGAATTCCTCACCGGCATCCACGGCTCGCCGCCAATTTTATTGATTGACGATGTGATGGGTGAACTGGATGTGAAGCGACGTAGTGGTCTGCTGCCATTGCTGGAACGGGCGCATCAGGCTCGTGGCCAAGTTTTTATGACTTGCACCGAGGAAAACTGGCCAAAGGAACTGGCGCGCGAACTAAAACGGTGGCGGGTGCAGGCAGGTGCTCTAAAACCAAGTTAAGACGGATCGTTTTTCCTAGCCTTTCAGTATCAACAGATAATTTTTCCATTTTAAGATTGTCAAAGTTTAATTTCATAGTAATCTTAATTAAAGAAATCCAACGCCCGTATTATTCATGACAAAATTGCCATCTTTATTGCCGTCTCGAAAAGGTTTTACCTTGATTGAGTTGCTCGTCGTCATCGCCATCATCGCCATTCTTGCCGCAATGTTGCTGCCGGCACTGGCAGCGGCCAAGGAGCGGGCGATTCGCGTGCAGTGCATGAACAATCTCCATCAGTTGGAAATTGCTTCAGCGAGCTACACTTTGGATTATAAAGGCAAATTGCCGGTGTTGAATGGTGCTGCTAATTGGGCTTGGGACATGCCCTATACTGCCGCCGAAAGCATGCTGACCACGATGGCGGGGTCTAAAAAATCTTTCTATGATCCGGGAACCGCTCCCCGGTTCACTGACCAACAAAATTTTCTGGATCCGGTGGCCGGAAGAAATCTTTGGGATTTCGGAGCCGCAAATCCTCCTGCCAATGGCTTTCATATCACCGGCTACATTTTTGCGTTTAACGGGCCGAATTGTGAATTAATCAAAACCAATCAGAATAGAACTTTGGAAAATGAAGCGATTATTGGCGGGCCGGCCGGAATGGTGGCACAAAACGTTTCTGAGCGGGTGTTGCTCGCCTGTGCAACCATTTCCAACAGCAGTTCAGATAACCGGAACGGGAATATTCAAAGCTATAATTTTACCCAGGTGGCGGGCGGGTTTTACTTAAACCACCTAAGCCCGCATTTAAAAGGGAAACTCCCGAGAGGTGGGAATGTTGGATTTAAAGATGGACACGTTGAATGGCGCAAATTTCAAGACATGGATGAAAGAGCCTCTCAAGACGTTGGTTTTTGGTGGTAAATTGATTTCCAATAACAGCGTCCAGCTTCCGGGCTGGGCGCTTTTTTGTTTTCCCGGCCTGCTCGTTCGTTGTTAATCTTCTGCCATGCGAATTTTGTCAGGCATCCAGCCTAGCGGCACACTCCATCTCGGAAACTATTTCGGGATGATGCGGCCTGCCATCGAGCTTCAGGACAAGGGCGAGGCGTTTTATTTCATAGCGGATTATCATTCGATGACTTCGCTGTTCGATGCGAGCGAACGGCGTAAAAATTCACTGGATGTCGCGCTTGATTTTCTCGCCTGCGGCCTTGACCCGAAAAAGTCAGTTTTCTTCAAGCAATCCGATGTGCCGGAAGTCTGCGAACTCGCGTGGATGCTCTCCACGCTTACGCCGATGAGCATGCTGGAAAAGGCCCACTCATTTAAGGACAAGTCAGCCAAGGGCATTCCCATCAATCACGGCCTGTTTGCGTATCCCGTGTTGATGGCGGCGGACATTTTGATCTACGAT